>Ga0268265_10000290_pt1 | contig 56705 bp, 46 predicted proteins | sample KBSSwiS52_FD_190355 | JGI IMG/M metagenome (GOLD analysis project Ga0268265, IMG submission 190355) | Switchgrass rhizosphere microbial communities from Kellogg Biological Station, Michigan, USA - KBS Switchgrass S5-2 (SPAdes) (version 2) | ecosystem: Host-associated > Plants > Roots >... | reverse complement strand
TTTTCGTCACTACTTGCGCCAAACAGGAAAACCCGCCCTCGTGAAATCAGCAACTTACGGGCGCTGACTCCGTGCTTTCGACCCCTACCGCCACCCTTTTTTCAGGGGCACCGTGGAAGTTGGGCTAGCCGGACAGGCGCTGCGCGAGGGGCTCAGGACAAAGGAGCAGATCGAGGTCTTCGTCGCCCGCCTCCGTTCCGGCGAAGCCGCCTTCTCCGATGAGATCAACGAGGGGCGCTCGCGCTCGCTCGGCGCCTCGCTCGCGTATGGATTTGAGCAGGCCTTTTCCGAGAGGGAACGGAAGAAGCTCGCTCTGCTCCACCTGTTCCAAGGGCACGTGGATGTGGACGTGCTGCGTGTCATGGGTGAGTCCGAGGCCCCCTGGTGTCTACCCGAGGTGCGGGGCCTTAGCCTGGAGGAGGGCATTGCTCTTCTCGACCGCGCTGCCGAGGTGGGGCTTCTGACCGCTTTCGGGGGCAGATACTACGGCATTCATCCCACCCTCCCCTGGTTCTTCAAAAGCCTCTTCGAGCGGTGCTACACGGCCGAAGATCTGGCGGCGGTGCGCGCGTTCATCGGGGCCATGGGGGAGTTGGGGAACTACTATGCTGCGCAGTATGCAGAGGGGAACCGCGGTGTCCTCGCCGAGCTGCAGGCCGAGGAGGCGAACCTTCTCCACGCTCTTCGTTTGGCGCAAGCCTGCGGCTTGGAGAATGGTGGGATCAAGACGATGCAGGGACTCCAGCCGCTCTACGAACTCACCGGTCAGCGTGCAGAATGGAAACGGCTGGTCGAGGAGATCGTGCCGAACTTTGTTGATCCCAAAAGTGACGGACCTGTGCCTGGGCGGGAGGAAGCTTGGAGCTTCGTCACGGAGTACCGCATTCGGCTCGCCGAAGAGGAACGGCAGTTGGCTGAAGCCGAGCGATTGCAGATTGTTCTAGTGGACTGGCACCGTCGGCGCGCCGCTTCTGCATTGGCTAGACCAGCGAGAGAACTGAAAAGCGTGGAGCAGAATGCGATTCGGAGTCTTTCGGTCTCTCTTCACGAGCTGGGGCAGATCCGCCGTGAGTTGGGGCGGGCGGAATGCGTTCCGGCCTATGAGGAGTCCCTCGAACTCTGCGAGCAAATTGGCGACCGGACCGGTGCAGCGGTTACTGCGGGCAACCTGGGAAGTGCCTTCAGGGATCTGCCCGCCATTCGCGATCTCGACCGGGCCGAGGATAGGTTCCGGAAAAGTCTGGAGCTGTACGACGAACACGACCGGGTGGGTCGTGGCCGATGCATTACGCAGTTGGGGTCTCTGGCTTACGAGCGTTTCAGAGATGCCCTAACCGCAAGACGACCGGCGAAAGAGCTTCTCCAGTATCTCAACAATGCGGCGACGCGCTATGAGGAAGCTCTCGACCTTCTTCCGCCTGCTGCAATCAACGATCTAGCCGTGACTCACCACGCGCTAGGTGCAATTTATGGCCTCGCAGGAGGCCTTGAACACGCGATGCCACACTACCGGGCGGCGGTTCAGTGTTTAGAACAAGCAGGTGATTTTTTCCGCGCCGCCCTGACCCGCCAAAATATAGCCATTGCCCTCTTTAACGCCGGACGCCAGACGGATGCCTTGGAGTACGCTGAGGCGGCGCTGCGGGGGTTCGAACCCTATGGGGCAGGGGCGGCGGAGGAAATTGAGCTGACTCGCCAGTTGATCGCGCAGATCCGCGGGGCGTAGGCCCTCACCCCCGGCCCCTCTCCCAGCCGCACGCCCGGACCCCCGGGAGAGGGGAGCGTGACTCCGCCAGCCTCTTCTCCAACCGTGGCTCCGCCCGGGAAGGAGGGATCGAGCGCACGGCGCTGGGAGACGGCGGGTCTGCGCGGACGGAGCCCCGGGACGCGGAAGCGGACGGCCCGCCCCGAGGGGCCGGCGATCCTCCTCGAAGGGCGAGGGGCTCGCCCCGAGCCGTGGGCCGTCCCCACTCCGGGGCGGAACGCTCCCGCCTCGGGGCGGACGCCTCGCCCCTTCGCATGGACCCTCCACACGCCGGGGCGAGCTCCCCCCCAGTCCGGGCAGACTCTCCCCAAACCGGGGCGGACCTTCGGCGGGCTCCCGGCGCAGGCCGCCACCTTCCCGGAGGCGCCTGCCCGGGAAGTGGCAGCGGCTTGCGGTCAAGCGATCGTGGCTTGGCCTTCAGCGGTCACGGCTTGGAAACAAGCGGCCATGGCTTGCGGACAAGCGACGACCGCTTCCCGACATGCCGCCACGACTTCCCGATAAGCCGCCATGGCTTCGGGCCAATCCGCCATGGCTTCAGGCCAAGCCGCCAGGGCTTCCCGACAAGCCGTCGCGGCTTCATGACAAGCCGCCACGGCTTCAAGATAAGCCGCCGCGGCTTGGAGCCCAGCAGCCCCCCACCCGCCCGGGAACCAAGAGCTCGGAGCCACGGTATGATCCCCTCAGAGGAGAAGACCATGGCCCGACGACTCGCCTGCGCGCTGCTGGTCCTGGGGAGCGCCTCCGCCCTCGCGCAGGAGGCGCCGCGGCCGGACTTCTCGGGCACCTGGATGCTGGACAAGGGGAAGAGCACCCTCCAGGCTCCCGCCCCGGACACCTCGATCCTCTACATCGACCACTCCGACCCGCGGCTCCTGCTCACCCGCGCCCACGTCGTGGACGGCGTGGCCGACCTGTTCAACATCCTCGTCCTCGCCGACGGCAAGGACGACGTCAAGACGTGGCGGGGCCAAAAAGAGGTCAACCGCTGCGTTTGGGAGGGGGACAGGCTGGTCCTGGAATCCCGGGAACGGAGGGACCGCAAAGAGTCCCTGACCGTCATGAAATTCTCCCTCTCGCCGGACGGCAGGACGCTCACGGTGGAGGAGAGCTTGACCGGCCCCGGCCGGAAGGTCGAGAACACCCTGGTCCTGCAGCGCGAGACCACCCCTCCGACCCTCGACGTCACCGAAGCCGACCTCGCGGAGATCAAGACCGCGGTGCTCCGGCACTATGGGACCAGGAAGCCGGGCAGCATCGGGGAAGGATGGGAAGGGGATCTGCGGCGGGGGGCGCTCTTCCCCGCCGAGGAAGGCCGCGGCCCCAGCATCGGGATCTGGGAGCTGGAGCTGAAAGACGGCCGGCTCGCCCTGATCCGCCGGCCGACATCGTTCGAACCGCCCGTTCTGGTCTACTTCGGGTTCTTCCTCGCCGAGGTGGACGGCCAGTGGGTCGTGCTCGACGAGTACCTGATGGAAGAGTGGATCAGGGAGGTGGAGGAGCAGTAAGCCCGGCCGCTATTTCCACTCGATGCACGGCAAGTTGTCCACGCGACGAAACTCCTTGACGTTGCCGGTCAGGAGAGTCGCTCCGAGCCGGCGGGCATGGGCCGCGATCAGCAGATCGGGCGGCCCGATGACAACGCCTCTCTTTTCGAGATCGACACGAATATCTCCATAGTGGCTGGTCGTAGCCAGGTCCCAGGGCATGACCTGGAAAAAATCGGTGAAGGCCTGGACAGCTTTCCGCTGCGCATCCGGGCGGACAGACCGGCGAATGCCTACTTCAAGCTCGGCAACGGTGATGACGGAGAGAACGCACTCGGAGACCTCCGGCAACCGGGTCGCCGGCACCCGGCCCCGCAGCACTGCCACGCAGACTGACGTGTCCAGCATGTAGAGCACGATCGGAGCTCACTCCAGTTGCAGATCTCGGTCCTGATGGTTCTGCGGCTGCTCGCGGTCTGGAAAGTCCTGGGCCTCGGGAAAGTTTTCGTGCATGCAGCGGGCGACATCCGCGAGAGTCTTCAGCTTGGGCTTCGGCCTCGCCTTCAGGACCACCTCGTTGCCGCGCTTCTCGATCTCCACCTCCGTGCCCTCGAATCGGAATTCCTTGGGCAGCCGCACGGCCTGGCTGCCGCCATGCTGGAAGAGCTTCGCAGTCGCCATAGATACAGTATGTAGATACTGTCAGGAGCTGTCAACCGGGATCGGGCCGGCGCTGGCGCAATGCGCAGTGGCCGCTTGCCTTGCCGCGAGCCGCATTCGCCTTGCCATCCTTAGCTCATCCGGTTTAGATTCTCGTCAAGGAGGAGCCCGCCGATGGAGACCTCGGTGACCAAGAAAGGACAGACCAACATCCCGGCCGCCATTCGCAAGCGCCATCAGATCCACGAGGGAGACCGGCTGGTCTGGCTGGACGATGGCGAGGTGATCCGGATCGTTCCGGTGCCGAAGGACCCGCTGAAAGCCCTGAGAGGCGCGGGGAGAGGCGAAGGGCTCCTGGACCGCTTGCTTCAGAGCCGCCGCGAGGATCGCGAGCGTGGAACGTAGGAGCTATGTGCTCGACTCCTCGGCATTGCTCACTCTCATCGAGAATGAGGAAGGTGCCAGCCGGGTCGAGAGCATCCTGCAGGTCGAGAAGGTTGTTCTGCCCTGCCTGGTCCTGCTCGAAGTGCACTACATCACACGGCAGGAGCGCGGGCAGGGAGAAGCGGACCGCAGGTACGCGCTCCTCAAGCAGCTTCCTTGCGAGATCCTCTGGCAGCTCGACGAGCCGACGCTCCTGACTGCCTCCCGCTTCAAGGCAGGCCATAGGCTCTCCCTGGCCGACGCCATCATCGCAGCCGTCGCGCAGCGGCAGCAGGCCACGCTGGTCCACAAGGATCCTGAGTACGAAGGCCTGAGCGAGGAGCTGAAGTTGGAGGCCCTTCCTTACAAGAACCCGCCGAACAGGCCTTGACCCGAGGAGCTGGAATGCCCCGGGATTCCTCACGACGGCAAGCGCGCCTGAAGGACAGCAAGCGGCTGAATGTCCAGCGCGCCGAGGACGTCTCCGCCCAGGCCCCATCGCTCTGGTGGTTCGTGGGCGCGGGCGCCGTGGTCCTCGCCTTCTTCGCCGCGCTCCGCATCGGGGTCGAGCTGCCCTGGGGGTATGACGACTACTACCACCTGGGGCTGGCGCGCGAGCTCGGACAGCAGTTCCCCCTGCGCTCCTTCCCCTGGACCCCCTTCTCGGTGCTCGCCGAGCATTACGCCGACAAGGAGATCCTTTTCCATCTCGTCCTCATTCCGATCGCACGCCTGCCGCTCAACACGGCCGCGCTGATCGGGGCGCTGCTGGGACAGGCCTTCCTGATCGGATCGGTGGCATGGTTCCTGCGCTCGCAGCGGGTCCCCGCCGGGTGGCTGCTGGCCCTGGCGGTGCTCGGTCCCTTCTTCATCCTGCGGATCGAACAGGTCCGGCCCCATGTCTGGATGCTCGGCTTCTGCGCGCTGGTCCTGGGCCTCCTCTTCCGCGGCGCGAGGCCCTGGGTGCTGGCCCTGGTCTGCGCGCTCTTCGGGCTCACTCACACCGCGGGGTGGGTGGCGATCCCGTTCGCCATCGTCTGGAGCCTGGCCGGTTGGCTCATGGAGCGCCGGTTCCGTTTCATGCCGGTGCTGGCCGCGGCGGGCGGCTGGCTCCTCGGACAGCTCGTCCATCCCAACCTGCCGAACAACTTCTGGCTGCTCTGGACCCAGAACGTGACCGTGCCGCTGGCCAGCGCCGGGGCCGAGACCCCGAGCCTGCGGGAGGCGCTCGGGCTCGAGCTGCAGGCGCCGACCGTGTCGTGGCTCCTCCAGCAGTGGCCGGCTTTCGTGGCGCCCGTCCTGGCCGTGGTGCTGCTCATCCGCCGGCCGGCGGCGCGCACGCCCACGGCGCTCACCGCCACCGCTCTCAGCCTGGCGTTCCTGCTGGCGGGGTCGCTCCTCCTGCTCAGGCTGGTCGAGGTCGGCGCGGTGCTGGGCATCCTGGCGGCGGCGCTCGCGGCCGGGGAGAGCGCGCGCCGCTTCCGGACCGCGGCCGCCTTGGGGCTGGCCCTCGCCGCGGCCTGGACCGTCTGGCAGGTGCGCGACTTCGGCCGCGGCGACCTCCGGCCGCTGGGCAACGCCCGGCCGCTCGCCATGGCGCAGTTCCTCGGCGAGAACGGCCGGCCGGGCGACCTGGTGTTCTCGGCGCAATGGGCGGACTCGGCGCCGCTCTTCTACGCCGCGCCGAAGCTCAAGTCCCTGGTGGCCCTCGATCCAACCTTCTTCTACGCCAGGGACCCGCGGCTCTTCGACCGCTACTGGGCGATCGCGCACGGCCGCAGCGGCGACCCCGTAGGAGAGATCCGGCGCCGCTTCGGCGCCCGCTATGTCACGATCTGGAAAGCTCCGGGTTTCCGGCCGCTGGCGCTTCAGCTGCGCCGCGATGGGCGGGCGTGGCTGGTCTTCGAGGACATGGGCTATGAGGTTTGGGAGCTGGCGCCCGTCTGATCAAACCGCCGCCCGTTCCCGCCGCTCCAGCTCCTGGTCCTTGTACTGCAGCAGATACAGCCGGTAGTAGATGCCGCGCAGGGCGAGCAGCTCCTGGTGGGTGCCGATCTCGCGGATCTCCCCCTTGTGCAGGACGAGGATGCGGTCCGCCTTCTGGATCGTGGACAGCCGGTGGGCGATCACGAGGCTGGTGCGGTTGACCAGCAGGCGGTCCAGGGCCTTCTGGATGAGCTGCTCGGTCTCGGTGTCGATCGAGGACGTAGCCTCGTCGAGGATCAGGATGCTCGGGTCGAAGGCGAGCGCCCTCGCGAAGGCGATGAGCTGCTTCTGGCCGACCGAGAGCCCCGCTCCCCTTTCGCGCACCGGCGACTCGAAGCTTCCCGGCAGGCGCTCGATGAAGGGCAGGGCGTGCACCTCGCGCGCGGCCCAGCGCAGGCGCTCGTCGTCGATGCTCTCCTCCCCGAGCCGGATGTTCGCTCCCACGGTGCCGGAGAAGAGGAAGACGTCCTGGAGCACCATGGCGACGCTCCGGCGCAGGCGGGGGAGGTCCCACTGCCGCACGTCGATGCCGTCCACCCGCACGGCGCCGCTGTCCACGTCGTAGAAGCGCAGGAGGAGGTTCGCGAGCGTGCTCTTGCCCGCTCCCGTGTGGCCCACCACCGCCAGGGTCTCCCCGGGCTCGACCCGGAACGAGATCCCCTTGAGCACCGGCTCGTCCTCCTTGTAGGAGAACCAGACACGATCGAACTCGATCGCGCCCCGCACCCGCCCGGGCGTGTAAGCACCCGGCGGCGAGACGATCGTCACCGGCGTGTCCAGGAGCCGGAAGATGCGCTCCGAGGAGGCCATGGCACCCTGGAGAATGTTGTACTTCTCCGACAGGTCGGCCAGCGGCTGGTAGAAGCGCTGCGCGTACTGGAGGAAGGCGATCAGCGCGCCGATCGAGATCGCCGCCGAGATCACCCGGCCGCCGCCGAACCAGAGGATGAGACCGATGCCCAGCGCCGTGATCAGCTCCACCCCGGGATAGAAGACCGCGTAATAGAAAATACCGCGGACGTTGGCGTCGCGGTGCGCCTCGTTGATCTCCTCGAACTCGCGGTAGGCCCGCTCCTCGCGGTTGAAGAGCTGCACGATCGGCATGCCGGTCAGGTGCTCCTGGAGGAAGGCGTTGATGCGGGCGATCTTGACCCGCACCTCGCGGAAGCTCTCCCGCGCCCGCGCCTTGAACCAGGAGGTCAGGAGGAGCAGCAGCGGCACGATCGAGAACGCCACCAGCGCCAGCCGCCAGTCGAGCCAGAACAGCACCCCCACGATGCCGGCAAGGAGCAGCACGTCGCCCAGGATCGCCACGATGCCGGCCGCGAACAGCTCGTTCAAGGCGTCCACGTCCGTGGTCACCCGGGTGACGAGCCGGCCGATGGGGTTGCGGTCGTAGTAGGAGATCGGCAGGCGCTGCAGATGCCCGAAGATCTGCCGCCGCATGTCGTTCATGATGTACTGCCCCATGAGCTGCATCACATACCCCTCGGCATAGAGCACGAGGAAGGTGAGCACCAGGGCGACGAGGTAGATCACGGCCACGACGTTGAGCCCCTGGACGGCCACGCTCGCCGGCTCGATCCCGCGCGCGAGGAGGGCATCGCGCACCCAGGCGCTCACGCCGGACAGCTTGCCGGGGTCCCCCCCGGGCCGGATGAAGAGGTCGAGGGAGACCGCGAAGGCCAGGGGACCGACGAGTTGGAGCGCCGAGGAGCAGAAGATCAGCACCACGGCCGCGGCGGTCATCCCCCGGTAGGGCCGCAGATAGCCGAGCAGGCGCTTCATCAGCCGGGCGTCGTACGCCTTGCCGAGGGCCTCCTCTTCGTGGTGGTCGTCGGGCTCGCTCATCGAGGGGAAAGATATCATCCCCACCCTATACCCTTTCATCTATTCCCTTACTGGTGGTACACTCCCCCGCAGCCTTAGCTAGCAGGTCGGTCTTTCGTCTTTCAGGGGGTTCTGCCGTGCCGCCGACGTTGAACCAGCTTCTCAAGGAAATGGTGGGCCAGGGAGGCTCCGACCTCCACATCACCACGAACTCCGCGCCCCAGATCCGGGTGGACGGCGGCCTGCGGGCGCTCAGCTACCCGTCGATGACGCCGTCGGAGACCAAGCAGCTCGCCTACTCCATCCTGACGGACAACCAGAAGCACCGCCTGGAGGAGGACCTGGAGATCGACCTCTCCTTCGGCATCAAGGGGCTGGCGCGCTTCCGGGCCAACATCTTCCACCAGCGCGGCGCCATCGCCGCCGTGTTCCGGCAGATCCCCTTCGAGATCAAGGGGTTCAAGGAGCTCGGCCTGCCGACCATCATCGAGAAGCTGTGCGACAAGCCGCGCGGTTTGATTCTCGTGACCGGCCCGACCGGCTCGGGCAAGTCGACCACGCTCGCCGCCATGCTCGACAAGGTCAACCGCGAGCGCAGCGAGCACATGATCACCATCGAGGACCCGGTCGAGTTCCTGCACTCGCACAAGAAGTGCCTGGTCAACCAGCGCGAGGTGCACGCCGACACGCACGGCTTCGCCAACGCGCTGCGCTCGGCCCTGCGGCAGGACCCCGACGTGGTGCTCATCGGCGAGATGCGCGATCTGGAGACGATCGAGTCGGCGCTGCGCATCGCGGAGACCGGCCACCTCACCTTCGCCACCCTGCACACGAACTCGGCGGCGCAGTCGATCAACCGCATCATCGACGTGTTCCCCGCCCACCAGCAGGGTCAGATCCGGGCCCAGCTCTCGCTCGTGCTGGAGGGGATCCTCTGCCAGGCCCTGCTGCCGCGGGCGGGCGGCAAGGGACGGGTCATGGCCATGGAGATCCTCATCCCCAGCTCGGCCATCCGCAACCTGATCCGCGAGGACAAGGTGCACCAGATCTACGGCATGATGCAGACCGGCCAGGCGAAATACGGGATGCAGACGTTCAACCAGTCCCTGGCCTCTCTCTACTTCAAGCGCATGATCACCCTGGAGACGGCGCTGTCGCGGTCGTCGCTGCCGGACGAGCTGCAGGAGATCATTGCGCGCGGACCCGCCTCGCTGAATCCCAACCTCGGGGTCGACAGCGCGGCGGCAAGGAGTTAAGCAATGCCCAGCTTCGAATGGAAAGGCCGCAACCCGGCCGGCCAGACGCAGGAGGGGGTCCTCCTCGCCGACAACCGCGACGCCGCCGCCGCCCTGCTGCGGCGCCAGCGCATCCAGGTCACCAACCTGCGCGAGCGGGGGCGGGAGTTCAAGCTGCTCCCGCGCATGCCCACCAAGGTCAGCCGCAAGCGCATCTCCATCTTCACCCGGCAGTTCTCGGTGATGCTCGACGCCGGCCTCCCCCTCGTGCAGTGCCTGGAGATCCTGGGCGGCCAGGAGGAGAACCGCACCTTCGCGGGCATCATCAACGACGTGCGCAGCGACGTCGAGTCCGGCTCCTCCATCGCCGATGCCATGCGCAAGCACCCCAAGGCGTTCGACGACCTGTTCGTCAACATGGTGGCGGCCGGCGAGGCGGGCGGTATCCTCGACGTGATCCTGCAGCGCCTCTCGATCTACATCGAGAAGGCCGTGAAGCTGAACAGCCAGGTGAAGTCGGCCCTCATCTACCCGGTGGCGGTCATCGTCATCGCGGCCGGCGTGGTCTTCATCATCCTGTGGAAGGTCATCCCGGTGTTCGCCCAGCTCTTCGCCGGCCTGGGCGGCGAGATGCCGCTCATCACCCGTATCGTGATCTCATCCAGCAACTTCATCGGCCGCTACTTCATCTTCATCTTCGCGATCCTGTTCGCCGGGTTCATCGCCCTGCAGCGCTACCACAAGACCTACCGCGGCCGGCGCGTGATCGACGGCGCGCTGCTGAAGGTCCCGGTCATCGGCATGCTGCTGCGCAAGATCGCGGTGGCCCGCTTCTGCCGGACGCTCGCCACCCTGACCTCCTCGGGCGTGCCGATCCTCGACGGCCTGGAGATCACCGCCAAGACGTCGGGCAACGCCATCATCGAGGATGCCATCATGGCCGTGCGCAAGAGCGTCGAGGAGGGCAAGACGATCAGCGAGCCGCTGGCCGACACCAAGGTGTTCCCGGCCATGGTGGTGCAGATGATCAACGTCGGCGAGCAGACCGGCGCGCTCGACCAGATGCTCTCCAAGATCGCCGACTTCTACGAGGACGAGGTGGACACGGCCGTGGCCGGCTTGATGAAGCTGATCGAGCCGCTCATGATCACGGTCCTGGGCGCGGTCATCGGCACCATCGTGGCCGCCATGTACCTGCCGCTCTACTCGATCCTCAGCAAGATCGGGTAGTTTAAGAGGGGAGGCGGCGGGCTTCTTCCCGCCGCCTCTCGGTTCCGCGCCTCATGTCGAACCTGACCAACCAGCTCCGGTGGTACATCGCCGTCCGGGTCGTGGCGATCGGCAGCGTGCTGATCCCCTACGCCCTGCTGCAGATCGGCCCCACGTCGCCGCCGCCCGAGGTGGAGGGCAGCCTGCCGCCCGTCGTCACCACCACGGCGCCGGCCCCGACCCCGGAGCCCGCGCAATCGCCGGCAGCGGCAGCGACGCCATCCCCCGAGCCGACCCCGGCGACGGTCCTGGTCGGTCCGCCCGCGCCCTCTCCCGAGCCCCAGATGCTGCGGCCGGAGGTGGTCTTCCGCCTCGGCGGCCTGACCTTCGCCGCCACCCTGGTCTACATCGCGCTGCTGCGCATCCTCCGCCGCCGGCCGACGGTCCAGGCCTACATCCAGTTCTTCGGCGACCTGCTGCTCATCACGGCGCTGGTCTACTACCTGGGCGGCGTCGAGAGCCCGTTCTCGATGCTCTACCTGATCGTCATCGCCGTGGCCTCGACGCTCTTGCGCCGCCGCGCCGGCATCTCGGTCGCGAGCGTGGCGAACGTGCTCTACGCCGGGCTGGTGCTCAGTCTCTACTTCCACTGGCTGCCGCTGCCGCCGGGCGCGCCGGAGACGGTGCCGGTCTTTCGCCTGGCCTACGGCCTGGCGGTGCACTGCTTCGGCTTCTACGGCGTGGCGCTCCTCACCTCCTACCTGGCGCACAACGTCGCCCGGGCGGAGCGCGAGCTGGAGGAGAAACGGGAGCACCTGGCCGACCTGGAAGTCGTGCACCGCGACGTCATCGAGTCGATCAGCAGCGGCCTGATCACCACCGACCTGGAGGGGGTGGTCACCAGCATCAACCAGGCCGGGCTGAGCATCCTGGAGCGGCCCCTGGAGGAGCTGGTGGGGCGGCCGATCCGCGAGTCGGGCCTGTTCTCCCCCGAGCGCTGGGGCGAGCTGACCGCGGCGAGCGAGAGCAGGCGCACTCTGCGCGCCGAGACCGAGCTGGAGCGCGGCGGCGATACCCGAAACGTCGGCTTCTCGATCTCGCAGCTCAACGACGCCGACGGCCGGCACCGCGGCTTCATCGTCATCTTCCAGGACTTCAGCCGCTGGCGGAAGCTCGAGGGCGAGCTGCGGATCAAGGACCGCATGGCCGCCGTGGGCGAGCTCGCGGCCGGCCTGGCGCACGAGATCGGCAACCCGCTCGCCGCCATCTCGGGCTCGGTGCAGATGCTGTCGAGCGCGCCCAATGCCACGCCGTCGCAGCGCAAGCTGATCGACATCCTGCTCAAGGAGAGCCAACGCCTGGACCGGACCATCAAGGGGTTCCTGCGCTTCGCGCGGCCGCGGGAGCGTTCCAGCCAGCCTTTCGACATCGCGCACCTCCTGGCCGAGAACTGCGAGCTGCTCCGCAACAGCGCCGAGGTCTCCGAGCGCCACCGGATCGAGGTGAAGCTCGATCCGCCCTCGGCCTCCGTGATCGCCGATCCCGATCAGGTGAGCCAGATCTTCTGGAACCTGGCGCGCAACTCCCTGCGCGCCATGCCCGGCGGCGGCACGCTGACGATCGTGGGCCGGCTCGACGAGGAGTGTTACCGGATGCAGGTCATCGATACCGGCCGCGGCATGACCGAGGAGCAGCGGGCCAACCTGTTCCACCCGTTCCAGTCGTTCTTCGACGGCGGCACGGGCATCGGCATGGCCATCGTCTACCGCATCGTCCAGGAGCATGGCGGGCGGCTGGACGTCGAGTCCCGGCCGGGCGGCGGCACCACAATCACCGTCGAGCTGCCGGCGATGCCTGCCAGCCCTGTCGTCCAGACCGCCGCGGCCGGAGCGGAGGCGCCATGAGCGAGCGCGCCCGGCTGCTGGTGGTGGACGACGAGTCGAGCATCGTCGACTTCCTGTCGCTGCTCTTCGAGGAGGAGGGCTACGCGGTCGAGACGGCGCACTCCGCGGCCGAGGCGCGCCAGGCGCTGGGAAGCCGGACCTTCGACCTGATCCTCTGCGACGTCATGATGCCGGACGGCAGCGGCCTCGACATCCTCAAGGAGGCGAAATCCATCGATAACGGCGGCCCCGCGGTCGTCATGATGACGGCCTACACCTCGACGAAGACCGCGATCGAGGCGATGAAGTCCGGCGCCGCCGACTACATCTCGAAGCCGTTCGACGTCGAGGAGCTGAAGATCGTCGTCCAGAAGGCGCTGGAGCGCGAGCAGCTCGCGGACGAGAACATCTACCTGCGCCGCGAGCTGGAGCAGAAGTACACGTTCAACAACATCATCGGCAAGAGCCCGCGCATGCAGGCGATCTTCTCGCTCATCGAGCGGATCGCGCGCACCAGCTCGACGGTGCTGATCCACGGCGAGAGCGGCACGGGCAAGGAGCTGATCGCGCGGGCCATCCACTTCGCGAGCCCGCGCACGAACCGGCGCTTCCTGTCGCTCAACTGCGGCGCGCTGCCCGAAAACCTCCTCGAAAGCGAGCTCTTCGGCCACGAGCGCGGCGCCTTCACGGGCGCGGTGCGGGAGAAGAAGGGCCTCTTCCAGGAGGCCGACCGCGGCACGCTGTTCCTCGACGAGATCGGCGAGATGACGCCGACGATGCAGGTGAAGCTGCTGCGCGCCATCCAGGAGCGGGTGGTGCGCAAGGTGGGCGGCACCGAGGAGGAGACGGTCGACGTCCGGATCATCGCGGCCACGAACCAGGACCTGGAGACCCGGCTCACCACGGGCGAGTTCCGCGAGGATCTCTACTACCGGATCAACGTGCTGCCGATCCACCTGCCGCCGCTGCGCCAGCGCCGCGAGGACATCCCGCTGCTGGTCGACTTCTTCCTCGAGAAGTACTGCCGGCAGATGGAGCTGCCGCCGCGGCAGATCTCGGTCGAGGCCATGCACCTGCTGGAAGGGTACGACTGGCCGGGCAACGTGCGCGAGCTCGAAAACCTGATCGAGCGCGTCCTCGCCCTCTCGCATGCGGAGACGATCACCACGCGGGACCTGCCGGTCCACCTGCTCACCCAGCGCCGGGCGAGCTCGGACCTGATCTCTCTCCCCGAGGAGGGGCTCGACCTGGAGGCCTACCTCGAAGACATCCGCGCCCAGCTCATGCAGCAGGCCCTGGAGCGCACCGACGGCGTCCAGACCCAGGCCGCCGAGCTGCTCGGCATGAGCTTCCGGAGCTTCCGGTACTACGCGAAGAAGGCGGGCCTCAAGGGCGGCGACTAGTCGCCCGTTCCGGCGGCCACCGGGGCCGGCGGCGCGGCCGGAGCCGGGAACAGATCCTCTCCCAGCTCGTGGACCAGCACCCCGTGGCCGGAGGTGCCGAGCATCAGCTTGCCGCCCAGGACCAGGGCGGCGGAGATGTCGCGGGCCGGCACGGGCACGTCGATGATGCGGAACTTGCGGGAGTCGCGGTCATAGAGCCGCACGGTGTCGCCGCTCACCATGAGGGAGGACCACCGCTCGTGCCCCGTGGGGAGCAGGCGCGACGCCTTCTCGGTCAGCTCGATCCACTCCGTCTCCAGGGCGGGACGGGTCCAGGCGCCGCCCGGCCCCCAGAGCAGGAGCTGGTCCTGCAGCCGGTGCAGCCGGCCGCCGGCGAAAGGGGTTGCGACCGTGTCATTCGAAGTCGCCGTGAGGCGGTAGAGGCCGCTGCCGTCCGTGACCCAGAGGGCGCCGCCGAAGAAGGCCGCGCTGCGGGGAATCCCGTGCTGGAACGGCCGCGGGACGAACTTCGTGCCCTTGAGCTCCCAGAGGCCGCTGCCGGTGCGCGCCACGAGCTCCGGCCCCTCGCTCAGCACCTGCTCCACCCGGGTCTCCCCCAGCTCCTTGAGGCGGAACCAGGCGGCGCCCCGGCGCTCGTAGAGCCCGCGCTCGGTGGCGGCGTAGATCCGCCCCTCGTGCCAGGTCAGGTCGAGCACGGTCGGGAGCGGCGTGAAGCCGGCGGCCTCGAACGTCTGGCCGCGGTCGCGCGAGATGTGGATGCCCGACACCGGCCCGGCATGGCTCAGGGCCACCATCAGCTCCTCGCCGAAGCTGGCCAGGGCGGAGACGCGCGTGTTCGTCATCCCGTCGCTGGACGGCCGGAACGTGGCCGCGGAGTCGCTGGAGATCCAGACCCCCGAGCCCTCGGTCGCCAGGTAGATCCGCTCCGGCCGCTTCGGATGCCAGTAGATTCCATGGATCGACAGGGCCGGATCGCCGGTCCGCTTCCAGGTCAGGCCGCCGTCGGCCGAGACGTGGAGCCCGGCCACGGTGCCGGCCAGGAGCCTGCCGTCGGGCAGGGCCGAGAAGCTCGGCGTGCGCCGCTCCTCGAACCCCTCCTTGAAGCGCTCCCACTTGCCGCCGAGGTCGAGCGACCGGTAGACCCAGCCGCAGGTCGTGGCCCAGATCTCGCCGGGCCGGCCCGGGACCGGCGTCAGGCTGAAGACCTCGGAATCGAGCACCATGCCCTCGAAGATGCCGGTCCAGGTGCGTCCGGCGTCGTCGCTGCGGTAGGCCCGCCGCCAGGTGCCGGCGAGCACCGTGTCCGGCTGGTCGGCATCAACGAGCAGGCTGGTGACCTTCTGGGCGTCGGGCAGCTCGCCGGTCAGCCGGCGCCAGCTCCCGCCGCTGTCCTCGGTCCCCCAGACGCCGGAGAGCGTGCCCACGTAGATCCGGCCCTCGCGGGCCGGCACCAGCGCCATCGTGTAGATCGGCTCTTCCGGAAGGCCCGATACGCGCGACACCCAGCTCTTGCCGAGATCGTCGGAGAACGCCACCTGGCCGCCGCCCCAGATCCCCCAGAGGCCCACCCAGAGCCGGCCGGTTTTGTTGGGATCGAAGCGCAGGGTGCCCACGACCCAGCCCGGAAAGGGCAGGTGCGCTCCCGCGTCGCTCCAGCTCCGGCCCGCATCGCGGGAGAGGTAGAGCTGGCCGGCCGAGGTGCCGGCGAAGACCATGTCGGGGTCGTCGGGATGGATGGCGAGGCTGCGCACGTCCCCGCCCCAGAGGGGAAGGGGGCGCCAGCCGGAAGCCGAGGCGGGCAGGGCCGCAGCGAGCATGAGGCCGAACAGCAGCAGAAGAAAAGCCCTTCTGCCCATGCAAACCATCGCCCGATCGTGGTATCTTTTACCCATGGAGATGCGTTCCATCAAACGGAGTCCTTCAGGCAGCTGCTCCCGCAGCAAGGTGCGCACGGTGATTCAGGCCGTCCATGTCCTCGAGACCGACCCGGATGGATGGGAGGTCCGGACGCTCGGAGAAAAGGGCAGCAGGAAGCGCTTCGAAGCCAAGGCCGCCGCCCTCGAATACGCCCTCGCGGCCAAGCCGCGTGCCACGGTCCTGGTGCACCAGCGCCAGCCGAAGAAGGTGACCGTGGCCCGTGCGCGCAAGATCGGCAACCGCTTGACCGTCCGAGAAGTCGATTTCATCTAGCCGATGGCGGCACCGTCCCGCTACGGCGACAGTGTCTTCATCAACTGTCCGTTCACCCCCGACTACCAGGAGCTTTTCCGCGCCCTGGTCTTCGCGGTGGCCGACTGCGGCTTCATTCCGCGGAGCGCGCTCGAAAAGAGCGACTCCGGCGAGACCAGGATCGACAAGCTCTACCGGATCATCGGCGAATGCGGCTATGGGCTCCATGACATCTCGGTGACCGACCTCGACCCCGACAACAAGCTCCCCCGTTTCAATATGCCCCTGGAGCTGGGCATCTTCCTTGGAGCAAGGAAGTTCGGTTCGCGCCTGCAGCGCACCAAGGGTTGTCTCATCCTGGACCGCGCGCGCTTCCGCTATCAGATCTTCTGCTCCGACCTTGCCGGCCAGGACCCCAAGGCACATCACGGAACCGCCGCCGATGCCGTGAGGTGCGTCCGCAACTGGCTTCGCGCCGAGAGGGTTTCGGTCCGCCTGCCGAGCGGTGAGCGCATCGGGCAACGGTTTCGACAGTTCAAGGCCGACCTTCCTGTCACCTGCGATGCACTGCTGCTCGAGCCGGACTCTCTGGAGTTTCACGACCTCACCACCGTCATCGAGGAGTGGCTCCGGGAGAATCCCTGGTAGCGTCCCCCTTCTCTTCAGCCCGCTCATAGCGGGTGCGTATGACCTCGGCCAGGATCGAGATGGCGATCTCGCCCGGCGTATCGCCGCCGATGGGGAGCCCGATGGGCGCGCGCAAGCCACGGCTGTCGGCATCGAGCCCGAGGGCCGCGACCTCCTCGCGCACCCGCGCCACCTTGCGCCGGCTCCCCATGAGCCCCAGGTAGCGCAGCCTCGGCGGGTCCTGCCGCAGCACCGAGGCGAGCGCGGCCGTATCCGTCTCCCAGCAGCGGGTGACCACGGCCACGTAGAGGTCGCGGCTGCGCATCGCGTCGAGGAACGGCTCCCCGTACTCCCGGCCCACCTCGGCCACTCCCGCGCCTTCTGGGAACAGGCCGGGCTGGCGAAACTCCGGCCGGTCGTCGGCCACCAGGCACTCGAACCCGGCGAGCGCGCCGGCCTGGGCCAACGCTTGGCCTACGGGTCCGCCGCCGCAGATGACCAGCACCGGAGGCGCCTCGATCACCTCCAGGAAGACCTCCGCCAGACCGCCGCAGACCATGCCCGTGGGCTCCCCTTTTACCGCATCCTCGGTGAAGTAGTACCGCTTGATCTCCGAGGCCTTGCCGGCACCGTTGCCGAGCCGGAGCAGGGCGTCGGTCTTGACCAGCGCCTCGAACGCGCCGCCGCCCAGGTTGCCGAACACGGAGCCGTCCGGCCGGGCCAGCAGCTTCCACCCCGCCTTGCCGGGCGTGGAGCCCTCCGTCCGGACGATCTGGCAAAGAGCCACACGGCCATGAATGTGCAAGGATCGTTCCGCCTCGGCCAATACCTCGGCCGGGCCGGGGATCTCGTTCATGAGGTAGAGGATACCGCAGGCCTCGGCCGCGGCACCCACCAGGCCGCGGCCAGGGCCAGGGCGAGCGCCGAGAGCAGGCATCCCAGGATGAAGCTTCGCGGCCGGTAGACCAGCTCGATCTCCCGCTCACCCCGCTCCAGCCAGGCCGCGACGAAGGGGCCGTTGGCCGCGAGGATCTCGCGCGGCCGGCCATCCACGAGGAGGCGCCAGTTGCCATCCTGCATGAGGCTGGAGGCGAGCAGGCGGGGCTCCGTCAGGCTCGCCCGGGCGCGGATCTGCGCCGGCTCGATCCTGAGACGCTCCAGCTTCGAGGCGTCCGGCTCCCTCGCGTGCCATCTACCCCCTTCGGGAGTGCGCTGGACCAGGGCTCTCCCGGCGAAGTCGGGGTTCTTCTCCAGCCAGCGCTGCCAGTTGCCGCCCTGGAAGGGCACCGCGCGCGCGGGCAGGAAGAGGAGCGGCAAGGCTCCCGGCCGTTCGTAGACCCAGCCCGAGGGATGGCGGAAGACCGGACGGAGCGGACGCGGCAGCTCCGTCCCCGGTTCGGTCATCACGTAGCGCACTCCCAGCAGACCGTAGAGCGGGTGCCGGACCCGGGTGAAGCTCGGCAGGATCGAGCCCTGATTCACGTCCCTGACCACCCGCATGTAGCGGTCGGGCCGCGAGGGGTTGTCGATCCGCACGTCCCGGAGGTCGTAGACCTCGTTGAAGTTGGCGGGGAGCACGCCGGAGCCGAGGGCGACCATGCGGGCATCCCCGAGCCGCTCCTGGAGGAAACGCACCGGCGGTGTCACCGGATAGGCGAGCCGCCGCGGGCTCGACGGGTTGTGCGGCTGGTGCAGGACGAACAGCTCCGCTCCCACCACCAGGGGGAGGATCCAGGCCGCCGCCCGGCGGTCGCGCACGAGGAGCACGGCGGCCCCCAGACCGAGGAAGGCAAGCTGCTTGATCATCCACGTCATCATCCAGGCATTGCGCTCCTCCGCGAGGAGAGGCCCGAGCGTCCGGTCGGTATGGGCGAGATAGGCCCAGACGGTAAATCCGGCCAGCAGCGCCGCCAGGATCGCCATCATCCGGCGCCGACCTTCCCCGCGCTGCCAGCGCTCCATCTCGCAGGCCGCCAGCCAGGAGACGCAGAGGGCCACGAGCATCAGCGTCCGGTGATGGCGGTGGATCGCCGTGGCCCCGATCACCGGGAGCTGCGCGAACAGGCTGTTGAAGCCGGGCGGCTGGACGATCAGCAGCAGGCAGCCGATGAGGACCCCGGCGGCGAGCCGCTCCTGGGGAAACCGTCGCCTCCGGCCGGGAGCCAGGGCGGCAAGGGCCAGCAGCAGCGTCGCGCCGCCCACGAAGCCGCCGGCATCCTCGATGACGTTGTTCTCCCCCCAATAGACGTCGAAGTCCCCGAACGCGTGGGGCGCGACAAGGGGGACGAGCCTCTCGTCCGCCTGCCTCCTCCAGATGTCGCGGGTGGCGGGCTTCCCCAGTTCCTTCATTACGTCGGCGAGCGGGCGCGGCGCCAGCATGAAGCCGATCACCACCGAGCGCTCGCTCGCGGGCAGGTACTCCTGCGCCGGCAGGAGGACCGGTGCCGCCGCCAGCCCGGAGAGGACGAGCGCCAGTCCACCGCAGAGCAGAGGGCGGAACGAGCGCCGCGCCAGGGCCCGGGCAACCAGGAAGATCCCGACGAAGGCCAGGGCGTAGACCACGGTCTCGGGATGGCCGCCCAGGAACAGGCCGAAGCCCGCCAGGAACAGGAGGAAGAGATCGCGCCGCCCTCCCATTTCGTCCACCCGGAGCGCGGCATAGAGCCCCAGGGGGAGGAGGGCGGCCGACGTGGCCATGGGCCAGCCGAGCCAGAGCAGGAGGAAGCCTCCCAGCCCATAGGCGAGCGCGCCCAGCACGGCCGCGGGCTCTCCCAGCCCCAGCCTGCGGAGCAGCAGGAAGAGGAAGACAAGCGCCAGCAGGACCCGGAGCGACGCCGTGATCCCCACCCCGGCCCAGAGATCGAACAGGTAGGACGCCATCACGAGCGGCTGAAAGGACTGCGACTGCGGATCGCCCATCAGCGGCATGCCGGCTCCGGCGTTGGCGTTCCAGAGCGGCCAGCGGCCGTCGGCCAGGGCCCGCCGCACCTCGGCCTGCCAGGGCGCGATCTGCCGGATCAGGTCGCCGTGCAGGCCGTAGGAGATCCCGTCCGCGGGCGCGAGGTGGCGGTAGGGCACGAAATGCTGCAACGATCCCAGAGGGAGGAGGACCCTGCCCCCGAGGAGAGCGGAACCGAAGAGCAGGAACGGAACGAGCGCGAACAGGACGAGGATGCGCGCCGGCACCGGGTCGTACCAGCGGCGCAGCGCCCAGCCGAGCCCGACGGCCAGGAGCGCTACGTAAAAGCCGGGCAGGAGCATCAATCCTCGCGGGTCAGACCCACGCCTCTCTTGAATCGGAACCAAGCGTTCCTCATCTTCCAGAAGCTGCTGGACTCCATGGCCGCGATCCGCGCCCGCAGGCCGCCGGTCTCGGCGTCCGCCCGGGCCTGAACCTCGGCCAGCCGCTCGCGGGCCGCTCTGAGGTCGCGGCGCAGGACCGCGGCCAGGTTGCGCGTCGAGTCCAGGAGCAGCGCCTCGACCGAGCCCGCCCGCATCGGGTGGCTCGCGCCTTCCCCATCCCGGACGCGGACCACGAGCACCGAGGAGCCGCGGGACATCCCGGGCGGCAGCGTGAAGACATCGCCCCAGCCGGAATGGAGATGGCGCGTCTCGCCGAGCATCGCGGCCACGTCGGGCCGCGGATGCACGACGGGGAGCTCGGCGAGGACCTGCCCGTCCAGCACCACTTCGACCGCCCTGGCCTCGCCGCTGCGCATCGCGGCCCAGCCGGTCATCAGCAGCCGGTCGCGGCCTGCGGCCCGGCAGTCTTCCAGCGAAAAGACCGGCTCGCCGGCATAGCGCAGGCCGGAGAAGTCCACGTCCGGCTCCGCCACGGCCACGTAGTGGTCCTGGTAGTTGCAGAGCCCGCGCTCCACGCGATGGACCGAGACGCGCGGGGCCAGCCGGGCGACGGCGCCGCGCACGAACGCCTCGTTCACCCAGGTCGAGCCGTAGTCGCTGGTGTCGAGCGAGCCGCTCTCGCTGACCTCCTGGAACAGGAGCCCGCTCGCCGGCAGCGGGGGGCAGGGCGTGAGCAGGCTCGGGTCGTGGGTGCTGAAGACGAGCACGCCGCCGGGGTTGAGCCGGCCCAGGAGCACCCGCAGCCAGGCGAGGAACCTCTCCTCGGGCAGATGGGTGAAGAGGGAGGTGACCAGGATGGCGTCGAAGGTCTCGCCGAGGTCGAGATCCTCGGGCCGCACGGTCGAGACCCTGCCGTGCACGCCGAAGCGCTCCACCTGGAAGCGGACGCCTCCCTCGTAGACGTCCGCGACCCACAGGCGCTCGGGCGGGATCTCGCGCACCAGGAAGCGGGTGATCCGGCCGTAGCCGCTGGCGAAGTCGAGCACCTTGCCTACGCCTTGCGGGAAACGCCAGCGCAGCACCTGGAGCAGGGCGTCGGCGATGCTGTGGCCCGAGCGGAAGTAGGCGAACAGGGCCTTGTCGCGGTCCCCGTCCAGCCCGTCGGCGAGGAAGCCGAGCATCTCGTCGCGATCGTCGACGGCCAGCTCCAGCCCGGACGGCTCCAAGCCGCGCTCGGCCAGGAAGGCCCGCACGTAGGGGCTCGTCTCGTCAGATCGCCAGGCCGGGCTCATGGGCGGCGGCGAGTCTAACAGGGTGATAACGTCCGGCGATGCCGCACATGCCGCACATCCTGCGACGGCTGGTCCTGGGCTTTCTGCTGGTCTGGAGCGCCTTCCTGTTCCTCGCGCGCCTCCAGAAGGCGCTCGCCGACTTCGACCGCCGGGCAATCTTCCGGAGCGACCCGGTCCAGTGGCGGTTCGGCATGCCGCAGACCCAGATCCTGGAGCGCTGCTTCGCCGAGGCGCGCCCGCTCATCCCGCCGGGGAGCGTGGTCGTCTTCACCTCTCCCAAGGCCGAGATGGCCGACTTCTACCGCTGGCGCTGGGCCGCCTACGGGCTGCCCGCGCACGACGTCATCCAGCCCGAGACGCCGCGGGCGGCCGAGACCGCCGAGTACCTGATTTCGCATCAGGTGCCGATCCGGCTCCCCCGAGCCAGGCTGATCAAGCAGCTCACCGGCTGCCAGCTCTTCCGGGTCCAGCCCCTGTGAGCACAGTCTTCCCCGCCATCATCCTCGCCGTTCTGCTGGCTCTGGCCGGGCGCGCGCTGCCGGTCTCAAGGTGGACCGTGCGCTTCCTGGGGGGGGCGGTGATGTTCCACCTGCTGCTCACGGGGTATGACTTCCTGGGGTTGCGGTGGGGGCGGGTGGCGTTGGTGTTGCCCCTTGTGGTGCTCGCGGGATTGGGGACAAGGACCGCAAGGACAACAAGGACGGCAAGGACGTTCGGTTGGGGGGACGGGGCGGCGGGCTTCGCCCTGGCGGCGTTTGCGGCGTTCGCTTCGACCCTGTGGATCGCGACGCCCGACTTCATCTATCACTGGGGGATCAAGGGGGAGCGGTTCTTCCTGGCCCGGGCCGTGGACTACGCCTGGCTGGCGAAGGGGTGGAACTGGGTGATCCATCCGGACTACCCGAACCTGCTGCCCGAGCTGTTCGCGGGGAGCGCGCTGCTGGCGGGACGGTTCGAGGCGTCATCCCAGATGCTCTGGTCGGTGCTCTTCTTCGCGATGATCCTCGCCTCGGGGCGAGAGGCATTGAGGCACACGCCCGGCGCCTTCGCCCAGCCGGGGATGGCGATCGTGGGCTTCGCCCTGGCCGGCTTCGGGATCGTGCACCGCATGGCCGGCGCCGCGGACTGGATGCCGGCCCTCGCCCTGGCAGCAGCCCTGCCCGCCCTGCTCCGGCCGGCCGACCGCGAGGGGGATTGGGAGATGGGCCTCGCCGCCGCCTTCGCTGCAGCCTCCAAGATCGAGGGCATGCCGCTCGCCGCCTTCCTGGCTGGCGCGCAGCTCCTCCGGAGGCGGGAGCTCGGAGCGGCGCTCCGGCTGGGGCTGCCCACGGCGGCCGTGGCCGGAGCCTGGGCGATCCGGACGTTCCGCCATGGGCTCTACCAGGAGTTCAACTCGGGGACGTTCGACCTCGGCCGGGCGCCGGAGGTGCTGCGCGGCCTGATCGAGGTCGCGGGCTGGAAGGAGAGCTGGCACGGCTTCGTGCTGGTGCTGCTCGCGGCGCCGCTCCTGCTGCTCCCCCGCCGCACCCGGACAGCGGGAGCCGTGATCTCGCTGCAGCTCCTGTTCTACCTGTGGACCTACTGCTCTTCGGCGGTGGATGCCGAGTTCCAGGTGATCTCCAGCTTCCCGCGGCTGGCCATGCACCTGATCCCGGCGGTCGTGGTGGCGGGGACGGTGGCCCTGGGGGAGAAGGACGCCCCTCTCCCCCGCTGAGGCTTATCGCGGGGTCACCCGGGTTGTGTTGCTGTAGTCCGAAGAGCCCGAGGCGCCGATGGCCTGCACGCGGAAGACGTAGGGCTTGCCGCGCGTCAGGCCGGTCACCACGGCCGAGGTGGTCCCGGCGGGCACGGTCATCACCTCGCGGAACCTGCCGCCCCTGGGCTTGACCTCGATGCGGAAGCCCGTCTCGGCGGACGACCGGTCGCGCCAGGAGAGCTGCACCTCGGTGCCGGACGCCGCCCGCCCGGTCAGATTCGCCGGGGCTGCCAGGCTCGCCGCGCCCGAGCCGCTTCCGCCGGACGACGGGTAGAGAGAGGCAATCCCCGCCAGGTCGTCGGCACCCAGGAGGGCGCCGCGGCCGTCGTCGTGGGCGTTGGCGAACATCAGGGAATCGCGGGTGGGCGCGTGCCCGAGCCCGAGCGTGTGCCCCAGCTCGTGCGCGAAGACCTCCTCCGCCACCTTCCGGTTGTTCTCGAAGAAGCACCCGGTGCCGTCGTTGGTCACGATGTCGCCCTCGACCGCCTCGTGCCAGGACTTGCCGTTCCACCTGCGGGTCGAGGTGTAGAAGAACGGCCCGCCGACGGCGATGACACCGCCCTCGCTGCACGAGAACGTCCCCTCGGCCTCGTTGCGCCGCGGATCGTCGAAGAGGATGGCGTTGATGCCGTCGTCATGGTCGAGGCCGGCGCCGGCCGTGGTCGTGCCGGTGTAGGTGTAGAGGACGTTCGAGCCCGGGTCGTCGTTCCAGGCGTTCTGGGCGGTCTGGAAGGCCGCGATCGTGGATTCGAGGCCGAGCCCCGGCTGGCCGCTGGCGTTGACCTTCCACTCCACGCTCTGGCCCGAGTCGAAGCCGAACCAGCGGATGGGCGTGCCGTCGTCGGACTTCATCAGCGTGAAGGACTCCGTGGCCTGCTCCAGCTCCTGGGGGGAGACGTCGAGCACGTAGTCGCGCTCGCGGCGGAGCCCGTCGCCGCGGTCGGCAGCCCAGTCGGAGAAGCGCTCGAAATCGCGGATCAGGTCCCGCTTGGCCTCGAGCCCGGCCGGGCCGACCTCGAAGGCGTCGGAGAGGTCGCGCACGGCCATGTCCCGGCCGCCGACCTGGCGGAGGTGGAAGGCGCCGAGCATGAGGTGGAGGATGCGGTAGGTGCCGTCCGCGGCCGGACGAAGGAAGAGCAGGGCCGTCTCGCCCTCGTGGAACTCGGGCGCGCCGAAGATCTTGAGGCCGATACCGTCCGGGCGGACGCCTCCGGGGACGCGCACCACGATCGTGCTGCCCGAAAGCTCGCCCTTGACCAGGCGATCGACTTCGACCAGGTAGTCGGTGGCCGGGCGTCCCGCCACCGGGGCGGGCTGCACCGCGGTGACCCGCACCTCGGCCACGGCGGCCGACTGGTCGACCAGGCTCTGGTCGGAGACCATCTTGTAGGTGGTGGCCGCCGCCGGCAGGGACGGCACCAGGGCGAGGAGAAGGAATATCCGGGCAAGCTTCATGGGACCTCCAGGCTCGGGGACAGCACGAGCCGTCACGGAGGGAAACAGGGGGGTAGGAGGGGTTATTTCGGGGAAGCGGAAAGGACCTCAAGGACAGCAAGGACCTCAAGGACACGCACCGCCCGGGTCCTTGGTGTCCTTGGTGTCCCTGGTGTCCTTTCCGGCCGGCTCACTCGGACGATTTCGTCGCCGTGCTCTTGCTCTCGCTGGCGGTGCTCTCCGGCTTGCTCTCGCTCTTGCCCTCCGACTTCCCTTCCGGCTTGCTCTCGGACTTGCCTTCCGAGCTGCTCTCGGACTTGCTCTCCGGCTTGGCCGAGGAGCCGCCGCCGCTCGTCTTGCTCTTGTCGGCATAGTCGGTCTTGTAGAAGCCGCTCCCCTTGAACTGGAAGGACGGCGCGGAGATCAGCTTGCGGACCTCGCCGCCGCAATTCGGACAGGCTGCGAGAGGCGCGTCGGACATGCGCTGCAGCCACTCCGTCCGCTTGCCACACTGAAGACACTCATACTCGTAGATCGGCATGCAGGTCGTTCCCTCGAGCTTTCGTCGGATCAACCGCCGTAGCGGTCGCCGGTGGTCTTGAACCGGATCTTGATGGCCCCGGTGCCCTCCTCCCGCTTCGGGCCGGGCTGGGGGGGCGCCCCCACCGCCACGGACCGGATGAGCTGGAGCACCTGGAAGGCGTACATCACCTTGGCGTTGTCCGCCGCTGCGTGGGGTCCCTGGGTGCAGACGTCGAACAGGGTCCGCCGTCCGTCCACCAGGCTGAGAAGCCCGTACTCCTCGCCGTCCAGGGCGGCCTCGATCAGGTCCTCCATCCGATAACACGGTTCGAAGACGGTCTCTTTCCGGCCCAGGCGGGCGGCCAGGGCCTTGGCGTTGGGAGCGCGCTTGATCCCCTGCAGGATGACCTGCGGCATCGGGAGCTGGATGCGCACCGAGTCCGGCTCGCGGAAGTCGCCGATGCTGAAGATCACGGCGCCGTCCTGCCAGTAGAAGAGGCTCCAGACGATGGCCTCGATCTGCTGCCGGATGAAGCGGTAGATCTCGGCGGGAGAGAGGACGCCGCGCTCGATGAGCAGCACGCCGTAGCGCTTCTGGAGCCGCTCGCGCTCGCGCATGGTCTCCTCGAACACCTGCGGCGTCAGCGCGCCGGTGCGCAGGAGGTAGTTGCCGAGGCTGTCCTCCCGGTCCGACGAGGAGGCATGGACGACGTTGCCTTCCTTGATGTAGACCCGCTTCATCACCCCGTCCCGGGTAGCCTCGATCACACCCGGCACCTGGAAGCGGTGGATCGTGTAGAGGATCTCCGGCAGCGCCGTCTGCGACAGGTCGCCCCGGTATTGAAAGCTGTGCTCGACGGTCGCCAAGGGAACACCTCCCTGGACAGCGGACCAACATCCCTGGGTGAAACGTCGGGCGAGTATACCATTGGCCGATGATTCACCCGGACGAAGCCTGGCGGCGCATCGCGGCCCGGCTGGCCCCCCTGCCCCCGGAGAGCCTCCCCCGCCGTTCGGCCGAGGGGCGGGTGCTCGCGCATCCGCTGGCTGCCACCGTGGACGTGCCCGCCCTGGACGTCTCCGCCATGGACGGCTACGCCCTCCCCGGGCCGGTGCCCCCGGGCGAGCCCCGGCCCGTGGCGGGCGCGGTCATGGCCGGCGACCCGCCCGGCTTCGAGCTGCGGCCGCCGGCCGTGGTCCGAATCATGACCGGCGCGCCGGTCCCGGCGGGCGCCGACCGGGTGGTGCCGGTCGAGCAGACTGACGGCGGGAAGGACACCGTCGTCTTCCGGGCCGAGGCCCCGGCCGGAGCCCACATCCGCCGCCGGGGCGAGGTGCTCCGGGCCGGAGATCCTCTCCTGTCGGCCGGCGCTCTCCTCACTCCCGGCGCCCTGGGGCTGATCGCCACGCACGGCCATGCCGAGGTGCCCGTGCACCGGGCGCCGGAGGTGGCAATCCTCACCACCGGCGACGAAGTGGTGCCGCCGGAGACCGAGCCCGCGCCGGGCCAGCTCCGGGACTCCCACACCGACTTCCTGCTGGCCGCCGGCAAGCGCATCGGGCTCCGTTTCGAGGCCTTGGGCATCGCGCCCGACCGGGTGGACGAGCTGAAGGCGCTCGTGGAGCGGGGGCTCCGCTCGGACGTCCTCCTCCTCTGCGGCGGCGTCTCCATGGGCGAGCTCGACTTGGCGGAAGGGGTGCTCGCCGAGCTCGGCTGCCAGGTGCACTTCGAGGCGGTGGCGATCCAGCCCGGCAAGCCGCTGGTCTTCGCGACCCACCCCGGCGGCTTCATCTTCGGCCTCCCCGGCAACCCGGCCTCGGTCATGGTGGCCTTCTGGCTCTTCGTCCGCCCGGCGCTGAGAAAGCTGATGGGTCTGGAGGATGGCTGGTGGTCCGGAGCGCTCGCCGGGACCCTGGCCGCGCCGCTCCCGGGCTCGAAGAGCCGGGACCGCTTCCTGCCCGCGGAGGTGCAGGTCCGGGAGGGCCGCCTCTTCGTAACACCCCGTTCACCCAAAGGCTCCCACGACCTGGCCGCCTACGGCGTAGGCACGGCGCTGGTGAGGGTCCGGGCGGGAGCGGGGCCGGCCGAGGCGGGGGAAGGGTGCGAAGTGCTGCCAGTGTGAGTTGGCGGAAGCGCATGGGAATCGAACCCACCCCCGACGCCGCAACCGGCGCCGGACAACGGTTTTGAAGACCGCAGGAGGCACCAGCCCCCGAGCGCTTCCGGGAGGGATTGTAGTAGGCTCCGCCCATGATCCGCAAAGCCCTGCTCACGATCCCCGTGCTCCTGCTGCCCCTCGCCGCCTGCAACCGCGGCGAGGAGACCCCTCCGCCGGCCGCGCAGGACGTGCCCGCGCCCATGAGCTCGCGCGGCGAGCCGGTGGGTGACGCGGCTGGCCAGGAGGGGACGGTCAAGTTCGACATGCCGGCCAACTGGCAGCAGCAGCCTCCCGCGAACCAGATGCGGGTCGCGCAGGCCACGATCCCGGGCGCGGGCGGTCCCGGCGACCTCGTGGTCTTCTACTTCGGCCCGGGCGGCGGCGGCGGGGTCGAGGCCAACATCCAGCGCTGGGTGGACCAGATGGACCCGGCGCCCGGCTCGAACCCGCAGCCCGAGTCCTTCGAGGTCAACGGCTATCACGTCACCTGGATCGACGTGTCGGGGACGCTCAAGCCGAGCAACATGGGAACGGGACCGACGACCGAGCAGCCGAACTCCCGGCTCTACGGCGCGGTGGTGGAGGGACCCGGCGGACCCTGGTTCTTCAAGGCCACGGGGCCCGATGCCACCCTGGCCGCCGAGCGGGACAACTTCCTGGAAATGCTGAGGAGCGTGCGGGGAAGCTAGGAGCCAGAAGGCGGGCGGAGGCCCCCACGGGGCCGGATCCGGAGAGCGCTCCGCCCGCTCCTGGTCAAACCTGGACCTGCTTCTCTTCCTTCTCTTTTTCCTTTTCCTTCTCTTTTTCCCTCTTCTCCCGGGCCCGGTCCCGGTCCTGCTTCATCTTCTCGCGGTGCTCCCGCATCTCCTCGCGGTGGCGCTCGCGGATCTGCTCCATGTCGCGCTGGTGGCGCTCCCGCAGCTCGCGGAACTTCGGATCGGTCTCCATCCGCTGGCGGATCTGCTCCCGCATGGCCTCGGAGTGCGCCCGGGCCTCGGCGCGGATCGCCTCCATCTCCTCGCGGTGTTCGTCCATGAACTTCCGCATGTCGTCGCGGTGCTTCCTCTGCATCTCGCGGATCGCCTGCATCTCCTCCTCGCTCGGACGGGCGCGGCGGGAGATCTCCCGGGCCTCGCGGCGGATGCGCTCCCTCTCCTCCTCGGAGAGGCCACCCTGCCGGCGCAGGCGGTCGGCCTCGGCGCGGAGCCGCTCGATCTCGGGCTCCATCTCGTTGGCCACGCGCTCGGAGATGCGCTCGATCTCCGGCGCGAGCTCCCGGTTCACCTGCTCCGAGATGCGCTCGATCTCGGGGGCCAGCTTGCGATTGACCTCCTCGGAGATGCGCTCCAGCTCCGGCTCCATGTCGGCCATCATCGACTCCGCCAGCGCCGCGTATTCGCCGGCGTACTTCTCGGAGATGTCCTCGGCCATCTTCGCGATCTCTTCGGCTTCCTGAGCGGAGAGGCCCATCTCGTCGAAGTCAAAGTTGAAGTCGAAATCGAAGTCCCCCAAGTCCTCGAGCTCTTCCAGGGGAGCGAGCGCGGCCTCCAGCTCGGCTTCCATGCCGGCCAGCTCGCCTTCGAGCCGGGCGTCGATCTCGCCCTCGACGATCTCGTAGGCCTCTTCCGGTTCGGCCGGCTCTTCCGCCTCGGCTGGCTCGGCCGGCTCCGCGGGCTCGGCGAGCTCGGCCGGCTCGGCGAAACCGGCCTCCTCGCGGGGCTCCTCGACGGATACCGCGGCATAGACCCCCGGGGCCACGGCCGCGACGCCGGCCAGCAGGACCAGCATGCCGGCGCCGATCCAGACGGGCCGCACGCGGCGCTCGGGGGAACGGGAGTCATCCAGCAAGTGGCGGATGCGCTGCGCCAGGCTGGAAGGACGGTCCGCCATGCTCGGTACGGGCAGGGCCGGCCGCACCGACCAGCCGGCCACCTCGGCCAGGCAGCGGGCCAGCGACAGCGGCCGGCCGGTGCGCTCCACCGCCCACTCGTCGCACAGGCGCTCGGACAGCTCGCGCAGCCGGCGGCAGGCCACCCAGTTGAGCGGCTGGAAGAAGAGCGCGCCCGCCACCAGCCGGCCGAACGCCAGCCAGAACGGATCGCGCCGCACCAGGTGCGCCAGCTCGTGGGCCAGCATCCCCTCCTGCTGCTCGGGCTCCAGGTGGGAGAGGGCGCGCGGCGGCACGCAGATCTCCGGCCGGCCGAGCCCGAGCGCCACCGGCACCGGCACCCGCGACGAGCAGGTCAGGCGGACGAGCGGGGCCAGACCCAGCTCACCCGAGAGCCGGTGCAGCAGCATGAAGATCCCGCCGCCCACCACCTCGGGCCGCGCCCGGAGACGCCGCTTCAGGCGGAGGTAGGAGACCGCCCAGCCCAGGCAGAGCAGCAGCGCGCCGCCCGCCCAGGCGCCGAGCACCGTCGAGCGCAGATCGAGAGGCCAGGACGGCAGCGGGGACGGAGACGCCGGGGCTGGCAGAGCCCTGGGCAGCGGCCTGGAAGCCACCGGCAGGGGCCGGGTGACCGCCTCGACGGACCTCGAGGAAGCAGCCGGAGAGCCGAGGGCCCAGCGGCCCGCGACCGGCTCCCAGCCGGCAGCGAGCTGGACCGTGGCCGTCGCCAGCGCCGCCACCAGGGCGAAGCGCCACATGGCCTCTTCCAGCCGTGCCCGGCGGCCGGCGAGCCGCTGCGACGCCAGCCAGGCGAGGCCGAGGAACAGCGTGCTGTGAAGGGCGTAGGTCAGCAGCCAGGCCGCTGCCTGATTCATCAGGTTCTCGAACATCACCGGTCCTCCTTCTCTCTGGCCGCGATGAGCCTGCGGAGCTGGTCCAGCTCCCGGGAATCGATCTCGTGCTCCGACAACAGGTGGTTCACCAGGGCGAACGCGTCGCCCCGGAAGAGCTGCGACGTCAGGTCCGTCACCATCGACCGCCGCACCTGCCCCTCGCTCACCGTCGGACGGTAGATGAACCGCCGCCCCTCGGCCCGGTGGTCGACCACGCCCTTCTTCTCCATCTTCGCGAGCATCGTGGCGATCGTCGTCAGCGCCAGCCCCCGCTCGGGCTCCAGCGCCTCGTGCACGTCCGCCACGCTCGCCTCATCCCGGCTCCAGAGGATCCGCATGATGGCGAGCTGCAGATCTCCGAGGTGGTGGGATTCCGTTTCATCCATGTCGTCTCTCCCTCTTCAACTACCGGGATAGTACTACCCGGGTAGTTGGCTGTCAACGGAAATCTACGCAGCCCGCGGAGGAAGGTTTCATGGTAGATTGCTCCGACTTTTTCCGAGAAAGGCAGGTGGACCTGTGACCAGCCCCTGGACGGCTCTGGGCGAGAGCCTGAACGGCTATATCCGGACGGAGATCCTGACCGCGTCGTGCGAGCTGGGGTTGTTCACCTACCTGGAGCAGGCGGGGTCGGCCACGGTCGAGCAGATCGCGGAGCACTGCGGGATCTCCGGCCACGGCGTGCGCATCCTGCTCCTGGGCTGCTGCGAAGCGGGGCTGACCGAGCGCTCGGCGGACGGCTCCTACCGCAACACCCCGGCGTCGTCCACCTACCTGGTCGAAGGGGCGCGCTATTGCATGCTCGGCTTCGTGCGCTTCACCCGCGAGGTGCAGCAGAAGACGTGCAACCTGCTGCTCGACTCGATCCGCGCCGGCCGTCCGGTGGGCCTGCGGGCGCTCGGGTACGAGGACACGAAGACCCTCTACCAGGCTTTCGCCGAGGACAAGTCGCTGGAGGACCTCTTCCACAAGGCCATGGCCGAGTTCTCCAAGATCAACTTCCTGGAGCTCGAGCCCGGGGACTTGGCCGGCGTGCGGCGCCTGCTCGACGTGGGCGGCGGCAACGCCTCGGTGCAGATGCGCCTCCTCCAGCAGAACCCCGGCGTGCAGGGCACCCTCTTCGACCTGCCCACGGTCTGCGACAACGCGACCGAGAACGTCCGGAAACAGGGGATGTCCGACCGGGTGAGCTTCCATCCCGGCGACGTCTTCGCCGAGGAGCTCCCCACGGGCTTCGACGCCGTGCTCCTCTCCCACTTCGTCGAGATCTTCGCTCCGGAGCGGATCCAGGAGATCTACGGCAAGGTGCAGCGCGCCCTGGAGCCGGGGGGCCGCGTCTTCCTCTGGACGATGACCGCGACCGACGACGAGACCGGACCGCTGCAGGCCGTGAAGTCCTCGGTCTACTTCGTGGCCTCGGCGAGCGGCAGCGGCATGGCCTACCCCGCCGCGGACCACCGCCGGTGGCTGGACGAGGCCGGGTTCGACGTCGTCACGGAGCGGCCGTACCCCGAGATCTGCCAGACCCTCGTCATTGCCCGCAAGCGATAGCGGCGAACGTGGTGTCAGTTTTCCGGGTCTTCGCGGCCCGATCTGGCATGCCCTTCAGGAATGAAGTAGGCTATCGGCACTATGAACGAAGACGAGGTCGTGCGACTCACAAATCTCTTGTCTGCTGCGGTCAAGTTCTCCAACGTCACCCAACGCGAGGTCGAGCGCAAGCTCGGCCTGAGCAGCGGGAGCCTCAGCCGGCTGTTCAGCGGCGGCATCGAGCTCAAGATCAAGCACGTCCTGGACGTGTGCGAAGTGATCGGCTTCCCGCCCTCGCGGTTCTTCCGCGCGGCCTATCCCCAGCGCGACGAGGAGAGCGGCGACGCCTGGCGCCTCCAGCGGCTCCTGGAGCAGCTCCACCCGGGCAAGGACAGGGAGCCGGCCGCGCACGAGGAACCGGACGAGGCTCCACTGGCGAACCCGACGCAGGCCGACATCGAGCGCATGGTGATGGCCGCCCTGGGCAAGTTCTTCTCCGACATCGGCAAGCCCTCGGCGGGCTGAGGGAGCTGCACACGGACGAACACGGACTTTCACGGACTCACACGGACGATTCAGGGGTCCGTGATCGTCCGTGTCTGTCCGTGTAGGTCCGTGTCGTGCTCTTCCTACCCCGGGAAGATCACCACCCGGCGGTAGGGCTCCTCGCCCCGGCTCTCGGAGACCAGGCCGAAGCGCTCGACGAGCTGGTGCTGGAGCCGGCGCAGGTAGTTGCCCTGCGGCGCGAGCTCCACGGGCCTGCCCTCGCCGCGCACCTCGTCCACCGCCTCCTCGACCTCTCGCAGGGCGGCCTCGTCGTTGCTGCCGGGCTCGGTCGCGCCGAAGTGGGCGCTCAGGAAGTTCTCCATCTGGGCGATGGTGTTGCTCTTGATGATGAAGACCGGCACTCCGCGCGCCTCGGCGTCGCGCAGCCGCCGCGGCTGCCTCCGCTCCTGCGCCTTGAGCGTGATGACCATCTCGGCCTCGTCGAGGTCGTCCATGATCAGCAGCGGCAGCCGGAACTTGCGGATGGCCCGCTCGAGCTTGCTCTTCGACACCGCGTAGGGGAAGACCCGCACCGCCTTGCCCTTGGGCGGGCGGGCGTGCTGGACCGGGAAGGGCGCCTCCCGCACCTCGCGGGCGGCTTCTCGGGCAGTCCGCGCCTCGCGGGCCTCCCAGGGATTGGGCGATGTATGCGAAAGATCGCGGGCATCCTTCAGCCTGCGCTTGCGCGGGGCCGGAACGGCCGGAGGCAGCGAGCTCTCGGCGGGCTCGTGGATCTCGACCTCGCCGCCGTCCCCCCGCACCCGGATCTCCGGCCGCGGCGGGATGTCGCGCAGCAGCTTGTCCACCACCTCGGCCACGTCGTGATGGACGGCGAGGCGGTCCTTCTCCTGGATCTCGATGAGCACGTCGAAGGTGGGCGGGGCCTTGCGCTCCAGCACGGTCTTCTGCGTGCCGCGGCGCCGCGCCTCCTCGTCGGAGAGGGTGACGGCCTGGATGCCCCCGACCAGGTCGGAGAGCGTCGGGTTCTGGAGCAGGTTTTCGAGCGTGTTGCCGTGCGCCGTGGCGATGAGCTGCACCCCGCGCTCGGCGATCGTGCGCGCCGCCTGGGCCTCCGCCGTGGTGCCGATCTCGTCGATGACGATCACCTGCGGCATGTGGTTCTCGACCGCCTCGATCATCACCCCGTGCTGCTGCTCCGGGGCCGGCACCTGCATGCGCCGGGCGCGGCCGATGGCCGGGTGAGGAATGTCGCCGTCGCCGGCGATCTCGTTGGAGGTGTCCACGACCACGACCCGCTTGCTGAGCTCGTCGGCCAGGACGCGCGCCGCTTCCCGGAGAAGCGTGGTCTTGCCCACGCCCGGGCGGCCGAGCAGGAGGATCGACTCGCCGGCCTCGATCACATCGCGCAGGATGTCCACCGTGCCATAGACCGCGCGGCCGACCCGGCAGGTGAGGCCGACCACGTCGCCGACCCGGTTGCGGATGGCCGAGATGCGGTGCAAGGTGCGCTCGATGCCGGCGCGGTTGTCCTTGCCGAAGCGGCCGATGCGCTCCAGCACGTAGGCGAGGTCCTCGCGGCCGACCGGCTCGCTCGCGATGTCCTCGCCCGACTGGGGGAAGCGCACCTCGGGCCGGCGGCCCAGGTCGAGCACGATCTCGATCAGGTCCGCCTTGCGCGGATGCCTCTCGATCGGCTCGCGCACCCGGGGCGGCATCACCGCCAGCAGCAGCTTGAGGTCGTCGGTCTCCTGATGTCCTGCCACGCCCACCTCCTCCATGGGTAGAGGCTATAACGTTTCCCGCGCGGGAAAGATGCCCGAGAAAGATGCCTGGAACCTTTGGGCCGCGCCGCTCGTAGGGGGTTGGGAAGGAGGAGAGACCATGAACATCCGGAGATTGAGCATCCCCGTGCTGGCCCTGGCGCTGGCCTGGACATCGCCCGCCCGGGCGGCCGAGACGGTCAAGGAGACCTTTCAGAAGAGCTATGCCCTCCAGGCCGGCGGCGAGCTGAGCGTGGAGAACCGCAACGGCGGCATCACCGTCGAGGCCTGGGACCGCAACGAGGTCCAGGTCGTGGCCATCAAGCAGGCGAAGGCCGAGAGCACGGAGCGGGCCCGGGAGGCCCTGAAGAAGATCACGATCGACGTGCAGCCATCCGCGGGCGCGGTGCGGATCGCGACCCGGCTCCCCAAGGAGGGGGACGGCTTCTTCGACTGGCTGAGCGGCAACAGCGTCAACATGAGCGTGACCTACAAGATCAAGGCGCCGCGGCAGGTGGTGGCCGATCTCGAGAGCACGAACGGCGGCGTGCGCCTCGTCGGCACCCGCGGCCGGGCCGACCTGACGACCACGAACGGCGGCGTCTCGGTGGAAGACGTTCAGGGGAACCTCCGCCTGCGCTCGACCAACGGCGGCCTCACCGTGGTCAACGCGTCCGGCACCCTGGACGGTGTCACCACCAACGGCGGCATCACCGCCGAGCTCAACGAGGTGGACGGCGACATCTCCCTCCGCACCACGAACGGCGGCGTGACCCTGAAGCTCCCCGAAAACCTCAGAGCCTCGGTCGACATCGCCACCTCGAACGGCGGCATCCACTCCGACCTCGCGGTCGAAGGGGGCGAGAAGACCCGCAGGTCGCTCACCGGCGACATCAACGGCGGCGGGGGGAAGCTGTTCGTGCGCAGCACGAACGGCGGGGTGCGGCTGGTCGCGGAATAAAGGACCACAAGGACACCAGGGACACCAAGGACCCGGGCGGGAGTCCTTGCGGTCCCTGGTGTCCTTGGAGTCCTTTGTCCTTTCCGGTACGCCCCTTGCACCCCCGCTCCACCGGAGGTGCCTATGGAACGTCGCCAGCAGTGGACACTCTTGGGAGGTCTGGGGATCGGGGCCGGCCTGATGTACCTGCTCGATCCCGAGCGGGGCCGCCGCCGCCGGGCCACGGCCCGCGACAAGGCCGCGCACGCGCTCGGCGCCGGCACGGGCGCCCTGGGCCGGGCGGCCCGCGACCTCGCCCACCGGAGCCGCGGGCTCGCCGCCGAAGCAGGAGCCCGATTGCACCCGCAAGCCGAGCCCGTCGAGGACCGCGTCCTCGAAGACCGGGTGCGCTCGAAGATGGGCCGGTTCGTCTCCCATCCCCATGCCATCGAGGTCCTGGCCGACGACGGCGAGGTCACCCTGGCCGGCGAGATCCTCGACTCCGAGGCGGCCGGCCTGCTCGCGGCCGTGCGCTCGGTCCGCGGCGTGCGCAAGGTGGACGACCAGCTCCGGGTCCACGAGAGCGCGGAGCGGGTCTCCGCCCTTCAGGGCGAACCTCGGAAGCGGGGCCGGACCCCGCACCCCTGGCCCCCGGCCAAGCGGCTGCTGGCCACTACGGCCGGCGGCGCCCTCGCCTTCGCCGGCTTCCACCGGAAAGACCCGATCGGCCTCGCCATCGGCACGGTCGGGATCGGCCTGATCGCGCGCGGCCTGGTTGAATCAGGTCCCCAGACCCTGGACATCCACAAGATGATCGTCGTCGGCGCTCCGATCGAGGACGTCTTCGGCTACTGGGCCGAGTTCGAGAACTTCCCCCGCTTCATGGCCAACGTCGTGGATGTCGAGCGCACCGGCAGCAACTGCTGGCACTGGGTGGTGCGCGGCCCCGCGGGCACGCACCTCGAGTGGGACGCCTGTCTGAGCGTGTTCGAGCCCGAGCGGGTGCTGTCCTGGAAGAGTCTGCCCGGCGGGGATCTGTGCAACGCGGGAAGCGTCCACTTCACCCCCACGGGGGAGACCGAGACCCGGATCGACGTGCGGGTCTCGATCCAGCCTCCCGCCGGAGCGCTCGGCTCGATCGGCCATGCCATCGCGGGTCTGCTCGGGCGCGATCCCGAGACGGAGATGGACGAGGACCTGGCCCGCTTCAAGGCGCTGATGGAGGATGGGCGGATCACCGTCGAAGGGGAGACGGTGCTGCGCGGCGACATCCCGGCGGGACCGGTCGAGCCGGTGCGCTTCCACTGAGCGGTACACGCCTTGCACAAGGTTCAAGACGGGCCCCATAGTCCGAAAGGAGCATTCCTCATGAAAAAACGCAACCCATTGACCCTTCTCGGAGGTCTCGGCCTCGGCGCCGGCCTCATGTACCTTCTCGATCCGGACGGCGGCCGGCGCCGCCGCGCCCTGGCCCGCGACAAGGCCGTGCACGGCCTCAAGGTGAGCGGCAAGGCGCTGCGCAAGACGTCGGTCGACGTCGGCAACCGCACCCGCGGCCTCGTGGCCGAAGCGGGCTCGCGGCTGCGCAAGGACAGCCCGGACATCGTGCCCGCGCCCCAGGAGTCGAACGGCAGCCGCCGCCTCTCCCCACGCAAAGCCGCGTTGGGCATCGGCGGCCTTGGCGCCCTGGCCGGCCTCGGCCTGCTGACGCGCAGCGTCAAGGGCAAGCCGCCCGCACAGCAACCGGAGTGGTAGGCAGGGGGTGAATCCGATTCCGTTGTGTAGAATCCAGCCCCGAGGAGGGCTTTCATTCTGCGCAGAGTCGGGATCTTTGGCTGGGGGGTCGTGGCGCCCCGCTCGCCGAACGTGGACGCGTTCGCGAAGAACCTCGCGTCGTCGGAGAGCTGGCTCTCCCCGTTCGAGGGCTACGGCCCCAACAACTTCCTGGTGGGCAACCCCGAGTTCTCGTTCGAGGACTACAAGGGCTGGATCGATGCCCGCTTCCCTCCCAGCCGCTTCCGCCAGCTCCAGGAGAAGATGGACCCGACCACGCTCTTCGCGGTCGGGTCCTTCATCCAGTCGCTCGGCCAGAACCCGGGCATCGAGGAGGAGCTCCGGCGACTCGGCACCCGGGCCCACGTCTACGTGGGCACCGGCATCGGCAACGTCCTCACCATCGCGCAGGTGACGCTCGCCCAGGACCGCGCCCAGCGCGCCTGGGACCGCTTCTGGGCCGAGCGCAATCCCGAGCTCAAGGCGTGGTGGGACACGCCGGCCGAGGAGCGCGCCCATGCCCCCGATATCCCCGCCCCCCCCGAAACCCTGCCGCCCGAGGAGCGCTCCGACGCCGACCGCGCTTGGTGGCACCACTGGGCCGGGAGCTGCCCCGACCTCCGCACCTACCTCGCCGAGCTGGCCGGGATCGAATCCATGAGCGTCGAGGGGAGCGTCGAGAGCGGCAAGATGAGCGTCCTCAAGGAGAAGCAGCGCCGCTTCGGACAGCTCCAGAAGCGCTGGGGCGCGCCCCAGCCCCCCTGGCTCGCCGTGTCCGCGAACGTGGTCTGGAACCTCCACAACACGCCCGCGGCGCAGATCTCCATGCTCGGCAGGATCACCGGCCTCGCCTTCGCGCCCGTGGCGGCCTGCTCCACCTTCGGCGTGGCCTTGAAGCTCGCCATGGACGCCATCGACCGCGGCGAGGCCAGGGCTGTGGTGGTCGGCGCCACCGATCCACCGCCGAACGTGCTCTCGGTCGGCGGCTTCTACTCGGCCCGCGTGACCTCGTCCGACGGCCACGTCTCGAAGCCCCTGACCGGCATGCGCGGCACCCACGTGGGCGGCGGCTCGGTGCTCTGGATCCTGGGCGACCTGGAGCACATGACCGCCCTGGGGTTCAAGCCGCTCGGCATGGAGCCGCTGGCGGTCGGGGTCAGCTCGGACGCCGACCACATCATCACGCCGTCGGTCGACGGGCCGACCGAGGCCATGCGCCAGGCCTTTGACGCCTCCGGCATCCGGCCCGACGAGATCGCCACCTGGGACCTCCACGCCACGGCCACGCCCGGCGACTACCAGGAGGTCCACAACCTGCGCTCCATCCTGCCCGACTCGGTTCTGGTCACGGCCCGCAAGGGGACGTTCGGCCACGGCATGGCCGCCTCGGGAGGCTGGGAGCTGACCGCCCAGTACCTCGGCTACGAGCACGGAGTGCTCTACCCGACGCCGCTCTCCCACGAGGAATTGAACCCCCAGATCGCCGCGCTCCACCGCGACTTCGTCTGCGACGAGGCGGTGCCCGCCCCGGCCGGTCCGGCGGGGAAGCTCTCCATGGGCGTCGGCGGGATCAACGCGTGCGTGATTTCCCGGCCGTTCAAGTAGGTTGACGGCGCCGGGCTGAGAAGACTCCCTCCCCGGCCCTCCCCCGCTGGCGCGGGAGAGGGAGCCCCCGCCCTCCCGCGGTCATCTACCCGAGTCGCAAGTACTGTTGCCCGAGACGCTCGGGTGTCTACCCGAGTTGCAAGTACTGTTACCCGAGCCGTCCGGGCGACGACCCGAGGCGTCCGGGTCGCTGCCCGAGGCGCTCGGGTTCCGGCCCGAGCCGTCCGGGCGTTTACCCGAGTCGCAAATACCGTTGCCCCAGCCGTCCGGGAAACTACCCGAACCGTCCGGGCGCGTGCCCGAGACGCTCGGGTCGCTGCCCTAGACGCTCGGGTGCTTGCCCGAGGCACTCGGGCGCGTGCCCGAAACGCTCGGGTGCTCGCCCGGACGGCTCGGGCGCTTGCCCGAAACATGCGGGGTGCTTCCCGAAACATTCGGGTGCTCGCCCGAGACGCTCAACCGCTCCCTCTAGACGGAGCCCCGCACCATCGTGAGCCAGCCCTTCAGGTACTCCCCCTGCGGGTGCCGGATGTCCACCGGATGGTCCGGAGCCGCGGCCAGAGGCTCCAGGAGCGCGACGCGCACGCCGGCTTCCACGGCGGCGGCGAAGAGGATCTGCCGGAAGAGCTTCGAGTCGACCGCGCCGCTGCACGAGAAGGTGAGAAGGAAGCCGCCGGGCTCCACCCGCTGGAGCGCGAGGCGGTTCAGGTCCTTGTAGGCGCGGGCCGCGGCGTCGAGGTCCGGACGCTTGCGCACCAGCGGCGGCGGATCGCAGACCACCAGGCCGTAGCGCTCCGTCCTCTCCCGCAGGTCCTCGAAGACGTTCGCCTTGACCCACTCGACCCCCCTCTCGATACTGAAGCCGTTCCTCGCGGCCTGCTCCCGGCCGCGCTCGATGAGCCGCACCGAGGACTCCACGTGCACCACCCGCTCGGCCCCGCCGCGCAGGGCGTAGAGGCCGAACGCGCCCGAATGGGCGAAGAGGTCGAGCACGGTCCGGCCGCCGGAGAGGCCCTCCACCCGGCGGCGGTTCTCCCGCTGGTCGCAGTAGAAGCCGGTCTTCTGGCCGCCCGACAGCTCGGCCCTGAGATGGAAACCGTGCTCCAGGAACGGCGCCTCGGTCGGCGGCTCCCCGAGGATCGTCTCGGTCCCGCCGAACGGCAGCCCCTCGGCCCGCCGCGCCGGCAGGTCGTTCATCTGGAGGATCGACAGGCCGGGGAACGCCTCGGCCAGGGCTGCGTAGGCCTCCTCCCGCAGGGCCTCCAGTCCGGCGACGGTGACCTGGCTCACCAGGACGTCGCCGAAGCGGTCGACCGTCCAGCCGGGCAGGCCGTCGCCCTCGGCGTTGAGTACGCGGTAGCCCGTCGTCTCCGGCGGAACCACCGCGGCGCGGAGGGTCAGGGCCTCGGCGATCCGCTTGCGGAAGTCCAGCTCGGGACCGAGCATGCGCACGCGGATCTGGGAGCGGGGGCTGTGGAAGCCGAGCCCGAGGGGCCGGCCGGCAGCGTCGAGGACGCGGACGAGGGGCGCGTCGCCCGGACCCTCCAGGCGGCCGACGCCGCCGGAGAAGATCCAGGGGTGCCCCTCGCGCACCGACTTGTCGCGCCCGGGCTTGAGATGAACCGTGGTTTCCGTCACGCGGGAGATCTTATCCCCGCAATCCCCCCGCCGTTCCCGCGATCTGGAACGGCGCGACGCTCGTCTCCGCAGCGCCCGCCGAATCGATGACCGTGACCATCAACATGTAGTCCCCGGGCTGCAGGCCGGCCGGCGGCGCGAAGATGGCCACCATGCGGTCGGAGCCGTCCGCCGCGGTCTCCAGACGCTCGAGGCCCTCGATCGTGCCCGCGCCGGCCTCGCGGCCGTCCGCGGTGAGGACCTTCGCCTCGGCCCGCAGCGCGCCCGGCTTCAGACGGTAGCCGACCAGCGACACCGACGATCCCTGCCCGGCCGCGAGCACCGGCATCGAGGCCGGAACATAGGGCTGGGTGCCCAGCATGAACGGATACGGCACCTCGCGGTCGCCCTGGCGGGCGGCCTCGCGCACGATCAGCCACTTGCCCTGGGGCTCGGGGAAGAAGGCGGGCAGGAGCACAGGACCGGCCTGCGTGAGCTCCGGCACGTGCACCGTGGCCACCTGCAGGCCCATGGCCCCGTTGGCGCCGTTGCGCACCAGCACCCGCACCGACCACTCGCCCGGCGGCAGGTCGAGATGGCCGAAGAACTTGAGGCCGCCCTGCGCCAGAGCCGGCCCGACCTTCGCGAGGTCGAGGCCCACGGTCTGGGAGAAGAAGTCGCGCACCCGGCCCTCGGCGTCGAAAGCGTAGGCGTAGATGTCGGTCGGGATCGCACCCTTTTCCATGCCGGCGGTGAGGCTGGGGCCGTCCACCTCGATCAGGACGGGCACGTACCAGGGGCCGCCGGGGACCGGGAAGGGCGCGGCGAGGACCGAGGTGCGGACCTGCTTCTTCTCCTCGCCTCCGACCAGGGCCTGGCCGGCGAGCAGGGCCTTTTCCAGCGGGCTCCGCTTGTCGTACGACTGCGGCGCATAGTAGCCGGGACGGTGGACCAGCCGCGCGCCCCTGGGGCCGTTCTTCAGCTCCACGCGCAGCTTGTGGTAGCTGCCGTCGCGCGGGACATCCGCGACGTTGGGCTGGAAGGCGAGGACGTAGGTGACGCTGGTCCGCTCCAGCACCTGGGCGACCGCCACGTCGAGCTGGTTCATGTTCTCGAACAGCTCGCCGCCCGTGTCCCTGGCCATGAGGAACAGGCTGTCCTTGCCTCCGGCCCACTGCGCCTGACCCACCACGCCGGCGCGCAGGCCGGCGACGTCCACCGCCTGGATGACGCAGTCGGCGCGGCGGAACTCCTCCAGCATCTGCTCCATCTGGCTGACCGCCTTGGTGCTGCCGAAGCGCTCGGCGGAGTTGATGTTCCAGATCTCGTCGTCCTCCGCCAGGGCCTTCTGCTCGTCCATGTTGGCGGTGCCGGAGAGGAGGGCGGAATCGAACCCCTCGGAGAAGAGGACCAGGTACTTGCGGCCGCGCACGCCCGCCATCAGGTGGGCGAGCTCGCCGTAGGAGCGGGTCATGTTGCCCACGGACCGCTCGCGGGTGACCTGGGCGGCGAGGCCCAGCTCGCGGCCGATGATGCGCTCCATCTCGCCCGGGTCGATGGCCGGCCCGTCGTCAGTCGGGCCGCTCTTGTCCTTGCCCACCATGGAAAAAAGGTCGTCGACGACGATGAGGCCCAAGGGGTCCGCAGCCCGGTCCTCGTTGCGGAAGGCGTGCAGGCCGAGGCGGTCGATCCCGGCCAGGATCTGGCCGCGGTCGCCCGTGAACTGGAGCAGCACCTCGGTGCCCTTGTCGCTGGTGTAGCTCGCCACCGAGACCAGGTCGGTCGGATGGAGCTGCTCCACGAAGGTCCGCGCGGCGTCGCGGGCCTGGGTCAGCCCCTTGGGCGACGAGAAGGTGAAGTCGAACATCATCAGGAAGTGGCGGCGGGCCGCGAGCGGGGGCGGAGCGGTATTGCCCCCGGAGCCCTCCGCCGCCGGCCGCGATGCCAGGTCGAGGGCCTCGAAGCCGACCAGGGGCTGCTTCTTGCGCCCCTCGTAGACCTCGAAGTTGTCGGCGGTCAGGCCGCGGACCGGCTTGCCGTCGGCCCCGATCACCTGCACCGGGACCTCGATGGCCACCACGTCGGTGGCCTCCAGGAACGTCTGGGCGCCGGCGGGCGCACCGAGGGAACCCAAAAGGATTCCCAGGAGGGACCAGCGGATCACACGCATCGCATTACCTCCTCACCAGGAACGGAGCCACGCTGCTCTCCGCGTCGCCGTCGGGGCCGGTCAGGGTGATCCGCAGCAGGTACTCCCCGGGCGCGAGCCGGGGCGTCTTGAACGCGGCGGTGACGCGGTCGGCGCCGTCGGCGCCGCGAGCCTGGCGCTCGAGCAGCCGGATCTCGCCCGCTCCGGTCTCGCGGCCGTCGGCGGTCAGGACCTTGGCCTCGGCGCGCAGGTCGCCGTCGCGCAGGTGATAGCCGACCAGGGAGAGCCGCGCCTCCTCGCCGGGGCCGAGCGCGGGCTGCGCGGCCGGGATGTACGGCTGCTCGCCGATCAGGAAGGGATAGGAAGCCTCGCCCGGCTGCGCCTCGCGCACCGTGAGCCACTTGCCCGCGGGCTCGGGGAAGAAGGCCGGCAGCAGGTACGGCTCCGCCCTGGCGGTATCCGCGGTCGGGGGCACCTGGACCGTCACCGACTTGACGCCGGCCGCGCCCGTGGCGGCGTTGCGAACCAGCACCCGCACCGCCCAGCTCCCGGGCGGCAGGTCCAGGTGGCCGAAGAACTTGAGGCCGCTCTGCTCCAGCGCCGCGCCGACCTTGAGCAGCTCCAGGCCCACGGTCTGGGAGAAGAAGTCCCGGGCCTGGCCCTGGGCGTCGAAGGCATAGGCATAGATCTCCACCGGCACCAGCCAGCCCTCCGTCCCGGCCTTGAGCGAGCGGCCGTCCACCTCGATGATCACCGGCACGTAGGCTTCCGCGGTCCCGCCGGGGAACGCCGCGGCCAGCACGGAGGTCGCGATCGTGCCGGCCTGCCCATCTGCCGGTCCTTCCGCCATCAGGCTGCGGGCGTTCTGGAGCAGCTTCTCCGTGGGGCTCTGCTGGCCGAACGGGCGCGGCGCGTAGTACCCGGAGCGGTGGACGACGCGCGTCCCCCGCGGCTCGGTCTTCCCATTCGGACGGAGCTCCACGCGGATCTGGTGATAGGAGCCGTCGCGCAGGAGCCCCTCGGGCTGGACGGTCAGGACGTAGGTGACGCTCGTGCGCCGCAGCATCTGCTCCATGGCGGCCGAGAGGTCGTTGTAGTTCTCGAACAGCTCGCCGCCGGTGCTCTCGGCCAGAAGGAAGAGACTGTCCCGGCCGCCGGCCCATTGCATGGTGGGGCCGGCCCCCTCGCGAAGGCCGCCGACGTCGACCGCCTGGATCACGCAGTCGGCGCGGCGGAACTCCTCCAGCATGGCCTCCAGGTCGTTCCCGGTCTTGGTGTCGCCGAAGCGCTTCGTCGAGTCGACGGCCCAGGCCGAGGCTCCCTTGGTAGTGATGAACGCGTCCCTGAGCTGCTCATCCACATTGGCGGTGCCGGTGAAGACCGAGGCGTCGAACCCCTCGGAGAACAGGACCACGTACTTGCGGCCATAGAGGCCGCCGACGGTCTTCGCGAGGTCCTCGAAGGCGCGGGCCATGGCGCTGACGGCCCGCTGCTGGCCTGTGCGCTCGCTGCGCGCGATCTGCGTGTCGATGGTGTCCGTGAAGGCGGCGATGCCCCCCCCGCCCTTCGACGCATCCTTGAGCTCCTGGATGGCATCGTGGCGCTCCTCCGGCGTCGTCGCGCCCTTGATGTCGGCCATGATGTCGGCGAGATCGCGCGGCGGATCACCGGTATAGCCGCCGCCCGCTCCGTCGCCGAGCACCAGCCGCAGCGGGTCGGCGGCGCGGTTGAACATCTCCGGCCTGCCCAGCGCGTCCAGGGCCTGGGCGACCTGCGCGCGGTCCGTGGTGAAGCCGAGCAGGAGCCGCGGCCCGCTGGAGGGGAGGTACACCGCCACGGCCACGAGGTCCGACGGGTGGAGCCCCGCGAGCAGGTCCCGGGCCGCGCCCTGCGCCTTCTCCACCCCCTTGGGCAGGGAGAAGCCCATGTCGAAGAGCAGCAGGAAGTGGCGCCGGGCCGCGATCGCCTGCGGCGACTTCCAGTGCTCGTCGCCGGCCGGGAGCGCGTTGAGGTCCAGGGCCTCGAAGCCGGTGACGGGCAGCTTGCGCTTGCCCTCCCAGACCTCGAAATCCGCGGCGGTGAGCCCGCGCACCGGCTCGCCGTCCCGGAGCACCTGCACCGGGACCTCGACGGCGATGACGTCGGCCGATTCCGAGAAGGTCTGGGCGCCAGCGGGGAGGGACCCGAGCAACAGAGATCCCAGGATGGACCAGCAGATCAAACGCATTGGATTTGCCTCCTCCTCGAAAAGATCGTCACCTTGTGCGGACGGCACCGGCTTCCAGAAAGGACTGCCGGGCCGCCCGCTACCTCGGGAACTGCTCTTTTTCAAGGGGAGGTTGCAAAGGCCGGGCCGGTGGGGGTCAACCGCTGGAGCGCGCTCCCGCACCCCCCTTGACCACGAACGGGGTGACGCTGGTCTCGGCGCCGCCGCTGCGGTCGATCAGGGTGATCATCAGGAGGTACTCGCCCGGCTTGAGGCGCGGTGTCCTGAAGGCGGCCGTGACCCGGTCGGCGCCGTCGGCGCCGCGGACGTCGCGCCGGACCAGCCGCACCTCGCCGTCGCCCGCCTCCAGCCCCTCCGCGGTGAGGACCTTCGCCTCGGCCTGGAGCTCGCCGTCGCGGAGGTGATAGCCCACCAGGGACAGCCGGGCCTCCTCGCCGGCGCCCAGGGCCGGGAGCGAGGCGGGGATGTAGGGCTCCTCCCCGGCCATGAAGGGATAGGCCACCTGCCGGTCGTCCTCCTTGACCGCCTCGCGCACGATCAGCCACTTGCCCACGGGCTCGGGGAAGAAGGCCGGCAGCAGCACGGGATCGCTGGCGGTGAAGGCGGGCACGTGGACCGTGGCCACCTTGAGGCCGGCGGTGCCGGTGGCGCTGTTGCGCACCAGGACGCGCACCGAGTAGTCGCCCGGCGCGAGGTCCAGGTGGCCGAAGAACTTGAGACCGCTCTGGCGCAGCGCCGGCTCGACCTTGGCCAGGTCCAGACCGAGGCTCTGGGTGACGTAGTCGACCACGGTGCCGTTCTGGTCCATGGCGTAGACGTAGATCTCGGCAGCGAGCGGCTTGCCCGCCGGATGGCCGGCGAGAAGCGCGGGACCGTCCACCTCCACCAGCACCGGCACGTACGCCTGGTTGTCCTCCGGGGTGGCTCCGGTCGGGAACGGCGCGGCCAGCACCGAGGTCGGGATGGCGCCGTTCTCCTGGCCGCCGACGACCTGCCGGGCGGTCTGGAGCATGCGCTCCGTGGCGCTCTGCTCGCCGAACGGGCGCGGCGCGTAGTAGCCGGGGCGGTGGACCACCCGGGTGCCCTTGGCCGCGCCCTTCACCTCGACGCGCAGGCGGTGGTAGGAGCCGTCGCGCGGCAGGCCCTCGGGCTGGAAGGCGAGGAGGTAGGTCACGCTCGTGCGCTTGAGCATCTGGCCCATGGCGGCCGAGAGGTCGTTGAAGTTCTCGTACAGCTCGCCGCCGGTGCCGTCGGCGATCATGAAGAGACTGTCCCGGCCGCCCACCCACTGCGTCTCGGCGCCGCCGCGCTCGCGCAGGCCGCCGATGTCCACGGTCTGGATCACGCAGTCGGCGCGGCGGAACTCCTCCAGCATCTTCTCCAGGTCGGTGGCGGTCTTGGTGCTGCCGTAGCGCTCCTCGGAGTCGACGCCCCAGATGGCGCCGTTGGCCGAATCGGCCGCCATGGCGAGCTGATCGTCCACATTGGCGCTGCCCTGGTAGACGGAGCTGTCGAAGCCCTCGGAGAACAGGACCACGTACTTGCGGCCATAGAGGCCGCCCATGGTCTTGGCGAGGTCCGCGAAGGAGCGGGTGAGAGCGGCGATCGCGCGCTGCTGCTTGGTGCGCTCCAGGCGCTTGGTCTCGTTGACGAGTTGGGTGTTGACCGTGCCGGTCGGATCCTCGAAGGCCGCCGCGAGGTTGTCCTTCTTGTTGCTGGCAGCCTGGGAATTGCCGCTGACGCCGCCGGCACCGCCCTCGCCGCCGCCGCTGCTGCCGCCGGCTCCCATCCCCAGCACGAGCCGCAGAGGATCGGGCGCGCGGTCGAACATCTGCGGCTTGTCCAGCATGTCGAGGGCATTGGCGATCTGCACCTTGTCGCCGGTGAAGCCGAGCAGCAGCTCGGGGCCCTTGGAGGGGGTGTAGGAGGCGACCGCCACGAGGTCCACCGGGTGGAGGCCGGCGACCAGGTCGCGGGCCGCCTTCTGCGCCTGGGCGATGGCCTTGGGCGAGGAGAACGCCAGGTCGAAGAGGAGCAGGAAGTGCCGCCGCGCCGCGATCGGCTTCGCCGTCTTCCACTCCTTCTTCGCGGCCGGCGCCTCGGACTCGGTCAGATCGAGGACCTCGAAGCCGGTGACGGGGAGCTTCTTGCGCCCCTCCCAGACCTCGAAGTCCTGGGCGGTGAGGCCGCGCACCGGCTCGCCGTCGCGCAGCACCTGCACCGGCACCTCGACCACGACCACGTCGGTCGCGTCGGAGAACTTCTGCTGGGCATGGGCGGTAGCAGCCAGCGCCAAAGCGAGCACCAGGACGATCGGCAGCTTCCTGTTCATGAGTGGTACCTCCAGCTCTTCCCTACTTGGACGGATTTCCGGCCCAGAAGTTCCAGAGCACGGACGATCACGGACTGACACGGACCATCACGGACACATGACCGGGCTCCGTCGTCCGTGTTCGTCCGTGGGGGTCCGTGCTCGTCCGTGTGTCCGTGTCCTCACCCCGGCTTCTTGCCGATCACGAACGCGGTCGTGCTGGTACCCAGGGGACCGCCGGCGCCGGTCAGGGTGACCCGCAGGAGGTACTCCCCCGGCTCCAGCTTGAGCGGCCGGAAGGTCCCCTTCAGGCGGTCGGGCGTGCCGCGCTCGCGCTCCAGCACCTGGATCTCCGCGGGGCCGATCTCCCGGCCGTCCACCGACAGCACCTGCGAGCGGACCTCGACCTCGCCGCCACCCAGGTTGTAGCCGACCAGGGAGACCGCGGCCGGCTCGCCCAGGGGGAGGACCGGCCTGGAGGACGGGATGTACGGCTGGTCCTTCTGCATGAACGGGTAGGGCGGCGTCTTCTCGCCGGCGGGCACGGCCTCGCGGGCCATGAGCCAGCGTCCCGGCGCCTCGGGGAAGAAGGGCGGCAGCAGCACCGGCGACGCCTGGGCCGCGTCCGGCACCTCCAGCGCGGTTACCCGGAGGCCGTAGGTGCCGGTGGCGCCGTTGCGCACCAGCACGCGCAGCGAGTAGCTGCCGGGCGGCAGGTCCAGATGGCCGAAGAACTTGAGGCCGCTCTGCTGGAGCGCCGGCGCCACCTTGGCGAGGTCGAGCCCCAGCGTCTGGGTCAGGTAGTCGGGGATGGCGCCCGCGGCGTCGAAGGCGTAGACGTAGATCTCGGCCGGCAGGATGCCCGGCGCGGTTCCGGCGACCAGGGAGGGGCCGTCCACCTCGATCACCACCGGGACGTAGGAAGCATCGGAGCCCGCGAGCCGGAACGGCGCAGCCAGCACCGACACGCCGAGCGGGCCGGCCTCCTCGCCGCTCACCACCCGGCTGCTCGCCTCCAGCAGCCGCTCGAACGGGTTGCGCTCGGCGTACGGCCGCGGCGCGTAGTAGCCGGGTCGGTGGACGAGCTTCGCCCCCTTGGGGTCCTTCAGCTCGACGCGCAGCTTGTGGTACGAGCCGTCGAGCTTGAGCTTCTCGGGCTGGAAGGCCAGGACGTAGGTGACGCTGGTCTTCCTGAGCACCTTGTCCATGGCCGAGGACAGGTCGTTCAGGTTCTCGTAGAGCTCGCCGCCGGTGCCGCGCGCCATCTGGAGCAGGCTGTCCTTGCCGCCGGTGCGGCGGTTGCCGAGCTCGGTATTGGCATTGGCGCGCAGGCCGCCGATGTCCACGGCCTGCACCACGCAGTCGGCGCGCCGCAGCTCCTCCAGCATGCGCTCGACGTCGTTCATGGTCTTGGTGCTGCCGTAGCGCTCCTCGGAGCTCACGCTCCAGAACTCGCCCGAAGCGGCAGCCGCGGCCATCTCGTCCTGCTTCTCTGGATCGGAGGTCCCCTGGAGCAGGCGGACATCGTACCCCTCGGAGAGGTAGACCACGTGCTTGCGGCCCTGCACGCCCCCCATGACCTTGGCCAGGTCGGCGAAGGAGCGCGTCAGGGCGGTCACCTCCCGCTTCTGCGACTCCAGGTCCGACTTGCCCATGCTGTCCTCGATCTGGTCGTTGTTGGCGAGGATCGGGTCCTGGGGGCTGGAGCTGCCGTAGGCCTGGGCCTCGGAGGCCATGGCCGTGTCCGGAGAGGCGGCCTGGCGCTCCCGGCCGCCCCTCCCCGACCGCTTGAGCACGAGCCGCAGCGGGTCGTTGCCCTTCTCGTCCTCGGCGGTGAGGCTCTCCAGGGCGGTGTCGACCTGGCGGCGGTCCGAGGTGAAGCCGAGCACCAGCTTGGGTCCCGTGGAGGCGTGATAGGTGGCCACGGCCACGAGGTCGGCCGAGTGGAGGCCGAGCACCAGGTTGCGGGCGGCCTCGCGGCCGCGGGCGATCGACTGCGGATCGGAGAAGGAGAAGTCGAAGAGGAGGAGGAAGTGGCGCCGGGCCGCGGCGGGCACGGCCGAGGCCCTGGCGGCGGTGGCCGGGGCCTCCAGGTCCACCACCTCGAAGCCGGTGATGGCCATCTTCCTGCGCCCCTCGTAGACTTCGAAGTCCGCGGCGGTGAGCCCGCGCACCGGCTCGCCGTCGCGCAGCACCTGCACCGGGACCTCCACCGCCACCACCTCGGTGGTCTCGGCGAACCCCCGGTCCTGCGCCCGGGCAGGAGTGCCCGCGAGGGACGCGAGGGCGAGGCCCAGGATGCAGATGGCGAGCTTGCGACTCATCGAGCGCCTCCTATCTTCCCGACCGGGCCGCGGCCGCTCCCCCCTTGACCTCGAAGCGGGCGGAGCTGGTGTCCGCCTGGCCGCCGGCCGACAGGGTCACCCGCAGCGTGTACTCGCCGGGCTGCAGATTGGGGGCCGTGAACGTGCCGACCAGCCGGTCCGGTCCGGCCGCGCCGCCGCTCTCCCGCCCCAGCACCTGGAACTGGCCGGGCGCGACCTCCTTGCCGTCCGCGCCGAAGACCTGCGCCCGCACCTGCACCTCGCCGCTGCCCAGGTTGTAGCCCACCAGCGAGACCTGGGCCTGCTGGCCGGGGCCGATCACCGGCTTGGACGACGGAATGTAGGGCTGGTCCTTGAGCATGAACGGGTACGGCACGTCCTTCTTCTCGCCCCGCGGCTGCTCCCGCACCATCAGCCAGCGGCCGGGCGCCTCGGGGAAGAAGGGGGGCAGCAGCACCGGGGCCGCCTGGGTGAAGGCCGGCACCTCCAGGGGCACGACCCGCAGGCCGTGCGCTCCCGTGACGCCGTTGCGCACCAGCACCCGCACCGAGTACCTGCCCGGCGGCAGGTCGAGGTGGCCGAAGAACTTGAGGCCGCTCTGCTGCAGCGTCCCCTGGACCTTGGCGAGGTCGAGGCCCATCGTCTGGGTCAGGTAGTCCTGGACGTTGCCCGCCTCGTCCATGGCGTAGACGAAGACCTCGGCCGGCAGGGTCGCGCCCTGCTTGCCCACGAGCAGGGCGGGACCGTCGACCTCGATCACCACCGGCACGTAGGCGAAATCGCCGGCGCTCCGGAACGGGGCGGCCATGACCGCCATGCCGATCGGGCCGGAATCCTCGCCGCCCATGACCTGGCTGGCCGTGGAGAAGAGACGCTCCATCGGGTTCTGCTGGGCGAGCGCCTGGGGCGCGTAGTAACCCGGACGGTGGATCACCCGGCCGTTCTTGCCGTTCTTCAGCTCGACCTTCAGCTTGTGATAGGTGCCGTCCTTCTTGACCGATTCCGGCTGCACGGCCAGCACGTAGGTGACGCTGGTCCGGGTCAGCATCTTGTCCATGGCGGTGGACAGGTCGTTGAAGTTCTCGTAGATGTCGCCGCCGGTGCCGCGGGCCATCTGGATCAGGGCGTCCTTGCCGCGCGGGTTGCTGCCGGGCTCGCCCGGTGGGCGCAGGCCGCCGATGTCCACGGCCTGGATGGAGCAGTCGGAGCGGCGGAACGCCTCCAGCATCTGCTCCACGTCGTTGCCGGCCGAGGTGTTGCCGAAGCGCGCGGAGGAGTCCACGTCCCAGATCTCGCCGGACATGGCCGACTCGCTCATCTTCGCCTGGTCCTCGTCGCTCACCGAGCCGGTGATGACCGAGCTGTCGTAACCCTCGGAGAGGTAGACCACGTACTTGCGCCCCTGCACGCCGTTCATGAGCCGGGCGAGATCCGAGAAGGAGCGGGTGAGCGACTTGACCTTGTTCTGCAGGACGACCTGGTTGGCGCTCTCCGACGCCCGGTTGATGGTCTCGAGCTGCTCGAGGACCTCCGCCTCGTGGCCCGCGGCCTTGCCGCTGCCATCGTCCGCCTGGGTCAGGTTGGACTCGATCTGCCGGACCTCCTGCGACACCACCAGGCGCAGCGGGTCGGGCGAGCGGTCCATGAGCTTGGGCAGGCCGAGGGTCTCCAGCGCGAGCTTGGCCTGCCGGCGGTCCGGCGTGAAGCCGAGGACGAGCTGCGGGCCGGTGTTCTGGGTGTAGGTGGCCACGGCGACCAGGTCCGTGGGATGGAGGGCGTCCACCACGTCGGCGGCCGCCTGGCGGGCCTTGAGGATCGACTTGGGCTCCGAGAACGACAGGTCGAAGAGCATCATGAAGTGGCGGCGGGCCGCGGTCGGCATCTCGGCGGCGGTGCGCTGCTCCACCTCCAGGTCGAGGACCTCGAAGCCGGTGACGGGCAGCTTCTTACGGCCCTCGGAGACCTCGAAATCGGCGGCGGTGAGGCCGCGCACCGGCTGGCCGTCCTTGCCGATCACCTGCACCGGCACCTCGACCACGACGACGTCGGCGGTCTCGGAGAACTGGGCAGCGGCCGGCAACGCGAACGCCAGGCCGGCGGCCAGGACCGACAGCATTGCCGCCCCCCAGGCCACCCGCCCCGCTCGTATGACATCCCTCATGTTGAACCCCTTTCGCGGCGAAGTGCCCTCGCTTGAACCTTCCCTCGAAATCAAAAAAAGACCATGCAGGCCGGAGCTACAAGGATAACACCCCGTCTAGGGTTTGGCCGGCGTCTCGACGCCGGATGGAGGAGCGACGGGTGCAGGAGGGGCCTGGACGGTCGACACCGTCGCCGTGGCCAGGGTCATGGTCCCGTCCAGGTCCTCCTTGAACTCCTCGCTGTAGATGTCCAGCAGGGTGAGGAAGAGCGCGGCGATCATGGGACCGATGATGAAGCCCGTGGCGCCGAACATGGCGATGCCGCCCAGGGTCGAGAAGAAGACCATCAGGTCGTGCATCCCGGTCTCCTGGCCGACCAGGCGCGGGCGCATCAGGTTGTCCACGTTGACGACCACGACTACCGTGACCAGCAGGATGCCGATCCCCTGCCCCATGTGGCCGGTCGCCATCTGGATGAAGGCCGCGGGGTAGAGCACCAGCCAAGCCCCGACCAGCGGGATGATGGCGAAGAACGTGGCCACCACCCCCCAGAGGAACGGCGAGCTGACGCCGAAGATCCAGAGCGTCAGCCCGGCCAGCGTCCCCTGCACCAGGGCGATCAGGAGCGTGCCCTTGACCGTGGCCCGGGCCACCGAGGAGAAGCGCGCCGCGATGGCGTTCTTGTACTCCCGGTCGAGGGGGATCAGGTAGCGCAGCTTGCGCAGCAGGCGCTTGCCGTCGCGGAAGAAGTAGAACATCGTGAACAGCGTCGTGAACAGGAGGATCACCCCCTGCAGGGTGCCGCGCGACGTCTTGTTGATGACCACCGCCAGGAACGAGCCGGCGGTGCTGGCCGCGTCCTGCAGGCTCGCCTTCCAGTTCACCTTGTCCAGCCCCCACTGGCGGAACCAGGGGGAATTCCGGAGCTGGCCGAACGGCCCCTCTCCCCCCTTGGCCATGATCTCGGACATCTTGGCCTCGGCCGTGTGATAGACGTCGATGGCCTCCAGGGTGACCAGGTTGGCCACTCCCAGGATCGGCAGGATGACGGCCAGCAGCAGGAGCACGCAGCAGACGAAGGCGGCGATGGTCCGGCGGCCCCGGAAGGAGCGCACGAACCATTCGTACATCGGGTAGAACAGCGTCGTGAAGACCGCCCCCAGCAGGATCGGCACGACGAACATCCGGACCATGTAGAAGAAAGTCGCCGCGGCGCCGATCAGGATGGCGATGAAGAAGTAGCGGCTGAGGATCTTCTGGTTCATGGCGCACGCCTATTCTTTCACGGTGGCCCGGCCGTTGCATCTTCCTGGAGGAGCGGCCCCCAGCTCGGGACCGCCGCCCTGACAGGATTGGAGACCCGAGTATGTTCCGAAGCCCGAAGATGCTTCTTGTCCTCTCTCTGCTCCCGTTGTATCTCGCACAGGCGGCGTGGGCCCGCCCGCCGCTCGAAAAGGAGCAGACGCCGCAGCAGCCACCACCGGCTCAGCAGCAGCAACCGGCCCAGCAGCAGCCGCAGCAGCCGGCCCCGGCACAGCAGCCCGCTCCGGCCCCGGCTCCGGTGAAACCGGTGGAACAGGCCAAGGATTTCGACGTCCAGGTCCTCCTCGACCGGGCCGGCTTCTCGCCGGGCATCATCGACGGCAAGGCCGGCTCGAACACCCGCCGGGCCCTCGCCGCCTTCCAGGAGGCCCACGACCTGCCGGTGACGGGCAAGCTCGATCCGGAGACCTGGCAGAACCTGCTCGCCGCGGGCAACGGCCCGGCCTTGGCGGAGTACGCGATCACCGCGGACGACGCGAACGGGCCGTTCACCCCGCAGATCCCCCAGGACATGATCGAGAAGTCGAAGCTCCCGGCGCTGGGCTACACCTCCGTCCTGGAGATGCTGAGCGAGAAATTCCATACCACCCCGGAGTTCCTCAAGAGGCTGAACCCCCAGGCCCGGTTCGCCGCGGGAGAGACGATCCGCGTGACGAACGCGCGCGCCCAGGCGCCTGCCGCCGAGGCGGGCGACGTCCAGGTGGTAGTCTCCAAGGAGAACCGCTCCCTGACCGTGGAGCGCGGCGGCGACGTCCTGTTCTTCGCCCCCGTCACCTCGGGCAGCGAGCACGACCCGCTGCCGATCGGCGACTGGAAGGTGCAGGGCGTGGCCAGGAACCCTACCTTCAACTACAACCCGGACCTGTTCTGGGACGCGGACCCCGAGCACTCCAAGGCGAAGATCCCGGCCGGCCCGAACAACCCGGTCGGAGCCGTCTGGATCGACATCAGCAAGGAGCATTACGGAATCCACGGCACGCCCGAGCCCCGGACGATCGGCCGCACGGAGTCGCACGGCTGCGTCCGGCTGACCAACTGGGACGCGCTCACCGTGGCGAGCCTGGTCAAGCCGGGCACGCCCGTCCTCTTCCGTCCATGAGCGAGAAGAAGAAACAACCCAACGCGGCGGTGATGACCGCCGGGCTCGGCGGCTTCGTGCTGGGCGCGCTCACGGTGCTCTTCATCGTCTGGGCCTATACCGGGTTCCGCACCGAGGACGGCCTGCCCGCGGCCGATTTACCGAACCAGCGGGATCAGGTCGTCGCCCGGCCGGCGCCCGCGGAGCCCGCGCCCGAGGTTCCGCGGCAGCCGGCTGCCACCACGACCCCGGCGCCGCAGAGCCCCACCGGCGCGGCCCGACCCTGGGTGCAGCCCAGCCCCCTGGAAGCGCCGCAAGCCGAGCTGAGACCGGCGCCGCTCGAAGCGCCCACGGACCTGCGCCAGCGCAACCTGGTGCTCCCGGTCCAGGGAATCCGCCCCGAGCAGCTCCAGAACACTTTCGACGACTCCCGCAGCGGCGGCCGGGTGCACGAGGCGCTCGACATCATGGCGCCCCGCAACACGCCGGTGCTGGCCGTCGAGGACGGCAAGATTGCCAAGCTGTTCACCAGCAAGCAAGGCGGCCTCACGATCTACCAGTTCGATCCCAGCGAGACCTACGCCTACTATTACGCCCACCTGGAGCGCTATGCCGACGGTCTCAAGGAGGGGATGGTGCTCCGCCGCGGCCAGGTGGTGGGCTACGTGGGCAGCTCGGGCAACGCCAACCCGGGCGGGCCGCACCTGCACTTCGCCATCTTCCGCCTGACGCCGGAGAAGCGCTGGTGGGAGGGCGCCCCGGTGAACCCCTTCCCGGTCCTCGGAGGGCGCAGCTCCGGCCGCGTGGAACAGGCCCGCTGAGGAGGCCCGGACCTGCTAAACTTCCCCGAGGATGGGAAAAACCCTCCTCGCCCTCCTCGCCGCGGCCGGCCTCGGCCTCCTTCCCGACGTCCCCACGCGACCGGTCAGGCCGGGGATCGATGCCGCCGCAGCCCGCTCCGGAAAGATCGTCGAGCGCCTGGACGGCCTCGTCCGCCTGCCGCCCCTGATCTCCCCGGGCGAGACGATCGAGCTCACTCCCCTGAACCCGGCGAAGACGCCGCCCGCCGGACGCTGGCAGGTGGCCGGGGTCGAAGCCCGTCCCGTGGCAGGCTCGGAGACCCGGCTCCGGGTCCAGCTTCCCGCGGATCTCGACTCCATGGGACCGCTGCCGGTGGTCTACGTCGATCCCCGCGGCAAGCGGCTGGTGGAGGCTTCGGGCCTGGAGCAGTCCCGGATCGTCCCGGCCTCGGTCTCTCCGTCCGCTCCCCGTCTCTCCCGCTGCGGCTCGCGCTGGGTGCAGGACGGCGTGGCCTGCGCCTGCGGCTGGTTCCCGGGCGAAGCGGCCCGCCAGGGGGTGCTGATCGACGGCCGGCCGGCCGGTCCGTTCGTGGCCGTGTCGCAACGCTCGGTCTGCGCGCGGGTCGGCCTGGGACCGCACCGCCTGTCCGGCTCCATCGCCGCCGGCTTCGATCCGGCGCGCGACGAGGGGAGGATCGACGCGGTGCAGATCCGGCGCTTCCCCCCGTTCCTGAGCCTCCGCCCGCTGCAATCGGCCGCCATTACCTGGATCGTGCTGGGCACCAAGGAGCCGGTCCGGCTGCGGCTGCGCAACACGGCCCCGGACCTGGCGACGCTCGAAGGGGGCACGGTGCAGACGATCGCCACCTCGGGAGGGCTGCGCAACGCCGCGAGCCGGGACGTCCGCTGGCTCGCGGGAAGCGGCCCCTTCCGCATCGAGGCCGCGGTCGAAGACAACGCCTCTCCCTTCCTGGGCGACGAGTACCTGACCCTGCTCGGAGAGCTGTTCCAGCGCGAGGTGAGGAGGATTGCGGCCGGGCTCGAAGTCGGCATCCGGACCCTGCCCGAGGAGCGCAACCTCTACTCCAAGCCGGAGGTCCTGGCCCTCCTCGCCGCCACCCGGTCGGAGGTCCCGAAGGGCCTCCCCTACCCGGAGCTGACCGCTTTCCGCGACGCCGCCGCCGACCTCCTCGAAGAGACCGCCGCCCGCGTCGAGCTGATGCCCGCGGCGGAAGTCAGGAAGGTCCAGCCGCTGCTCCGCCAGGTCCAGGACTTCCTCGCCGCCAGCGGCGACTCGCCGCAGCGCAGCCTCTGCATCCTGAGCTCGCCCGAGGACGGCGCCATCGTCAAGATCTACCCCCGGAGCCTGCCCTCGGTCCCGGTCGAGACCTCGACGTCGGACATCGTCTCGCACCTCTTCCCGGGCAAGTACCGCTACGAAGTCTGGAAGGAGAGCTTCAAGGAGGTGGAGTCCGAGATCGACCTGACCGGCGACACCCGGCTGGTCCTCGACTGCCGCCTCATCCCCACCGGCGACCGCGACCGCCCCTCCCCCTGCCGCCTGGCGTCGGCGTCCGAGCGCGACGCGGCGCGGTGCCGGTGGGACTAGAGGCCGGTGGAGGACGGAAAAAGTGCTTCCGTTGCCGCGCGGGACCATGCTAGTCTCTATCCCCTGGACGATACGGAGAGCACATGGACCCAGAACTGATCGCCTATCTCGACGAACGGTTTCGAGGAATCGACGAGCGCTTCCTCGAAACTTCCCGGCAGATTCAGGGGCTCCGGGAGGAGACCTCCCAGCAGATCCAAGGGCTTGACCAGCAGATCCAGGGGCTCCGGGAGGAGACCTCTCAACGCTTCGACAAGGTGGACAAGAGACTCGGCCAGATGGACGAGCAGCTCCGTCTGACCGATGTGAAGGTCGAGCGCCTGCGGGATGACATCAAGCAGGTGGCCGAAGGCGTGATCATGGCCAATGAGAAGATGGATGCTTCCAAGCTGGAGGTCGCGCGGGAGTTCAGCGACGTCAAGGCGCTGATCCAGAGTGGCTACAGAGACCTGGACAAGCGCGTGAAGGTCCTCGAGCGGCGGGCTCGGATTTCCTAAAGCTGATAGACCCCGGTCGCCCGGAGAACCTCCGGGCCGGTCGGTTTCAAGCCGCCCCGGGTGGGTTCCAGGGTGATCATCACACCCCGGGTCTCTTCGGGCATGGTTTCCGAGTAGAGCTCCACCTTCTCGCCAGCTCCGGGATTGAAGTCACCCCAGCTGACCGTCCCCTCCGCGGCCTCCCACCAGAGCTGATAGTAGCGGCCCGGCGGCGCCGGCGGAAGGTCGTGGACCGCCAGGTACCAGTGCTGGTTGTCGGCCGCCACGAAGAGGATGCCGCGGGCCTTGTTCTGTGGATCGATCGGCTTCAGCGGGCTCACCTTCACCGCGGGCGCAGTCACCAGCGCGAAGTTGACCCGCATCCGCTCCATCGCGGCCTGCATCCCGGCCCTGGCCTGCTCCGCCTCCCGTTGCTCCGTGGCCAATTGGGTCTCCAGGCTGACGATGGTCTCCTCCATCCGGGCCTGGCGCAGGAAGAGCCAGCCGCAGAGACCTCCCAGGGCCAGGATCAGCGCGGCAGCCAGGGCCATCGGCCAGACGCTCCGCCGACGCGTCGACATGGCCATACCGCGAGCGACCGGCACATCGCG
>Ga0268265_10000289_pt1 | contig 56740 bp, 85 predicted proteins | sample KBSSwiS52_FD_190355 | JGI IMG/M metagenome (GOLD analysis project Ga0268265, IMG submission 190355) | Switchgrass rhizosphere microbial communities from Kellogg Biological Station, Michigan, USA - KBS Switchgrass S5-2 (SPAdes) (version 2) | ecosystem: Host-associated > Plants > Roots >... | reverse complement strand
GTCCAGGTGAAGCAGCAGGCATCCTGGCTGCAAATGCTGGCTTGTTGGATGAGCGGGCGTTGCAGGCGTTATCATACCGAATCGAAGGCGATAAACGCCCTTGGACAGAGAAGTTTCCGTTCCTTACCACCGCTGTTGCCCATGACAATTACGGGCAGTATCGCGAGGAAAAGACTCAGAAACTGAGCGAGATAAAGGAACGCGCCCAAGCTCGCCTTGTAATGCCGGGTGAATTGACCAAATTTTACGACTTTTATTATCGTAACCTGAATCGGCAGGACAAACTTGACCCACATGACTCGATGCGTTTCCGAGTGGCCAGCATATTCGTAAACGACATCTGGGGCAGCAGCAAAGACGTGGGCACGTTTTACAACTCTGCCATGCACGCTGTTGGTCCTGATGGTTCCAAACAAGCGAAGGAAACCGTTAGACGTGACATGATGAATGCCAGCGAATCCTTGCTCGCTGCGTGGGAAACCATTAAACCTTAAAGCAATGCCGTCGAAAACAAAGAAACAGGCGGGATTCATGGCCGGGTGCGCCTATAACCCCTCTAAGATGCACGGGAAATGCCCACCAAAGTCTGTGTCTATGGAATTTGCAAAGGCTGATGCCGCACAATCCAAACGTAATCGAAAGCATTGGAACAAATGATTAACCTTCAACCAACCGAACTGTTCCGACAAGACGAGGCTTTCGCCCGCAGTTGGCGTGATGAAGTGCGCCAGCGAGCTTTCCACGAGGCGTCCGCCTATTCACTTGCCAAGATGGCGATGGATGGCGCGACGACTGAACAACTTGCCGGCGCAAAGAAGTTCCTGCAAATCTTTATGAACTGCGCCGAGCCGGTCGAAGCAATTAACGTTGCCACACCCGCACGATTGGACTATGACGTTGAGGCGAAAGTCGCCGCCCGTAACGCAACGAAGAAAGAATAGCCTATGGCCGCAGCACCAGCAGCACCTCCACCTTCCGCACCAGCAACCGCTCCGTCAGCCCCGGCACCCAAACAACCAAGTGCTGCGCCCGATCCAATTCCGCAATCCCCGAAGATGGGCGAGCGCAGCAACTTTTTCGAGGACGAGGACCGAATACCGGATTCGGTGGACGCCGAACCATCGAAGCCATCGGACAAGCCGGACCCGGACGATGAACCGTTTAAGGAAGATGCTGCTCCAAAGGCTGGCGATAAACCGGACGCCAAGCCTACCGATACGAAGCCTGATGCGAAGCCTGACGAACCGCAGTATCGTACCAACCGTGAACTCAAGAAGGCTTACGAAACGAACAAGAAGGAACTGAATCGCGTCCAAGCCGAGCACGCCCAAGCGCAGGCACGTCTCGCTGAACTTGAGGGTATCGCGGACACTGCAAAGAAGGACACTGGGCCGCTCGCTGAACAACTCGCTGCCGCTCAGAAGAAAATCGAGGATTACGAAGGGCGTCTGCGCCTAAAAGCCTACGAGGAAAGCGATGATTTCAAAACCAATCACCTTACACCCTTCAAACGCGCTGAATCCGATGCCTTCAATGACATCAAGCAGCTTGAATATAACGAAGGCGTGGACGAAACCACCGGGGAACCACGAGTGCGTCAAGCCAACGAAGCTGATTTCGTAGAGCTATACAACCTGCCAATCGGAAAGGCGTATGCCTTCGCTAAACGTGTTTTCGGTGATTCTTCGATGCTCGCTATGAATCATTATCACGAGTTGCACAAGGCGCAGAACAAGATGCGCGAGGCCATCGCTGATTATCGAAACCGTGGCGTACAGGAAGAACAGCAGACCCAAGCTCGCACCGCGCAGGAACGAGAAGCTGCCGACCGCATGTGGCGCACGGCCAATCAGGATTTGCAGACCAAATATTTCAAGGAGCTTGGCGTTGACCCTGAAGATGCCGAGATGAAGGAATTGCTTGGCAAAAGTTACGGCACCGTGGACAAGCTGTTTGGTGGCAATGGCAACCTGACGATGGCTGAGAAGGTTGGGTTGCAGGCGTCCATACGCCAGCGGGCCGCGCTGTTCGGTGTCACGCGCAAGCAACTGCTCAAAGCCCAGGCTGACCTGAAGGAAGCGCAGAAAACCATCGAGGAACTGAAGGGCAGTTCACCGGGCAAGTCACGACCCAAGGCTGACGCTGCGCCTACAGGTGAATACAAGGACATTGCGGACGAGATGGCGGCGTATCCGATGGAGACTTGAGCAATCGTCTCTACATTTTCACCATCGTATTGGACGGGATGCCGTTCCTTCCGACGCTGCTCAGCAACTTCAACCAATTGCCATCGCATATCGACTGGCATTGGTCGATTGCGGAGGGGGCCGCGAAGAACATCTTGGACACGCGCTGGTGCCAGCCTAACCCGCCTCGCTTAAGCAACGATGGCACTTCGCAATTCCTATCTGGTTTGTGGGGGCATCCTAGAATTAGCGTGCATCAAGAGCCTTCGTGGAATGGTAAGGTTGCGATGTGCAACGCCTGCCTTGGTGACTTCAAGGAGCCTGGAGTATTGTTGGAATGCGATGCTGATGAACTGTGGCTGCCTTGGCAACTTGTGGGATTATTGGACATTTTCCAGCACCGTCCGCATATCAACTGCGCTCGTTTCTTCTGCCGCTATTTTGTCGGAGCCAATATCGTTATCACCAGCGAAGAAAGTTACGGTAATCGACCGACTGAATGGTTGCGTGCTTGGAGATTTGAACCAGGAATGCGATTCTCCACGCATGAGCCACCAGCCATAGCTGGCATGAAGGAGTCGTGCGCTCTACGCAATGTCACCCGCGCTGTTGGACTCACGTTCGAGCACTATGCGTACGCCTTCGAGAAAACCGTGGCGATGAAGGAAAAGTTTTACGGCTACCGCGATGCCGTAAAACACTGGCGACGATTGCAAACTAACAAGGTGTGGCCCGTAGAGAACCTGCAAGACTTTCTTCCGTGGGTTGACCCAGGCGTTCGCGCTGACCAGTTATGGAAACCAAACTCTACGTGATACTCGGCAGGACGGGCGACGTGCTCGCCGCGCTACCAATCATTCAAAGCGAACCAAAAGCCTGCGTGATGGTCAGTCGCGAATACGCTGATGTGCTCGACGGAACCAGCATTGAGCGTATCGTGTGGGATGGGGATTGGCGTCACGTCAAGGCAGCTTACGAAAGCGTGCGGGGAAAGTGGCGAGGCGAGATTATTGTGCTTCAGCAATACTCGACGGATGGCTGGCCGCGCTGGCAGGGCACGGATTCATTTGTGAAGGAGATGTATAGGGTGGCTCGCAAACTGCATTTGTTTCCACTTCCGCTCACATTTGACCGTCGAGATAAGGAACGTGAAGCTCTATGGGATATACCCTTCCCGTTTATTCTGCTGGCGACTCGCGGTTATTCCAGTCCATTTCCGCACGCAGATGAATTGTTTTCGATGGTGACGCAACTAGACAAAGAATTGGCCATTGTGAACATGGACCAGATTCATGCTGAACGAATTTATGACCTGCTCGCTTTGTTTGAGCGTGCGGCGTGTCTCATCACGATTGACAGCGCCATGTTGCATCTAGCCCAGGCCACACCGCAGTTGCCGGTGATTGCTTTGATTGCCGACCATCCAAGTCCTTGGCATGGTTCACCGGAATATGCAGGGCAGCGTCTCAGAATCAGGTATCGAGATTTCGAGCGTAACAAAAACCGCATCATCGAGACGGCTAGTACATGCTTGGAGTCAGCGAAGTCATTGGGGCGCGGACTTGCGCCGACATCTCCTAGCAATTCAGAGTTGGATTCGTGAATACAACACAGGTCACTGGAAATCATTGCCAATCCCAGAATCGCGTCTCTCGCGCACGTCCAAGTCGATTTTGCGTGACACGCGGCGGTTGCCGTTCCTGCGCGACTTGCTCGACATCGCCGTGCGCGATGCGACATCACGCGACATTGTTGTGTTCACGAATGATGATGTTGTCTTCGCTCCCGGATTAACTGACACCTTGCTCCGCGTTTCGACTGCCGCATGGGCGAGCCGTTACGAGTTCATCAGGATGCCAACATTGCCAACATGCCTCGACATCGCCTGCGCCCGCAAGCATTGTGGCTGTGACCTGTTTGCCATGACGCCCGCATGGTGGCGCACGCATCGACGGGAATACCCGGACATGATTCTTGGCTGTGAAGCTCTCGACCTTGTAATGCGTAAACTAATGCTATCCACGGGCGGTATTGAATTGCACGCTGCCTTGGCTCACGAGGAACACGCAAGCTGGTGGCTCACGCATAGAGGGGACCCTGGCGCACGCCACAACCGACAACTCGCCGGGGAATGGCTTGCCAAACGCAACCTTACTTGGGATTGACCTGTGGCACATCACACCTATCCCGACCCTGTGCCATTTTGGAGTGCCATACAAGGATGGTTCGATTTCCAAAAAGTGTATGATCTTTTCGTTGACCGCGCCAAGGACGGCGACACACTCGTTGAGATTGGTTGCTTCCTTGGTCGTAGCGCCTGTTACCTGGGCGAACGCATCAAAGCCAGCGGCAAGCGAGTGACGCTCCTGTGCGTGGATGTGTGGCCAACGCAATTTGACTTTCGAGATGGTAAAGGCGGTGGCGACCTCATCGAAGCGCCATTCGAGATATTTCTAGCCAATGTGCGGCAGGCCGGACTCATCGACATCATCGTGCCCATCCGGCGTCCGTCCGTTCAAGCCGCGCAGTTCATCACCAATGACCTTGTTGCAGTATTCATCGACGGCGACCACGAATACGATGGATGCATTGCTGACATCAGGGCGTGGTTGCCCAAGGTGCGTTCTGGCGGCATCATCGCCGGGCACGATTACAGCGACACATTTCCGGGAGTTCCCAAGGCTGTTGCTGAGGTGTTCGGTGACAAGATTCGAACGATTGGTCAAAGCTGGATTCACGAGAAGCCATGATTCGAGTTTGGGCGTTCACCCGTGGCCCGACCTGCACATGCTTCGTCAGGACTACGGAAAGACTGATCCAATCACCGACCGAAACGCCGTGCTCCGCTGGCCATTCGTCGTCACGCCTGACCCGTCCATCATCGACGAATACACGCGCACGCAAACTTCTCAGGCAAATCCGCTATTGACTTCCAGTTGATTCGGTGCTTTCTTGCCATCGTTGCCGTAAGGCTTCAAATCCGACTTTAGCAGTTCTCGTTGGTCGGTCGAGACGGATGAAACACCGATAAGTTTCGGGCTTGCGATTCGCAATGAATCGCTAAACCGGCGAACGCCGGCAGGAGACGGCCACCAAATCCAAACGCTACGTGCCGCCATTGTGCTGCACATAACCGATTGTTTTTATGGCCTGGAACTGCGCCGCATTTTTTGATTATTTGTTCGATAGGACACCTCACTGGGACCAAAAAGTTGAACGGGACTGGTATCCCACCGACGACGCGTGGGTTGGACAACTTGAAATGATGGAGTGGGAGCCAAGGACCGGCACCAGCCATACGTGGGACCGGGTGCACGTGGGCGCACCGGACCTGACCGGGTGTTGGGAGGAAGTGTCGTTCGAGGACGAGGAGTGTGTGGATAATGCATGCGACCCCGCGAGCAAGATTGTGAGTTGGGGCAGCACACGCAAGAGCTACACCTACAGCCGGCAGCGCATCAAGACGATGCCGCTGTGCTTCGACCAGATTAACACACGGGCGATGGCGAACGAGCAGGTGTCGAGCATCGTTGAGGGTCTGAAGGACATCGTGAAGATGTACAAGAGCGACTTCTTCCGGCGAAACTCGCTGCAAAAGGCTGACTTCATCTACATCGCCGGCGACGCGAACTTGAGCGTGGCGATTGACCCAGCGACAACGTTCAACGTGGATTGCACCGAGATTGACCTGGAAAGCGCGGACAACGTGCCGACCTCACAGCTCACGATTCCTTACCTTCAACGGCAATGGGCGCCATTGCAGTACAACGGTTATTTCCGCAGCAAATTCGTGCCGAACGGCATGATGAAGCTCATCACCGACCCAATCGTGGCGTGGCAACTTGAGCAGGGAAACCCGGCCCTGGTAGAGAAGTATCGCTACAGCGACTTCACCAAGGGTGGCGAGTTGTTCAAGTACGGCATGAGCACGGCGGTCGGGAATTTCGGCATCAGTTACGATGCGTTTCCGATGCGGTTCAATCACATCGGCGGCGGCGTGCTGCGCCGGGTGTTTCCGTATGTGAACAGCGCAGCGACGATTGGTGTGAAGAAACAGTTCGACCAGGCTTATGAGGAAGCCTGCATTCAGTACTCACCCATCTGGCACCCGCAGGCGATGAAGGCGTTGATTCCTTCGCTCCGAAGCGTGTCGCCTGAAGCGCCGTTTTTTAATCGGGACCTATTTGGCAAATGGTATTTTTTGGGGGGTAATAGAGATCGTTCATTCGTGGCAACCGATCCTTCAACCGGAGATGTGTGTACGATTGATAACACAGCCGGAAATAAAGGACTCTGGTGGACCGACATGAGCGCCGGCATAAAGTTCGTGCGGCCTGAAATCGTGCGTGGCATCTTGCACTTGAGGGAGCCAGGCTGCATCGCTAACAGCCCGCGTTGCACGCCTTGCCCTGAGACGTATGCGCCTCAGAGCTTCACGCAGAATAGTTTTTGTCAGGAGATTGATTGATTTGACTGTGGTGCTGCGCGACTCATAATCGCGCAGTGCCAATCAAATCTATGAATGACATCGCCTTCATTCAACTTCGAGGAAAGCGTGGTGGACTTGCTATTGTTGACGCTGACCTGTTTCCAGAACTGAACCGTTTCAAGTGGTATCTCGGAAATCACGGCTACGTTTATCGAGCCGACTACATTCCAGAAACACAGGAAAACCAGCGCGTTTACCTGCATCGTGTGGTTCACCAAACGCCTCCAAACACCGACACCGACCACATCAACGGCAACACACTCGATAATACGCGAGCCAATCTTAGAAGTTGTTCTAGGAGCGAAAATCTTGCGAATCAAATCAAGCAATCAGGAACATCGTCGAGATTCAAAGGTGTTGCGTGGGATGCTCGACATGGAAAGTGGAAGGCTTATATCGGGTGCAAATCCGAACGAACAAAAACAGGAAAGGCGAGAGTCAACATTGGCACGTTCAGTGACGAACTCGAAGCCGCCCGCGCCTACAACGCAAAAGCAGTGGAATTATTTGGCGACTTTGCTCGCCTGAACAACCTATGAACGGAGCAATGCCAGCGGCAGCGCCAGCCGAGCCGGATGCGGAAACCGGCACGGACACCGAAACACCCGACTCAATCACGATACCTAAGAGCGTTCTGGGCAACCGCCAGTGCAAACCCGGCGAGAAGCTGACGTTTGTTGTCAGCGACGTTGACCCTGAGACGGGTGACGTGGAAGCGAGCCTTGAAGGCTACGCTGCGGGCGGCGAGAGCACCGAAGACGAAATGGCGCGGTATCCAATGGAGACTTAATTATGCCACTTACTTGCACAGCATCGGACATCGCGGAAGCCGCGAAATGTTTTCAAAATCCGTGCGTGAACGATCAGGATCGTCTCGCCATCGGCGTGTTGCTTAAGGCTTATCAGTTGGTGACCGCTGGGGGCACCGATTACACGGCTGACTTGGACGCACTCATCCAGGACTCAGTTGGCCTGCTCAACATCACCATTGGGCATTGGACGTTATCGGCTGAGGAAGTTGCGCTGTTGCTCGACGCTACGGCTGGTTCACCAACGACCGTGGACGAATTGCTTGCGGCGGTGGCGTGCTTGCGATGCCAGCCGCTTGAGGTGTTGCGAGCCGCGTTCATGTTCCTCAACTGCGCCATCACCGCAGAAGGCTAACCCGTGGCCGTCATAGAGCCACAACCGATAATCGACGCCGCGCAAGAGTGGTGTTGCATTCCGCAAGAGATGATCTGGTGGGCGGTGTTGGCTGCTCAAATCGACGTAAACGAAGGAGGAACTGTGCCTGACGCAAATACACTCATGGAAGAAGCATCTTGCCTTAAGTGCGCGATTCAACCGGGTGACTTGCCATATTTGCTACTTGGCCAAATCGCCAGCGGTGGAGGCGGCGGTAGCGGCGGCGGTGTGACGTGCGGGTCGGGCGTGCCGGTAGCAGCGCCGAGTGGTTCATGCGGCCTATATTACGACACTGACACAGCAATCATCTATCAGTGGGATGGCGCTGCCTGGGTTTAATTCTATGAACCGATACCTTTGCTTCCTACTCGCATTGCTGATCGTATCCATCGGACATGCTGCTAACTTCCCAGACACATCCACGGATTTACAGGTCATCGTCAACTCGAACAACGTTTCGGCTGGCAGTGCGTCGTTTCGATGGAGTTTCACGGATAATCGGCTGACAGTCGGGCCAACTGGGCTTGGTTCCCGTGTGAACGTGGAAGGTGCTACGCCTGCCTGGAGGTTGTATGCTGGAGGAAATCCAGCGGCGTCTTTCTCGCGATTAGAAGGGTTTTGGGATTCAGGCGCACAGACATATTACCTGCGTGAGATGGTTAGCGGTAGTAACGCGATTCCATTGGTGGTAGGCATCAACTCAGGTGCGACTCTGACATTCAACACCGACGGAACGGCTACGCATAGCGGAGGATTGGGATTATCGGCGCAGACTAATCGCTTGACGATTGTCAACAACGCTCTGCTGCTAGACGGAATTCCAATCGGCGGCACCAGCGAAACAAACGTCAACAATAACTTCTACACGACGAACGTCTTCTTCGTCACGGGAAAGGGCAACACCCTCATAATCACGCAGGCGCTCACGCTGAACTACGTGAAGACCAACCTGCTATCGACCGATGCCAACGGGCTTGTGACCACGACCAAGTTCGGCGCTAACATCTCGTGGGACCCGGCTACGCAGACGATTTCAGCGAGCGGGGGTGGCGACACGACGGGAACGAACGTGGTCACTCTGACACAGACCGGCACGAACCTGACCGCGCAGATGGACTTTTCTCTGGTCCAGAACGGCGGTGTGTTCAAGATCGTTCTGACCAACAACCTTTACGTGAGCGTGCCTACAAGCGTAGCCACGACGCCGTTCCGCAAGGCGTGGTTCATGGCGCAGCAACCCTCGACCGGGACGTGCTACATCAACTTCACCAACGGGTTCTTTGCCTACAGCGAAGGGTCCGCGCCGGTCAACGACACGAACGCAGGCAGCGTGACGATCTACGAGATGGTCAGCGACGTGTTCACCAATGGGCTGGTGCATCTGTCGATGGTGGCGAAGTCCAAGCTCATCACGAACAGCATTCCATGATTCGCTTCCTCGCTATTCTGCTCACCTGCCTGAGTGCCCAGGCCGCCTTCTTCGACAACTTCGACATCGAGGCGTACCGTTGGCGTCGGTTCGTTGCCACTGCATCGACCAACACGAGCACGGTGTCGGGCCGTGCCTACAACGCCGCGACCCGCTTTATGCAGGCGTCGAAGCAACACGGATACCGGACCAACCTCGTTCACGTCGGGCTTTACCTTGGAAGCGACCTGACAGCGGTGCGAATACCGATCATCGCGGACATCGTAAACACGGACGGACCAATCAGAAACGACAACTTTGTGCCAGCGGACTACGTAGAGTCAGGCGTCGGCGCTGGCCTGACGGGAGATGGCACAACTAAAAATCTTGTTCTCAGTCGCGTTGGCACGGTGTCGATGAGCCAGATTGGGCAACGAGCGCATCTTGGTGTGTATGTGCAAACGGGTGGCGATGCTGCCCAAACTGTGATTGGTGCTACGGAAGTTGCTGGAGACAGCTCAGCGTATCTGCTTGTTTCTTATACTGGTGGTTTGACGTATGCTCAAATGAACGACAACGTGGCGTTGCAATGGAACGTGGCGGACAGTGGCGGTATTGGCCTTTACATCTGCACGCGGACCAGCGCGACATTCGCGGCTGTTTACAAGAACGGACTCCAGCTCTCAACGCAGACAGGGACGGTGGTGGGCACGCACAACGCGAGTTTCCCCATCGCCGTTCACTGCCAAGACTCAAACGGGTCATTCATATCGCAAACGACCAAGACACTCTCTTTCTGGACGGTAGGCTACGAACTGACGCCGAACGTGCAAGCGGCTTACCAGCGAGCGATTCAGCGTGTTCAACACGACATGTTCAGGGCGAAATGAAACACGAACCCTCCGAGGACGAACCCGCCGCGACAGGTGAACTGCGGGATTTCATCGACATCCTGATTGGGTTCGCGTGCATGGCCGGGTTTCTCGTGGTCATCACGTTGCTGTATCGCTGGCTGCGTGGTGCGATTTTACCGTGAGTCCGCTGCCTGCCGGTCCATATCTCTACCTTGCCAACAGCGGCGAAAGGCTGTACGCAATGGTCTGTGAATACGGCTATGCCAGCAAAGTCCAGTTCTTCAACATCAACGGCAGGCGGCGACCCGGAGCGCCGTCAGAAATCCTCACGGTGGCGGTGGCTCGCACTGTTGGCCGCTTTGTTCCTCTTGAGCCTGCCGGTGCAAGCCGCAACCCTCACCCTGACGTGGAACCCGGTAACGGGCACGAACATCTCGTATCGCGTTTACAGCTCGGTCGGAGCCTCGGCCTTCAGCCTTACTTTGAGTGCCTTGACGACGAATCGGGCGCTTGTGAGCTTCGATTCCACGGTTACGACGAGATGGTATGTGACGGCGAACAGCCCGGCCTACCAGATCACGGAGAGCGAGCCATCGAACGTGTGGACCAACAGTCCGCCGATACCGCCCTTGGCTGGCCTTACCTTCGAGGCGGAATCGGGCACGATTACGCCGCCGTTTTATATCCAAGGGACGGTGGTGCAGCAGGACACGCAGAGCGGGGCAACGGACGGGGGCCGGGCCAGCTACACATTCACGGTGACGAACGCCGGGGCGCACATCGTAAGTGCAATGGTCAACGCGCCAAGCGGTGAGTCGGACAGCTTCTTCGTCAACATCGACGCCGAACCCACCGAGTCCACGATTTGGGATGTGCCCGTGACAAGCGGCGTGCAGGAGCGCAAGGTCCAGTGGCGTGGTGAGACGGCCCCGCATCAGTTCATTCTGAGTGCCGCGCAGCACACGCTCATCATTCGTGGGCGCGAGCCGGGAGCGCAACTGGACCGCATCAGCATCGCGCCTGTGACCGTGACGCCGCCGCAACCGATACCCGGCCCGCCGCCAACGCCAAGCGGCCTTCGGGCAGCGCAAGTACAGGGCAACCGTTACGACCTGGGCTGGTCATCGCTCCTGACGGCGATCACCGAGGTTGAACGCAGCATCCTGCCAGGGTCGTTCCAGAGGATTGAAACCGTCGCCGCTGGCACGCAACACACGACAACGCAAGTCAAGCCCAGCGTCGATTACGCATTCCGTGTTCGCAGCGTGAACAGCGCGGGCGCGTCTCCCTACAGCAATACGGTAATTGTCAGACGATGAAACTCCGACTCGCACTCGCCATTCTCACAGCAGCGTTCACAATCTTCGTGGGCACACTGCTCGCAGACCACGACAACGGCAAGCATCGCGGGTGGGAGCGGGAGAATCATCCAAACCATTACGGGTCACCGGGGCATCATCATGGGCATCCGTAGAAGGCGAGACGCGGCGAGATTGCTCCCGCCGCGTTGTCTAGAAGTTACGGGCGAGATTCACAGGGGATGCTAGCCCCGCCCACTGGGTTGCAATAAAGGATTATGAACAACGATGTGGTTAAGCAGGCGCTTTGCCACCGTAGAAGGCGGGTGGGTTTTACCAGTAAACATTTGGCGTTTAAGGAGCGGGCATTGTAGCTTAGTCAACGATATGGACACTGTTGATCCAAATTTGTCACCGTCGAAGAAATCCGGTATAACGGAATTCATTCGCCGGGTTGGCGACACGGAGATTATCCGTCGCGCCAGGGGTTATTCGCCAATCATCCTACGCGGGGCGCTCTGGGTCGGCATTGCGATGCTGACAACCGCACAGTCCGAACTCAAGGTGCTCGCGGATAAAGGCACAATCAGCACTCTGGATTGGACCGATGCCTTTGTGAAATGCGCTCTCGCGGGAATGATTGCGTGGCGTCTGTTTCTGGACCAATCCATGAGCCGATTCCACGAGGACAACGACAAGAAGCCTCCGATATAATGTGCAATGGTATTACGCGTTCTTTTGTTGGAGGATAACCCGGACGATGCCTTCCTGATAAACCGAGAGTTGAAGGACATTGCAACGGTTGACGTGGCCATCACCGGGTCGGAGTTCAAGCGCATGTTGAGCGCCGAGAAGTGGGATGTGGTGCTTCTGGATTTCACTCTGCCGACATTCAGCGGTGAAGACGCCATCAAGGAAATAAAGGAACGCGGCAGTGGAGTTCCGTTCATCCTCGTAACCGGGTCCATAGACCATCGAATAGCCGGCAATTTCCTGCGTAGCGGTGCTGAAGATTACATCCTGAAGGAAGAACTGGTTCAAGGGAGTTCGGCCAGGTTGCGGCACGCAGTTGTCAGGTCACATGAAAATCACATGCTACGGCGACAGGCAATGCGGGATAATCGGCTTGAGATACTTGGACACACAACGGCTGGGTTCACACATGACATGAACAATATGCTCCAGGCATTCGTGGCCGGGCCTGAGATTCTTAGAAAGCTGTTATCCGACATCGTGCATCCATTGCCTGAAGCCATCAATCGTGTCTTGTGCGCGATGGAGTCCAGCGGTCAACGTGGTGTGGACATGAGCAAGCAAGTGACAGCCTTCGTGCGCGGCAGCAATGGCAACGTGATGAAAACGGTGTCGTCAGAGTTCATTTTGACTGAGCTTGGAAAACTGTTGCGAGAATCGTTCCCAAAGAACATCCAGGTTGCGTTGCACACGACTCCGGGCACGTTCCCTGTGAAATGCGACGTGACGCAGATTATTCAATTGCTGCTTAACCTCGCAATAAATGCGCGTGACTCAATGAAGGGTGGTGGTGAACTGCACATCTCGGCGCAGAACACCACATTTGCTCTTGAGCGGTTGAAAGGCGGGTTCGTATCCATCCAGATCAGGGATACTGGGACAGGCATCAAGCCGGAACACATGGAACGTATCTGGGAACATTTCTGGACAACCAAGCCGGTTGGGCAGGGGACCGGGCTTGGATTGCCGATGGCACGCAAGATTGCGATGGACCACGGCGGAGACATCGACGTGAAAAGCGGCACGGGTGGCACGAGCTTTTTCGTTTATCTGCCGGTGGCGGTGGATGAAACCAGGTCTGAGAAGTTGATTCGCATGGACGAGTTCGACGGGCATGGGAAAACCGTGATGATCTGCGATGACGAAAGTCATATGCGACTAATGATCGAGATGTTCCTGGTGGACGCGAATTACAAGGCGTTGGTCGCATCGAGTGGCATGGAGGCTCTGTCGCTGTTCAGAAGCAACGCACATATTGATTTGCTTCTGACAGATTGTGGTATGCCGCTTATGAGCGGGTCGGAGCTTGCCGAAGCGTTGCGCGGTCAGAATTACACGTTGCCAATTGTTTTCCTGACTGGCAGCGCGGACCAGGGGCAGTTGGCTGCTTCAGAGACCGTGCTGAGGAAGCCCTTCAGCAGATTCACATTGCTCTCGACATTGCGCGATGTGCTGGCGCAACCTGTCACTCAACCGGATGGGCCAGGGGCCGGCACAAACAGCAAATCATAATCCTTATGCCAAAATACATCCCATCCGAAGGCGTCGTTTACTTCAAGAATCCGGTCACAGGCGGCATGGCGTTTTACCTCAACTATGGGCTTGAGCCAGGCCATTCCTACCTGCTCGAAGTCACCGATGACGCGGTGAATTACGCGCCGCTCTACGTCATCAACACGGAGAGTCAAACCAACGAGATATACCACACGCACACGGTGGGGCAATGCGGCGATCCATGGCCGCGCGTCACCGATCTTGGGCCGAACGCAGAAGCGTTGAAGGCGCCAAAGCATGAGAAGCAGGAAAAGCATTGACGCAATCGCCTTGGCACTCGCCCTATTTGCAGTCGGGTGCCAGGCAACCCAGCAACCAAACCGAATCGCATCGGACCTAATCGGCCATTCGACAGGCGGTCGCGAGAAGGCATGGCGTTTCGAGCGTGGCCAGCGCCTGGACCACATCCAACACATCAGCACGCCTGCGCCTTACACGCATGTCATCAGCCTGCACACCGACGCCGGCCAAGGCGTGTTTCTTCAGGTGTTGCGCCTCGAGTACACGCCGCGAGGTGCTTTGACCAACGTCGGCCAGCTTCACATTGAGCAATTGACCAACCGCAATTGGCAGGGCACTCTCAAGCGATGAAGAATCTCCTGCTCGCCGTGCTCATCGCATGTTCGCCAATCGTCACCGGCTGCGCGTTGCTGACCAAGGACGCGCCAATCGAACAGAAGCTAGCTGACGTACGGGCACTCACATACGCGGCCGCTGCCTATGGCACCCAGGCGGCGTTGATTGAGAATCCGGCGTGGAAACCGCAGTTCGTGAATGCCTACCAGAAGCTCAATCAGCTTGTGGAAAACAGGGTCGTGACCGGGACACTGTTGCGCGAGGTCATCGCCAGCCTGCCAGTTAAGGAGTTGAAATCGCCCCAAGCCAAGTTAGCGATTGATACCGCCACAATGCTTTACGATGTGACGGTTGGGAGCAAACTGGACATCGAGAAAGCGCCTTACGTAAACGCAGCAGCGACGGGCTTACGCGATGGGCTGCGCTCCGGGCTTGGACTTTGAAACGAATATAACCCACGTCATGGCTCTGCTGTGGCGGGGTTTGCTGTTAGAATAGCGTCGGCTGGGATGAAGCGCGGTGTCCTTCGATGAATCGCTCAAGAGCGGGCAAATGGTCGTGTCTGTCCGGTGCTCGGAACCAGCCAGTGCCGTCGATGGATTTGCAGCCGACCCGCTCGCACGCCTCAATCATTTCCAGCGACGTTACGCGGGCGCAGTGGACGTGCGGAAAGTTGTCCGTCCACATTGGTAGCTTCGGGAATTTCCATCCATCGGTGCCTCCAACGAAAACCACATCGGCGTGGCTTGGTACATCTCTTGGAGTCATCCCATCCTGAACGCAGAACGCGGTGCGCCACCCAAGTTTCATCACTTCCTCGGCGTAAACAGTCCACTTAAGAATTGTTGCCTCACGGTCGCCTACAGCATCAGGCACCGCAACCCACATCGGAGTCAGAGTCATTTGCCGCACACGCTTGAGCATATCTCGCCACGCCTGCACATCCCAAGGCTTATTGTCGCGCCAAGCGGTGTAAGCGTCGTTATCCAGTGCGAACGGCATCCATTTATCAAGCGGCACTTTGGTTCCATAGGAAGGGGCGATGAGCACGCCGACTGAACCTGGATAGCGACCGCACCAGTAATGCCAGATGCGGTTTGACTGCCCGCAAATCAGCATCATGGCTGGTATGAGCAGCAAGTGTCGTGGGTTTCGTGAACGTCCACCTTAGATACCGGAATTGACTTGTAGAGCTTCGTCCAAAACCAAAAGGCGATGTTCTCGGCAGTGGTATGAATCAAGAGAACTTCGTTAATGTCTTTGTGGTCGAGCATATCCACCAAAGGCTGAACTGCGGATTTGATGTCGGCGTAATCAATGACCCATGACTTGTCAGAAATCAGGTCGCCAGAGCAGTGAATCACCACCTTGTAAGAATGGCCGTGCAAGTGATGGCATTTGTGGGTGGGTGGCAGGTGCGGCAGGGAATGGGCCGCGTCGAAGTGAAACTCTTTGCTTACTGTCCACATAGGCTATACCGAAAATGGCACGCATCGTTGCGCCAGGGCGCTGGCTCGCGTCGTGCAGGCCAAGCATTTTCCGCAAGGCTCCAATCCCCCTTCATAACACGACCAAGTTTCATCGAAGTTTACTCCCAACTCCTGACCCTTGGCAACGATGTGACACTTGGGTTCGTCGATGTACGGGGCGCAAATCTCCACCTTGTAACCAGCCTTCCTGACAACAGCATTCATGGCATCCACGAACTCCATCCGGCAATCTGGAAATACTGCGTTGTCGTCTTTGTTCGCTGCGAACGTAACGGTATCGGCTTGTGCGGCAACCGCGACATTGACGGCCATTGATAGGAAGATTGCGTTGCGATTGGGCACAACCACGTCACCGCGCCCATCGGTCAGCGTGGACCCGGCAAGCTCCGGTATCTCAAGCCTCGTGAAAGGCACCTTAAGCCTACGGCAATGTGTCCTGGCCCATTCGAGTTCCTGAACGTGACGCTGACGATAGTTAAACATCACGCAATGAATCTTGTGCCCTTGTTGGTGCAGGTCGTAAAGCATCACGACTGAATCCAACCCGCCAGAGAGTAGGTGAACGATGATTTTAGGCATCATTTCTTCGTAATCTCGTAATCCGATTTGGCTATGCTCGTCAGGAAAGGTCGCAGCGACCGGAACATATTGAATCGCTTCCGATAGCCAACCGCGCTGGTCGCGACAACGACTTCCTTGCGCTTTGCAACCCACCGATATTCACCAGACGCGTCCTGGAAGTGCTCGAATACGGTTTTCATTTGTCCCGCCACCAGCCGATGATGCCTGCGATGGTGCCGAACACACCGAAAGCCACAAGCAGGCACGCTGCGAGCACCATCAGGTGATGGATAATCACGGCTTCTCCTCCCCCATCAACACGAGCACTCTGGCCTGCCGTGCGCTGTCTTCGAGAATCCGTTGCACGACCTGAAACTCATTCCTATCCAGTGCCTCGCCGGCCTTGATGAGCAACGTGGCTAGAGCCTCGATGCGGATTAGGCGCTCGGCGTTGTCTTGGTCGTCAGTGGCCATAGCCGAGTGCGTAATAGATGACGTAGAACCACGAAAAGAATCCGTGGAGCATCGCCCACAGAATCGACTTGTTCACGCTCCAAGAGATTGTGCAGGCCATCGCAGCGCCGAATGTGGTGCCGTAGCTGACCGCCTTCGATGTGTTGATTCGTATGGTGCTCATGGTTTCGGGTATTCGATGCGCTGCTCAAGCCTCTGTAGGCGTTCGTTCATGTCGTGAAGGCGCTTGTACCACCTCGCAAGCAACAGATGCGTGAGGATTAGCGCAATGGCCAGAAAGATGATTGAAAGACTGCGTTGCTTGTCGCTCATACCTTCTTCGCTTCCCGGTAGCGTTTCCAGCGCGTGTTTACGGCTCTGCGGGCAATCGCCTTGCGCTGTGCCGGCGTGCGCTTGCGGGCACAGGCCAAGCCGCCGAGGCGGGCCATCTCGGAGACGGTCATGGGGCGTTTGGTCATATACGGATTGGTCCCTTCGTGTCACGCCCAACGAAGCTGGGAAAGCCGGCGCACTCTCTGTCGATGATGGCATATCGCACCATACGGCGTTGTGTCCGCTGTTGCTTGTAAACCGCTTTGCGATGCAGGCGACGTTTCTTGCGTGGACTCATAGTTCCTTCCAGAGATTCAGCGTGCGGAGCAGGGCTTCGGCGCGTTGCGCGGCGGTGGCATGGCACATCTGGGACCAGTTGGTTTCTGGTTCGTCTGAAAGCTCGCCATCTAGACGGAACAGTTTGCTCAATTCATCAATGTAATCAGGCCAATACTTGCACTTGTCCTGCAATCGTTTCTCGGCGGCGTGCATCAAGTTCAGGTCGTTCACATAATCTGGATAGACGTAGTGCGGCACCACCTCCCAATCGCCTTTGCGATACGGAGAATCTGGAGGAAGACTGTCGCGCCAAGCGAGGCATTCCTTTTGCGTGCCGCTCATACACATCGATTTCTCCGACTCAGAATGCACCCACCATTCGAGAAGGCATGGAGCGATATTAAACGCCTTGGCAATTGCGACATTCTGTTCGTTCTCAGTCATCGCGACAATTCCTTGTCGATGGCTCGCCACGCGCAGCATTGCTCGCAATCGCAGTTGTGCGAGTGAATTACGCCAGCATCTCGGACTTGCTCAAGCAGGACGCGATACCGGCGTTTCTGAGCGATTAGCTCGTCCACCATAGCCTTCATTTTAGGCAGTTCCGTAGCCGCCATCTCGACGAGGGCGCGGAGTTGCGTGATTTCTACTTCCATTGTGAGACTCATAGGTTCAGGCATTTATGCACGAGAGCGGCAGTCTCATGGGTCGTGAGAGTCTGAGGCGTGCACCAGAGGCCGCGCCAGCCAAGGCTCGTTGCTAGGTTTCGTTTCTCTTGCTCCCGCAACAGTGCAGCGCCTCGAACATGGGCACCGCCTGAGAACAAACCGCCTTGGCATTCCAAGTAGAGCTTCTGAGGAATCCAAGCGAGGTCAAATCTGAATCGGCGGTCTGGACAGAACTGAAACTCATAGATTGGCTCTGCAATGCCATGCTCGCGGAAGAACGCGGTCACGACCGGGATGCTGTAGCCTTTGGTGGCTGCGAATGCTCGTTTTAATCCATCGCCCATAAGTTTCTTTCTGACCGGCGCATCGCCCTTCAGACGCTTCTGCGCGTATGCCTTGAATTCCTCTGGCGTCCAATTCACTGGTAAAATCTCTGAACGATTGCCAATCGCTTTGCCGCATCGCGTACAGACTTGAAATCCACCCAAGCGATTTGTTGAGTTCGTTTGTCGCGTAAACCTAGCTCAATAGGAAACCAGCGCACCATACGCGGCTCACGCTCGACCGGATTCTCAAGGCGTTTGCGCGCCTTGGCCGCTCGCATGTTGGCCATCTTGCGAAGCGTTTTCTGTCTCCTCAGTTGTCTTACAAAGAGATTCATGGAGTGCTATCACTGCTGCCTAATATAATGTTCGGATGCTTCGCACGGTTCACCAGTTTTTCAGCGCGTTCTGACGCCCGGCGCAGCTTCGCGTAGCTGTCTCGGATTTCTTTTGAAGAACAAGCGTTGAGCACAGATGCGTCCACCCATTGCCGTAGGTTGTCGAGCGCGTTCACCAGTTCATCGTATCGAGGCTTCACACATTGTAATTACCATCATCTCGTCAAAAATTAAGACCGCATCCGAACCACCGGATGCAGCGAACCCGGCGATTGCGGTTGAGTCGTATTCATACTTTTTTTGCGCCGGGTCGCTGATCCGGAGCGTTAGACATCAAGGCCACGCCGTCTGAGCATGTCTTTGTTTTGAGCCGGTGAGAATTTGTCCCACCCGACCTTGTTGCGGATTTCGAGGCTTTCGATGTAGTCACGCGGCTGCACATGGTCAGCGAGCGCGGTTCGGTAGTCGTCCTCGCTTTCGCCTTTCTTCGGCTGGCGGAAGTCGTGGCACTCGGCGCAGCGTTTCAGGCTGTTCAGGTCTGGGAAGTCCATTGGCATATATTTGTCTTTCGTTGATGTCTAACCCGGCGCTGGAGAGAACGCCGGGATTGCGTTTCAGTGTTGTTCGACGCCGCTCTCCCCGGCGTCTCTCAGCTTTGCGTTCTGCTGCTTCCGATAAACCTCGTATCCTTCAGGACAGTTTCGGATGTATAGCTCCCCATCGAAATCTTTTTGGATGCCACGCATGAGGCCGATAAACCCATTCATCGGAAGCGGAAGTTTTATCACCGCCACCACGTCTATTTCGCTGGCAGCGTTCGCCGCAGAACCACTCACTGGAGCGCAACTCCGGGGAGCCGTCTCGGTTGTGCCTTGGGTCTCTTGGTCTTTCATGGGTCGCCTTCCCGTCGTGTCTTAGTTCGGTCGTTAGCAAATTAAGTCGTTTGCTTCACACACCAGTTGTATGCCTTGCGGTTCGCTGACTTCCTCTGGCTTCTGCTCGTTTTCCTCCGCGATGACGTGTTTCCATTTGGCCAGAGCGGCATTCCAGTTCGACGCGACGACCCACATAGGACGGTCTGCATCTTGCACGTGATAGAGGTTTGTCCGTTCCATAATTTGCTAACAATTCGATGCAGGCAACGCCGGGATTGCCCGCGGGTTAATGGTTGAGTCAGGTTCCGGCGTGCCTGATCTCAGTCGTTCGGCGTTGCCGGTATGATTTCCAGCACTTCAATCCGGCACATCTTCCCAAATAGGCTTGTAGATACCTTGCTCATTTCCTGGTCGCTCATCTCTATTGTGATGCGCGGCTTTTTGGTTTCCTCATCAGTCCAGTGTTGGACCACCACGCCGAACAATCTCACTGGATCCAATGAGCTTTTGGCTTCCGCATCACAATGCCGGCAATACGGCAAATTGGTTTCAGTGTCGCGGATACCGTGCTTGCAGAGTTCGTTCATAAATCAAGAGCAAGAGCCTGGCGCCACGAGAAGCCGCACGGAAAGGTTAACGCGGCTGGTGGCTGCGCTGAGTTCCAGACCGATGCGCCCCAATGAAAGCGCCGGCCACGTCGCTACCAAGCTCTCTAAAGTATTCATCCCTTCAAGTGCGTTGCGGCGTGGGCTTCGCTCGGCTCATTAGCAGTTATCACCCAGTGGAGCGTAAGCATCCTCGTACTGTTCGATCCGCTGCATAAGCCGATGCCAATTTGGCGTATGTCCGTGCGCGGCATCTTGGATGCAGTTAGCGGCTTGGTTAAGGATGCTTCTAAGTCGTTTGCGTTCGACATTTAGCCGTTTTGTTTGACCTGACAACAATGTAATCGCTTGCTGGTCGCTCATACCTTTCTCATATCTGTTTTCCTGTTTTCCACTCAACCCATTGTTTGACCTTGTATCGCGTGGTGCATCCATCGCAGTTGACATGCATGGCTTCAGGGCGGCGGCTGCGAACGTGCCGTTGTCCAGCCAGCTTTGCAGGTGCGCTATTAAAGCGGCGACCTGCTCGCGGTCTAGGTGCATCCGGGGCGGTAGCGCCTCGCCTGTGAAGTGGTGGTTCTTGGCTTCCTCGCACCCAAGCCATACCGCAGAGGTTCCAGGCTTCTCATAAATCGCAAAGCTGCTGGCCTGTAGCGAGCAAGGTTCCCCGTAATGGTCCTTGAACTTGATTAACTCAAAGCCTCTTGATGTGTGATCCAGCTTTCCAAGTTCATTCTTCCAATTTTCATTCTCTTTCATTCCAGTCTTTCCTTTCCTCACTCTAGCTTCGGAATGTCCGTGGTCTTCATTTCGCTGGCCTTTCGATGCTCACCAAATCATTGCCCTTCTCACCACGGCGGAACTGGATTCGCACGGCGTGGCCCTTGTCCTTGAGCGCAAGCTCGCCAAGAATCTTGTCAAATGTTCCATACCATTCATCGCCAATCTTCAGCCCGTAACGCACCCATTTGCCTTTGGCAGACTTTCCGTCCTTCTGGCTCACGGCCTCTAGTTTCCCTGTGATGGTTTCCACCTCGTCGCCGTTCTCGTCGAATTGCGTGTCTTGGTGCTCAGGCTCGCCCTTCTGCGGTCCCAGGTCGCCGTCGTCCTGCGGGGCTTCTGCGGGGTCCATGCGAGCCTGTATCGCCTTCAGGATTGCCATTGCGGCGTTCTTGGTGGCCGGCACATGCCGCAAGTCCAGCAACTCGATAGGCTCGCCTGGAAAGTCACCTGAAGGCGGTAGTAGCCAACCGGACTCGTAGCAATGCTGCAAGGCTGGCTCGCCAAGGCGTTTAAGCTCGGCAATCCAGCGAATTCTCTGTTCTTCGGTCGCCTGCGCTGGTGCCGTGGGCTTCGCGGTGGGCTTGGGGGGTGTTTGGGCGTGTGGAACATTGCTTGCCGTCTTTGTTGGTTCAGGACCGCGTTTGCCGCTGCGCCTGCGTGTCCACCAACCTTCGCAAAACTCTTTCTTCCAAGCCTGTAGCCCGATTCCAAGTTCCTTGGCGCAACGCCTCAAAGCCGCTGTTTTGGCTCCTTCCACGGCATCACCGTAATTTTGGCTGTCGTTGTTCTTGTAGTAAACCATGTCTCCAACAGCTTCAGCCACGAAACATCCACGAACACAAAGCATTGCCTCAACATAAACCCGGCTGGCTTCGGTGCCTTTTCCGGTTGAGAAATCTTCCGCCCACCGATTCCGTGGAACAATCGCCCATTGACCAGGGCCGAACACCTTGTTGAGTCTCTGGCGTAGGTGAGCGTGCTCGATGTAGATGAGGTGTTCCTTGCCGGCGGCACCAGGCTGGAACGCATCGTCTGGGAAATCAGCCTCCAAAGCAGCCGTTTCTTCGGGCGTGATCGTTAGCGTGCTGGCCCGCTCGTAAGCCTTCATGGTCAGGTTGGCCACGGCGTCAATCTTGGCCTGTGCCGAGGTTATCGGCGCTTTGACGACGTTTGACTCGCCTTGAGGCTCGTCGACCCGCATAAGTTGTTGGTTATCATTGCTCATACGTCATCATCGTTCCACGGTTTCGGCCATTCCGACCAGAATGCGCGCCAAAACTCGTCGTCCTCGGCGTCTTCTCGTCGGCGCGACGGCGGGTCTATATCCGCCATACGCACGCCAGGGGGCAGGGAAGGGTCGCCGGGGATCGAATTCATGGCTGTGCGCCCCCGTCCATCGTTTCGGCAGCCTCGGTGTCGCTGGCAGACTCCTTCCAGGCTAAAATATCGACAAATCTACCGTCTGCCCGGTCCTGCGAGACGCACGCCCAGCCGTAAGTGCCAAAATCCTCGTTTCCAGCCAAAACCTCGCGCTCAGGGTAGTCTTTCCCGAATTTGTGTTCAGCCTTTCGAACGCGGACCTTATGCACCTCCCAATAATCGGCGCCAACGGCCTTGAACATGGCTACCATGCCTTCCCGCCGCACAAGGCGCATCGCGTGGCCAGCCTGTTTGTATTGCTCTGGAATGGTTTGCATAATTATGGCTTGGCAGGGTCGTAGCCCTTTTCATCCTTCCAAAGCTCAAGGCACAGGCAAAACATGTGGTAATGCACCTCGGACTGGTCCCAGACATGGACGAACGGCGCTCTGGGTGTCACGGAGTCAATCACGACCGATACGATGGCGGGCCAGTAGGGCGGGGTTGCTATTGGTCGGGTACGCTGATATGCGGCGAGTTGCCTTGCCCACTCCCGGTAGAATGCTGGCTTGTCGTTCTTGACCGCCTGAGTCTTGAAGTCAATTACCGCCCTCCCGGTTGCCACGTAGTTGCAATCCAAGTCCAGTCTGCCGGCGTAACCTAGCTGCTGGTTGCCAACGGTCAGTTCTGAGCCATGCACGTCGAGGATGTTCTTTGCCATCCACACCCGCACCGGGGCGACGAACGGCTCAAGGTCCGGGTCAATCATTGCGCCCGGTTCAATCGCCTTGTGCAATCGACTGCCGAAATCCCGCGCCTTGGCACTGCGTTGCTCGGCATCCTCAACCACGCGCCTTGCATACTCGTCCAGCGGTTCCTCTGGCCGCTTCGGCAGGGTCAATGCCGCCTCGATGTATTGGGTTGCCTTCCACGATTCCAGCCCTGGCTTTGCAACCACGTTCAGGACGTTGGTAACGCTTGGGACGGCTGAGACCTTCCTGGCATCGCGCAGCGTCACCGGGCGCAGGCCGTTGCCGTTGGCCGATTCAATCTCGTAGAATGGCATCCATGCGCCGTTATCGTGGCGGTACCAATGAGACGGGCGGTCGGCTGAGACTAGCGTGTTCATTTTCCTCCTAAAAAGTAAACCACAACCAGCAAAGCTATTGCGGCACAGCCAGCAATGGTCTGCATGATGTGTTGGTTATAGGAATAACCGATGTAACCGAAAACCATTGCCACCAACCACAACGCCAAAGCTATTCGCCCAATCATCTTTTCTTCGTTGCTCATGTCTTCGCTGTTTGTTTCCCGCAATAGTAGCGAACGCATTCACCGCTCTCGCCATCCACCGCGATTATGTCCTTCTGACGGATTCGCGACATCCAACGCGCCTTGGCTTTGGCGGCCTGGAATGATTGGCAGGTTGCCACGATCTCGTTATCACTCTCGACCCGGCTGGGTTTGCTTGTTTCGGTTGTCATTGGAACCTCCGTTTGCTTGGCAGAAAGTAGAGGATTAACAGCGCGAAGAAACCAAACAGGAACCCGCTCAAAGCCCACGCGCCGACGTTGCGGTATTTGTTCTCTGCCATGCGAGCGCAACAGAACGCGCTGGCCAGCCACACGATCATTCCAAGCCACGCGTTCATTGCGGTCCTTCGTGCGGAGACTCGTCCAAACGCCGCAGTAAATTGCTCACCCTAACCAGCGCAATGGCCCGCAGGTTCGCTTCAAGCGCAGCCTGGATGCCGCGCAGCTCGCTCACGATGGCCCGCATTTCCAGCGGTTGAGATGAGTCCACCGCTCCTGCCGCAAGCTCGCCGGCTAAAGGCTTCGCTCCGCAGTTAGCCTGAGTCGGTGGATTCATTTCAGCCGCCGCGACCAGTCCGCTGATGCTGGTGGGTTGCTCTTGCGAATTCATTTCGTTTTCTCCAGCTCGGCCAGCGTTGCGTCGGCCAGCTCGACCGCGTTGCGGGCAATGTCGCTCTTGGCCGTGTGGCTCGCAGCGCACAGCCCTTGCAGCGCCATTGCGGTGAAATACTCCCTTTTTGAAACGCCCGCCGCATAGGGCGGGTCACTCGCTGGAAACGCCGCAAGGTCCGCGTTGGTTTGTTCAGTCAACTTCATTTGTCCAGTCCGTGTTTCTCAAGTTCGCGCATCAGCGTTCGCTTGCCCCAGTCCTGCATTGAGATTCTGGTCTTTGCCAGAAGCATCTTGAAGCCCTGAAAGATTGCCGGCTCAATCCAGAATGCAACGCACTTCAGGTTTTTTCGCCTGTCGGTTTTCTGTTTCATCAACGCCAGTTTCTCACGGCGTTAGATTCCATGCAAGGATAAAATTCGAGATTGTTTGACATACTCGCCTGAGAGTGTATCGTGTGCTCGCAATGACCAGAGATCATAGCGCCAACAACACAACAGACTTTCCGCCGCGCCTCCGTTGCCTGGCACCTTGCCGGGCAATCTCTGCGGAGGTTGCGGCGGTTTTAAGGATTACATGAATGCACCAATCGCAGACAAGACCCTGTGGGATTCGCTCGGCAACAAATGCCGGGTTGAGATGCGCCATATAGGAGCCCAAACATTCGAGGTTTATTTCCACGATTTCAACGATAGCACGCCGCGCCGATTCGTTGGCGGGCTTGGCGAACTAAACGCCCGCGTTGACCGCTGGCTTGAAGCTCGCAAGGCAGCCGGCTTTGTTGAGCAGTTGCCCAGCTACAACCCTCAAGCATGGAAAGCCTGACGCCATGAACGCACAACTTAAACTCATCAATGACGCCTTTGACGCCCTGCGCTGGTCTTTCGATCATTGCTCGCCGAACTGGGCCGACAAGCTCCTGGACAAATGCAAAGAGGAGGAACGCGGGCATCGGGGTTGCCTGCCTGACTTCACCCGATACCACACGCCAGAGACGATCAGCGTAGTCCAGGCCGCGAAGTTGTTCGCCGTCAAACGGGTCGCGGAATACTTGCAGAAGCGTGATTCTTTCCCGTCCGGAAAGGATTATCTGCACACGCAGAAATCGTGTTTCATCGCAGCCGGCATGGTGGACGAGTTTTCCAGCGATATTCAAAGGGCCTGGCAATCGTTCGACGTGCAGGAACTCGCCGCGCTCAATTACACGGACTTCGTGAAGGTTCGCCGCGAAATTGAAGCAAAGGCAGGTGTCGCGTGAAAGAACGCTACTCAATCTGGGAGTGGATTGGCGGCTTCCTGTTTATGGTCGCTGCCGCAATGCTCGCTCGCCTTCTCTTGGCACTCTTGTTCGGGTGATTTGACATACGCGCAAGCGAGTGTATCTTGTCCTCGTCAATGTGATAGTTGACCATGAAAAACCAAACTCAATTCGCCCCGTCCTGCATTGTCGCGCGTTCTCCTCGTTCGCGCACTATCACCAATGCGGGCCGGGGCTTGTCTCTCTTATGAATAACAAGCTCTACTCAACTCTCGCGTCTCTGGTTCAAGCCAGAATCAATTGCGAAAATGCCAAGCCTCGTAATGATGAATGGTTCGACAAACACACTGACCGCATTGAAGAACTGGTCAAAGACAATATGCCGTCTGGTTCAGGCTTTGATTCAGGCTCGCATATTGACTTGGAAAATAGCGATGGTGATCGCCTGTTCTTCACTACGGCGTTTCATCACATGAACGACAGCGGCATGTATGACGGTTGGACCGAACACAACGTCATTGTCACGCCAAGCCTGCAATTCGGGTTTAATCTCAAAGTCACCGGGCGCGACCGCAATCAAATCAAAGAATACATTCACGAAACCTTTTCGCTCGCTTTGCAAACCGAACTGGTAACAGAAACCCTCTCCCGCTAATCCCATGAAACGACATAATCACGAATATGGAGACAGTGGCTTTTGTGTGCATTGCCAACAACCAGCCGAAAAACACACTCCCAACGCAATGGCCGTTCGTTCAGCTTCATTACGCAACCTCGCCGTTAATCAATTGTTTGATCCAGACGCGCTACATGATGCCGCTGATATGCTTTACGACACCAGCAAAGCACTTGCCGCCGCGCTCAACCAACGTGATCAACTCCTCGCCCAGCGCAACGCGCTCCTTGAGGCGTGCAAAGCCGCACTGTTGCGCCTGGACCATCACGACGACCAATCAGCGCCAGAAGCTATGCAACTACGCAACGCAATCGCCCTCGCTCAAGGAACCCCATGATTGATGCCCTAATCTCTCTCCTCATCATCGTCGCCTGGCTCGCTTGGCTCGGTTCTCATTGCACCGTCGCTGAGAATGATCCGGGTCTCTGGACAACCCGCCACGACGCCAGCCTAGACAAACTCAACGCTCCTCATCCTGATATTGACCCATGATCACCCTCCTCTTATTCGTCGCTTGGCTGCTCGCCATGACCGCCCTTGCCTTCCTCGCCGCTCTGGAAGGTCGCAAATGACCGCCATGATCGCATCCATCATCTCCGCTGCTTTCCTGCTCCTCGCCCTCCTTCACGCCATCGCCTCTCTCTCTGACCAGCGCCAACGCACACTAGATAACCTCGGTTCCCATCTCCTCCGCAATCGCCTCGCCCGTAAGTAATCCCTTGCTCCAGCGCCTGATTGGGTTTATTTACCCAGTCAATGCTCGCTCCTGAAGTTCATTCCCCGCCAGTCCGAAGTCAGCCTAAACGCGGCCCGCGCTGCGGCATGAACCGACCAAGCCCTCTAACTCAAGCCCTCGACTTGCAAGCCATTGCCATGTCTGCTGCTAAAGACCCCAATGTTCCGCCTCACATTAAAGCTGCTCTCATGCGGGCATGGACTGACCTCCAGGACGTTGTAATGGCCATCAGAGGACATGGACGGCCAAAGCCCGTGACAGCTCGCAACGATGCCAGTGCCACCAGGCGCAAGCCCAAGACTCTCGCGCCCCTGCGCAAGGTCGAACCCTTATCGCAACCCCCAGCCTCAAGCGCACCTGCCGCACCTTCGCAAGACTCAGCACCTGGACGGGACAAGGACGTGCCAGGCCTGCCAGGAAAATAACAATCCTTAAGCATTCCTTTGCCAGGCCGACCGTGGGGGCGGGGTGCCGGTGCCGGTCCCGCTGTGCCTGTGGACTCGCGGTATAGCCCCCACTTATGCGAAGACCGAATTCAGGGAAAGAAACGGTAATGCGCCGTGCGATAAAGCCCTCTCTCTAGAGACGCTTAATTCTGGGAAACAATCCTTAAGGGAACTTTCTTTTGCCAGGGAGGAAACAGTTTCAGGGACTCCGGGAGAGATAAGTTGTTGCTATGCAAGGGTGGGTTGCCCGTACCCCTTAAGTCTGTGTCTGCGTTGGCTTATATTGATGATTGTAAGCGATATAAGGCTTGACGAATCAGGGTGGTTTTTGGGAAGATTTGGTCATGTTCGGAAAGCACTTTGAGTCGATGTATGAAGGTTCGATGATTGGCGCTGGGGCGATGGCATTTGCGGTGATGGGGTATGTGATTGCGAAGTGGAAACCGGAGTGGGGCGCGGGCAAGAAGTTGTTGGGCGGGCAGGTGATGTTGAACCCGGATTTGCTGGGGCCGATATTGGGGGAGAAACCGAGTGAGGTTGAGAAGGCGATTAAGTTTCTGTGCAACCCCGACCCGAAGACGAGCACACCTGGAGAGAATGGTCGGCGGCTGATACGGCTTGGGCAATTCAATTACCGGGTGGTGAACGCTGTGAAGTATCACGAGTTGAGGAGTGAGGCGCAGCGCAAGGAACAGAACCGTGAGGCTCAGGAACGGTTCAGGGAGAAACAAAAGAACGACCCGGAAGTTCAAAAGACCCTTGAGAATCTGGGTAAGGCGATGCCCAAAGGGAAGACCAAACCCAAGACGGCTGAGGAACGGGCACAGACCCACGAAGCGTGGTCGGAGAAACACGCGGCTGAGAGTGAGGAGCACGCGAAGATGGCAGAGGAATTAAGGAAGGCGACGACGTGATTTTGGCGAGCGCCAAGGAGCTTTACGGGATGTTTCTGGAATCGGTGTGGTGGCAAAGGTTGTCGTGGAAGAAGCGCCAGCAGGTTGGGAAATGCGAACGGTGCGGGTCAAGGAGGCGATTGCAGGCGCACCACAGGATTTACCGTGAGAACTGGTTTGACACGACCTTGGAGGATTTGGAATGCGTCTGTCGGAAGTGCCACGAGAAAGAGCACGGGATTACGCCACAGAAGAAACTGAAGGCGGTGGCAGGCGAATTCAAGACGCTCAAGGAACTGGAACACGCCAGGGCGCACAAGCGAATTGACCGTGGAACCTTCAAACGAATCAGGGACGCAAATGGCTGGATGATTAGAGGAAAGCCAAAGGTGCGGTATCCAAGGCAAGCCAAGAAACACAGGCCAGACGGTTGGAAGAAGCATTACCGACTCAACGAGTATGGGATTTACGTGCCGAGGATTATGACCAGAAGCCGGCGCTGGAAAAACTTTGGTCGGTCGAGCAACTAACCCCCCAAGGGCGAAGTTAAGGTTTGATGGCGAGGGCTTCCTGTTGGAATGGATCGCGATGGGCGATGAATTCAGCGGCGGCTTCGGCGTGCAGGAACCGGCTTATCCGGCAAGAGCTGTGCCCGCGCCCGCGCCCATGCTTCCAGCGGAAGATGGTGATGCGTGCCCAATCGCGGTCGCGTTTCTTGAGGTGGCGGGTGGTCACAGCTTGCCTCCAGTCGCCTTGGCGGTATGCACTGATGCCCACGCTTGGCGAGCAGTCTTGCCGTAGCCACAAGCCGGTTGCTCAAAGCCGCGAGGTTGGACTTTACCGGGCCATACAATGTAGCCGGAGCCATCGTCTAGCCGCACACAGAAGGCTTGTGGCAACATTCTCAGCACTCGCTTCTTCACAGCTTACCTCCAGTCGTCTCGGCAGTCTGGCAGCAGTTCGTTTTCCAGCGCCATTGCCTATCGTGATTGGCGTCTAGGTAGTATTCAGCGTGGCCTTCCTGCACCGCTGTATCTCGCCAACCTTGGCGGCATAGGAAATAAACCGTCGCCGCGATTACCAGGGCAGCGATGATGGAGAGTATTAAAGTGAGCTTGTCGTCGTCGTTCATGGTTTCTCCTTCGCCTCGGCGGGTGGGTGCTTTGCGATTCTCTCCAGCGTTGTAATCAACGGCTCGTCAACGTCCGGCGGCGTCACAGTCAGCGTCAGCCGCCCAAAACGCTTCGGCAGCGTCGGTCTTGTCCTCTTGCGTGATGGCAGCTCTGAATCTGTTGAACGCATTCGCCATCCGGTTGCGGGCATAGTGCATCTCCTTAATCTTCCTCTCCAGCGCCTCTATGCGCGTGTCGGTTGGCGGCGCGGGGTTTTTGACATATCGAGAGCCATCAGCATCTTCAACGATGTGATGACCTGATGGCATGTATTGATCGGCGACCGGCGGCGCGTCGAGCTTGTCCAGCGTCTCGCGTGCAAACTGATTGCAACGGTCAATGACTCGACCCATCGTCACGTCAGTTGCTCCGAGTGGCGTCGTGTCAATCATCGTGCCGGTCACAATCCAATCCAGTGCCTCTCGCGCCACCTCCAACCGCGCCTTGGTCGCCGCCAACTCCTTCTCCAGCTTCACATAATCTTCACCCAACACCTTGCTGTTTTGTATCCATGAATCACGGTCGTGCGTCAGTGCCTCAATCTGCGTCTGCGCCTTGGTCAGCGCCATCGCGAATTGCTCGTCCGCAGCGCATTTGCACCGATACTTCTCGCGCAACTCGGTAAGGCACTCTGGACAACCCCAGGCCGTCTTGTAATCCACGGTCGGGTGATGCGGGCACAGTTGTCTGCTCATTTACCCTCCAGTGCCGCCTCGATGCGGGCAAGCAGTTGTTCCATCGGGCCAGTGTCGTAAACGTGGTCGCTCAGTTCCATCTCTGCGATTCTAGCCTTGATTGACGGGCGACAATCTTCCAGCAACGCCTTGAGCGCATCACGCTCATCAGCGCAGCACTGCGGGCACTCCGGCGGTGTAACCCAGCCGTGCGTGCAGGTGTCGGTTGGCGGTGCGGGTGTGCTCATACACGCTCCTCCACCAGACTCCTGCGGTGCATCATCGCGTCTGCGAATGAATATGCGTAGTTGGCAATTTCATTGGCCGTATATCTTTCTCGCTGAGAACAAATGCCAGTTAACGCCGCCTTCGCGAACTCGTCACGCAACGCAATCCGGTCGCGCTCGTCCTGTAGCGCCTGGATTTGCTCGAAGGTCAGGTTTTCGGTGCTCATAAAAGGCTCTGCCTATCTCGTTGTTAAAGCCGTGTAAGCGGTGGCAGGAATTGCCACGAGATAAACAGAACCAAATCTTGTCACTTACAGTCAGCTTTAACGCCACACAATTACGCCTTCGCCTTGCGCGTGTCAAGCGCGAGCATAGACGCCCTCCACGGGGTCTGGTCCACCAACTCCCTTTCGCAGCACGACCAGTTCGCCCTTGCGAACGTAACTAGCACATAGCGCCTGCGCGTGCACGATGTCCATTCCGGTGCGAGCCGCGAGTTGCCGCGCCGTGAACGTGCGCCGTTCGCCGGCTAGCTCGCGCAAGGCGGCTATGCGCCAACCGCGCCGACGCGATGACTTGTGCCCGGCTGGAATTGTGTCGTGGTCGGTGTTCATGCCATCAGGGTTTGCCATGCGAGTCGAACCACTGCTGGAACCTGGCCGTTTCCAATGGCGCGAGTGCGGTCCACCTGATGGGCCACATCATCATCTTCTCGCACAACGCTGCGGGCCATCTCCAGCCAAACTCGGTAATGGTCGCAAGCGTGTTCCGTGTGCATTTCTCGCTCATTCTTAGCTTCTCCAGATTGTTGCTCAGTCCAGGTCCGCGGCCAGCCCATGAAGCTGTTACGGTTGGAAAGGATAAACAGCCTTTCACGCTCGTGTTGTGCGCCAACATCTCCAGCGGAAAACACTCCCCATCTTGAATCATACCCCATCTCGGCCAGTTCTCTGAGAACTCGTCCAAACCCTCGAACAAGCATCGCTGGCGAATTTTCCACGAAGACGTGTTTTGGTCCAATTTCGCAAACCACTCTCCGCATTTCTTTCCACAATCCAGACCTTTCTCCGTCGATACCTTTTGCCGTCGAACTTCCGACAGCAATGTCCTGGCATGGAAACCCACCGCACACCACATCCACGCAGCCCCGCCACGGCAGCGCATTGAAGGTTCTGATGTCGTCCCATATTGGGAACCAGTCAAGGATTCCGTCGCGTTGACGCTGCAATAGGACTTGCTGGCAGTACCGATTGTTTTCAACTGCACATACGCAACGATGTCCGAGAAGCATTCCGCCGAGGATTCCTCCCCCTGCTCCTGCAAAAAGGTGTAGCTCATTCATCCTCACTCCCCCACCCCGGCGCGGGTGGTCATTGCGCGGCCCTCCGAAGTTCTCCCAAATATTCGCTGATTGGCCTTGCACTCGATTGCTCTGGTTCGTCCGGTCGCCCGGTGGCTCGAAGGACTTCAGACTTGCCTGATGGAAACACCCGCACACGCATCTTCGCACGTATTGATGCCACTTCCTCAAGAGCTTCAGCAATGGATTCTTCACTACCAGCAATGTTTCTGATTTTGAGACATTCCTCGTGTCTCACGCCGTCCTTGATTCGTCTCTGTCTGGATTTCACAATCAACTTCACGTCATCACAGGTCATTCCCATTTTCAAGGCTTCGTACCAGTATCTTTCGTAACAGTTAAAGAATGCGACCTCATAACCAATGGCTTCAGAGAAAGCCGCGTGAATCGCGTTTACTTCAGGAGAGATTGATTGCATTTGGAGAAGGAGATTTTTGATTGTTTTCCGTAGTTCAGATACCAAGCGTTCGCGTAACCCCCGCGATTGGCTATCTTCTTTGGGTTTGCAGCAATCTCCTCATCCAACTCAGCCAAGGCGACCAGTGTTCTCCAAGGTGCCTCCCGCGACCTTTTTCTCCATTGCTCTACGAACTTATCCTCCGTGTGACCTACCAGCAGCCGTGAAATCAATTCTTCGTTCTCTTGGATTATCGTTTCCCTTGGAGCGGGTGACCATCCATTTGAAGGTTCAGGCAATCTCTCTGAGAGTACAATCTCTTTAGTCTTATTTGTACTCCGTATTGGTATCTTGAGATGGCGTTTTTCCGAGATTCGGGAAACCGCCATCTCGGAGGGTTCAGGAGACTCAAAAATCACCCACTGACTGCCCTCCCAACGCCCGCCTTCCCCTGCTTCCTTGGACAGCTTGGCGTAGCCGTATTTGGCGAGTTCTTTCAAGGCTGTCCGAACCGATTCCTCCTTGTCTCGGCAATGAGCGCAAATGTCCGCAATCAGCGGTCGCCAATCTGGTGGCTTGGAAAGAAGGTAACAGAGGACGCCCTTGGCTTTTAGTGAGAGGCGATTGTCGTTGAGGACTGTGTTTGACACCATCACGAACCCGTTCGGTTTCTTGGCGTGAAATATCATAAGCCAATAAAAAAGCCGCTGGCATCGAGCGCAAGATGGCGGGTGAAGCGAGGCGACCAGCCAAACACGATTCCAAACGGCTGAAATGATTATATCAGAACTTCACGCTCTTGCGAAGCGTGATTGCATCCTGCCCCACCGCGCGCGCCGGTTCAAGGGTTTTTTGGAGGAATTTGCAGGGGCTATGCGAACTGGAAACCCGGCGTCACGGCAGCGCACCGGGCTTGGGCCAGCTTGACGTATTCAGGCGACAACTCGATTCCGATGGCGCTACGGCCAAGGTCGAGCGCGACGGCGGCAGTCGTGCCGGAGCCAAGGAACGGATCCAGCACCGTATCACCGGCATTTGACCAAGACACAATCAGTCCACTGGCGAGTTCATCGGGCATTTTGGCCGGGTGTTCAATTGGCGTGCAGACGTTTTCTTGACCGGCAGTCTTGCAACGCCATACGTTCCCTCGCATCCCAAAATCAGCAATGATGTTGCGCGTCTTTGGCTTCTGGTTTCCATTGGCTTCGCGCATGGTGCTGATTCCAAACGGTCCGGTTCCAGCCCAAGCGTTTTTCTTATCTTTTATTGGGTTGAAACAGCGTGGCGGACCTTTGGTCAGGATGAACACGTACTCGAACAACTGATGATACCGGCATGACTCAGGGTGTCCGAAGTTGGTTTTCTCGTAAATCATGGTGTCGTGCATACGGAAACCAACCACGTCCTTGAAATAGAGCGCCTGCCGGAATGCGGTCAGTGTTTCGGATCCTTCAACGACTGAATCGCCAACATTCCAACACAGGATTCCTCCGTTACAAAGCACACGAAACAGTTCTCGCGAGATGCCGGTGAAATCCCACGAATTGAATCCATTGTAAGTCCGCAAGTTGTCATACGGCGGGGACGTGACGCAGCAATGCACGCTATCATCCGGTAGCTTTCGCAATTCCGTGAGCGCATCGCCGCAAATAATTCTCAGGTCGTTCATCTCAATCTTCCCGGCACCGCGCAGGACGATGGGTCGATGCGCCCGCGAAAGTCAGCGCAGAGTTTTCTTTAGCCGTTCCAGGGCATAACCAGAATTGTGGAGTTTGAGCATTGCGTCAAAGATAATGGCATTCTTTGCCCGCCATTCGTGTTCGGAATCATTAGGACTGCGTTCAAATGCGGAAATTGCCAGCATGGCAGCAAGCGGATTAACGTCAATCGACTCTTGCTCTTTGCAATATCGAATGTACCACTCAATCTCGATTTTTAGGCTGTTGTCCATCGTGTCATCACTTCCAAGCCACCTGCGCCCGCGAAAGTCAGTTCAAACACACGCAACTCAGCGCCTCTGAGCATTGGTCTTTGCCGTTCCAGACCATCACCTGCGCGATGCGATACGTCACGACGAACCCTATCTTGCCCTTCAGATACAGGCTATCGTCCTCGCGCCCAAGCCACATGATGCCTCCACGGAACCGTGTCAGGAACAGGGCCGGATTGGGGTTGTAGGGCGCGTTCATGTAGGGTATTCCGGGGTTGCCCCGGTCACACGACCAGGCGAATGAGGGTTGTAACCGTAGCCGCACCTGTTAGCTGTGCGCATCATTGGTCAGAACCAACTTTTGACCATTTTCTAATCTCATTGCCCCGGAAATCAAATGCCCGCGCTGTGAAGGTGGGAAAGACCTTGCTCCTCTCGGAGCACGCGGGCAAATCAGGAAATCTGTTCCAAGTTTTCACGCTGGTGTTTTCGCACAGGATGGCGTTAAGTGCAATAAGAAATGAATCCAGGAATCGTTGTTGATGGAACTAATTTGGAGGTCCGAAATCTTCCACGACTTCAGGCCAAGCTCGGTATCATTACCGCGCCCGGTGCTCTGACTTTCTCGCTCCCTATGGTTGACACTGCTGGCACCGTTGCGATTCCAGCAGCCACCTCCGGTCAGAATGGGTTTCTCACCTCCGCAGACTGGACCAGCTTCAACGCGAAGGTCAGCACGTCACGCAGCATTGCCACAACCGCACCGTTGACTGGCGGCGGGGATTTGAGCGCAAACAGGACGTTCGCGCTGGATTTCTCTGCGGCGTGGGCGTTCGTCGGTAACGTGGGATTCTACGGTACGCCGCCGGTTGCACAGCGCACACAGGGCGCTACGCTGACAAACAACATCACCAGCGGAGGCTCTGCCAACGTGCTGGCAAATTACGCGGATCTCACTTTGTACGCGAACGACGCCGCTGCAATCCGCAACAACCTCTATCAACTTGGGCAAACATTGAAAACTATCGTTGATGGCCTCAGAGCACTGGGGCTGTTTTCGTAATTGAGTCTCTTGCCACTATCGACATATCAGTACGGAGGCAGGGTAGGACGTAGCCTGCTCTCTACGCAGGGCGTTTTCGTGACCGTTCAGGGAACGGCGTATTTCGTTTACATCGGCTTGTCGATGGGGCAAACCACCACTACAAAACACGTCGAGTTCTACGCGATAAAGGGAGCCGCTGGCGCACAGGTCGCTGAAGTGGGTCTGTTCAGCAGCGTGGACGCTCCAAACCGGCTGCCAGTCACCTTAACCAAGATTGTCGCTACAGGCTCGATAACACCATTGGCTGGCATCGGCCTGAAGACCAATTTAACAGCCTTCACAACACCAGTGAACTCGCTGGTTCATCTGTGGGCTGGGCTTAGAATCAATACCGCAGGTGCCAAGGTCGAGTGCCAGGCGCTCGCGAACGATTGGGGATATGGGCTGTGCCTCACTCTCGCCGCATCGCCGCCCCTGACCGACCCTGGACCGTTCATCGGCACGCCGCACGCCGCAGCAACGTTCCTTGGTTGCCCGGATTTGCGCGTGACGCTCGACTAATCCTCTGACTTGGGTTTGGAAGCAGCTTTCTTGCGTGCTGCTTCTGCGTCGGCGTCTGCCTTAGTCTCGATTGCCTTAACTTCAGCCGCAGTCTTTGACGCCATCGCACCTGATTCGGTGACGCCTTCCATTCCTTGCACGAACAGGTCGGCCCGCGTTTTCTCCATCTCGAACTGTTGCTTCTGACGGAACGCCTGTTCCTTGTGTTGGAGTTTCTGCGCGTCGGTGAGTTGCTTGGCCTGCACCTTGGCTTGGGTCGTCGCGCCAATCGCGGCGACCTTGGCCTGAGTCTCTGGGTCTGAATTTCCGTTCTGTTGCGCGGCCATTTCTTGCTGGCGTTGCGCCATCGCTTTCACTTCATTGCCGATTTTTCCGAGTGCGTCACCAGCCTGTTTTACAAACTGCTTCTCGCTTTCGTCTTGCGCCAACAATTTCAAGTGTTGTTGCACATACATGGCTGCGTTGGTCAATCCAATCACATCCTGCGGTGTGCCGACGCCACCGGACTGCATAATGCCGCCCACATAGAACTGCATCATCTTGATAAGTGTCGTAACAACTTCGCGGTGTGAATCGCCTTCTTTCACCGGCATTGGAACTCCAGTCATCAAAGTGCCCCAGGTCTGCGCCGTCTCGAATACCGTGTCGGTGATTGGGTCCGGTTTGATTGGGGCCAATTCGTTCGCTTCGCCAGCGTCATCGGTGAGCGCCAGCACGTACTTGTGCAGCACGCGTTGCTGTCCGCTTGGTTCAAGGTATTGCCGCACAGCCATCAAGCCTTGTGCGCTCGCGATTTCGAGTTGTTTGCTGCCGCCGCCAATGACCTGTTCGCTCTTGATTTCCCATCGCTCAACATCCATCCACTTTTCCGGCACCCCTTGGTCGCGGCACTTCTTCTGGAATGCCTTCGCATCTTTATCGGTGGTTTTCTTCAGGCATAAGCGCCGGCAAATCTCGCGATACTCGAATTCCGCCTGTATGTACGCATTGTTCAAAAGCGAACTAAGCAGGGCGCTGGTCTGCGCCAGAAGCGCCTGCACTTCAAATTTGGTTCTCTCTTTTTCCGTGCCGCTGTCGATGTCCTGCGTGTAGCTCGATGCGCTTTCGCCCATGTGCTGCTTGAGTATCGAGAACAGAAAGCTGCTGAGTTGCGGGTCGAATTGGTAACGTTCGTCGCGTTTCACGAAGCTAACGCCTTCAGGCAGCAATCCGTAGCGCAAACCGAAGTGGATTTTGTCGATAGCAGCCCGGTCGGATGGATCTTGCACGCGCATCAGGAGCATCATGTCCTCGAAAACCTTCCCGATGAACCTGCAAAGCGTCATGTCCTGTACCTGGCACAAGTCGAACAGGAGCCACGCCAAAGAACGTATCGAATGGTAAAAATAAGGCGGCTTCACGTTGCCGTCGCCAAACTGCACATGCAGAATCTTGTCGAGCGAATCTGCGACGGGTTTCTTGCTCTCGTACACGAACGCCAACGGCTCGTTAGCCGTGCCGTAACTCGCTGTCCAATTTTCGTCAGGAATGATTTGCAAATTCCAATCGCCTGATTCGTCGTCCTGGCTGTAGAAATCCCAGAGCCATATTTTCGGCACCGCGTCACTGTTCCAATAGGTCGCGTTTTGCTTGATGAGTTCGGCGGCTTTCTCAGGCGCATTCGTCCAGTCCCACTGTTGCTCGGTTGTTTCACGGTTTTTGATGCTGGCAAGCATGTCGCGCACGACTTTCTTGTTCCAGCCAGGGTCGATGTTGTCGCCTTTGCCAAGTGTCTTTCGGTAAAGCTCCCAGTAACTCATCCCACGCCGAACCGCGAAGTGCGCCATATCCAATGTCACCTGGGTATCGCTTGGAATGAGCAAATCTTCGATGGCGACGAAGTACGGGCACCAGCAATCGTCGAAGGCAGTCCACAGTTTTGGCCCCACGCCGGTCAACATTACTCCGCCACCCGTCGAACGCACTTGATGGAAATAACCCCGGCTGCGCTTGAGCGGTTTGTTAGCTTCTTTCGAGATGATTTGCGACCAGCCACCAGCCTTGTCCACAGGTGCGTCTTCAAGTGTCACGTTGAAGTACCGCGCAGTCTTTGTGAAGGCGTTGCACCATTGCCGATTGGCTTGAAGGAGAAGATTGGTTCCCGTCTTCGTGTTGAAATTAACGTCCAGCTTGTTCTCGGCCATCTGTTGAGGAGTCAAAGCCGGCTCTCCATTCATCTGTCGCTGGATGAGCGCACGGTTCGGGGCGCGGATTTCGTCCGCCCTTTTCATGTCTTGAACGAGGTCTTGGACTCTCTGTGCGGTGGCACTCATACGCTCGCCATTTCAGGCTGCTGTTTCTTCACCCAGTTCGGGTTGCCTTTGCGTTTCGGTCCAGGCGGCATGGTGAGAAGCCCTGGCTCTGCGAATTGAGGTTTCTTCGCCTCAAGTCTGATGCGTAAAAGTGCGAGAAATCCCTCGATGTCTTTGCAACGATGGAACAACACGGCGTCAGACTTCACCATGTCCAGCGTGACGGTGTTCATCGGGTCGGCTTCGGTGCGTGCGGCCTTGAATATCGGTGGCGTCGAGTAAGAGGTTCCCCAGAAGTGTTGGATGAGAGGTGTGTGATGCGCTCGCGGCACGATGAAGTTTGCCGCCAGCATATCAAACGCTCGCACATTCGCCTGGCGTTGTTCCATCGAGAGCTTCGGGTTGCTCGGCGCTGTGAACCGGGCGTCTTTCCACAGGTCGGTAAGCAATTCGTATGTGTTTGTCGGATAAACGGCCACCCCAGACATGTACTTGTTCGGCAATCCTTCGATTGGGCGTTCCGCATCAAGAATACACCCCATAAAAAGTTTTGGGCAACGCGTGTATTCCTCTGCAATGTCGTTTAGCCAACTCGCACGCAGAGGTACGGTATCCGGCTCCAGCCATAGCCACTGGGCTTTGTAGAATTCGTTCACTTGGCGGGCGACGGCTCGGAAAACCAAGTTAGCTGCTTGGGGCCATCCCTTCACGCCAGTGTTCACAATCATGGCTCGAACGCTGTGGAATTCGCCACGCACGATGTCGAGCAGTGCCTTCACCTTTTCCTGCGGCACTTCGGCATCGGCGGCAATCATCAGTGAGTGCTCACTAACATTTCCAAGCTCTTTGATCCAGCGCAGGAGTGTTTCGGATTGGGCGACATCGCCTTGGTGGCACGGGAGAATAACAAGTAAAGGTTGCGTCATAGAGTTTGGTTTTGTTCAGTCAGCATCCAACAGTGTGTCGGAAGATCATTCAAGGTTTCTTCTTCAGTGTGTTCTAGGATGTGTTTTAGTGGCACATGGACTTTTAACGGTAGCGGGCACTCGCACACTTCGCACGAGTGCAAGTCTTCCTCGCCATTGACGCGCAATTTCATCGAGTCTTTTGCCTGCATTTGTTCCGCGATGGCGCGAACGGTGTCGGCGGTGAGCTTGAGAATCGAATGCCCGTTCTTGTTGTGATCGCATTTAAGGCACACGTTAGCACGCTTCTGTGCGATTGCGATTGGAACCGGGACAGCGCCACTACCAAGCCACTCAACCATAATTCTTTTTCCTACCGCCGCATGTTTTACACTTCTTGACAGGCGGTCGAGTGCTGCCCGAACTCCCGTTTTTTTTTGAGTGGGTCGGCACCACGAAGGATCATCGTGGATTCTGGCGCAGGTTTGTTTCTCAATCTCATGCACCACTTCTCGCGCTGTGGCGTTAGGCAGGCCGTTTCCTTTTCGGAAGTCTGCAATCGTTTCGGCAAATTCCCAGACGAGGCCCATGCTCGAAAACTTCTTCTCCGTGCCGTCAGGTAGCATCTGCGTCAGACGCCATCCACCAGGCGGAACTGTAGTGAGTGAACGTAAAGGCACAAGGCTCTTATCCGCCATTAAGCCGCGTACTTCAAGCGCGTAGATTCTATAAGTTTCCTGTGCTTCGCATTCAACTCAGCCAGCCATGACGGACCACCTTCGGTGAACTTGTCTGCGCCGAGCTTTTGAATGTTCAAACCGCGTTGTCTTGCGCCCTCGACCGCCGTTGCCAGCCAATCGGCTTCGTCAGGCGAGCGACCGATGCGTTGTTTGGTCTTTTCTTTGGGTTCAACATCACGTTTGTTGCCACCTATATAGCACCACTCGCGCATGTAGAACTCCTTTGCAACGCTCTCAGGCATTTCGCGTAATTGCTCGCTCTCGACCAGCCATCGCACCGAGAACCACAGTTCGGTGACGAACTTGCCGTATTCTTCATCGCATCGTTTAAGGCGCCGTTGCCCTGTGGTTTTGTCTAGAATGTAAAGGTCAAGGCGCACCGGCCTTTGGCTTGGTCGCCCGCCAAACTCAACTGGCACGGGTATGATGTTGCCATATACACGGGCGAATGCTGCGCCCAACGTTCCGCGCCCGGTTGAGTCGTAAAACACGTTCTCGACCGGGATTACTTCTGTGAGGCATTCGGCTTTTACGTGTTCGGCAATCTCGTCCTCCGGTTCTGCGCCCTTCTTCATACCGACCTTGATGACGTGCGGCTGGTTTACGCGCACAATCTGGTCGCCTTCACTGTCTTCACCGAACTCAATCCATCCCCCAACGCAACGATCCCCGCCGTACGCGGCGTCTATCGCGTAAATCTTGGTGCGATTGACTCCTTTCCACATCGCTTTCTCGAAAGCGTGATGAATCATGCAAAGTTGCTTGGTCAGAACCCGGCGTGAATCTTCCCCAGGTCGCATCACGCCGAGGCACATGGCGCAGAATTCTTCGCTGTGCGGACCGTAAAACTTCAGCGTTGAATCAATCCTCTCCTGGTCGATAAGAAACGGATAACGCAACCCTTCGGTGTTGAAGTTCGGTGAGTCTGTGCCGACGAAGTTGATGCAACGCCCCTTCGGATATTTCGTTTCCCAGGTTGTCGTTTCGGTTATGTCCTTCACGCTCGCCCAACCGTCCTCTGGCTCGCATGATTGACCCAATGGCGTGTGCTCTCCATTGACCGGATTCCCGATGGGCACGAAGAAGAATCGTTCGTTCTTGTCGAGGTTCGCCGTCGCCCGCAGATAGCTTATGTCGCACAGGCTGGCTTCGTCAGCCACGAGGAATACGTGCTTGTTCTTGATGCCGACGAACGGTCCAATCCCAATCCATTGCGTGCCCTTGTAACAAGCCAGTCCGATGATTCCATTCCTGAAATCGCGCACGTCGTCCTCGTTCACCCTGTCAGTCGTGATGCACCGCTTGTAATCTAGCACTACACCTGGCAAATCCGGGTGCAGTTCCCTTGCGTCTTGGAACAGCTTCTTGATTTCACCGAAGATTCCGAGGTTGAGCTTTTCAATCGTCGTGGTCGTGATGAGCACCGTGGTTTCTTCCGGGTAAACGAAGTAATACGAGAGCACGAACTTAGCAGCGGAAAATGTTTTTCCAACGCTCGCAGGTCCAAGCAATCCAAGCATCCCGCGACCGCGATGCTCGACCAAATCTGTGAATTCTCGCAGAGTCAGGTCGGTCCATTTGTGTTCAGGGTGAGACGGCCACAGCAAGCGGTGCATCTCGCGGAAATGGTGGAACAGATTCTCGCCCTGGCGAATCATGGTCATTTCAATATCGAGCGGCGTGAAGTCTCCAGGGAACGCGTAACCGTATTTCTCAATCTCACTTGCCATTGACTAACGGTGCTCGAAAGCGGATAAGGTATCAACCCCGGAACACCGGGCTTAAGAAAGACCTTTATGAGTATTGGACTTTTGGACTGCTGCCAGCCATGCCCGTGCCCCGAAACTGAGACGGTAAATATCCCCGGCGTGGAGGGGCCGGAAGGGACAGACGGAACTGACGGAACCAATGGAGTTTCCGCATTCACTCTCACCACAGACGATTTCACGATACCGCCCGCAGATGAAACCACGCCCGTCACGATTGAAGTTGCGGACACGAGTTGGATGGCCATTGGCGAGCCGTTGTTCATCCCCGACGGTTTATTCTTCCTAGTCACCGCGATTGTGGACAGCACGCACGTTCAGGTCGTGTATCCGGCGTGGGAAGCGAACGTCAATGCAGGGAACATTATTTCAGCCGGTGCAATCGTCACGCCGAGCGGCTGGCAACCAGCCGCGCCGACTGGACCCTCGATTGATGCGGTCAGCAAATATGGCAGTGGTACGGCGCACACGATAACCGGGGCGAGCTTCGCCGCAGTGACGTTTGGCACGAGTGGGGCGCAGGAAGTGACGCTCACAACGGCGGGGACGTGGCTGTTGCAGGCGCGTGCGCGTGTGGATTATGTCGGCGCGACATTCGCGGCTGTGCGAACGGCGAGCTTCAAACTTCGTCGCACCAACAACACGGCAGGCGACGTGACGAATACACCGACAGCATTCAAGACGGAAATCATCACGACTCTGACTTATACCGCGCTCGACGTGGTTTTCCCGCCTGTGCAGTACGTCACGGCGCTGGCCACTGACATTCTTCAGATGCAGGTCGCCATCGACACAGACCCAACGGCGGGTTCAATCCAGATTGTCGAGGCGGACATAGTGGCCATTTTCTTGCACGCCTAATGGCCGATAAAGCGTATCTCTACGACAGTGTCGGCCCGTTTCCTGATGGGATGAATTCTGGCGTGCTGCCGTCACAGCTTCCGAGAACACAGTTGGCGTATGCGACCAACGCTACCGTGCGCGGCGGCTATGCCAGTCCGCGTCAAGTTGTTCGTCGCATCACACTCGACTGGGGCGGCGACGGAGTGCTTCAGACTCGCCAGCAGTCAGGAAGGTTCCAAGGCTCCGGTTATTACCGCGCTGACAATGGCATCGGCTCTATCTTGGCGTCCATCGGTGGTCGATTGTTCCAGTTCACGCCCGCGCAGAAGATGGCGACTGTTGGTGAAGTAACCATCACGCACAACACAATCGTGCAGGTTGGGTTCGCTGTGCCGGCGCAGGGTGCAAACGTGACGATTCAGGTGTTGAGCACAGTTAATCTCGCGGCGAATTATGAAATCAAAATCGGGCAGTACAACTATATCATCGCCTCCGTGGACTCCGCTACTGTACTCACGGTTGAGAATGTTGACGACCCAGGACCGCTTGTTGCCGCAGGAACAGTCCTCACATTCTGGGATGTTAACCCCGCCTCGCGCACCCAAGTCTGGATGTGGCAAGCCGAGAAGTGGATGATAATTAACGACGGCCAATCCATTCCAATATTCTTCGATGGCGCATCGTCACGGCGCTCAATCTTGGTGGGCGCAAATCCCGAATTGCCCATAGCACGCATGGGAACATACTGGCTTGGTCGCGTGTGGCAGGCTGGCCCTGACGGGCGCACTTTCCTCGCAGGTGACGCTGTTGGGGGTGCTTCTGGCACTGCCGCCAACCAGTTTCGTGATGCCGTTCTGCATGTCACTGAAAACACCTATCTCGCCAGCAATAAGGTGTTCTATGTGCCAGGTAATGTGGGGGACATCACGGCCATCATTGGTGTGCCGACTCTGGACGCTTCGATGGGTCAAGGGCCGGTGCAGATTCTCACGCCGCAGGTCGTGTTTTCCTGCAACGCACCGACGCTGACTGCGGATTGGGCGACCGTTACCAATCCAATATTAACCGTATCGCAGGTAGAGTCAGGCGGGTTGTCGCAATACTCAACCGTCATTGCCAATGGCGACGTGTTTTATCGAAGTCGTGATGGCATTCGTTCGCTCATTCTTGGCCGGCGCGAGTTCGCCACATGGGGCAACGTGCCGTTGTCACGCGAAGTCAGTGCTGCGCTCGACAAGGACGACCCGGCGTTGCTTGGATATTCCACCGCTGTTGTGTTCGATAATCGGCATCTCATGTCCACGTCGCCTGTGTTCACGCAACACGGCGTTTATCATCGTGGTTGGACTGCCTTGAATTTCGACCTCATAAGCAGCCTGCGCGGTAAGGCACCGAGCGTCTATGACGGTGTTGAAAGCGGCATTGAAATCCTGCAATACGTCAAAGGCTTGTTCGACGGCGTTGAGCGTTGCTTCGCCTTCGTGCTGTATCAGGGTGAGGAAATCCAGCTTTGGGAATTCCTGCCGAGCGCCACGGAGGACATCATCGACGACACTAATGGTCCTGTAGTTTGGTCAATCCAAACCGCTGCGCTTGATTTCCACGACCAATTCGACCCGAAACGACCAATCCTGAAACGCATCGAGGATGGCGAGATGTTCCTTTACGACGTGCGCGGTCGAGTGGATTGGGTTGTGTTCTGGAAAGCCGATGAATATCCGTGCTGGAGCGAATGGTCTAGGGGCGCGGTGTGCGCTGCGTTGAAATCGTGCGCCATTGACCCAATCACGGGTTGCCTGCCACTTGGCAATGCACCGCCGCAGATACGTGATCCGATTGGGTTGGGTAAACCCGAAGGTGGTTGTGATGGAATCAACGACCGCCCACTCACGGATGGAAAGCGTATCCAGTTCATGTTCACGTTCACTGGCCATGCGAGGTTCTTTGGCGCTAACTTCCTAGCGTCGGTTATCCCGATGCCTAAATTCACGAAGCCAAATTGCACACTGCTTGAAACTGTATGAGCGTACCGGCACCAGTCGTTTGTGAAGAATCTCAGGTTTGTTGCGACTTAAGTTTAATCTTCTATGGACAGGGTGTTACGTTTTTGAATGCACAGACCGGATTCATTCTAAATTGCCCTCCAGGGTTCTCCTGTGACGCTGGTTTCTATCCAACCGTTATCATCGTTCGTAAAGGCGAGATACCTTTCACGCCACCTCTATTATCTCCATTACGCATCACTTGTTGCGACGGTGTTGTATTAGCGCGTTATCTGCCGCTCAACTTCACCTTCGCCCAATTTGCATCAGCAGCGCAATCACTCGTAAATGAGGCGGCAACGCATTTGGCCGGATGCAAAGCCGACCAATACAATTCCCTGCACGCCCGACGCCGAACATCGTGCGTAATCACGACGGCATCTCCGCTGACCGCTGGCGAAGTTGGCACGCTATATTCCGTGACGCTCGCGCAGACCGGCCTGACCGCGCCACTGACTTGGAGCTTGGTAACCGGCTCGTTGCCGACCGGACTGTCACTGTCCAGTACCGGTGTGATTTCAGGCACTCCTACAACCAGCGCCAGCTTCGGGTTCGTTGTTCGAGTAACCGATGCCGCAGGGTTGTCTTGCACAAAGCTGTTCACGCTATCCATCAATGACGCAAATGCGCCGTGTAGCGTTTTTATCGACGACGATACTTCCTTTGGTCCGCAGGCGTTGGCAGGTCCAAGCGACTCTGTGTCATGGACCGGACTTGGCATAGGATCTTTCGAGTTTCACTTAATCTCCGGTGCCTACAAGCATACCGATGATACTTGCCCAGGATTCAGCGAAGCGCAGTTCTGGGTAAACGCATTCAATGAACTTGGCTGGACGACTACCGCCGCGCAATCCGGCAACCTAACCAATCAATCGAACAGCTTCACCAATTGCAGCGCCGGTTCCAGCTTCGGCTGGATTCTCGAAGCCGATGCCGTGACGGATTATCAAGCCGGGTCACAAGCCGGATTCTCAAACATCGACGAAGCCAACACATTCACATGTGACACGACGCTCAGTGTCAATAATGTGGTCGTGGCGTCCAGTCCGGTGCCTGTGTTCGATTTGGTGCGAACAATTAAGCTCATCGCATCGCAGCCTGAAGACCTGCAAATATCAAATCTTGTCAGCTTCGCCAACAGCCGGTTTCGAGTCACATACGGTGGTCAGTCCACAACGCCTTTGGCTTTGGATGCACTTGCCGCAACCGTGCAGACCGCTCTCAACCTTCTTCCTCAGATAATCTCAGACGGTGGTGTTACTTGCGCCGGCACCCTCGCGGGTGGTTTGGCAATTACGTGGACAGTCAATGGTGCGCGTGCCTCGATTGCTCCTTTCATTTCCACAGTCAGTCCTGGTTGGTCCTGTCAGGTTGACGAAACCCAACCTGGCACTGGTGGCCAACCGGAAATCCAGACACTCACGGTGGCACCTTTTTGCTCTTACATTGTGCAGGATGTTATCCTTCCCGTGTATGGCGGCACGATGAACAACCGTGTTCTGAGCACCGGCATCAGCACGCTCAAGTGGTACGACACACTTACACCAAACCCGAATGCGCCAACGGAACAAATCAGCGGTATCCAGTTCCAAGACTCGCGTGTGACGCTTTCCTGTTGTCCGTCTGCGCCATTGACCGCGCCGACGTTGGCCAATGCCGGGGCTGGCGCCGTCGAGGCCGGTGTTCACAAGTACGCCGTTGCTTTTCTTAGCAACCTGCCAATCTATGATAATCCCGTTTCTGGATTTACGCCCGGTGGCAGTCCAATTGGTCCGTCTGATTCCATCACTCTCGGCATCGCATCGGATGTTAACCTGACCAATATCCCGCTCGGACCCGCTGGCACTACATCGCGCATCGTCTATCGCACTCGCGCTGATGAATTGGAGTTCCGGCTTCTGGACACTATCGCCGATAATGTCACCACCATTTATACGGACACCACGCCGGACGCCTCAATATTCTTACCGCCACCGCCCACCGAACAGTTCTGGACACTGACAATTCGTGGTGTGTTTGACATCCTTGGCACCAAGTTAAGCCTGCCAATCTGGCAGGGATTTAAGACTACAGGGCTTGATCCAGTTGGTGTTTACGACAAGGCTGAATTCCTTAGCAATGGGTTCGATAACAACCCGCCGTGCGACAACACCGCTAATAGCATCGCCAGCATCACGCTCACGGGCACGTTCTAGGCGCTTGACCTTTAGCCGCCACTGAGCGACAAGCTATCTTGTGGCCACAGACGATATTATCCTGCGAACTGAAGTTGCACCCTTCCCGCCTGGCTATTGCCCGGCCTCGCAGCAACAATTCGCTGATGATGTTGCCAATGCGCTTCAGGTGTTCTTTCCCGCTGAATTCACGCCTGTTATCAAGTCGCCCAACCAGCCCACCGTCGAGCAGCGCGGCTACACTTGGAATAAGATTGACGCGAGCACAGGGCAGAGCGTCGGGTACTTTGAATGGAATATCGTCGTTGGGCAATGGACACGCAACCACTGGAATGGTGGTGTGATTCCCACACTGGAACGGCGCATATTCGTCGGCACGTTGTTGCAACTTGAGACATATGACGGCGGCGAGAGCGGCACAGTTTCGCAAAGCACCGGCCCATTCTGGGAACGTGACACAGCTTTCTCTGATATGTGGCCGTTGGGCGTCGGTTCACTAATCGCCGCACCGTTGACCACGCTACAGGTGTTCGATGACGCAACACCTGGCGACCCGAAAGCTATCGGCGTGTATTTCATCAAACCTACCGCCCGCCTCTGGGAAGTTGCCGTATGACCTGGGGCGAGTTCAAATTGACGCGGGCGAACGAGATAGTGGGCGTCTGCACAGACAAGCCAGCGTTTCTGTCGCTCACGAATGAAGCTACGCAACGACTCATGGTGCGCGGTGGATTCTACGGCACCATTGCCAAGCTCAAGACTTGTGTGCGATGCAACTCGCTGGTGTGGCCGCGAGCAGTTGACCAAGTGCTGGCTGTGAACGTGTGCGGCGTGCCCATCGTAAACTCGAATTATTGGTATCAATTTCTCCCGATGAACGGCGAGGATTACCGGGCAGCACGCGGGTTTGGATTGTTCGGTTACGGCGGTATGGGACGCGGTGGTGGGTGCGGCAACGTGGTGATAGCGCACGACGGCCAAGTGCCCGTTCAAGCGCCATTGAAGTGCAATGAACCTCGCTACATCAGGGCGTTTCCAGCGTATCAGGCTGACTTGGGTAAGACCATTACGATTTTCGGCGTGGACGCGAATGGCCAAGAGATTTTCACGAAGCGGGCAGACGACACTTGGTTGCCTGGAGTGATTATGACGCTGGCGAGTCCGTATGTGGGCACGTCGTTTCAGATACGGCAAGTGACCCGTGTGCTGAAGGACGCGACGATGGGTCCGGTGCGCCTTTACGCTTACGACGCCACAAACGATGTGATGGAAGATTTGGCGTTTTATCAGCCCAGCGAACGGTCGCCGTCGTTTCTGCACAGCAGCGTGCGCGGGATGCGTGGGGTGACCGGCAACTCGTGTAATGGTCTGACGCAGGTTGAGGCGTTGGTAAAGCTGCGATTCATTCCGGTCGAGATTGACGAGGACGAGGTGCTTATATCGAACTGGGTTGCCTTGAAACAAATGATGCTCGCCATTCGCGCTGAGGACGCAGGCGACGATGCGAATGCCGAGATTTTGCAGGCGAAAGCCGTGCGTGAACTCAATAGAGAGCTTCGAGTCCATACGCCTGAAGATCAGATACCAATTTCAATCACACCTTTCGGAACAGCCACGCCGAGCAGTGTCGGTGTAGGATTGATAATTTAGTATGCCAGACAACCCTTTATTCAATCTCAACGCGCTACCACGCACCGGGCAAGGCCCATTCGGTCTCGTGCCAGGAAACATTGGATTGCCATCGCCGTATCAGGACATCGCGGGCGTGTTTCCGAATCTTTCAGGTAATCTCGGCGCACTCTCAGGCAATATCAGCAGCGACTTGGCCGGCGAACTTGACCCACAGACGATTGCAATGCTTCAGAACACCGCCGCGCAGTTTGGCATTGGTGCTGGTGTGCCGCTCAGTCCGTTCTCTGGGTCGCGTGGGTTGCGGCATCTTGGATTGACGGCTGAACATCAGCGACAGCAAGGCGCACAGAACCTACTCTCTGGATTACCAACGATTGCAAACACGCTCACCGTAAAGCCTGAGACGCAACTTGAAGTGGCCAATCGCAATGCGGTGCTCAACGCTGCGCCTGACCCGGAGAAGGCGGCTCGCGAAGCGCAACGGTTGTTCGAGCTTTACCTGTCAAGGTTGGGCGGCGGTCGCCAAGGCGGAATGTCATTCGGAGGCGGTGGAGGTGGCGGCGGCAGTCAACCGCGCAATGCGAATGCAGGCGTATTCGATTCGCCTTGGGCACCGTTTCAACCGCAGGCCGTGACTGGTTCTCGACCCACTGAAACCCCGTGGGCCGGCACAGGTATTACGTGGGGCCAGAATCAGGCGTCACCGCAGGATTTGTGGGCTGGCGCCCGTGGCGGGTTCCAAGGACCAGAAGGCGGCTCATACGCAACCCCTGGCGGTGGCGGGTTCCAAGACTGGTTCAACGACCCATCCATCGGTGGAGGCGGTGGAATTTTTGGTATGGGCGGTGGCGCCCAAGGAACAAGCAACGATGTGGCTGATGTGGCTGATTGGTTTAACTGGGACCCGAACCCACAGTATCCAGAATTCCCGGAATGGGATTATTGACGCATGGCTATTCTCGACATTCCGCCATGGTTAAACGTTCAGCCTGGATTTTTCACGCAGGCGATTGAGGCAGGAGCACGCGCAGGTTTAGGCGTTGCTGAACTGAACCGGCGTGCGGACGAGTTCGCCGCAGCGCAGGTGGAACGCAATGCTCGCGCACAGGAACGTGCTGCCGAAGAAGCCGAACGCTCTCGGCAATTCGAGGAGACACGATTACTGAACGTGCAGAAGATTGCCCAGGACGCCGCGCAGCTTCAGCAACAAACCGCCCATCAGACGGCACAGGAATCGAATCAGGCCGCTCAGGAATCGCGGTTGCTGCAACAGTTCGGCTTGGATAAGGAAATTGCTGGCAAAGCTGGATTCGTTGAGGGTCGCGCTGGCATGTATCCGCCTCACATTCTTGATGCCAGAGGTAATCCCAGTTTCTTTCCTGAAAATGCTATGGGCGAAGATGGTCCGATTGCAACTCGCACCGAGATTGCCTATGACCCGGAAACCAAGAAACGCATGGGTGTGTTTGCGCTCAGAGGCAATAAATCGTGGCAATTCATTCCTGATACCGTTGAGAAAGGATTGACGGCGGCGAATCAAATCTCTTTGTTCAATGCGATTCAGCGCGGGATTATCTCGGACCTGAACACGAAACAGGCTGAACTTGCCTTGATGAATCCGTCGCACCCGCAGCACAAGCATTACTTGGAGCAACAAGACAAACTCAGGTCATTGAGCGAACAACTCCAAGGTTTGAATAAGAAAACGCCCACGGTGATTTCTCCGACAAATGCTGTGCCCGCAGTCACATCTCCCAGTGGGATAAACACCAACGCTGTGCCGACGACATTCCCGATGACCAATGCGCCAACAGTCCTTCCGGCGACTAACGCACCAACTGCCGGCGAAGTGGTGACGCATTCTCCGTTGTTGGTGAAGACCAAGGCAGAGCGTGATAAGTTGCCGAAAGGCACTCGATACATAGGTCCAGACGGTAAAACTTACACAAAGCAGTGAAATGCCTACCATCACGAATGATTGGGGTGACGTTTCTGTTGAAGCCGATTCTACTAACGAGTGGGGTGATGTAACATTTGAGCAATCTGAAGAACCGATTCCTCCCGTCAAAGGAATGATTTCAGGCGGTCGCATATCGCCGCCACCAGCGCCAGTCGTGCCTCATATAGAGCCGCCGCACACGCCTGAACCGAGATTGATCCCTGTTGGCGAACTCACTCAACTGACGCCCGAACAGCTTTGGTCAACGCAGATTGCTGCACAGCGTCTTGACCCAAGATTTGCTGAACCTCGACCACCAGAGCCGACCATAGGTGGGTTGATTGGTAAAGGCATGGAATGGGTTAATCGCACGTTCAAAGCGCCAGAGGAACCGATGCCAGCGCCGTTGACGCCAATCGTCGCGCCTCCAACCGTTGAGGAAACACCTGAAGCTGCTGCTCGACGTATTCTTGCCTCAAGAGTCCATCGCGCAACACATCCAGTCTCAAGTGGCATTGGGGAAGTGGCAGAAAAGGCTATGGTTGGGCTTGCTCAACCTGCTGGTCCATTAGGCTTATTGGCAACCGCTGCTGCTCCAGCGGCTGCTGCGCCCATATGGGCAACGCTCGCAGGCGAAGCATCTCTTGAGGCTATCCCGCGCATCCAGAAGGCCAGAGAAGAAGGCAACCGCGCCGATTATTACGCCAGCGTTAGTGACCTGTTGCTCAACGCAGGCATTCTTGCGGGTTCAGCCAAGGGGATGTTTGGAGGTCGTGCACCAACACCGGAAGTTGCGGAATTGTTTAAGAATCCAGGTGTGCGAAACGCTGTCGATGAAGCCATCAATGCGGCACGTAAAAATGGTCCGTCGCCTGAGTTCAGGTCATTCTTCGGCGGAATAGACCCTGAGATTGTCGGCACCACGGCTGAGAAGGTATCGGCATTCGCTCGAAGCATTGGAATGGAATGGAAACCAGTGCCAAAGGCTGGCGGTGAACCTCCTGCACCCGAAGCCCCCGCCGCACCTACTCTTACGCCAAAGCCCAAGGGACCAGCACCAGCGGCACCTGAACCTGCTGCACCAGCCGCGCCATCTGCACCCAGTCCGTCAGCAGTGCTTCGAGACAAGGTTGCTCGCGGAGAGCCAGTGACCAGCGAAGACGTGCAAGCGGCGTTGCGCGGAACGACAGAACCACGCACCGTCGAGGAAATCGAGATGGCGCGTGTCCGTGAGATGCCAGAAGGCGCGGCAGGCGAAGCCAAGTTGGTTGCCGAAGACATCGCCAAGGCAGTCGATACCGTGAACGTCGATGACGTTGCGGGCTACTCGCCTGTGCCAGCCTTGGTGCGAATCATTCGCAAAGCGCCACGCGACCCCGCAATGAAGACCGCCGCAGAACAGGCGATGCAGAAGATTGGTCAGGCTGCGCGAGAACAAGGCGTGCCGTTGGAAGACATAAAGGCGCAAATCGCAGATGAACTGAAGTCGGTTTACGGCTCTGATGCGGCTGAGATGGCGAAGTATTATTTCGGTGAAACACCCGCAGCCCCGCCGAGATTGCCGGGACGACCTGTGCCAGAAGAAGTACCGCTCCCACCCGAAGAACAAGCCGCCGCGCAAGCCGTAGAGCTTACAGAACCAATCAAGGCTGACGTGGTTGGCGACCCGCGACTCGTGGAACCGGGCGTCACTTCTCGCGCCAAGCCCAACAGCATCGTCGTTCAATTGCGCGACCTAGAATCGCGCCCAGTGCGCGAGGTGGTGCTTGAATCTACAGGCGACCCGTTGGCTGACTCGAAGCTAATAGCAGGCGTGCTTGGCCGTGAAGGTGGTCGAGGAGGAATCAGTCTGCGTGAGTCCAGCGCCGTGTCCACAGGACCGAAAGGACTCGCCATTTATCACTTCGGAAACTCGCCGCGTGGCGTTGCGTGGACGCGAATCCAAGATTTGATTGAGGCTCGCAAGCCCGCGCAGAATTGGAAGAACCTTGGCGAAGGTCCGTGGGACACATACGAGGATGCGCTTGAGTTTGCCGAGAACGAGGTCGGCGTGGATTACCGCATCAGCCAGCGCAAGAACGGCAAATGGATAATTGAAACGCCTGTTGTGCCACGAGGCCAGCGCAAGGCGGGACCGCCATCAACCGCGTTGCAAACTTCAACCCCGACAGCCATTGAGAAATTGCCTGTCTCCAAGGTCACGGGCGAAGTCGGACTCAGCAGAAATCTAGCGGGAGGCGTTAAGGTCAAATGGACCGGCGCAAGCGGCAAGGAATATCACGGCGTCACAATCGGGAAGCCGAAGCCGACAAAGATTGGTGGGGTTGATACGTTCATCGTCAAGGTCGAGGAAATCGGCGGCGAACAACTTGTTGACCCGTTTGGCAACATCGACCCGCACGCTCGGAACATCGTAGATTTGGACATTCGACAACTTTCTCGCGACGAGAAAAACATCACGCCGCAGGCTTCAAATCAGATTGAATCGACCAAACCCGCGCCAGAGCCAGAGGCTATAAGTTGGGTTGAAAATGATATGCGCGGTGCTGACCGCGCCAAGTTGATTGACCGTGTTTCGACTACGGACAAGACCTATCCAGACCAGCCCGACTCGAAGCTATATGTAAAGCGCGTGTATTGGGTGCCAGAGGAGGTTGGCGGACGTGGTTCGTGGAGAGTTGACCTTGTTGAGAACGGAAAATTGCTAAAAGGCGAAGGTGGTGCATCGTTCGCGACCGCTGGAACAAACCCCGACTTCGCGGCAGCACACGCCCTTGCAACACATCTGGCGTTCACTCGCAAAAGCACCACTGGCGCTGCGCCAATGGATGTGTTGAATGCTTTGGCGAACATACCACAGCGCGTTGCTGAAAAATTCGTGCTGAAGTCCAACCGCGTCGAAGACTTGTTATCCGAGCAACAGCAGATTGGTCTCAAACCCGCGCCAGAGCCGCCTGCGACTGGTGCCGCCCCATCTCCCTTCTTCCCGCGCAGGTCCGAGGCGCTGGGGTTGGGGGAGCCTGCTCTGCCGCCCACAGTCGAGGATGTGCGGAGGCAACGGGCGATAGACCGTGAAGGTGTGCCGCCGCCTGCTGAAACTGGCCCGGCTGAATCTCGTATCCCGCGTCCAGCCACAACCGCTGACATCTTCGCAATGTCCGATACGGATTTGCGCGATTTCCTTGAAGGCAGATTTCCAGAGCCGCCTTCAACTGGTCCAGCCACAGGCGCACCAGCACGTCGAGTTGGCACCTACGAATTTCCGACTTACGATGAATTCCGAGATTGGATGGACGCACGTTACGGTGAATTCGACTTGGAAGGCATGAAGCTCGCTTTTGCTGAAGCGTCAACAGCAAACAAAATCGCCTATATCAAGGGCAACAAAGCACCTGGGCACAAATCGGATTGGATTCGGCACCTTGCAACTGGTTCACCGTTGCCAGCGACCAATCCACCTGTGCCACGAACCACGCCACGTCCGATGCCTGGAGGTGGAACATCTCCACCAGCCGGCGCACCGCCTTCTTCACCGGCTTATCCGTCACCGCCACCTCCCCCGCCGCGTGCGGCATCAGTCCATCCCAAGTTTGACATCACGGCCCTTGTTCAACTCTTGCGTCAGTTTGGGAAATTCCCAGTTATCAATCAGCGCATCAGAAGTGCCTATGGCCGGTTCGTTCCAGACCGTGAATTGGTCGAACTAAAGCAACGATTGCTTTGGGATACGAAGCTCTCCGAACGCGTTCTTGGGCATGAGATAGGCCATTTCATTGACCTTATCATTCCGCTCATCGGTAAAGGAAAACAGTTCGGTCAACGCCTGAGGTTGCTTACGGATTTCACAGGTCAAGTGTGGCGGTCAAAGGAACTTCGTGCCGACGCGAAATCCTTGTCTCGTCAGTGGCGAGGTTCATTTCCCGATGGGGACAGTTACCGTGATACAGCCAAGGAACTCATCGCCGATTTCATGTCTGCGATGTTCAACAATCCTGAGTGGGTGAATCAGAATTATCCGCGTCTCTACGATGCGTTCTCTGAGTTCCGCACAGCCAAGCCGCAATTTGATTCCGCCTATCGTGAGATTGAGACGTGGTTGCAGGGCGGAACCGTCGTAAATGAACTGCTCGCCCAGGACAAGGCTGCGGTTAATCGCACGTTCGACATTCTGACAAAGCAGGAACCCAAGCGACCAATCAAAGAGCGCATCAAGCTCATGGGCGATAGCATGTCCGCTGCGCTTGTTTCGCTCTGGGGACGTGCGTTCCAGAAGGAAGGCAAGCCGCGCCTCATCGGAGAATCCATCACCGAGAAGCTGGAAACTTCGTATATGTGGTCGGCAAAGAAGACCGCTCTTTGGACTGACGATTACACCAAGAATGTTCAGCCGCATCTTGACCGCGTGTCGTCAGACCCTGCCGAAGCTCACGCCGCGTTACTGGCGTATTCAAAGGCTGTCCGAACCATTGGCGAACGGCGTGCCGCTGGCGTATGGATTGAGCAAAACCCGGTTGAAGCCCGTGAGATGCTAAAGGCCATTCTGGATATGCACGCTCCTTTGCGTGACAAATTCGGCCCAGCTTTGGATGGCGCATCTGACCCTGAACTGTACGACCTGGCTGCTGCAATATTCCGCGAGGTCCACGATGGCGGTGAACGCTTTGTCAATCGTGTGGCACGCGAGATTGATGCGCTGAACCTTGGCGTCAACGGTGAATCTGCTCTTATCGCGTTCAATGTGCGCGGCAAGCTGCTAAACCCAGGTGGACTGACACCGGCCACGGCACAGCGCATGATTGCTCATCTGCGCGACCAGCTTGGTCCTGATAAGTTCTCCGAACTTGAAGCAGCCGCTCGCGGGTTGCGTTCGATCATGGCTGGTGTGCAACGCGAGATGTATGATGCCGGGCTTATATCACGTAACACATGGGAAAATCTCATCGAGCCAAACACGGACAATTATCTGCCGTTTGCTGTCCTTGATTATTTCGATGGCCGAGTCAGCGCCGGAGTAATGCCGCAGAAGGGCACGGCTCTTGATGTCGCCGATATTTCCGCCGCAACCCAACTCAAGGTCGGCAGCGCCTATACGTGGCTCCAACGCCAGCGCCAGGTGCAGTTGTTGCGAGACATCTATTCTGCCACCGGACCAATGACGGTTGGCGACCCGCTTCGGAGGGCATCAGACATTTGGAATGTTCGTACCCGTGGCAAGAACGCCACCGATGATGTGAGTCGTGCGGCGTATTGGGTAAATGGCAGACCGCATGTTGTCGAGTTCTATGGCGACCCAGGTAAGATGCTTGAGAAGGCGCTTGAGTTGCCTGAGTTCTATCAGCACGTCGAATGGTTGCACAACGCTTCCAAGTTCACACATGGGTTGATGCAGTTTTTCACCACGTTCAATCCGAGATTCCTTTTTTATCGGAACGTCGTGCGAGGATTCCGCACTGCCGGACTAAAAGTTGGATATGGCCGAGCCATTCAACAGATGGGCCGAGCCAATGTCGCACGCAACCTGCGGCTTGCTCGCAACTACGCTGATGCGGCGTTTGGCGGCGAGATGCTGCCTGAAGTGCGAAGGATGGTTGAACTTGAAGCGTTGCCTCCCCCGCGCATCGCTGTCGGCGCGGTGCGGGATTTGCCGAATATGCGCGAGCTTCTTGTTCGTGGGGCACTGCCGATATTCGGCGCGAAACATTTGAAAGGGTTGGTTCCTGAAAAGCCACAGGGATTGGTGCGTCGTGTTCCGAAAGAAATCGGGAATTTTTTAGACCGCGCATTTACGACATACGAGGCGTTCGAGAAGATTTACAACTATTACGCTGCGCTTGAAGGTGGATTGGCCGAGCACACTGCTTCTGCCATCGCGCAACGCGGCGGCATACCGCGCCCCGGTGTGGCCGGTAAATGGTCGTCCGCAGCCGAAATCATGTTTCCTTGGACCCGCGTTAAGTTTCAAGGGTTGCGTTCTACTTATCAGATGATGCGCGACCCCAGATTCAGAAAAGGGTTCGCCACTCGATTTGCGCTCTTTGAAGCGTTACCGCGCATGGCAAAGGTGCTCACCGGAATTGGCTTGGCCGGTGCCGCGATTTCATGGCTGATGCGTAAGGACGAAGATAAGGAAGACCCTGTGAGTGGAGAGGTTGCCCGTCGCGTGAGTCCGTACAAGATGGCGCTTGATGACGTTGTGCCCTTCGTGTTCTACGACTCTCGCACAGGTAAATATCATCCGTTCTGGAAGTTCAAACGTGGTAAGGATGTGCCGAAGCATTTTGAGGTTGTTAGTTTGAGAATCCCGTCCAGCGAAGAAGGGCAGACATTCGGAAATGCCCTTTACAACGCAATGATTTCAATGCCTGGCGTGCGCGATAAACTTGGTAAGCCGGGTCAGGATTTGGTGAACTCTCTTGGGGACGCCGCCAAATCGTTTGGGCCTGAACTCAGCCCGATTATCACGAGCACGTCGGATTTAATGAAGATGATATTGAGCGGGCACAATCCCGATGATCCGTGGAAGGGGTCGCCTTCCGCAAACCCGCAATTGTTCGATGCTGGCGGCACAGACCGAGCACAGGCGATTGCCGGTTACATAATGAATAAGGCTGGTGGTCCAGGTGAAGCAGCAGGCATCCTGGCTGCAAATGCTGGCTTGTTGGATGAGCGGGCGTTGCAGGCGTTATCATACCGAATCGAAGGCGATAAACGCCCTTGGACAGAGAAGTTTCCGTTCCTTAC
>Ga0268265_10000281_pt1 | contig 57698 bp, 50 predicted proteins | sample KBSSwiS52_FD_190355 | JGI IMG/M metagenome (GOLD analysis project Ga0268265, IMG submission 190355) | Switchgrass rhizosphere microbial communities from Kellogg Biological Station, Michigan, USA - KBS Switchgrass S5-2 (SPAdes) (version 2) | ecosystem: Host-associated > Plants > Roots >... | reverse complement strand
AATGTGGCGCGGCTTCTGAGTGGCCCGGTCGTGCCGAAACCGGTCACGATAGACCGGTGGTTTACGTCGGTTAAGCAAGATCGGCAATGAATCGGACAGTCTGCAAGAGGATCAACAGTCCAGATGTGATTTCGAGACGATCCTGTTCCCCGGCGTTCGCCGGGGAACTGAAATTTCTTGCCGGATTATTGCTCTTATTCCAGATTTCCTTCGAAGGTGTCGCTTTTTGCCTATCAATCGGCGGCAGGTTTTCGTTGGATGCGCCATCGACCGACTACGATGTGCGCATGTTTGAAACGGGGGTGTCGAAATGCCCTTTGGCGATGAAGTCCTGAAACCGGAGATCGGGTTGGCGCTGTCGGGCGGCGGATTCCGGGCTACCTTGTTTCATGTCGGTGCGCTGCGCCGGCTGGTCGAACTGGGCATCCTCCACCGCGTCGATCGCATTTCGAGCGTGTCGGGCGGATCGATCGTGTCGGGCCGCCTGGCCGAGGTGTGGGCGGAATTCGCCGCGGATCCCAGCGTCGCCACCTATGACCGGTTGATCGCCAAGCCGCTCCGGGCGTTCTGCCGCCTCGAGATCGATGCTGCCGCGATCAGCCGCGGCATCTTTTCGCCGTTCAGCACCGCCGCCGACGCGGTCGAGGCCAAATATGCCGAATATCTGTTCGCGAAGACGCTCGATCAGATGCCCGATCGGCCGGTGTTCGTGTTCAACGCCACCAACATGCAGACCGGGCGCTCGTTCCGGTTCAGCAAGGCCTATCTCGCCGACTGGCGGCTGGGGCTGATCCGCCGGCCGAAACTGCCGATCGCGCGCGCGGTGGCCGCCTCGTCGGCCTTCCCGCCCTTCTTTTCGCCGGTGATCCTCAAGAAACCGGGCCGGTTCGAAATGGTCGAGGGTGCCGATCTCAACGCCGATCCCGCCTTCACCGGCACGCTCCACCTCGCCGATGGCGGCGTCTATGACAATCTGGGGCTCGAAACGATCTGGAACCGCTGCGAGACCGTGCTCGTCAGCGACGCCGGCGCGCCATTCGCGGTCGGCGCGACGCCCGAGCGCGACTGGGTGCGCCAGACGATGCGCGCGCTCGATGTCGCCACCGACCAGAGTCGCGGGCTGCGCAAGCGCGCTTTGGTGGCCGATCTGAAGGCGAAGGCGAGGGCCGGCGGTTATTGGGGGATCGACACCGATATCGCCCATTACGGGCTTGGCGACGCGATGCGCTGCGATCCGGTGAAAACCGCGCCGCTCGCGACGATCCGCACGCGGCTCGATCCGTTCGGTCCGCAGGAACAGGGCGAGTTGATCAACTGGGGCTATGCCCTTGCCGACGCGGCGGTCCGCCGTCACGCGCCGCAGCTGGTGACGACCCCCGTGGCGGCGCGCTGGCCGGTCGCCAATTTCGCGCTGGGCTAAAACCGGGAGAGCCAAGATGAACCAGCCCGGGACCGATACGAACGCCCGCTTCAAGGACCTGATCCCCAAGCCGTCGAAGCGTTGTCTGCGCGTCTATGCCTTCGATCCCCAGGCGTCGCTCGAACTCGATACCGCGGTCATCAACGATGCCACGATCGAGCTGCCATGGGAGGAATCCTGGGAGGACAGCCTCGAAAAAGGGCCGGTCAACGAGTATATCGAGGTCGTCGATTTCGACCCGGTCAGCGGTTGCTTCTATGCGCCGGTCGACCTCAACGATCCGCTGCTGCTGGCGCAGGATGGGCTGACGCCGTCGGACGGCAGTCCGCAATTCCATCAGCAGATGGTGTTCGCCGTCGCGATGAAGACCGTCCGCTCGTTCGAGCGGGCGCTGGGGCGGCCGGTCTTCTGGACGCGCGAGGCCGATCCGAAGACCGCGCGATCGCGCAAGCGCGGCAAGGCCGGCCAGGAAGGATTGTACCGCTCATTCGTACGGCGCCTGCGCATCTATCCGCATGCGATGCGAGAACCAAACGCCTATTACAGCCCGCAGAAGACGGCTTTGCTATTCGGCTATTTCAAAGGCGGCCCGGCGCGCGACGGCACCGGCGGCGGCTGGGTGTTCACCTGCCTGTCGCAGGATATCGTCGCGCACGAGACCGCGCATGCGATCCTCCATGGCATGTGGCCGCGATCGGTGGAATCCTGCAATTGCGATGCGCTGGCGTTCCACGAAGCGTTCGCCGACATCGTCGCTTTGTTCCAGCATTTCTCGTCGCGCTCGGTGGTCGAGCATCAGATGGCGCGATCGGGCGGTGCGATGCGCGCGGTGTCGCTGCTCACCGGTCTGGCGCAACAGTTCGGACGGGCGACCGGCCGCGAAGGGCCGCTGCGCTTCGCGCTCGAGATGGTGAGACGCGAAGAGGAGCAACTCAAGGGCGAGACGCCGCTCGCGCCGGATCGCAATGCCGGCATCACCGAGCCGCACAAGCGCGGCCAGATTCTCGTCGCCGCGGTGTTCGACGCGTTCGTGACGATCTTCGAGCGGCGGACCGCCGATCTGTTCCGGATCGCCCGGACCCAGCGTGGCGATACCGAGAAGATCTCCGCCGGCCTCGTCAAGCGGCTCGCGATCGAGGCCGACAAGGCGGCCGGCCAGGTGCTGCGGATGTGCATCCGCGGGCTCGATTATCTGCCGCCGGTCGACGTGACGTTCGGCGAATATCTGCGCGCGGTGGTCACCGCCGATACCGATTTGGTGCCCGATGATTCCAACCATTATCGCACGGCCTTTGCGGAGGCATTCCGCAAGCGCGGAATCACCGTCGCCGGCCAATCCTTTTCATCGACCGAAAGCCTGCTCTGGGATGCGCCCGAACCCTTTTCGGTTTCGCCCGATCGCCCGGGCGCCAAGGACAGCGTCGATGCGTCCTTCTCCGACCTGCTCGGCCGGCTGCAGCTCAACGTCACGTTCGCCGGCGTCGAGCGGATGGCCGCGAAATATCCCGAACTCTACGCGGAGAGTTTTTCGGGTGCGAAAGCCTATTCGGGTGTGAAGGGGATCGACGAGGATCGTGTCGGGCATCGCAACCTGCGCGACATGTCGATGCTGATCGTTCGCTTCAATCAGCGCGTGATGCACGACTGGCTGGTCGAACCCGATCCCAACGACCCGGATTGGGAGAAATTGCTGGGCGTTCACCTGCTCGACGCAACCGCGCCGCAGACGATCAATCGCAGTCCGTCCGGCCGGCCCAAGGTGGAAGTGCACAGCGTGCGGATTTCGCGCCGGCAGGGACCCGACGGACAGATGCTGCAGCAACTGGTCGTGCAGGTCACCCAGACCCGACGCGCTTATTTCCGCGCCGAGGATCAGGCGCAGGCCGATGCCGGCCGGATGCCGGGCGACGATCCGCTGCGCAAGGACCCCGATTTCAAATTCCGCGGCGGCGCGACCCTGCTGGTCGATCTCCATGACGGCCGCGTCCGCCGCGTGATCCGCAAGAACATCCGTGACGAGCGGCGGCTCGCCCGCCAGCGCGCCTTCCTGCTCGGCGATCCCGATGCGTTCAGCTTTGCCGGGCGGGTCGATCCGGCCGAGCACGAGCCGTTCGCCTTCATGCACCGGAGCGTGAGATGAGCATCGCCGCGAAGATCGTCGCCGAGAAGATCGTTGTGCGCATGTATCGCAACCTGCTCGGCGATTGTTTCCTGATCCGCATCAGCGATGCGGACGGCACGCACCGGCATGTGCTGATCGATTGCGGATTGCTGCAGGGACTGAAGAACGCGAAGGACCGGATGATCGCGGTCGCCGAGGACATCGTCGCGACTTGCGAAGGCGTGATCGACCTACTGGTCATCACGCACGAACATTGGGATCATATCAGCGGCTTCGCGCAGGCGAAGGACATATTGCTGAACCCCGACCGCATCACCTACCGCAATCTCTGGATGGCGTGGACCGAAGATCCCGAAAACAAGGATGCCATCGGGCTGCGCACCGCATTCGAACAGCGGAAATCGGCGGTCGCGCGCTTTGCGCTGGCGCTGGGCGCGAGCGCGACGAGGCGAACCAGCGCCACTCTGGTCGACGGACTCGACGGCTTCATCGGTCCGTTCGACGATGCAGATGGCGCGTTGGGCATCGCCCCGAGCGGCCGCCTGACCGGACGGCGCATCCTCGAGGAATTGAAGCAGCAGGCGCGCAACGTCCGTTATCTGAAACCGGGCATGGTGCTCGACACGCCGACCGAACCCGATGGCGGCGCGGCGCTGCCAGCCGCCGTGCTCGGCCCGCCGGTGGCGGAGTCGCGACTGTTCAAGGATATGCCGTCGCGTGGCGATGACAAGGAAACCTATCTCGACGAACAGTTCCTCGCTTATTCGCTGCTGGCGGTCGACGAGACCCAGGATGGGCTGGCGCAGATCGATTTCACCTCGCCCTTTCCCGAGCGTTACTGGGATGGACTGCAGGTCGATCTGGGCGATGGCGACACGGCCCGCCGGAACGACCCGCGCTGGGATGACGCGACGGACCCGCCACGCAAATGGTTTCACGACCATTATTTCGCGGCGAGCGACGACGAGCAGCGCGACCAGAGCTTTCGCCGGATCGATGGCGAATGGCTGCACACCGCCTCGTCGCTCGCGCTCAAGCTCGACAGCGACACCAACAATACCAGCCTCGTGCTCGCCTTCCGCCTGCCCGACGACAATTTCATGCTGTTCGCCGCCGACGCGCAGGTCGGCAACTGGCTGTCGTGGCACGATCAGCCTTATGATTTCGGCAGCGGCCCGATCACCGCCGAAGCCATTCTCAACCGGACGCGGCTCTACAAGGTCGGCCATCACGGCAGCCACAACGCCACGTTGCGCGGCAAGGGCGTGATGATGATGACGCGGCACGATCTCGTGGCGATGGTCTCCACCGTCGAGGACGAAGCGCGGGAACAGGGCAAGTCGCCGCCCGGGTGGCTGATGCCCAATCCCGACGTGAAGGCGGCGCTGCTCGAACGCTGCGGCGGCCGGCTGATCCGCGGTGACCGCCGCTGGGACGGCGACGCCGACGCCGCAGCCTTTGGGCTGCAGCCGGACTTCGCCCTGGCGCTCGACGAGGCGTCGCCACTCTATGTCGACTACACCATTTATGACGCCACGGCCGCGACTGCCGGCGGGGGCGCAGCCGCGAGGAAGAAGCCGGTCAGGAAGAGGAAAGCAGCATGACGAAAGATTTCGATCTGGCGGATGCCAGGATTTATGTCGCGCGGATGGCGCTGCCCGCCGCGAGCGCATTCGCCGCCGACGCGCCCGATCTGGCGTTCGACGCGGCGAAGCAGCAGGCGCTGGTCGTCGGTTCGGACGTGCTGTCGTTCGACAGCGGCGTCGAGGCCGAATTCCGCGAGGCGATTTCGGATTCGGCCTTGCTCGCACAACTCGCCGCCAAGCAGAAGATGGGCACGAACAAGGATCCGATCGCCTTTTTCGATGCCTATTTCGACGTGCTCGGCAAACTCGGCTGGGTTACACAGATGCGCGACACCGCGAAATACGACATCAAGACCGACGGAATGGAAGTGCATGAAGCGATCCTGCAGGTCGTCACCGCCTTTCTGGGGCCGGTTCCGGGCGCAGTCGCGCTGGTCAAGCTGGCGCTCGAAAGCCTGAAATCGATGAACGCGGGTTCGCCGCTGATCACCTTGTTCCATCGCGAGAGCCAGCACGCCGATATCGGGCGCTTCCAGTTCACGATCGTGCGCCAGGATGCCGATGGCGGCCTGTTCGCCGAGGTGATGGCGTTCGCGCTGACCGCGAATAAGACCATCACCCAGATTCTGTTCTTCAAGCTCAGCAAGTCGAAATCGACGCTGCGCCGCAGTCTCGGCAAGGTCTCGCTCAACCGCACTGCGCTCGCCGGCCTCAAGCCGGCAGTCCGCGCCAAGGTCCAAGCCTTTCTCGGCGGTTTCGTCGCGGCGCTCGAACTGCCTGACATCGCACCTTGAAAGGCGCTACGGCCTTCGGCATCGGATATCAATCGGATGCCTGAAGGCCGATAAAGGAGTCGTCATGGTCGATCTCACGCGCGTCGAAACTCTCTCGAAGATCGTCGCGGCGTTCGGCAGCCTGGCGATTCCGGTCGCGATTTTCCTGGGCACGCAGGCGGTCAACCGCGCGGACCGCGAGGCCAAGGCGCGCGAGCAGTGCCGGGCGGAGGCGCTGCAGATTCTCGACGACGCCGACAAATTGCTGGCCGGCGGGCAGGGCGGCGACCCCGCCACCACCGTGCCGAAGGGCGACAGCGAAGCACGCAATGCGCTCGATACCAGGACTCAGAAGATCGACGTCGCCGCGAAATATCTGCTCGAAACCTGCGATGCCGCCGGCGTGCCGGTTCCGCTGAACCTGCAGCGAACGCTGACCGCGCTGAGCGAGACCGTGCCGGACGCGACCGTCATGGCCTCGTTGCAGGAGACCGCACGCCGGATCGGCGCGCAGTCCGATCGATCGGCGGCCGCCGCGGAGCCGACGACCAAGCCGCAGCCGGGATCGATCTCGACGCCGATCGCACCGTCGACGCCGGTTCCGCCGATCCGGCCGGCGCAGCTCCGGCTGTTCATCCATATCTCCGATGAGGCCCAGCGTGACGCCGCCAAACGCTTTGCCGCCGCGATCGCAGAGCGGCAGGTCGACGGCATCGCGATCACCGTGCCGGGAATCGAACTTGTGGCGCCGCAACCGGCGAGCAGTTTCCGATGCCTGAAGAAGCCCGACTGCGCGCGCGGCCAGGCGATGCTCACCCAGATCTCCGCCATACTCGCCGGTCCTGTCCCGCGCTTGCAGGATCTGAGCGCGAAATATGATGCCCGCTCCGATATCCGGATCGGCACTTATGAGCTGTGGTTCGGGCCGGACGACATCCTGCTTCGCTCCTGAACCGGCAATTGAACGCCCACAAGCGCCACCTTGCCGTCCGCGCCGCGTCGGCGCACATCGGACGCAACCACATCGGAGCGGAGCGGATCCATGAGCGACGAAGCCATTCTCAGCGGACAGGAACTGCGCACCGAAGTGCGTTCGAACGGCGAACTCGTTCTGTCGCTGGTGCGCGTCGATATCGCCGAGCCGGCCGCCGACGAGGTCGTCATCCGGGTCGAGGCGGCGCCGATCAACCCGTCGGATCTCGGCCTGCTGCTTGGCCCGGCCGATCTGTCGACGATCACCGGTGGCAGCGATGCCGAGGGACCCGTGGTCACGGCGACCGTACCCGAATCGCGGCTGCAATCGGTGACGGCGCGACTCGATCAGTCGCTGCCGGTCGGCATCGAAGGTGCCGGTACGGTGGTGCGCGCGGGAGCCGAGGCGCAGCATCTGCTCGGCCGGCGCGTCGCTCTGTTCGGCGGCGCGATGTACGCGCATTATCGCGTCGCCAGGGCCGTCGACTGCCTGGAACTGCCCGACAGCGTGACCGCGGCCGAGGGCGCGTCCGCTTTCGTCAACCCGCTGACCGCGCTCAGCATGACCGAGGCCATGCGCCGCGAGGGCCACAGCGCGCTGGTCCACACCGCCGCCGCGTCGAACCTCGGGCAGATGCTCAACCGGATCTGCCTCGCGGACGGGATTCCGCTGGTCAACATCGTCCGCAGCGCCGAGCAGGCCGCGATCCTGCGCGCGATCGGTGCGGTCCATATCTGCGACAGCAGCGCGCCCGACTTCGTCGCCACGCTGACCGAAGCCCTGGTCGCGACCGGCGCGACCCTGGCGTTCGACGCGATCGGCGGCGGACGGCTGGCCAGCCAGATCCTCGGCGCGATGGAGGTCGCGATCAACCGCAACGCCACCGCCTATGACCGCTATGGTTCGTCGACGCACAAGCAGGTCTATATCTACGGCACGCTCGATGTCCGCCCGACCGAGCTCGACCGCACATTCGGTTTTGCCTGGGGCGTCAGCGGCTGGCTGTTGACGCCGTTCCTGATGCGGATCGGCAAGGACGCCGTCGCGGCCTTGCGCGCCCGCGTGGTCGCCGAGCTGACGACGACGTTCGCCAGCCACTACAGCGCGACGATCTCGCTGGCCGAGGCGCTGCAGCCGGCGACCATCGCCGCTTACGGCAAGCGCGCGACCGGCGAGAAATATCTGATCGAACCGTGGAAATAGCGTGTCCGATCACGCCGGCCGCTCAGGCGAACCGGTCCGCGAAACCCGCGTCGGCGGTTTCGTTTTCCTTCCGGATGCGCAAGCCGCGGCGATAGGCGAGGAGGCCGAGGACGATCGCCGCGGGCAGATAGGCGAGAAACGCCGGCCAGAAATAGGGGCCGCCATCGGCGAAACCGAAGCCGCCGATCGTGCCGGTGACCAGCCATGCCGCCGCGACCGAGACGGTCTTGCCCTTCACGGGATCGTCGAAGATGCGCTGGAACAGGATCTTTTCGAAGACCCAGGCAAGGATGAAGACAGCCATGAGGCTGCCGGCAAAGAAAGCGATATAGGCCATATAATCCCCCGTTCGTTAGACCCGGTCAGCACCTGACCGCAACGGCTGCGGCCCTTCCTTCATGGTCCGGGTCTCGATGCGATCATGATGGCGCTGGCCGCTGTCATGAACCACTGACGAATATGGACATCTGAACCGGAGGCCGTTGTGAAACGGCATGCACGCGGCAGGGCGGCGGTCAGGGCGTTGCCGGTTGCCGGGCCGGTTCCTGGGCCGGTTGCCGGGCGAGGTCCCATGCCGCGCGGATGTGGCAGCGGAAGAAGGGCAGGCCGCGCAGATGTTCGTCGGTCGAAGCGCGTTCGCTCGATGCCAGCACGATCCGCGCCTGGGTCTTGCCGGTCGCGAGCCTGAACAAAGGCAGCGCCTCCGCCGGCCGGTGAAGCCCGAGCAATTCCAGCATCGCCAGCGCGCCGATCGCGTCGATCGTGGCGGGGTGATCCTCGCCCAGCGTTCGCAGCCGGATTTCGATCACCCTGGCGAACAAGGGCGCGGCCTCCGCGAACCGCCTTTGCCACACGATTTCAGCGGCGAGGTTGTTATAGCTGGTCGCGGTTTGCGGATGATATTCCCCCAGCGTCATGCGCTCGATCTCCAGTGCCTGGCGATTCAACTGCTCGGCTTCGTCGTGGCGGCCCTGCGCGCCGAGATTGGCTGCGAGATTATTGTAGCTCGTCGCGATGTCGGGATGCCGGTCGCCCGAAGCGACGCGCCTGATCTCGAGCGCGATGCGATAATAGCGCTCGCCTTCGGCCAGTTGACCCAGTGCGTCGAGATTCATCGCGACATTGTCGTAACTGATCGCCAGCGCTTGATCCTTCCCGCCCAAACGCTTTCGCCGGATGTCCATGCCCTTGACCGCCAGCTTCAGCGCCTCGGCATAGCGGCTCTGGTCATGCAGGTTTTGCGCCAGCGTATCATAGCCCGTGGCGGTATCGGGATGCCGGTCGCCGAGGATCGGACGGCCGATCGCCAGGGCCTTCCGGTAAAGCACTTCGGCATCCGCCAACCGGCCTTGCGCATTCAGCATGAACGCCACGATGTTGTAGCATCGCGCCGTATCGATATGGCTTTCGCCAAGTTCGGTGCGCGCTATGTCCAGGGCGTCGCGCGCGAGTTGCTCGCCCGCCCGATACTGTCCCGCCGATTGCGCGGCGAGGGCGGATTTCGAGATCAGGTCCAGACATGCGGCCGACCGGCCCCACTTGGCCTTGCACGCGGCAATCTCGGCCCGTCCCATGTCCAGCGCCTGCGCATAATCGCCGCGCGCATCGGCGGCCAGCGCGGCCGCCGAAGGCTGAACCCGCGACGCCGGCGCGCGTGCCGCGGCAGGACTCGCCTGGCCGGCAAGGAGCAGCAAGAAGACTAGCGGCCTGAACATCGTGCGCCTGAACATCGTGCGCCTGAACATCGTGCGATCGCCATTGACCCTCCGAACTCAGGCGCCCGTTCGAACGCCGCGCACCGCCGACACATAATTGATCGGCGCGTGATCGGCGAGGCCGCGGATCTGGACGTTGTCGGTGCTGCGCAGGCAGGCGAGATGCGCGCGATTGGCCTCGAGATGGTCCTTCAGCAGCGACGGCATGTCGTCGGCCCCGCGAACGCGGCCTTGATGGTCGATATAGTGTAGCCCCTCGACATGCGCATAGCCGACCGCAGGCGGCAATTGCGTCACCACGTCGGTGCAGTTCACATAGCGTCGGATCGCGCGGCCGGCGAGCGACGCGGCGAAGGCGGCGTCGCCGACCCGTGGCGACCCGAAGCTGATCAGCTCGGCTTTGTCCTGCAGCGCCGCGAGCAATGTCGCCTTGGCCGCGCCGAGACTATGGCCGGTCACGATCAGCCGGCTGACCTCCAGCGACGCCAGCCAGGCCTCGATCTGCGGCAATATGCCAGCCAGCGACGTCCAGAACCCGCTATGGACCCGTCCCTGGCCCGGCCATTTGACGAGTCCGAACCGCGCATCCGCCAATATGTCGCGAAACGAATCCGCCTGAGTGCCGCGAAAGGCGATGATCGCCCGGCCCGCCGCATCGATCGCGCCGAATCCCGGCGCGATCAGCCGCCGGCCCTTGGCGAGATCGTGATCGTCCTGGAACCACGTGACGCGTCCATAGCCTGCCCGCTGCAGGGCGGCCGCGATCAGGTCACGCTGCGGCTGGCCCGCCTCGAAGCGGACATAGGCGAGGCGCGAACATTCGGCGGCGATCGCATCGATCGACCAGTGGTCATCCATGGCAAGCGGCGGTTGGGCTTCCGGACTGAGCAGCGCCTGGCGGGTGGGATCATAGCGCATCACGGTCGTGCGGCGTTGCCCCATTCGACCCAGCCGGCGAAGCGCGGCACCCTCTCCATGTAGCGGCCCTGCCGCACGTCTATGACGAAACCGGCGGCGGCGACGGCATCGGTCACGGGTCGCGTCAGGTGGCAATTGCCCATCAGATGTTTCCAGGCCGGTTCGATCCGCCGTTGCCAGCGCGCGGGGCCGTCATCGGGCGAATGACCATGTTCGAGGAACAGGAAGCGGCCGCCCGGTTTCAGCACACGGTGCGCTTCCGCCAGCGCGCGCTGCTGGTCGTCGACCGAGCACAGGGTGAATGTGGAGACCACGGTATCGAAGCTCGCGTCGGCGAACGGCAGCGCCTCGGCCATGCCCTTGGCGATCTCGAAGAAGCCGCGATCCTCCGGACGCATCCGCGCCGTGGCGCGGTCGCGCAGTTCGTCCGACGGATCGATGCCGACGACGGTTTCGACGGCGGCGCGATCGTAGAGCGCAAAGTTGATCCCGCCGCCGGCGCCCAGTTCGAGCACGCGCCCGCGCGCCAGCGGTACGACGTGATGGCGCATCGCCATCACCGGCGCCTGACTGCAGCCCGCGCTGATCAGGCGCGGCACGATATGTTTGTCCCAGAAACCAGTCATCGCCCGGCTTTAGCGCGATTGCGTCGAGCGCAACAGGGACGCGCCTTGCGCCGTTGAAGCCGTACGTCACCTGGTGAACCTGAGCCTGCTCCAAGTGAGAAAAGAGAAGGCTTCGACACGCTCAGCCCGAACGGAGTAGGTGGCGATGGCGTTCCCCCTTCCACCGTTCGGGCTGAGCCTGTCGAAGCCTCGCTTCTTCTTGTTTGGTTTGGCGGGTACGGGCTCCGTCGAATAACTGGCCTTCGACGAACTCAGCGCGAGTCCCGCAATAAGCCGATGTGACAATGCGCCCCGTCAATAATCCTTCGAATAGCGCAAGCTCGCGCTCGATCCACCGAACGATGCCGTCTGGCTGAGCAGGCTCAGCGTCTTCGACAGCGAGATTTCCAGCTGCGTCGCGGTGAAGCCGCGGGTGTCGGTGATGATCTCCACATAGATGTCGTTGGAGATATATTGCCCTGCCGCCAGCGCGGTGCCGCGGCCCGCAGTCTTGTCGGCGCCGAGTACGCGCAACCGGTCGATCCCGCTCGCCGAGCGCAACTTGCCGAGCGGATTGAGGCCGCCGCCCGAGCCGCGCAGGCCGTTGAGCGCGGCGGCGAGCTGGATCGCCTGCGTCGGCGACAGCGATGTCACCGAACTGCCGAACAGCAGGCGTGAGAGCACTTCGTCCTGCGGCAGCGCCGGCGTCGAGGTGAAGCTGATCTGCGGGTTCTGCGCGCGGCCGCCGATGTTGATCGTGGCGCTGACGCCCTCCACCGTCGTGCTCGCGGCGAGATCGAGCTGCGGATCGGTCATCGCGCCGCCGGTGAAGCGCACCTCGCCATCGTCGGCGAGGTCGAAACGGCGGCCGGCGAAGCTGTAGGTGCCGCGCACCACCTCGAGCTTGCCGTTGATCTGCGGCGCGTTGGCGGTCCCCGTCACGCGCAGCTTCATCGCCCATTCCGCCTCCAGCCCCATGCCTGAAACGAAGATCTGGTTGTCGGCGCGGACGCGCAGGTCGAGCTTGAAGTTGGCCGAGAACGGGCTGGCGGCCTGCGCCGTGGCCGCGCCGGGCTTGTCGGTGCGGCGGCGCACGCCGGTCAGTTCGGCGACTTCGGCCGCGCCCTGCAGGATGATCTCGTACCGCGCCTGCGGGATCGAGAGATCGCCCTTGATCGTGCCGCCGCCCGGGCCGTTGACGATGTTGATCGTACCCGATGCGGTCGCGCCCAGCGCGTCGCTGCGCGCGAGTTGGGCATGGTCCAGCGTCGCGGTCAGGTCGATCGGGAAGCCGCTTGCGGCGTCGAGGCCGATGCTGCCGCGCGCGCCGACATTGCCCTTGCCCGCCTTGCCGTTGAGCGAGACGATTTCGAGCCGCGACTGGGTGAAGCGGCCCTCGAGCGCGATGTTCGAAATCACCGTGCCATAGATCTCGTTCTCGTACCGCAGCGTCTTCGCACGCATCAGCCCGGTGATCGTCGGCTGGTCGAGCCGGCCGCCGAAATCGGCGGCGAGCGCGATCGGGCCGGACACGGTCTGCCCGGCAATGCCGGTCAGGGTCCACAGCACGTCGGCCGGACCCGAATAGCGGATCCCGCCCGAGAGCGGCGCACCGAACAGCCGGTCGGACAGCGCCGCCCCGGCGCCGAGCGGGGCGAGCCGCGCCTGCATCCGGCCGACGGTGGCCCCGCCGCGCTTGATCAACGCCCGCATGTCGCCGCCGCTGCCGTCGAGCGTGCCGAGAAAGGCGATGTCGACCGGGTTCGAGACGACATAGGCCGACGTGCGCGTGAAGCGGTTGATGTCGAGACGGGCACGGAGAGTCGGCACCGCGCCGGCGGCGGCATAGTCGACCGTGCCGCTCGCACGCCCGCCGAGCCCGAGGCCGGGGACGAACGCCTGGACGATCGCGACGTCCATATTGGCCAGCTTCGCATGGAGATCGGTCGTGCGGCCATAGCGGCCGTTGAGTTCGACCTTGCCTTGCGGCACCACCAGAGTGGTCGGCGCCAGCACCCAGTCGGCGCCGCTTTTGGTTGCGACCGCCGGCTGCGCGAGGCTGAAGGCGATGTTGTTGGCGCTGCCGCGGATATTGGCCACCACGCGCGTGGGACTGAGCACGGCCTGGCTGGCGATATTGAACGGCACGCCGGCGTGGCCATTGGCGACCAGCGCCAGCTTGCCGCTGCCGTCGCGATAGTCGATCCGGCCCTGCGCCAGGCTCACCATATTGTCGCCCTGGCGCACGTCGGCGAGGCGGAAGGCGCCGTTCACCGCCGGACCCTTGGGATAGAGGATCGCGGTCGCGCGAACCCGGCCGCTGCCGATGCTGATCGGCGCGACGCCGGGAATCTGCGCGCCGTTGGCGGTCACGTCGATATCGGCGCGCTGGTTGGCGCCGGCCGCCGCCAGCACCACGCCGCCATTGAGCCCCGATCCGGTGAGCGCGAGCCGACCGGCGAACGGCCCCGCCGGCGTCTGGACGATGCCGCCGCTGAAATCGACGCCGGCGAAGGTCGCGCGGCGGATGTCGAGCGCGAGCGCCCTGCCGGTGCGGACCGTGAGGTCGGCGGAGAAGGGGCCGTAGTCGGACTGACCGCGGCCGACCACCGCATAGCCGGCCGCAACGCCGCGCAGGCTCGCCTCGACATCGCGCAGGCCCACGCCCAGACCGGGTCGTGCGGCGCGCAGATTGACCAGCGGCCGTTCGAGCGTGCCCGACGCGAGCACCGACAGCGGCCCATAGTCGCGCGACACGCCATTGGCGGTGAAGTCGATTCGGCCGCTGTCGAGATTGTAGCTGCCCTTGCCGTTGAGGATACGGAACCCGGGCGCGGTCATCGTCAGCCCGGTCAGCGACGCGGTGCCGTTCTCGTCAAAGTTGAAGCGCGCCAGCGTCACGGCGTCGCCGCCCAGCGCATTGGCCAGAGCCTCATTCTCGATCTTCCGCGTCGTCACGCGGAACGCGCCGCGGATGCCGAAGCCGGCGGTCTTGCCCTGGACCAGCTCGGCATCGGTGACGAGGCTGATCCGGCCGAGCCCGGCGACGCGATAATCATTGACCCGGCCCTTGATCGCACCGGTATATTTGCCGTTGGCAAGATCGGCGATGACGATCGCGGTCGCATCGATCCGCGACGATTTCAGCTTCAGATTGTCCGAGAGGATGCGGCCGTTCGACCAGGCGAGATCGCCGTCGATCGCGAGATTTTCGAGCAGGCCGCCGGCGGCGGCGTTGAGGCCGGTCACGCGCTGCGCGGTCGCGCTGACCGGGATCAGGATGCGATCGGCGTCGACGGTCGCGCGGCCCTGCGCGGCCAGCCCCGAGACGCCGGTGGTCCCGAACGCCAGGGTCGCGGCGTTCAGCCGGTAGGCCACGGTCGGCGTCGCGAACGGCCCGTCGAGCACGGCCGCCAGCCGGACGTCGCGGCCGCTGAGATTGTCGGCGATCGAGCCCGGCTTCAGCAGCGCCGCGGCGATCATGACATTGCCGAAACTGTTGTTGGCGAGATCGAGGATGCCCTTGCCGGTGACCATCATCGCATCGGACTTTGCCGAGAACCGGACGTCGGCGCGGCGCTCGGCCAGCGCCGCGGTGGCGTCGATGTCGAACTGCGGCGCGGTCAGCCGCGCCAGCGGGCTTTGCGCGGCGGCGTCCGGCGTCGCGCCGGGCGCTGCCGTAAACACCGCCGGCATCGCCTTGCCGCGCAGGCCGAATGTGCCGTTGCGCGCAGTGACGGTCAGATCGGCGAGCGGATTGCCGCCGAGCATGCCCTGCGCGCGGCCGTTCCACGCCGCCCAGTCGCCCTGGCCGGCGAGCGTGAAGGCGATCGACTTGCCCGTTCCGGCGAAGCTGTCGACGAGGCCGCCGGCGGGCGCGGTGACCCTGGCGTCGATCAGCAGGCGGTTCGAATCGGGCACGGCGTCGAGCTTGACGATCGCGACATCGCCGCCGGCTACGCCGGGCGCGGCGGTGGCGCGGGCATCGGCATCGATCCGCGCGCGGCCGTCGGCGATGTCGGCGCTGCCCGCGAGGCGGACGATATGGCGCTTGCCGGTCACCGGCGGCTCGATCACCAGCCGCTCGACCGCGAGCCTGCCGATCGCGAGGTCGATGTCGGGCAGCAGCGGCGCGTCGGGCTGCGGCACCACCGGCTTCAGCTCGGGGCTGCGCAGCAGGCGAATCTCGGGCGAGGTCAGCGCGCGGATGTCGACCTTGCCGCCCGTATAGGCCCAGGGCCGCCAGTCCATGTCGATCGCCGGCGCATCGAGAAACACGCCCTTGGCATCGCGCAATTTGAACCCGACGAGTTGCAGCTTGCCGTAGATCGAACCGTCGATCCGGTCGAGCGCCACGGCGATGCCCGATTCGGTTTCGAAACCGGCAAGCTGGCGCACAATGAAAGCGCGACCCGGGCCGGTGTCGATGCCGAGCACCAGCGCCGCGACCAGAACGAACAGCGCGACGATCGCCACGCCGATCCATTTGGCGACCCGCAAGCCGAGCGGGCGGGCAGGGCGCTGCGCGACGGTGGCGGTCTCGTCGGCCATCAGAATGCCTGCCCGATCGAGATGTAGAGCGCGATCTTCGATTCACCGGGCTTGCGGCCGATCGGCGTCGCGACGTCGACCCGCATCGGCCCGAAATTGGTGTAATAGCGTGCGCCGATGCCGGCGCCATAGCGCATGCCCGACAGCGACGGGGTCGATCCCTCGCCGACGCGGCCGGCATCGAAGAACGGCACGACACCGTAATTGCCGAAGCGATAGCGCGCCTCGATCGCGAACTCGGTCACCGATCGGCCGCCGATCGGATCATTGTTGACGTCCTTGGGGCCGAGCTCCTGATAACCGAAGCCGCGCACCGATCCGCCGCCGCCCGAATAATAGCGCCGCGATGGCGCGATATCGTCGCGCGCGGCGCCCAGGATCGATCCGACGCGCGCACGGCCCGCGATCACCAGCGAGTCGGTGACCGGATAATAGGCGCTGCCCTCGAACAGCAGCCGGCCATAGGCATCGATCCCGCCCCCGCCGCTGCGTTTCTGACCCTCGGGACTGATTCGCGCGGCGAGCCGGAAGCCCTTGGTGGGATCGAGCACGCTGTTCGACCGGTCATAACCGACCTGCAGCGGAACCGCCGCGATGAAATAGGTGCTGCGCGTGCGCTCCGCCACGTCGGTCTCGAACCGCGTCTCACGCGTTGCCAGCACTTCGCCGCCGACGCTCCACGTCCAGCGCTTCTGCCAGATCGGCGTGCTCGCGCGTGACAGGCTGCCGTTGAGGCTGATCGTCTGCGCATTATAGGCGTCGAAATCCTGCCGCGCGACCGAGGCGCCGAGCGCGAAGGTGCGGTCGCGCTGGCCGACGTTGGAGCGGCGGAAGGTGCCCGATACGCTCTGCTCCTGCGTGCCCGCGACCGCGGCAACGGTAACCGCGCCCTCGGGCGGGAACAGATTGCGGTGCGTCCACGATCCGGTCAGCTTGATGCCCTCGCCGGTGCCATAGCCGGCGCTCGCAGCAAGCTGGCGCGCCGGACCCTTGCTCTGGCGGACGAGCAGGTCGACGGTCTCGGTGCCGTCGGCCGCGATCGTGCCGGTGTGGACCGGTTCGACCGAGACGGTCGACAGCAGGCTGGTCGCGACCAGCGCCTGGCGCAGGTCGTCGGCCTTGCGGCTGTCATAAAGGTCGCCGGGATCGAAGCGGGTGAGCAGGGTGACATGCTTGACGTCGAACACCGGATCGCCCTCGAGGCGGATGCCGCCGAAGGTCGAGCGCGGCCCCGAATCCACCGGCAGCGTATAATCGCCATGATGGTCGCGCTCGTCGAGCAGGATGTCGCGCGTGCCGACTGCGACGAACGGATAGCCCTGTTCGGGCAGCCGCAGCGAGACATTGGCCTCGGCGCTCTGGATCACCGCCGCCACGATCGGATCGCCGGTCTTGAGGCCCAGCGCCTCGATCGCCAGCGCGCGTGGTTGCGGCGGCGCCTGGGTGACCGCGATCGCACCCAGCATATAGCGGGGGCCGGGTGTCGCGCTGAGCGTGACGGTCAGCCGGTTGGAGGCGTTAGGCAGCGTATCGACCGACGCGGTCACGACGCCGTCATAATAGCCTTCCGACCGCAGGATCCGTTCGGCCAGCTTGATATCCTCGTCGGCGCGCGCCGAGACCTGCGCCGCATTGGCGGCCTTGCGCCCGTCCTGCAGCAGCGCGGAGAGATCGCGGAAGCGCGCTTCGAGATCGACCGCCTTTAGCCCCTTGATCACCAGCGTATAGGGAATCTCCGGCGCCTTCTCGTCAGCGACCTGGACCTCGGCCGGCGGATCGGCATCGAAGGTGGAGATCGGCGGTAGCGGCGCGACAAGCTCGGTTTCCGGGATCTGCGGCGTGTCGTCCGGCACCACCTGCCCGGTCGCGCTCGGCGCCCGCGGCTGATCCGGCGGCGCGGTCTCGTCGAGCGGCGGCAGGCTGGCATCGAAGTTCGGATCGGTCAGGATCGCATCGTCGTTGGCCGGATCCACCGTCTGGGCCACAGCCGGCGTCGCGGCGCACAGCGCGAGTGCGGCAACGCAGCCCCGAAGTCCCGACCGGCGCCATCCCCCCGCCGCCCGCATCAGCGCGCCCGCCGGACGGTTCCCGTGGGAGATGCAGGTCCGGCATGCGGCCAGGAATCGAGTGTCGTCGGCATGCAGTCCCCCTGACCGGATTCGGCCTTCGCCGCAACGCTTTGGGTGCGTCGCAACAAAGACCACGGCTCAAACTCGGAAACCGCCGGCGCGCGGAGAAGTTCCCATGGTGAAGAGGCACTCAGGCGGGACCGCTTTACTGCATTCGCGGTCCGGCAATCAGCTTTTCCCCCAATCCCCCATGGAACTCCGGGCCGAACTTGACGCGTGGCGGCGTCACCGCAATCACACGCCGATGACGCCGACTCCCGAACAGCAAGCGATTCTCGATCTGCCGCCCACGGGCACGATCAAGGTCGCGGCGGGCGCGGGGTGCGGCAAGACGTCGACGCTCGTCCAATATGGCCGGCGATGGCCCGCGCGCGGGCTCTATCTCGCGTTCAACCGCGCGATCGCCGAAGAGGCCGGCCGCAAATTCCCGCCTATCATCCAGACCCGCACGGCGCACGGCTTCGCGCATCGCGCGCTCGACATCGGCCGCCGGACCGGTGAACTCGTCCCCCGCTATCGCCACGAGCATCTGCGCGCCTTTGATGCCGTCATCCACCCGGTACCCGGCATGAGCGACGGGCAGGTGCGCGGCGCGATCCTGCGCACGATCGACAATTTCCTGATCGACGCCGGCACCAAGATCCGCGACGACCACTGCAATCTGGTGAACAGATCGCATGGCATGGCGGTGCGCAGGATGGCGCGCGAGATCGTCAAGACGCTGCTCAAGTTCGAAAAGCACGACCTGCCGATCACCCACGACACCTATCTCAAGGCCTTCGAACTCTGGCACCGAATCGATGGCCCATTCGAATATCTGCTGCTCGACGAAGCGCAGGACCTGAATCCGGTGCTGATCTCGATCGCCAGGAAGGCGGCGCTGCCGACCGTGGTGGTGGGCGACGCCTATCAGTCGATCTATCGCTTCCGCGGCGCGGTCGATGCCATGAACGCGTTCCCCGCCGACGAAATGCCGCTGACCCAGAGCTGGCGCTTTGGCCCCGAAGTCGCCGGGCTTGCCAATCGCATCCTGCGGCACAGCTCGGTGCCACCACGCCACAAACTGCGCGGCAATCCCGCTCGCGAGACCCAGGTGCTGCGCTACGGCGGCAAACTGCATCCGCGTCCGGGCACCGCGATCCTCGCGCGCACCAACGCCCGGCTGTTCGAGAGCCTCGCTTCGCTGGAACGGCCCTTCCACCTGATCGGCGGCATCGCCGACCTGCAGCGACAATTGTCCTCGGCGCATGCGCTGCGCCACCGCCGTCACCATCAGGTGACGGACCCCGGCGTCGCGCGCTTCGCGTCATGGGAGCAGTTCGTCGATGCCGCCGACCGCGGCGACGGCGAGGCGCGCCGGTTGCGCGACATCGTCGAGCGGCACGGCGATCGCCTGCCGGACATCCTCGCCCGCCTGCTCAGCCTCCACCGCGAACGCGAGGCCGATGCGCCGCTGATCGTCTCCACCGCCCACAAGGCCAAGGGCCGCGAGTTCGAAACCGTCGTCGTCCTCGACGATTTCGAGGATCCCGCCGAACTCGCCGCGCGCCGCCGGAAAGACCAGGGCCGGACCGTCGAGGCGGACCAGCAGGTCAATCTGCTCTACGTTGCCTGTACGCGCGCGACGCATCGGCTCTATCTGGCGACGGACCTCTACGACGCCTTGTGCTGACGCGCAGGGAAGACCGCGCAAGCCGTCGTCGCCCTCAGTGCTGGTCCGCCTTGTACCGCACCTCCAGCATGTCGAGTTCGCGCACCAGCTTGTCGGTCACCGCGCTGCCCACCTCGCGCTGTCGCGCCATCCGGAAGACTTCGTCGCGCTCGGCCCGCAGGGCGGCAAGGCTCAGCTCGCGTTCGACATGGTCCTGACGGCGCGCCTCGGCTGCGGCCTCGCCCTGCTGGGTACGGCTCTCGATGCGGATGCGGTAGCGGTCCATGATCCGCGTCGCGGCGGCGGCATAGAGATAGGCGTCGCCGCGACCCTCGGCGAGATCGTGCTGGACGCGCTCGATCGCCTTGATCGCGGCCTCCGACGCGGCGATCCGCGCGCGATCCTCCTCGACCTGCTTCGACGGTTCGGCCGGCATCGACAGGCCGCGCAGTAGCAGCGGCAGCCCGATGCTGGCGACGATCAGCGACGTGATGATCACGCCGGCGGCGAGGAAGATCGCCAGATCGCGGGCGGGGAAGGCGGCGCCGTCGGTCATCGCCAGCGGCAGCGTCAGCACGCCGGCCAGCGTGATCGCGCCGCGCACGCCGGCGAACGACATCGCCGCCACCAGCCGCCACGTCGATCCGGCCGGCGCCATGCCCTGATCGCGGCGCTTGAGCAGCGTGAGATGGAACGACACCCACACCCAGGCGAAGCGCAGCGCGCCGAGACCGAAGGTGATCGCGAGCACATAGGCGCCCAGCCACCATGGCGACTGATGGCCGGTCAGCCGCACCGTCTCCGCGGCGTCGGCGAGGATCAGGGGCATCTGTTCGCCCAGCAGCACGAAGATGATGCCGTTGGCGGCGAACTGGATCGTGTCCCACACCGAATTGCGCCGCATCCGCGTCGTCGCCAGCGCCTGGCTGGAAATCTCGGCGAAGCTCATCGTCACGCCTGCGGCGACCGCGGCGAGGATGCCCGAGCAATGGAAATGCTCGGCGAGCAGATAGGAGCCGAACGGGATCAACAGGCTGACGAGGATCTGCGATCCGCTGTCCTCGCCGATCCGCTGCGTCAGCCACGCCTTGGCCCGCGTCACCGCCAGGGTCAGCACGACCCCGATCGCCAGCCCGCCACCTGCCACCCACAGAAAGTTGAGCGCCGCGCCCGAGGGCGAGAAGCTGCCGGTCAGCGCCGCCGCCACCGCGAAGCGCAGGCAGACGAGGCCCGACGCATCGTTGAGCAGCGATTCGCCTTCCAGAATGTGCATCATCCGCTTGGGGATCGGCACCCGCGCGGCGATCGCCGACACCGCGATCGGATCGGTCGGCGAGACCACCGCCGCCAGTGCGAACGCGATCGTCAACGGAATCGCCGGGATCATCCAGTTGATGAAGAAGCCCATGCCGACGACGGTCAGCAGCACCAGCCCCAGCGCCAGTTCGACGACGGTCGACAGATCCTTGAACAATTCATCCTTGGGAATTCGCCAGCCGTCGAGAAACAGCAAGGGCGGCAGGAACAGGAACAGGAACAGTTCGGGATCGAGTTCGACACGATAATTCGCCATCAAGCCGATCACCCCACCCAGCGCGATCTGGACCAATGGCGTCGGCACCGAGACCGGCAACATGCGCGAAACCGAACCACTGACGACGACCGCGAGCAGAAGAAGCAGGACGATCGTGACGGTTTCCAACTGGCACTCCGGATCTGGCGAGCGTGGCTCGGTAACGCCGGCACCTTAGACGGGCATCGGCCGGGATCGCAAATGCGTTGGGCTAATCTGCGAAGGGCCACGTACACCCGGCCGTCCGGGCACGATGGTACTCCGTCGATCGCTAACCGATGTCGCGATCGGCAAAATGGGGCGCATCATCTTCCTCTTTGATGGGAATGTTGACGAAAAAATGTCAAATAGCTAAGCAGAGGCCGGACAGGATTGGCTATGCTCTACCGACTCGAAATTGAAAATTTTCACTCGGTGCGCGACCGTCAGGTCCTGGACCTGTCGATTGCAGCGAATGTAACCGACCCTGGAGGCCGCTTCGCACCCTTGTTTCCCGGCTCGGATGTCCGTGCACCGAAGGTGATCGCGCTCTATGGCGCCAATGCTTCGGGCAAGACGACAGTGCTGAAGGCGTTGCAATTTCTGGTAGGCTTTACGCGCGATAGCGTCGGGCGGACCGTTCCAGGCTTTCCTTGTGAGCCATTCAACGACGAGGAGTCGGCTTCGTCGCCGGTCAAACTGGCAATCGAATTCGGTGGTGTGATGGATCTCGATCCGAAACGGATGAGCGACGTGCAGTCCGGTGTGGCGGTGCAATATGGGCTGTATCGCTATGAACTCGTTCTCGACTCTCGAGACGGCGTTGTTCAGCGCGTTCATAGCGAGACACTGCGACAAAAACCGGGAGCGAAGGGGAAGTGGCAGCGGGTCTTCGAGCGAGATATTGCGGGTGAAATAAAAGGATGCGCCAGTTTTCCAATTAGCGGATTTCAACAACTACGAAACACGCTTCGATCCAACGCATCCGTAATTTCATCATTTGCGCTGTTTCAACATCCGACTGCATCAATATTTTTTGATTTCCTGAAGGCCGTGTTTGGAAACATGTATTCTGAAGGTGGATCAGCCAACGATCAGGCGTTGGCCAATTTGTTTGCACACTCACCCGAACTGGTTGACGTGCTCAATGAAGATTTGCGACGTATCGATATCGGCGTTGGACAGATGCATATCGAGAACACTGCGAACGGGCCGCTCTTGCTGTTCCGGCACGATGGCCTTCGACACGACGTGACGTGGCCTTCCGAAAGCAATGGCACGCGGGCCTTCATACGCCTGTTCCCTCTGCTGACTTTTGCGCTCCAACGCGGCGGCATTGCCATCGTCGATGAGTTCGACATCCTGATACATCCGCTGATTCTGCCGGAAATCCTGCGGTGGTTTTACGATGGTGCCACTCGCAATCCGCACGATGCGCAAATCTGGCTGAGCTGCCATTCGGCGTCGTTGCTCGACGACCTCGAAAAGGAAGAGGTCGCATTCTGCGAAAAGGACGGCAAGGGGCGGACGAGCGTCTACAGCCTGATGGACGTCAAGGCCGTGCGGCGGGACGACAACCTCTACGGAAAATATCTGAGCGGAGTCTATGGTGCCGTGCCCCAGATTGGATGAATCGGCGGCGCGCCTTCATTCCCCAGCGCACGCCGATGTTCGTCGGTTGCGAAGGGCAGTCGGAAGCAGCCTATATGGCATTGGTCGCCGGGCTGGCGCGCCAAGCCGGCTTGCCGGTTCACATCGAAGTGCAGGAATTGACGCCGGGGGCCGGTGACCCGCTTGCGCGCGTCATCATGGCGATCGACCGCATCGAGCGCGCGCGGCGGCGCAGAGGCGCATTCGCCCGCAGTTTCATCCTGCTCGATGACGATCAACGCGATCTGGACCGTGGACGCGCGGCGGATGCCCAGCGACGCGCGGCCGAGGCCGGCATCACCCTCGTCTGGCAATCGCCCTGCCACGAAGCCTTGCTGCTACGGCACCTGCCGGGCTGCGCGACGCGCAGGCCGCAGGATAGCGCGGGAGCGGCACAAGCCTTGCTCCGCGAATGGCCTGCCTATCGGAAACCGATGAGCCGGGTCGCGCTTGCCGCACGCCTCGATCTCGATGCGCTCCGGCGCGCCGCTGACGCGGAACCGGAACTTCACGCGATGTTCGCGACATTTGGATTTTGGAGATGACGCCGTGTAGCGGCTAGTCCGCGTGCTTCTGGATCAGTTCATAGACCCGGCGGACATCGACGATCCGCAGGAATTGCGGCGTCGGATCGGACGATGGCGCCCACATGCCGTTATTATTGCCGCCGAACATCCCCGGCGACTGGCCGAAGCGGATGGTGCCGCTGCCATCGGCGCGCTCATGCAGTTCGATTATCGGCAGGCGCTTGATGTCGAGCGACCGCGCCTGAATTGCCCCGCTCCGTTTCAGGATCAGGATCCGCCGGTCGGTTACGAGATAGACCAGTCGCCGTCGTATGCGCATGTCGAACAGGAACCGGCCGAAGATGAAATAGAGTCCCACCGCGAGGAAAGGCAGACCCCACAGCCTGAGGAAGATCGGCGCCTCGACGAGCCAGACGCCGGCATTCCAGAGGATCGCGAAGCCGCCCCATAACAGGCTGAACGGGATCAGGAATGCGTCCATCGGCTGAAACATCAGGCCGGGAAACGGCGCGCCCCGCCAGACGATATGCTCGCCGGTCAGCAGATGACGGCGTACGTCGTCGGTCGCAGAAGGGATCATGGTTTTGGACTTTAGCCGCGGTGGGGTTGTGGGACCAAGCTATTCGGCTCGGCCTGACATCACTGCTCCGGCTTCGTCGCCAGGATCACCGACGTCGTCGTCAGCTCCATGCCGTCGAGCAGGCGGATCTCGTCGATGAAGTCGTTGAGCTGGCGGCCGTCCCCGGCCTTCAGCACGCGATCACGCCGCTTCGAGAGTGACGCCCGCCAGCGTTATCGCTTGGGCAATGTCCGAAACGGACCCAGCACCCCATCCTTCACCCGATAGTCGCGGACGAACGTCGGCCGGTCGACCTTGCCGCCGGGCAGATGCAGCACCGAATCCGCGCCGATGCCGGTCACGCGAACATGCGCCACATTCAGCGGCCCCCTGGCGGCGACGCGCCTGAGCGTCGCGCCATCGACCAGCCAGGCGCCGCCGCCGGGTGTGTTGGCATAGACGCGTGCGCTGCCGTCCGGTTCGACCGCGAGCGCGGCCGCCTCGTCGACGCCGAGACCGAGCATCGGCTTGCCCCGCCGTCCCGCCTGCGCCTTGGCGAGGAAGGCGAACAGCCGGCCGAGCCGGTCGCGTTGCTTGAAATGGGTGTCGGTCACCACGCCCTTCAGCAGCGCGAGATGGAGGAAATCGCCTTCGATCGTATTGGCCGGGCCGAACGGATCGGCCAACGCGTCGCGGCTGACGATGCTGCCGCCGTCCATCGCGCCATAGAGCCGGTCGCCCAGCATCGCCAGCCCGGCGCTGGTGCCGGCCAGCGGCTTGCCGGCGGCGACATGCGCGTCGAGCGCGGCGGCGATCGGCGTGCCGCGCCAGTAGCGGACGTAGCGTGCCTGGTCGCCGCCGGCGATGAAAATGCCGTCGGCATGGGCGAGCGTGGCGAGGATGCGCGGCTCGGTCGCGGCCTCGCGGCCGGCGAACACAAACGTCTCGACCGAGGCGATGCCGCCCAGGTCGTTGAAGAATTCCTCACCGATCTCGCCACCCTGCGACGCGCGCAGCACGACGATATGGCCATGGCCTGCCTTGGCGAAGAACCAGCGCATCGTGTCAGGATCGCGGTCGCCGCCGCCCAGCAGCAGCAGGCCGCCGGAGACCGCTCCCGGCGTTGGGGTGGCCGGATCGCCGAGCTGGAAATGCGTCCATGCCTGCGCGGCCGCGGCGCCGGGCAGGAGGACGAGCAGCAGCGCGCAAAGACTCGCGATGAAGGAAATAGGTCCGCGCATGCGTTTCTGCCCGATCATGGTGACGTAACCCTGCTACAGAAATTCGATGTCTTCGAACAATCCCGGCAACGGGCGCAACGCCACGACGGGTCGGCCGCGGACCCGGCCTGGCCCATGACAACGGCTGCAACATCTCGACTCGTGCGATGTCGGCGACCGTTTTCGTGTATGATGCCGGCGAGCTCGTCGGCGGCGCGCTTCGAGCTCGCCGCCATCGGTCGAAGGGGCAATAGACCATTACGGCGCAGACCGGTTACGCCATGGCGGCGCTGCCGGGGAACCGCCTGGGCGAAGGAGAGCGAGATGGCGAAGCTGGTGGTGAGTTATCCTGCGAACGCGGGCACGCGCTTCGACGCGGTCTATTATGTCGAGAAGCATCTGCCGCTGGTCGAGGAAAAATGGGGCCCCTACGGTCTGACCGGCACCACCGCTTTGCTGCCCGACCAGCCCGATCCCGCCCATCTCGCGATCGCGATCCTGAGCTTCGGCACGCGTGCCGGCATCGATGCCGCGCTCGCCTCGCCCGAGGCACGCGAAGTGTTCGGCGATCTGCCCAATTTCACCGACATCGCACCGCAGCCGGCGTTTTTCCGGGAAGGATAGGGATCGGCGACCTTGCGCCGCCGGCGACTGCCCAGGTCCAACCGACCGGCCATTGCTGACGATCCCTCTCGATGGGCCACAGCTGGCGAACAACGGAAATCTCCCGGCCCGGAGAGTCCGAGCCCGCTCAGTGATCGGGATAGGCCGTGCCATCCTTGTGCACGAACCGTCCGTCGGCATTGCTGCTCATCATGTCGATATCGGAGCAGGTCGTCACGTCCGCCGGCGATCGTGAGCCGACTTCGAGATAGGTCGCCGGCCCGCCCGACCGGTTGATCAGATGATGGCCATTGCCCGTCCCCTTCGGAAAAGCCGCGCAATCGCCGGCCCGCAGCACCGTTTCGCCGTCATCCTCGACCAGCGTGACTACGCCGGCGAGCACATAGACGAATTCATCCTCGTCCGAATGCCAGTGGCGCTGGCTGGACCAATTGCCGGCCGGCAGGTGCATGAGATTGACCCCGAAATCGGTGAGTCCGCCCGCATTGCCCAGCCGCTGCCGCACGCGCTCGGCGCAGTTTGCGTCATGGGGCGGCGGATAGCCCGAACCCGGGCGTTTCGGCACGGCGGCGATGTCGATCTTGGGCATCCCGTTGTCAAGCCGCTGGCTCAGATCGCGACGAAGGCGTTGCGCGAACGGTCCTTGCGCACCGAGGCGCCCGGGAAGACGGTGCCGTTCATTGCGATCCACGTGCCCGCCGCCGCCACCTGGACGGTCGCGAAGGCCATGCCGAGATTGAAGGTGGCGTCGCTTTCGCTGAACCGCGCCGGCGACAGCGCGCCGAGCAGTGCGATCCGCTTGTCGGGGATTCCGGCGAGCGCCGCCGCCGTTTCGGTCATCGTATCCGTGCCGTGCGTGATGACGATCCGGTCCTCGGGCGCGTCGCGCACGGCCGCTACGATCGCCGCCCGGTCGGCGTCATTGATGTCCAGGCTGTCCTTGCGCATCAGTTCGACGATCCGCACGTCGCCGGTCACGCGCGCCGTGGCCAGCAGCCGGCCGACCACGCTGTCGCCGATCTGATATTCGCTGAGCGCATCGAAATAGAGCTTGTCGATCGTTCCGCCGGTCGTGAGCACCAGGATATCCGCCACGCTGTCCAGTCCGCCTTGAAGTTGCTACCCGGCGACCGGCGCTTGCACGCCGATCATCGGTGGGTTGCAAGGGTGGCCCAGTCCTGGCCGCGCCTTCATCGATCTTCCTGTCTATACGCCGATAATCTCGCGCCGACAGCAGGCGATTCCCGTCATAAACTCAATCCGCCATCCCCCGAATGACTTTGTCCAAGGTCAACGGATAATCCCGAATCCTCACGCCGCACGCATTGTACACCGCGTTGGCAACTGCCGCGCCTGCGCCGCAAATCCCGAGTTCGCCGACGCCCTTGGCTTTCATCGGCGAGGATTTGTCGTCGAGTTCGGGGACGAAATACACGTCCTGCTCGGGAATGTCGGCATGCACCGGCACATGATATTCGGCCATGTCGTGATTGACGAAATAGCCGAAGCGCCTGTCGACGACCAGTTCTTCCATCAAGGCCGCGCCCACGCCCATCGCCATCGCGCCGATAATTTGGCTGCGCGCCGACTTCGGATTGAGGATACGGCCGGCCGCGAACGCGCCGCTCATTCGCCGAATCCGCGTCTCGCCGGTGTGGATGTCGACGCCGACCTCGCAGAAATGCGCGCCGAACGTGCCCTGCGCATATCGCTCGTACATGTCGGCGAATTCGATGCTGTCCTCGGCGCTGGTGCCGTCGCGCCCCGCCGCCTTGCGCAGCGGCACCGCGCGACCGGCCGCCTTGATCGTCCCGTCCTCGAATATCGCCTCCCCGGCGTTGAAACCGGCATTCTGGATCAGCTTGGTGCGCAGCGCGACGCAGGCGGCATAGACGCCGGCGGTCGAACTGTTGGCGCCCCATTGCCCGCCCGATCCGGCAGAAACTGGCGCCTTGCTGTCGCCGAGCCGCACCGTCACGTCGGACATCGGCACGCCCAGCATCTCCGCCGCGGTCTGGGCGATGATCGTGTAGCTGCCGGTGCCGATGTCGGTCATGTCGGTATCGACGGTGACATGGCCGTTGCGATCGACCGACACGCGTCCGCCCGATTTTTCGCCCAGATTGTTGCGGAACGCGGCCGCCATGCCCATCCCGACCAGCCACTGGCCGTCGCGCACCTGGCCGGGCTTGGGATTGCGTTTCGACCAGCCGAAGCGCTCGGCGCCCTCGCGCAGGCATTCGACCAGCTTGCGGCTGGAGAAGGGCCGCTTCGGGCCGGCCTCGGGATCATATTGCACGTCGTTGCGGATGCGCAGTTCGACCGGATCGACGCCGCACGCCTCGGCGAGTTCGTCCATCGCCACCTCGAGCGCGAGCAGGCCCACCGCCTCGCCCGGCGCGCGCATCGCATTGCCCTCGGGCAAATCGAGCGTCGCGAGCCGGTGCGAGGTCATCCGGTTGGCGCCGCCATAAAGCAACCGCGTCTGCTGCGCCGCGATTTCGGGGCCGCCGCCGGCCAGGTCGCCCGACCACACTTCATGGCCGATCGCGTCGATCACGCCGTCCTTGCCGGCGCCGATGCGGATGCGCTGGATCGTCGCCGGCCGGTGCGTCGTATTGTTGGGAATCTGCGGGCGCGCGATCGCGACCTTGACCGCGCGGCCGGCGGCGCGCGCACCCAGCGCCGCCAGCACCGCATCGGCGCGCAGGAACAATTTCGCCCCGAACCCGCCGCCGATGTAAGGCGAGATCACGTGGATGTCGTCGGGCTCGAGCTTCAGCGTGACCGCCAGATCCTCGACCGCCCAGGCGATCATCTGGTTCGCCGTCCACAAGGTCAGCTTGCCGCCCGTCCACGCCGCCGTCGTCGCATGCGGTTCCATCATCGCATGGCTGTGATCGGGCGTCGTATAGGTCCGGTCGATCTGCACCGCCGCCTTCGCGAACGCGCCCGCGAAATTGCCGACTTTGGTGTCGGCCGACGCATCGGGCCTGACCGCCTTGTCCTTCTCGGCGGCGAGGTCGAAGCGCCCCTCGACGCGCTTATAGTCGATCCGCACCAGCTTTGCCGCATGCCGCGCCTGCTCGAGCGTGTCGGCAACGACCAGCGCGACCGCCTGGTCATAATGCTCGATTTTCGGCCCACCCAGCAGATGCGCGGTATTCTTCGACGCCTTGCCGAGCGCACCGGCATTTTCATGCGTGACGATCGCCAGCACGCCCGGCGCGGCTGCGGCATCGGTCGTGTCGATCGCGGTGATGCTGCCCTTGGCGATTGCCGCACCGACGATCCAGCCATAAGCGGCATTGGGCGCGACATCGTGTCGCTCATAGGCATAAGGCGCGCTGCCGGCGACCTTGGCGGGGCCGTCGATGCGATCGTGCGGGATGCCGATCACGCGCCCGCGATCGATCGGGTTGATGCCCGCGGGCTGATCGAACTTCATCGCCGCGCCTCCCGCTGATCATAGACTGCGGCGAGCGTGCGTCCGATCAGGTCCTGCTTGAACGCATTCTCCTGCGTCGTGATCGCGCCGGCCAGCGCCGCGTCGGCGACTGCCTTTGGACCCTGCTTCGCCGCATCATCGGCGAACGCCACGCGCCACGGCTTGGGCGCGATGCCGCCGAACGCGAAACGGCCGTCGCCATCCTTGCCGAACACCGCCGCGACCGACACCACCGCGAACGCATAAGACGCGCGGTCGCGCACCTTGCGATAGATATGCGTGCCGCCCAGCGGCTTCGGCAAGGTGACCGAGACGATCAACTCGCCCGGCGCCAGCACGGTCTCGACATGCGGGGTGTCGCCCGGCAGGCGATGGAAATCGGCGATCGGCAAGGATCGCTCGCTGCCGTCGGGCCTGACCACATCCACCGACGCATCGAGCAGCCGCATCGCTACCGCCATGTCCGAAGGATGCGTCGCGATACAGGCGTCGCTGACGCCCATGATCGCCAGGTTGCGGCTGAACCCCTTGATCGCGGCACAGCCGGCACCGGGGCTGCGCTTGTTGCACGGCTTGGTGGTGTCGTAGAAATAGGGGCAGCGCGTGCGCTGGAGCAGATTGCCCGCAGTCGTCGCCTTGTTGCGCAACTGGCCTGACGCGCCCGACAGCAAGGCGCGGCTCAGCACCGCATAGTCGCGGCGCACGCGCTTGTCGGCGGCGAGATCGGTGTTGCGCACCAGCGCGCCGATGCGCAGGCCGCCCTCCTTCGTCGGCTCGATCCGGTCGAGCTTCAGCGGATTGACGTCGATCAGATGCGTCGGCGTCTCGATCTGCAGCTTCATCAGGTCGAGCAGATTGGTCCCGCCGGCGATGAAGCGTGCACCCTGCAGCGACGCCGCCGCCTGCGCGGCCTGCGCCGGGGAGGTCGCGCGTTCGAAGGTGAAGGGCCTCATGCCGCATCCGCCTTGGCCACATCGCGGATCGCGGCGACGATGTTCGAATAAGCGGCGCAGCGGCAGATATTGCCACTCATCCGCTCGCGCACCTCATGGTCCGAATAGGAGACGTCGTTCAGGTCGCTGGTGACATGGCTGGGGATGCCCGCCTCGATCTCGTCGAGCATCGCCACCGCCGAACAGATCTGGCCCGGCGTGCAATAGCCGCATTGATAGCCGTCATGCGAAACGAACGCGCGCTGCATCGGGTGCGATTTGTCCGCCGTGCCGAGCCCCTCGATCGTGACGATCTCGTCGCCTTCGTGCATCACCGCCAGGGTGAGGCAGGCGTTGATCCGGCGGCCGTCGACGATGATCGTGCAGGCGCCGCACTGGCCATGGTCGCAGCCCTTCTTGCTGCCGGTCAGGTGGAGATGTTCGCGCAGCGCATCGAGAAGGGTGGTGCGCGGATCAAGGTTCAGCTGCCGCGCCTTGCCGTTGACCTTCAGCGTCACTGGCATCGTCGTGCCGCCCGCCGCGCCCAACTGCGCGCCGCTGCCGGCTTGCGCCAACGTCGGAACCGCCGGCGCGGCCAGCACCGCCGCGCCCGCACCCAGCATGCGCCGTCGAGTCACGCCGCCAATCCCTGTCGCCGCCATAGCTCGCTCACCTTCGATTGCATGCCCCGTTAGACGCAGCATGCGGCATTTCGATCCGTGACCGCCAATGATTCGATACGGTGCCGGTGCGAAAAAGGCCGGCGCGTCGCCGCGGCGTGAGGCGCATGCCGTCTCGTCAGGACCGGCGGGCGGACGCAATCGATATGGAGCGCGCATATGCGAACTTTACGGCACCGCTCCCGACCCCGTCTCGCATTCATATGTGGCGCTGCGTAGATCGCCTGACGTCAAGCGAAGGCGGATCCATGCGGCAATATTCAATCTCGAGCGACTCTCCCCTGCACGTCGCGCGGCATATCCTGGATCGGGCTTGCTTTGCCGAGGCCCCGCTCTTCATGGAGAGCGCGGAGAACGGCGCGCGCGAATCGCCGCCTGTTCGATCGCCGCCTGCTCGATCGACGGGTCGCCTTTTGCGGAACGGTTGCGAGAATGCCCTTCTCGCGAACGTCGTGCTCCGATTGGGAGGGCTGGCGCTGATCTCCATTGCCGCCGCGGCGATCCGCTGGCTGTTCGTGCGCGTCCATGCCGATGCTCACCATCTCGCGACAGCTTTCGACTATCTGCTGGCGCTGACCGGATTCACCGGCGCCAGCGTCGGGAGCGTCTGCCTTTGCCTCGGGACTCATGTCGTCGACGAGATCGAAGTGTCGGAACGCTGGCGGCGGCGGCGCTGAAAAACATATGGGATTCATATGCCGTCGCGCGATTCCTCATCTCGCAATCCTATGCGTTTCACGGTCTTGCAGCGACGGGACGCGTATTGACGAGCGGCTCCTCGACATTCGGCGACGCTGATCATGACGGATATTGCCCTGCCACGAACATCTGAATCCGCAGCCGGCCATCACGGCCCCGCCGACCGCTTCGGAACGCTGGCGCTCGGCACGATCGGCGTCGTATTCGGCGATATCGGCACGTCGCCGCTCTACGCGCTGAAGGAGAGCTTCGTCGGCCATCACCCGCTGACCGTCGACCAGGCCCATATCTACGGTGTGCTCAGCCTCGTCTTCTGGACGATGATGATGATCGTCACGGTCAAATATGTGCTGGTCATCCTGCGCGCGGACAACAAGGGCGAGGGCGGCAGCCTCGCCTTGCTGGCGCTGATTGCCCGCCGGACCGAGGGCAGGAGCTGGAGCACGGGCATCGTCATGCTCGGCGTGCTCGCGACCGCTCTGTTCTATGGCGACGCCATCATCACGCCGGCGATCTCGGTGCTGTCCGCGGTCGAGGGCCTGACCGTGGTGCAGCAGGGTCTGGCGCCGCTGGTGCTGCCGATCGCGATCGTCATCCTGATCGGTCTGTTCGCGATCCAGGCCTATGGCACGGCGCGCGTCGGCATCATCTTCGGCCCGGTCATGCTGCTCTATTTCGCGGTCATCGCCGTGCTGGGCGTGACCGGCATCATCCGCCATCCCGAAATCATCGGCATCATCAACCCGTGGTGGGCCTTCAACTTCTTCGCGCTCGATCCCCGGCTCGCCTTCCTCGCGCTGGGTTCGGTGGTGCTGGCCGTCACCGGCGCTGAAGCGCTCTATGCCGACATGGGCCATTTCGGGCGCAAGCCGATCGCCTTGTCGTGGCTGTACCTGGTGTTTCCGTGCCTGATGCTCAATTATATGGGGCAGGCCGCATTGCTGCTCGACGAGCCCGGCGCCGCGGCGAACCCCTTCTTCCTGCTCGCACCGGAAGCGGCGCGGCTGCCGCTGGTCATCCTCGCGACCTTGGCGACGATCATCGCTAGCCAGGCGGTCATCTCCGGCGCCTATTCGGTGACGCGTCAGGCGGTCCAGCTCGGCTTCCTGCCCCGCCTCAGGATTACACACACCAGCGCCCGGGCGGCCGGACAGATCTACATCCCGCTGGTCAACTGGGCGCTGCTGATCCTTGTGCTGCTGCTGACGCTGGGCTTCAAGAGCTCGAACAACCTCGCCGCCGCTTATGGTATCGCGGTGACCGGCACGATGTTCATCACCGCCTGCATGCTCGGCATCCTCACCTTCACGGTCTGGCGCTGGAATCGCTGGCTAGCGGGTGCGATCACCGGCATCTTCCTGCTCATCGACGGTGCCTATTTCGCGTCGAACCTGACCAAGATCCCCGATGGCGGCTGGTTTCCGCTGCTGATCGCCGGCATTGCCTTCACCTTCCTCACCACCTGGGGCACCGGCCGCCGGCTGATGCGCGAGCGCCTGCGCGAAGGCACGATGCCGATCGAATTGTTCATCGCCTCGTCGGTCTCATCGATGGAGCGCGTGCCCGGCACCGCCGTGTTCATGTCGGCCGCGGCCGAAGGCGTGCCGCCGGCCTTGCTCCACAACATGAAGCACAACAAGGTGCTGCACGAGCGCATCGTGCTGCTCACCGTGTCGATCGACGATGTTCCGCAGGTGCCGCCCGCGGACCGCGTCGTGGTGGAGGAACTCGGCCAGTCCTTTTTCCGCGTGATCCTTCATTATGGCTTCATGCAGGAGATCGACGTGCCCAGCGACCTGATCGGCATCTCGGTCTGTGGCGGCGCCTGGAAGATGGCCGACACGAGCTTCTTCCTCGGCCGCCAGACGCTGATCGCCTCGTCGCACCCCGGCATGGCGCTATGGCGCGAGCATATCTTCGCCTGGATGCTGCGCAACTCCGAGACCGCGATGGAATTCTTCAAACTCCCGACCAACCGCGTCGTCGAACTGGGCAGTCAGGTCGAGATATAGCGGAACTCGAAGATTTGACGACCGCTCGCCGCGCCTTCGACCAGGGCGATCGAGATGTGTATCGAGTGAGTCACGCTCTCAAGCCGTCATCCCGGCGAAAGCCGGGACCCATATCCTCGGAATATCCGGAAATGGCGGTGTCTATGGGTCCCGGCTTTCGCCGGGATGACGGAAATTGGGAACGTAACGGGCTACTTCAGCGCCCATGCGCTCTCGTGCGGATGACGGCGGGAGCGGCGTCGATAGTGTAGAATTCACGAATTCCGTTCACCCAATTACTCGCCGGACCGCGCCGCCATCACCCCTCCGACCCCATCAGCCGATAACCCACACCCAGTTCGTTGACGACGATCGACGGCCGGCTCAGGTCCGGCTCGATCTTCTGACGGATGTTGCGGATCACGACGCGCAGATATTCGATGTGGCGCTCATAATCATTGGCCCACACGCTCTTCATCAACTGGTCGTGAGTGATGACGCGGCCCGGGAACCTGGCGAGTTCGGCCACGACGCCATATTCCTTCGGCGTCAGATGGATGTCCTCGCCATTCTTCAGCACGCGCCGGTTGACCAGATCGATCTCGACATCTTTGACGCGCACGCTCGATCGGGCGCCCTCGGCGCTGATGCGATGGCGCAGCGCCGCCCGCACGCGCGCCAGCAGCTCGTCGGTGTCGAACGGCTTGGTCACATAATCGTCGGCGCCGAGATCCAGCGCGGTCACCTTCTGATCGGTGGCGTCGCGCGCCGACACCACCAGCAAGGTCGCCTTCGAACGCTGGCGGATGATCGGCACGAGTTCCATGCCGTCGCGATCGGGCAGGCCGAGGTCGAGCAGCACGACATCGGGATCGGCGGTCGCCAGCAGCTCCAGCGCCTCGCGCGCCGACGCCGCCTCGCTCACCTCATAGGACGCGCGATCGAGCGTGGTCCGCAGCAGGCGGCGGATCTGCGCTTCGTCGTCGACGATCAGCACCTTTGCCGCTTTTCTCACCCGATATCCTCCTGATCCACCGCCCGGACGAGGGCGTTTTCGGGGAAATGCACGCTCAGCCGCGCGCCGCAGGGTTCGCCACGGTTCGCGGCCTCGACGCTCAACCCCATCGCCTCGGCAAAACCCTTGACGATCGCGAGGCCGAGCCCGGTTCCGCTTTTGGAGCGGTCGGAGCCTTCGAAACGGGCGAAGGTCTCGAACACCTTGTCCTCGCGGCCGGGCGGAAGGCCCGGGCCTTCGTCGAGGATCGAAAGGACGATCTCGCCGATCGGCCGCGTGGCGACGATGGCGATCGGCGTGCCCGGGTCGGCATAGCGGCCGGCATTGTCGAGCAGATTGATCAGCACATGGTGAAACAGCTGCGCATCCACCCGCACCAGCGGAAGATCGGGCGGCACATCGAGCCGGATCTCGTGACCCTCCAGCGTGCGGCGCGTGTCCTGGACCGCGCCGGCCACGGCATCGGTCAGGTCGGTCGGCTCGAGATCGAGCCGCAGCGCGCCGGCCTCGACGCGCGCCATGTCGAGCAGATTGGCCACGAACCGGTTGAGCCGCCGCGCCTCGCCCTCGACCGTGTCGACCAGCTGCGCGGGCGTCACCCCGCGCATCTCGGCGGTCGCGGCGAGGATCGTCGTCAATGGCGTGCGCAGGTCGTGGCTGACCGACGACAGCAGCGCCGCCCGCAGGCGATCGCGCTCCTTCAGCTGCGCGACGTCGCGCATCTCGTCCTCGAGCTGCATCCGCTCGAGCACAAGCGCGGCCTGGTCGATCAGGCTCAGCAGCAGCGGAATCTGGTCGAGCCGCACGGGATCGCGGCCGTCCTCGCGGGCGAGACCGGCGACGCCGAGCACGCCGCGCCCGGTGCGCATCGGATGGAACAGCCAGTCCGACGCGGTCAGCGTATCGGATCCCCGTCCCGCTGGCAGGCCGCGGTCGATCACCCATTGCGCGGCAGCGCGTTCGATATGATCGAGCCGGTCCTCGGGCGGGAAGGCGGCGCGCAATTGCGGTCCCTCGCTGGACGGCATCAGCACGCAGGCGCGCGCGTCGAACAGTCTGGCGAGTTCGGCGCAGATCGCCTGCATCAGCTCCTCGTCATTGGCGATCGTCGTCAGCTGGCGCGAAAAACCCGCCAGCGCGGCATTCTGGCGCGCGCTCGACGCGGCGAGATCGGCCTGGTCGCGCACCCGCGCCGCGAACTGGCTGGTCACGAACGCCACCGACAGCAGCACGACGATCGTCACGACATTTTCAGGGTTGCTGATCGTCAGCGTGCCGGTCGGCGGCAGGAACACGTAATTATAGGCGAGCGACGACATGAGTCCCGCGAACAGCCCGGCGCGCAGCCCGAACAGGCTCGCCGCGACCATCACCGGCAGCAGATAGAGCAATGCGATATTGGCGAGGTTCAGCGTCGCGCCCAGCGTCCAGCCGAACGCGGTGACGCCCGCGACCATCAGCGCCGACCAGACATAGTCCGATGGATGGCCCCACGAACCGTGCCGCCGCCGCCGCACCGCACCCGCGGGCGTCGCGTCGCGGTCGGCGGGCAGCACGTGCACCGCGACGTCGTTGAGGTCGCGGACGAGGCGATCGACGACCGAACTGTGGCGCAGTTCGAACCACCAGCTTCGCGACGATTTGCCGATGACGATCTGGGTCGCGCGCGCTTCGCCCGCATAGTCGATCAGACCATCGGCAACGGTCGCGGCCGGGATCGTCGCGGTGGCGGCGCCGAGCTGCGCGGCCAGCGCCATCGCCGCGTTGAGGCGCTGGCGATCGGCTTCGGTCAGTTCGTGCGAGCGCCGGGTCTCGATATGGATCGCGGTCCATGGCGCGCGCAGCGCGTCCGCGAGCCGCTTCGCGGCCCGCACCAGACCGGTCGCATTGGGCAGCTCGCTGACCGCGACGAGGATACGCTCGCCCGCGGCAAAGCTGCCCGCCAGCGCGTGCGCCCGGACATAATCGAGCATCTGCGCGTCGACCGCCTGCGCCGCCCGGCGCAGCGCCAGTTCGCGCAACGCCGACAAATTGGATTTGGAGAAGAAGTGGTTGAGCGCGCGCGTGGCCTCGTGCGGAATATAGACCTTGCCGTCCTTCAGCCGTTCGATCAGCTCGTCGGGCGGGATATCGACGACCTCGATTTCCGCGGTCTCGAGCACGCTGTCGGGAACGGTCTCGCGCACGCGAACCCGCGTGAACGATGCGACGACGTCGTTGAGGCTTTCGATGTGCTGGATGTTGATCGTCGAATAGACGTCGATCCCGGCGGCGAGCAGCTCGTCGACATCCTGATATCGCTTGGGATGGCGGCTGCCGGGCACATTGCTGTGGGCGAGCTCGTCGACCAGCACCAGCGCGGGATGGCGCGCCAGGATCGCATCGATGTCCATCTCGGCCAGCACTCGGCCCTGATATTCCACCTCCGTGCGCGGAACGATCTCATGGCCGCGCGTCAGCGCCTCGGTCTCGGCCCGGCCGTGGGTCTCGACCACGCCGATCACGACATCCACGCCGGCGCGCTTGCGATGCGCGCCTTCGGTCAGCATCTCATAGGTCTTGCCGACACCGGGCGCGGCGCCGAGGAACACTTTGAGACGACCGCGGCCTTCCTGCGCGGCGACGCGCAGAAAGGCCTCGGGCTTTGGTCTGTCCGCGCCGTCGGGTCGTTCGTTCACCGGCCGCTCTGTGCCCCAAGCCGGTCGAGCTGTCGATTGAGCGCGAGCACGTCGACATGAGCCTCACCGAGCAGGCCGAGCAGCGGATGCTCAATCGATTGCTCGACCAGCCCGCGAACCTGCGCCTCGGACAGGCCACGGACCCGCGCGACGCGCCCGACCTGCGCCAGTGCCGCCGCCGGCGACAGATCGGGATCGAGTCCGGAACCGGACGCGGTGACGAGATCCGCCGGAAGCGGGCCGGTGACCCCTTCGGCCCGCCGCTTCGCGACGTCGGCGGTCACCCGGTCGGCCAACACCCGGCTGGTCGGCCCGAGGTTGGAACCGGACGACGCCAGGCCGTCATAACCGTTCGCGCCGGCGGCCGACGGACGCGTCTGGAAGTAGCGATCCGACGTGAAGGCCTGGCCGATGACGGTCGATCCGATCACCGTGTCGCCGTTGCGGATCAGGCTGCCGTTCGCCTGCGACGGGAAGACGATTTGCCCGACGCCAAGGATCAGCAGCGGGTAAGCGAGGCCGAGTAGGAGCGCGAACAGCAGCGTCATGACGAGCGCCGGGCGCAGTGCGGACGTGAAGTCGGAAGTCATAGAATGTCTCCTGGGAAGACGTTCGATATTGCAAACTGTGGATCGGTCCGACTCCCTTCCCCCTTGATGGGGGAAGGATACGGAGACTTGGCGGCTTTGCCGCCTAGTCGGAGTTGGATGGGGGTGATGTTTGGCGAATGGCTCTACGCCGAACGTCACCCCCATCCAGCTCCGACTAGGGCCCGCCAAGGGGCGGACCCAAGTCTGCGCAACCCGCAACCGTCAGCCACGGGTAAATCATGCCCCCGGCATGATTTAGGATCGCCCGGGGGGCGATCCGGCCCGTGGATGACGATTGCGCCCATCAAGGGGGAAGGGGCGCGGTTGACAGACTGCTGCGTCGATTGGGTCATGATCGAGGGTATCCTGCTCACGCCAGCCCCAGCCCATTGACCGCAAGGTCGATCAGCTTGATCCCCACGAACGGCGCGACCAGCCCGCCCAGGCCGTAGACCGCGAGATTGCGCGCGAGCAGCGGCCCGGCGCCGATCGGCCGGTATCTGACGCCCTTGAGCGCGAGCGGCACCAGCAGCGGGATGATCAGCGCGTTGAAGATGATCGCCGACAGGATCGCCGATTGCGGCGTTGCCAGACCCATCACGTTGAGGATGGCGAGCTCCGGATAGAGTATGATGAACATCGCCGGGATGATCGCGAAATATTTGGCGACGTCGTTGGCGACCGAGAAGGTCGTCAGCGCGCCGCGCGTCATCAGCAGCTGCTTGCCCAGCCCGACGATCTCGATCAGCTTGGTCGGATCGCTGTCGAGATCGACCATGTTGCCGGCTTCGCGCGCCGCCTGCGTGCCGGTGTTCATCGCCACGCCGACATCGGCCTGCGCCAGCGCCGGCGCATCGTTGGTGCCGTCGCCGCACATGCCGATCAGCTTGCCGCCCTGCTGTTCCTTGCGGATCAGCGCCAATTTCTCCTCGGGCGTCGCCTGGGCGAGGAAATCGTCGACGCCCGCTTCGGCCGCGATCGCGGCGGCGGTCAGCGGATTGTCGCCGGTGATCATGACGGTGCGGATGCCCATCCGGCGCAGCTCGGCGAAGCGCTCGCGGATGCCGGCCTTGACGATGTCCTTGAGCGCGATCGCCCCGAGCAGCCGGCCATCGCGGGCGACCGCGAGCGGCGTCATGCCGCCGCGCGCGATCTCGTCGGTAATCCGGCGAAGCTCGGCGGCGGCCGGCGTATTGCCCGAACCGGGATTGGCCTTGAGCACCGAATCGACCGCACCTTTCTGGATGGTCGACCCGTCGATCGTCACGCCCGAGATCCGCGTCTGCGCGGTGAACGGGATCACCACGGCGCCGCCGGGAAGTTCGGCCGTGGCGATGCCGAATTTCTCGCGCGAGAGGATGACGATCGAGCGGCCCTCGGGGGTTTCGTCGGCAAGGCTCGCGAGCAAAGCGGCCTCGGCCAGCTCTGCCAGGGAAACGCCGCCGACCGTCTTATATTCGCTCGCCTGACGGTCGCCGATGGTGATGGTGCCGGTCTTGTCGAGCAGCAGCGTATCGATGTCGCCCGCCGCCTCGACCGCGCGGCCCGATTTGGCGAGCACGTTGAAGCGGACCAGCCGGTCCATGCCGGCAATGCCGATCGCCGACAGCAAGGCCGCGATCGTCGTCGGGATCAAAGTGATCAGCAGCGCGGCGAGCATCGCGACCGGGATGCTGCCGCCCGCATAGGATGCGAAGCCGGGAATCGTCGCGACCGCAATCAGGAAGATGATCGTCAGGCCGACCAGCAGGATCGTCAGCGCGATTTCGTTGGGCGTCTTCTGCCGTTCGGCGCCCTCGACCAGCGCGATCATGCGGTCGAGAAAGCCCTGGCCTGGTTCCGCCGTCACGCGGACCTTGACCTCGTCGGAGATCACGCGCGTGCCGGCGGTCACCGCCGATCGGTCGCCGCCCGCCTCGCGGATCACCGGCGCGCTCTCGCCAGTGATCGCCGCCTCGTTGACGCTGGCGACCCCCGCGATCACCTCGCCGTCGGCCGGAATGAGATCATTGGTCTCGACCAGCACGATATCGCCGGCGCGGAGCTGGCTCGCCGGAACCAGTTCGAAGCTGTCGCTGGTTCCGAGGCGTTTGGCCGTGAGTTCGGCCTTGGTGGCGCGCAGCGATGCGGCCTGCGCCTTGCCGCGGCCCTCGGCCAGCGCTTCGGCGAAGGTGCCGAACAATACGGTCAGCCACAGCCAGACGACGAGCTGCAGCTTGAAGCCCACGCTCAGGCCGTCATGCCCGACGACGAGGAGGATCGTCAGCAGGGCGGCGACGATCGCGGTGGTGAACATCACCGGGTTGCGGATCAGCTGGCGCGGATCGAGTTTGCGGAACGCATCGCCGATCGCCGGAACGATCAGCTCTGCGGTGAACAGGGATTTTGGTGCGGTACGGCTCATGAGCTGTGCCCCGATCAGAAGGTTTGGCCGCGGACCATCATCAGATGATCGGCGATGGGACCGAGCGCGAGGCTCGGCAGGAAGGTGAGACCGCCCAGGATCAGCACGATGCCGACGAGCAGGCCGACCCAGAGGCCGCCGGTGGTCGGGAAGGATCCCGCGGATTCGGGCGTATATTTCTTCGCCGCGAGGCCGCCGGCGATCGCCAGCATCGGCACGATGATGAAGAAGCGGCCGATCCACATCGCAACGCCCAGCAGCGCGTTGTAATAAGGCGTGTTGGCGGTGAGGCCGGCAAAGGCCGATCCATTGTTTCCGACCGCGCTGGTGAAGGCATAGAGGATTTCCGAAAAGCCGTGCGGACCCTTGTTGAGCGGCCCGGCCAAGCCGTCGGCGACGACCGAGCTGATCGCGGTCAGCCCGAGAATGGTGAGCGGCAGCACCGCGATCGCGAGCACGGCGAGCTTCACTTCGCGGCCCTCGATCTTCTTGCCGACATACTCGGGCGTGCGGCCGACCATCAGCCCCGCGACGAACACCGCGAGGATCGCGAACAGCAGGAAGCCATAGATGCCCGCGCCGACGCCGCCGACGACGACCTCGCCGAGCTGGATGTTGAACAGCGGGATCATCCCGCCCAGCGCGGTGAAGCTGTCATGCATCGCGTTGACCGCGCCGCACGAGGCCGCGGTCGTGACCACCGAGAACAAGGCCGAGGCGGCGATCCCGAAGCGGACTTCCTTGCCCTCCATATTGCCGCCGGCGACGCCGAGCTGGTGGAGCACCGGATTGCCGGCCGCTTCCTGCCAAGTGGTGATGGTCGTGCCGGCGAGGAAGATGATCAGCATCGCCGCGAGGATCGCCCAGCCTTGCCGGGTGTTGCCGACCGCCTTGCCGAACGTCCAGGTCAGCCCGAAGCCGATCGCGAAGATCGACAGCATCTGCAGCAGATTGGTGAAGGCGTTGGGGTTTTCGAACGGATGCGCCGAATTCGCATTGAAGAAGCCGCCACCATTGGTGCCGAGCATCTTGATCGCTTCCTGGCTCGCGACCGGGCCGAGCGCCAAGGTCTGTTTGACGCCCTCGATCGTGCTCACATCGACCGATCCGGCCAGCGTCTGCGGCACGCCGTTGGCCACCAGCACCGGCGCATAGACGATGCAGAGCGGCAGCAGCAGATAGAGCGTGATGCGGGTGACGTCGGCCCAGAAATTGCCGATGCCCGCCGCCTGCCGCCGCGCGAAGCCGCGGAACAGCGCAAAGGCGAGCGCGATGCCGGTCGCGGCCGACAGGAAATTGTGGATGGTGAGGCCCAGCATCTGGCTGAGGTTCGACAGCGTCGATTCGCCGGCATAGCTCTGCCAGTTGGTGTTGGTGGTGAAGCTCACCGCGGTGTTGAACGCCAGATGGCCGCTCGTGCCCGTATAGCCCAGCGGATTGAGCGGCAGCACGCCCTGCAGCCGCAATATCGCGTAAGTGAACAGCAGCAGCGCGACGTTGAACAACAGCATATGCACCGCATAACGACGCCAGCTCTGCTCGACCGTCGGATCGATGCCCGACAATCTGTAGAAGCCGCGTTCGACGGGACCGAGCACAACATGGAGCGGCGTCCGGCGGCCTTCGTAGAGGGCGAACAGCCACATGCCGATCGGCTTGGTCAGCGCGACGAGGATGGCAACGAAAGCGAAGATGAGAATCCAGCCCTGGATGGTCATGGCGTCGGTCCGATCAGAAGCGTTCGGGCCGCACGAGCACGGCCACGAGATAAAGGAGCAGGCCCGCGGCGGTGATCGCCGCGAGCCACAGATCGATGGTCATGATGTCGTCCTCAAGCGTTGTCGGCGAGGCGGACATAAGCGAGCGTCGCCGCCACCAGCCCCAGGATGATTGCCAGCCAAAACAGGTCGTCCATTGCCATGGTCTCCAATCAGCCGCGGCGCATGCGCCGAAGCGACGCAAGGACGGCTCTCGTCAGGGCATGGAGATAGGGCGGTTGGCCGTAACGATGCGAGACGCGCCAATGACGGGACGCATATGTTTAACGTAAAAATGGGCGTTTGCCGGCTGCATTGGCGGCGAGAGGTGGTCGTGGGCGAGAATAGTCGGCCGATTCGTAGCGAAAAATCCTCCCCGTCGCTGTGCGGTTGGGAGGATGTTTGGCGGCGAGTCAGCCTTATCCCAGCTCATATGGGGCAGGAGACTCGCTTCCGAGATCCAGCCCTTGACCTGCCCCGCTCTTAGCCGCGCCGATCTCCAGTCCCGGCCAGAGATCCAGCCATCGCTTCCTCGCAACCCGCTCCCGAAAAACCTGAAGCTTGCGCGCAGCGACGTGCGGCGTCGGCACCAGCCGCAATCCGAACAGGTCGTCGAGACCGAACGGCGCGGCGATCTCGCAGCGATCGTCGCTGGTGCGGCGGACGGCGACGGCGGTCGCGGTCTCCGGCCAGTGGCGCATTGCATCGGTCGCCGACCGATAGGCGGTGTCACCGTTGCGGACGTGCATCCGGGCCTGGTTCTTGACAGACCACTCGACGCCCGGATGCAATCGATGCAGCCGCCGTTCGAGACGCCGGTCTTCCTTCTCGTCGATCCGGCCGGTATCGAACCAGATGACGTCCACGTCGGTGATGGGCGGCGAAGCCGGTCGCGCATGGAGCTGGTTCCAGACGAGATTGCGGACGAAGCCCGCGCCGATCCAGCAATCGGGCAGATCGAGCGTGCGCACGGTCGCGAGTATGGACCAGCGCGCTGTGTCGCCGATCATGAACCCTTCAAGGACTGCTCGACTTGTCATCTGCGCATCATGGCAGAGCCGGCCATGTGACGATCACGCAATTCGGGCAACTTGCAGAACTCAGGCGGCAGTCCGTTCGTAGTGGATAACCCCGACGAGCGCGAGCAAGGACATGCCCAACCAGCCAATCAATGCGAGCAAAGCATCGAGGCCTTTGGGATTGATGCCAATGACCTGGACCAGAAAGGCAAAGAGTAAGGCCGATGCGATACCGAGATAATAAAAGCTACTGTGGGGACGGCCGGAATGCTTATCAACAAGTATGACAAGCGCATATGCGCCAGCCAGGACTGAAAGCCACGGGATCAAACTGAGTCCGATTCCGTCGCTGCCCGCAAACATCATGGTGACGACAACGACCGGCGACAACCAGGCGCGAAGTCCAGCCCATATCCGGGCTTTGATTCGGTTGTCGACCAATTCGCGTCCTGCCTCATCTGATCCTGCCAGCCATCATGCCAGAACGGGGCGCAGTTTGATAGCATTTGGGAGCATCGGCAATCCGGTCGTCATACCGGTCACCAGGCGCTTTCGTCATCGCACTCTCGACGGACATCGAGCTCGTCGATCATACTTCTCGGTTCCGGTTCATCCGGCTCAAAGCACCCAGGTCCCCGTCAGCGCCGTTACATCCCCGGTGAACAGCACCGAGAAGTCGGCCACGCCATTGCCATCGGTGTCGCCCAGCAAGGTCGTGGTGTTCGCCCCTCCGTTGAACGCCAGCGTGAACTGGCCCGCGACGCTTGAGAAGGCGCCGACCTGGGTGAACGCCTCATTGGTGCCCACAGTATTGGCGTTGGCATCGATCGCCGACAGATTGAGGATGTCGCCGGCGGCGAAGTCGAGAATCCGGTCGGCATTGGCGCCGGCCACGCTGTCGCCGATCGCGAGATAGACGAAACGGTCGTTGGCCGCGCCGCCCGCGAGCATGTCCTTGCCGCCGCCGCCGGTCAGGACATTGGACAGCGCCGACCCGCTCAGCGTGTCGCCGAACGCCGAGCCGGTGAGGTTTTCGACATTGACGATCGTGTCGATGCCCTGGCCGCCGCTCACCGCCTGCGCGGTGGCGAGGCCGAGGTTGACGGTCACGCCGCTGCCCGCCGCAGCATAGCTCAGCGTGTCGATATTGGCGCCGCCGTCGATGTTGTCGTTGCCGGTGCCGCCGCTGATTATGTCGTTGCCGGCGCCGCCCTTCAGCGTGTCGTTGCCCCCGCCGCCGTCGATCGTGTCGTTCGAACTGCCGCCGTCGATCAGATCGTCGCCATTGCCGCCGGAGATGATGTTGTTCTGGTTGCTGCCGGTCAGCGTGTCGGCCTGCGCCGAACCGACCAGATTCTCGATCGACAGGAAGATATCGGTGCCCGCGCCGACCGTGTTCTGCGCGGTCGTGAGCGCCAGGTTGACGGTGACGCCGGTGGCAGCGGTGGCATAGCTCGCAGTGTCGCTGCCGGCGCCGCCGTTGATCGTGTCGTCGCCGAGGCCGCCGGCAAGCACGTCGTTGCCGCCATTGCCGACGAGATTGTTGTTGGCGCCGTCACCGGTGAACTGGTCGTCGAAGCCGGTGCCGACGAGATTCTCGATACCGCTCAGCGTATCGCCGCCGGCGCCGAGCGTGGTCTGCGCGGTCAGGATCGTGAGGTTGACCTTCACGCCCGCGGTCGCGGTTGCATAGTTGGCGGTGTCGACCCCGTTTCCGCCGTTCAGCATGTCGTTGCCGAGTCCGCCGACGAGGCTGTCGTCGCCATTGCCGCCGGTGAGGGCATTGCCGAGTTCGTTGCCGGTGATGACGTCGTTATACGCCGTGCCGATCACGTTCTCGATCCGGCGGACGGTGTCGGTGCCGGCGCCGCCCGTATTCTGCGCCGACTGGCTGATCAGGTTGAGCGTGATGCCCGCGCCGACCAGCGAATAATCGAGCGTATCAATGCCCAACCCACCGTCGATGACGTCGTTGCCGAGATCGCCGCGGATGCTGTCATTGCCGGTGCCGCCGTTCAGGCTGTTTTCGCTCGCGGATCCGATCAGCGTGTCGTTGAACGCCGAGCCGGTCAGGCTCTCGATCCCGGTCAGCGTGTCGCTGCCAGCACCTCCGGTCGCCTGCGCGCCCGCGACAGCCAAGCTGACGCTGACCGCGCTCGCAGCCGCCGCATAGGATGCGATATCGGCCGTTCCCGCGCCGCCGTCGATCGCGTCATTGCCGTCGCCGCCCTGCAGCGTGTCGTTGCCGTCGCCACCCGTCAGCGTGTCGTTGCCGGCGAGGCCGTCGAGGATGTCGAGGCCCGCGCCGCCGGTCAGCACATTGGCGGCGCCGTCGCCGGTCAGCGTGTCGTTGAACGCGGTGCCGATCAGATTTTCGAAGCCGGAAATCGTATCGCTGCCGGCGCCGCCGGTCGCCTGCGCGGTGGCGAGCGCGAGGCTGACGGTCACCTTGGCGGCGGCGTTTGCATAGCTCAGCGTGTCGATCCCGGCACCGCCGGAGAGCGTGTCGGCGGCCGTGCCCGCGCCGCCGTCGATCAGATTGGCGCCGGCGTTGCCGGTCAGCGTGTCCGCGAACGCGGATCCGGTCAAATTCTCGATGCCCGAGAGCGTGTCGGTTCCCGCCCCGCCGGTGGCGGTGCCGGTCGCGAGGTTCGCGACGACCGCGCCCGCGGCGCCGGCATAGGAGGCGGTATCGACGCCGCCGCCGCCGGTCAGCATGTCGTTGCCCGCGCCGCCGACCAGCAGATCATTGCCGCCCGCGCCGTTCAGCATGTCGTTGCCCGCGCCGCCGAAGAGGCTGTCGCCGAGTTCGCCGCCGGTCACGCTGTCGTTGCCGGCACCGCCGTTGACCGTGAAGGGGGAGCCCGCGAGGCCGGCAAGGCTAAGCGTGTTGCCGGCGGCGGCGAGGGTGAAGCTGCCGACCCCGATCTGCCCGCCGGCCAGATCGACCGCGCCGGCGGTGGCGATCGTGATCGCGCCGATGCCGGTGATGGTGGTGAGTCCATCGAGCATGGCGGCCGCGAGCGTGACGCTCTGGCCGTTTCCGGTCAGTTTTTCGATCCCGGCGAAGGTCGTGGTGGAAAAGTCGACGGTGCCGCCGCTGAAGGCCAGCGTGACCGTATCGGTGCCGTCGCCGCCATCATAGTGCTCGCCGGCGACGACCTCGGATGCGGTGTTGACGCGGAGCAGGTCGTCGCCCACGCCCCCGCTCATCGTGTCGAGGCCGGCACCGCCGGTCAGTGTATCATTGCCTTCCTGGCCGCTCAGCGTGTCGTCGCCGTCATTGCCAAAGAAGGAGTCGTTCTTGAGGCTGCCGAGAACGACATCCGCCGCCGTTCCCCCGACGACCCCGACATTCCTGCCGTACATCCCGCCGTTCGCGCCGGTGAGGATCAGCGTGTTGCCGGAATCGTTGAGTCTGATGGCATCCGCATCGACATCCGCGCCGGTCAGGTCCGCCGTGCCGCCGGTGGTCAGAAATATGTTTTCATAAACGGTGACGGCGGAGAAATTACCGAACTGCGCCGCGGTCAGGGCGAGATTATAATCGTATATGAAGAAGTCGAGCTCGATATACGCCGCCGAAACTTCAATCGATTCGACGGTGTCGTCGATGTTCAGCGCGCTGATATCGATCACGTCGGTGCTGGGGCTGCCATAGCCTTCGATATTGGTGAACCCGTTGATCGAGAGGAAATCATTGCCGTCGCCGCCGCTCAGCGTTTCGCCGGCCTCGATCGGCTCCTCGATGTCGATATACTGGATGCTGAGATAGTCGTCGCCGTCGCCGCCATAATAGCTGTCGACCCCCGGGCCGCCATAGAGGCTGTCATTGCCGCTGCCGCCATGCAGCGTGTCGTCTCCCGTGCCACCGTCGACGCTGTCGTTGCCGCTGCCGCCATCGAGGCTGTCGTTGCCGCCGCCGCCATAGGCTGCGTCGTTGAGCGCGCCGCCCGAAAGCGTATCGTCTCCGTCGAGGCCGTTGATGATATCCTGGGCGTCACCGCCCTGATCGCCTTCGATCGTGTCGTTGCCTGGCGTTCCGTTATAGGTCGGCATGGTCTGCTCCTTGGGGGGTCGCGCGCGGTATCGGGCGAGGGGTCAGGGAAACGAGGCTGGGGGGAGTCCGGCGGCGTGATCCGTCAATCGATCCTGCTCCGGGGCCGTGCCGGGACAATCGCACGCCGGGGCGGACATCAGATCTCCGAAAAAACGAACTGGTCGCAAGCACATAGGACAGCCAAAAGAGTCCGCGGCCACGCCGTCGGGCCAAGAGCGCGATCCGATCGGATCGAATCGCATGCTCTCGTTCTGCTGTGTTTCCGGCGCCGTCCGACTCACCAGATCATGCCTCCCGAACCGGCTATGGTCGCGATGAGGCATGACTTGCTGTGATCCCGGTCACAGCGTCGGCGACGCGGATGGCCCTGTCGGCAGATATGTCATTATTACATAATGATTACATGCCTCGAATTTTACTGACGCCTTGCTTGAGCACCTTCTCTGGCCGCGCTTGTCCGCGTGTCGCAACTGGCAACCAAAGCAGGACCATGGTAGCTGCGCGGGCATGTTGCCCGCTGCGGAGAAAACCGCTTATCGGGTCAAAAAGAAAGCCGCTGCCACAGCCATATGAAATCGCCGAATGATACTTTGGAAGAGCTTGGCTGGAGGGCCTGTTTCAGCGAGCAGGTTTCGGGCGAGGAAGCCCGGATATCTCAACCCGTCCGGGTGATGGCCGTCCATCGCGGCAAGATTGCCGTCATGGGGGCGGGGCTGCAGCGTTTGATCACGCCGTATATTTCCGGCGCCCGGCCGTCGGACGATCATCCCACGGTCGGCGACTGGCTGCTGATCGATGACGGCACGCTCCAGCCCATCCGCGTCCTTCGCCGCATGAACCTGTTCAAGCGGCGCGCGCCGGGAGATCCACGCAAGGAGCAGATGATCGCCGCCAATATCGATACATTGTTCATCGTCGCCTCGTGCAACCAGGATTTCAGTGTCGCGCGGCTCGAGCGCTACCTGGTGCTGGCGCGCGAGGTGGGGGTGAACCCGGTCGTCGTTCTCACCAAGACCGACCTGACCGGCACCCCGGAAACTTTCGCGGCCGCCGCGCGCGCGATCGAGCCGGGATTGCGCGTCGAAACCGTCAACGGCCGCGATCCCGCCAGCGTCGCTCGCCTCGCAGCATGGTGCGGCATGGGCCAGACCGTGGCGCTGCTCGGATCCTCGGGCGTCGGCAAATCGACGCTCGTCAACACGTTGCGGGCGTCGGACAGCATTGCCACCCAGGCCATCCGCGCCGGCGACGATACCGGGCGCCACACCACCACCGTGCGCGAAATGCATCGGCTCGAACAAGGCGGCTGGCTGCTCGACACGCCCGGCATGCGCGAACTGCAATTGTCCGATGCGGCCGCTGGTATATCGGAGGTTTTCGACGATTTCATCCTGGCGGCGCAGGACTGCCGATTTTCGGATTGCGCGCACGGCCGCGAGCCCGGCTGCGCGATCCGGGCAGCGATTGCCGAGGGCAGGCTGACATCGGTGCGGTTCGATCGCTGGCGCAAACTGGCGGGCGAGGACAGCGCCAACGCTGCCCATGGTCCGAAGCGCCGCCGATAAGGGCGAACGTCCGGCCTGGCGATTCTGCTGTAGTAATGCCGGCCGCATGGCCATAGGTGCGCGGCGCAATTTCAGGCAATTCAGGTAGACGCATGGCCCGCAAACATTCCAGGCACGGTCCTTATGAAGACCCGCATCGCGAGGACGAGGCTCCGGCGGTGGTGGTGCCTTGCTGGCTCTGTGGCCGGCCGCCCGGCAAGACCATAGTCTGGCACCACCCCGTGCCCAAGAGCCGGGGCGGGCGCGATGTGGTGCCCATGCACCCCATTTGCCAGCAGACGCTGATGGCAAATTTCACCAATGCCGAACTGCAGCGCCACGGGATGGATGTGGAGGGCCTGCTGGCCCACCCCAACATCCGCAAATTCGTCGATTGGGTGGCGAACAAGGACCCCGATTTCACGGCGACCACGGCGAAGAAGCAACGCTGATCGAGGGGGGGGGCTTCAGCTGGCCCGTCGATCGGTCATGCCGCCCCCAAGGCGCCTGAAACCGTCATTGGCTCGATCCCGTTCGATCACCCGGTCGCCGAGTTCACCACCCTTGCCAAACCTATCACCCTCGTCACCTGCAACGTCGCCGATTTCGCGCCGAAGGGCGTACCCACCCTCAATCCCTCGGCAGCGTGATTGCAGTTCTCACGCTGATGCCCACAGGCGCTCTGCCGTCATCCCCCCTGCCGTCATCCCCCTTGCCGTCATCCCCGCGCAGGCGGGGATCCATTTTTGGCATAGATCACCAGCGCTTATCGACCGGACGTATGGATTCCCGCTTTTCGGCAAGCTCAGGAGTAGACCGCGCAGGCTGAGGAGGTGCGGCCGTGATCAGTCTCGCTCAGTCTAAAATGGCCTTGTTGAGGTCGATAAACATGACCGGCTCGGCGCGTTGGCGATTCTCCAAGGTATCGAGTTGCGTGAAACCGCATTTCTCGTAGAACCGTACAGCATCTGCCTTGGAATCGACCACTACAAACCGACACCCGACCGTGGGGCACACGAAGGTTTTGGCCTGTCCAAGGGCGAGTTGCACAAGCGATCGTCCAAGATTGTGGCCACGATAGCGGCTGTCGACCGCCAGCCGCGCGATCTTTACGGCAGGGTAGTGGTTGTAGAGGTATTGAAGTCCTTCGTCCGGCACCAGGGATGCAGTGTCATCGTCAGTAACGACCTCTCCGCACACGAGGGTCACATATGCGATCAGCTTACCGACCTCGGTAGTGAATACGCCGTACGTTCTCGCCAGGCTCTGCTTTTCGTATGCGTGCGCGTGGCGTTGAGCGAATGTTTTGAGGGCAGTGTTGCCGTCACCCAGCTTCAGCCCAGTGAGCCTGTCACCGGGCTGAATCTGTCGAATGGTGACATCTGAATCGTCTGCCGCCGGCAAGCTCTCAAACCAGATCTTTGAGCTTCAGCTTGATAGCGCCGTCTCGCCGCAGCGCGTTTGACAGCTTGACACCTGCCGCAAGGTTGGGCGCAGCGGTCTTTTTCGGACGCCCATGGGCCACCTGGCGTTTGAACTTCTGGGCGTCGGCGTCCGTTAGAAGAACACGGCCAAACGCGTTGGATTTGATGCTCACATGCTCCTCCTTTCAAAAGGCAACGTCCCGCAATATGCGGGTTCCAGATTTCTAAACGACAAACGTGGAGGTTTTGCAACCAGCTTGTCGGGCGGAACCCCGTTGTGGCGGAACGCGGTGTCTCGCCTCGGTCGAAAACGCCATTATCGGCGCGATGTCCAAGGGGTCTGGCCGCGCCGCCCTCCGTCGCCGGAGCCGCCATTACCCCCGCTGAAACCTTCCGTACATCGTGCGTCGGCCACGGTGCGCGGATCGATAATGTCGTCGTCGCCGCCCGCGCCGCCGGCTTCGGACCCGCCGCGATGGCGCCCCCGTCGCCGCCCGGATTCACCAGCGCCGTGGCGCTGGAAAGCGGCAGCGGCCCGGCCCGGCAGGCGCTCGTTGTCTCGATCGGGCGTAGCGCCGTCAGCAAGGCGCTCCCGGACGAAGTGCCCGCGAGCGCTTGCGCGGTGACCGACGTCGGACGGCTGGGACGTCCGCGCCTTCGCGCGCGCATGGACCGGCCTGACGCCGCTGTTCGATGCCGGGCGCATGGCGCTCTACAGCTACGCCGCCGACGCCCATATCCCGCTCGCAGCCTTGCGCATCGGCGTGATGTACGCCGAGGGCGACGGCGTACCGACGAGCGATGCGGAAGCGATACGCTGGCTCCGCACCGATACCCGCCTGCGTGGGGCCGGTGCGTTCCAGCGGGTGGCGCAGTTTACCGAGGCGCCAGAGGAGTGAGCGGATGCTGTGACGTTGATGTGACGTTACGTGCGGGTGAGGGCGGACCCTTCCCGGCTCGTCAACGCCGCTGCTCCCTTCCCCGAACATAGGCAGCGACGTCCGCCACATCGCCGGTCAGCAGCACGCCGGGCGACTGCGCACCCGGGCGCTCGATGACGATATAGGCATCGGCGTCCATGGCCGGCGAGCCCGGCCCGCCGCCGGCGCCCGGACTCCGCCGCCCGTCGGCCCAGATCACTTCGAGATCGCCGCGCCCGGCCATCGCCCCGAAGCTGGCGACCCGCACGATCCCGGTCGGTGGAACATCGATCCTGGCGGTCGCGGCACTGAAGGGCAGCCCGCCACCCCGCCATTCCACCGTCCGGGGTGCCCGCCGATCCTGGAGGACCACCACGACGGGCGCGTCGAAGCCGGGCGGGGTCACAAGCTGCAGCCGCGGCGGCGGCGACCAGCTCGACTCGTAGAAGGTCGCCATCACCAGCAGCCAGCCAAGCCCAACCCCGACGACAGCCATCAGCGTCGTGACCAGAAGGCGTCGCGACGGCGAAGATCCCCGCGTGAGCGCGCGCCCGGCAAAGGCGAACAGCGCCAGTCCGCCAAGCAGCATCAGCACCATGGCGATCGCGATGGCCATCGCCAGCCCGCTTGCTCCGTCTCCGCCCATCGACCTTCTCCTGACAGCCCGCGAGAGCGCGTCGACTATCGCGCACAATCGGGACATCGTCCACGACGCCGGGTCGGGCGGGAAGGAGTAAGGTGCCAGGTGCCAGGTGCGGTAGCATGTCATCTTCGCGTCTCACCATTTCGATCCGACATAACGATGACACCCGATCATCGCCCAGTATGGAATGATAAGGGTTGATGCGCCTGGCGCCGAAATCACTCTGAAGAGAGATGGCGCGACCAGAATATGGGTGGTATCGAAGCGGCATGAATGTCCTGCTGTTCATGACAAGCCTCGGCCGATGTGCCGATCCGGCATTCTGCCCGTCAAACGAGGAACTGATCGGGGCCGTCAGAGGCTATGAGAACCAGTTGGCATTCGACGTCATCAACAGAGGCGACGACGATGATCCTGCCACAATCATTGTGCCGCTGACCCTTCTGAAAATCACCGGTCTGGACGATGTCAGTTGCGGCCGCCTCTCGGAAGGCACCGTGTCTTGCAGTTTCACTGTCAGATATGGATACAAGAGAATTTCGCATATCGACCGGCTTGTCAGGAACAGCGATGGGTGGACGATTGTCGATGCCCGGGTGACTCCTTTGCTGCAGTTCGACATCGAAGTGCCCAAGGTCACATTGAGCCGGTAATGCACTTGTTATCGACATCCGGTTCCCCATTCACGCGCACCTGCCCAGCTTATTAACGCCGCTCCTCCCCGCGCTTGCCCGGCGCCAAGGTGCGGCCGGTGCGCGCTTCGAGCGCCGCGATCCACGCCGCATCGCCGATCGGGCGGCCGATGCTCTCCGCCCTATGGAGGGCGAGCCAGGCTTCGTCCTGATCGAAGTCCTCGGCCAGGAAAGCGGCGAAGTTGCCGACACGGTCCAGCGCGGGTGCGACGCGAACCACGCGGTCACCTTGCCGGCGAGATGCGCGCCGACGCTCGACCAGCGCCAGTCCGCCGCGTGCTCGATCAGTCTGGCGCGAACCGGATTGAGGCTGACGTAGCGCAGCGCATGGAAGAGGCGGGTCTCGTCCATCGCGACCGAACCGAAGTGACCCCTGCCAGACATGCCCCGTCCGCCGTGCCCGCGCGTTGACATAGGCAGTGTAACGCCGATGCAGGTCGCCGAAGGTGCGACGCAGGCCGTCCTCGTCCGCGGGCACGACGATGGCGTGAACATGATTGGGCATCAGGCACCAGGCCCAGACCTCGGCGCGTGCCTTCTCCGCCGCGTCGGCCAGCAGATCGAGATAGAGCTCATAGTCGCCTCCCTCGAAGAAAGTCTGCTGCCGCCCGTTGCCGCGCTGGGTCACATGATGCGGAAGGCCGGGAACGAAGGCGGGCCATGACGCGGGCTTACGCAAGTTTAGGGGTTAAGCAAGGCGTCGCCATAATCCACCACCGTAATCCACCGTAATCCACCGTAATCGGCGAAGAAGGACATGACGGAGGCGCAACGCTGGCATCGCCTTGCCGCCGATCGCAAGGATTCTCCCGCGATGCTGCGCCTCGGCTTGATCCATGCGACGGCATCGGTGGCGTGCCCCGCGACGATGCGGAGGCGGTGCGCATGCTGGTTGCGGGCGTCGCCCCGTTGCTGAGGATCGCGGCGCCGATCATGAGAATGTGTGCCATGGTTTACTGTCTGACCGCCCGGGATAGCGTAAGATCGAAAGAATGAGCGCCAATCCTGCTGAAAATAAACTATTTAATTACAAATACTTAATTTTCCAACGTGGCGGACGCTGTGTTCGTCGAACCTTGGCGTTGGCGGGCACAGCGCCCATCTAGCCGATCCGGTCAATCGCCTGTACCATGCATGAGGACAATGAAAGAGAATTTACATGCCTTCAGCGCTTAGCGCATTTTTGGCGCGGAACTCAGTTGCCACCGTTGAGAGCCTTCCGCTTGTGCATTCTACGCGGAGCTACAATTTCCGTGCGATATTAGCCGGTAGCTCATTATCACCGCAGCCTTGCGACGTCTTCAAAGGAGAGGATATCAACTATTTCTTCGTAGGCCGGCCGGCCTACAAGCACCGTTCCGACAACTCCACAGCGGAGCCATGGGAACTCCCGTGCTGCTTCATCTTTGAAGCAGATGCAGTCAGTCCAGCCAAACGCGTGTTTCCGTTCGACTCAGGCGCTTTCGTATCGCAACGATATCCCTCATACATTGGAACAATGCCGCTGAAGGAATTCGAATCATCGGGCAACGAAGCGATTGGCAAAATAATCGGTTCATTTTTCGGCTCATCAGATCGATACTTCAACCTTTCACCTAGGCCGCGTGAGGAGTTCGAGCTAGAGTTCTCATTGACCCCGTTCGATGCCGAACTCAGCGCAGCCATGCGACTTGCTGGAGAGGGAACTCCGACCAGCTTCGATGATAGACGGTTTACGATCGAAGTTCAAACCGATACGGCGTTAGATCTTGGAGAAATAAATCCAATCGCTGTGATTATTCCAGAGGTATATTTGGATATCGACGGCGTACTTGATAAAATTGAGAATGAGTGGAAAGCAGAACCCATCGGCTACCCCATTTATCCGCTAAACCTTGCTGCTTATTACGCCGTAATATACAAAGAGGTGCACGATTTTTACAAGCGAGAGCATTACCTATGAGTGTTCGTCAGCTCATTTTATTTAGTTCTCCGGTGAGTGATCCTCCTTCCTTTGTTATTCCCGTTTTTTCGATTCCGGGAAGCAATCAATCTTGTGTCCAGGATTTAGACGGCACGGGGAAGATTTCTCGTTTCTGTTCATTCGATTCGAATAGATTTTTTACAGTCCCGATTTTGCTGCCGTCTTTTCACGTTAACGTCGGGGACGAGGGGCTGCTCGCGTTCTGGGTAGATGCGCACACCGTTTTTGTAGGAGTATCGCATGAACTCAAGCCGCTGCTCTCCGCTCTAGACGAGCATGACCTTCCCGCATTTGTCGCAGTAGAAGCTTTATCGCTGGTCGGTGACCCGACCCGTATAGGGCAGGCTGCAAAGCGGGCCGCGGCAAAGTTCGCTTCCGCGTCGGCCCGAACAAGCTATCAGAATCGCGTTTCCAATCGGGCCGCCGTTCTCGCTGCCTTGGCCTCTAATAAGCGCACTGCGGAGGCACTTGGGGACTGGGAGCTGGAGCAGGTTCTTGAAGTGCTACAGAGTGCGTTAGCCGAAAAGAATTGGTACGCAGCCTGGCGCGTGGCATGGCAAAGATATGGTGGTGAAGAGAAGTTATTTGCTGTCGCTCGCTGGAGATTGGAAAATTTTGAATCGACACAAATTGATAATGACGTCGCGCTAGATGTATTGATGCGAAAATTTAATGAGGATATCGGCGAGTTTTCATTTGAGCTACTGAAGCGGAGAGGTGAGGATTGGCAATTATGGTATGGTGTTTGGACGGCATTGTGGATAAACCATTACCGCACCCATGATTTAATCGGTTTAGGTCTATCGTTTTTGTATGCTGATATACATGTCCGTCGCACCGTGCCCTACCAGTGGATGATTGTGTGGCGTAAGTTATGGCAGGCGAACACGGCATTAAAAGCCGACCTAGAACAACTTGCCAACGCCGCACGGGATGCTGCGCCCCATGACGACTATTTCGCCGAACATGTCGTTATTCCACTTGTCGATCAGCACAATGCAGCTTGGGCTAAAGAGTATCTGCAGCTCTGGTTAGGCAAGCCGAGGCCGATTAATATCTGGGTGGATACATATATTCGATTTTTGAAATCGAATCGTTCAGCCGAGTACATCGCATCGGGGGTGGCCTGGCTGCGTAAATACGGCAAGGGTATGAACGCATGGATGAAGCTATGGGAACATTTACGTCGCTTCATGCGGGAAGATGCCGCTAGAGACGTTGCTGAGGAATGGCTGGTAAAGGCAAGAAAGGATCTAAAGTCCTGGCCACAAGTGTTCAGGGAGGTTGTTAGGCCATCGGATCCTTCCTCACGCCTCGTTCACGCCGCTCAGCTTTGGATAGAAGCGACCGAAGGCGCGAAGCGAGACGCTTTGATTGAACAGATTGGATCAAAATGAGGGTGAGAATTTCGGTGACATGTGCAACAATCCCTATTTGATATTGCGAGCCGGCCCCGCTTACGAGAGGTGAGGGGCGGTTCGGTGCATGGCGGAGTAGTGGAGGTATGAAGACAGTTGTAAACCAGTAGCGAGGTCGCACGCGTTCATCGAGATGGTCTTGCCGGTCTCACGTCGGTTGCAGCGAAGTCGTCGCCCTTGAACAGCAGGGGCGCATCCATTGTTCTGGCCAGCGCATAGGCGGCGCAATCTGAAAGGTTGAGCCTGGCCTTGGAGTCGATCCCCTTCCCGTAACGGCCAAACGCGGCCAGCGCCTCGCGCGCCTGCGCCTCGTCAAAGGGGGCAATCTCGAAATCATTGTCCGCAAGCAGAAAGCGCCACATAAGGCGCTCGGCTGCTTCGCCGCGCCGTGCGCGCATCACCATCCCGGTTTCGTGGACGTTGACCGCCGAAATCATCAGCCGATCGGCCTGCGCGATGGCTTCTGCATAGGTCGCAGCGTCGGACTCCCGTTCGAATATGGAGACCAGGGCCGAGCTATCGACGACGATCATCGAGCGTTGAGTTCATCCATGATCTGGCTTGGCGGACGCGGATCATGAACCGGCAAGGCGGCGATTTCAGAGCCAAGCGCCAGCATCTGCTGTGCGGTCATCCGGCGGCGAGAGACCGCAGCGGGTGCGATACCGGCGACGCGCGCCTCGTTCTCCAGGGCGCGCTGAATGGCGGCCGCGACCGGCACCCGCTGCACGGCGGCGAGTCGCTGGGCGAGCTTTTCGCTTTCCTGAGAGAGATGGATCATGATCACATCGTATCGGCGCGGTGTCGGCAGGGCAATCCGGTGAAGGCGCATTCGCGTCGCCGAAGCTCGAACGCGGCTTCCATCAAGCCTGCGCCGATCTCGCGCCCGCGCGGCGCATCCTCGTCTATCCGGGGACCGAAACATGGCCGCTCGCGGAGGACATTGCGGTGATGCCGCTCCAGGCGGCGGGTGAAGCTTTGCTTGCGCTGGCCTGATTGGAAAAATCCAATCTAGATTGGCATTTCCTATGGGTTCGTGATATGTTTCGATTATAGGCCTGCCACACTCCAGCGGAGGGAGCGATCAAAAATGTCCGAATTAACAGGTGAAAACAGGGAAAACGGCCGCTTCGGTCCCGGCGAATCGGGCAATCCCGCCGGCCGTCCGAAAGGCGCGCGTAACAAGGCGACCATCCTCGCGGAGCGATTGTTCGAGCAAAAGGTCGAAGCGGTCGTCGAGAAGATCAACGAGCATGCGATCGGGGGCAATGTCGCCGCGATGCGGCTTTTCCTCGATCGCGCCGCACCGCGGACCCGCGACAGGATCGAGTTCGCGTTGCCCGAACTGCTCACCTCGGACGATGCGTTCGCGGCGCAACTGGCGCTGATCGCCGCGGTCGCCGCGGGCGAAGTCTCGCCGCGCGAGGCCGAGCGGATGATGGGCCTGCTCGGAACGGTGATGTCGACGCTCGCGAACCGGGAAAGGAACGCCCGGATCGCCGAGCGAGATCGGGGATATATGGCCGCCGCTGAAGCCGCGCGCGCCGAGCGTGCCGCCGCGACGGAAGAGGCTTGGGCTGCTGCCGCCGAATCCGCCGGGCGGTCGAGATAATCGAGGGGACGGCGCCGGCCGCCCCGCCGCGCCCCGCTGCAGACACGGACGCCACGCGCCCCGGCGACAATCCGGTGACGGCGGGGCCGCTGGCGTTCCTCGAATATTCCGACCCGGACGGGATCGCCGCGGGGATCAGGGAGGACATGCTGAAGGCCGATCCCGATCTGCGGCCGCCCTATCCGCCATATGACCGGGAAAGAGTGCGCCGCATGGGTATCGGGTGCCGATGTGACTGGGCATGGGCGTGGGGAAGGGGGCGATGGGATCGCCGAATTAACAGGTGAAAACAGGGCGAACGGCTTGTCCAGCGGAAAGCTGGGTGACACTTGAGACCAGTTACATGGGTGACAGATTCGAAGGGTGGGCGTGCCCGCGAGCGGGCACGCCCACCCTTCGAAGCCGCTTCTTTTCCGGCTCGATGACGCCGA
>Ga0268265_10000280_pt1 | contig 57902 bp, 67 predicted proteins | sample KBSSwiS52_FD_190355 | JGI IMG/M metagenome (GOLD analysis project Ga0268265, IMG submission 190355) | Switchgrass rhizosphere microbial communities from Kellogg Biological Station, Michigan, USA - KBS Switchgrass S5-2 (SPAdes) (version 2) | ecosystem: Host-associated > Plants > Roots >... | reverse complement strand
TGTGAGGGGACACGTGACTTTAGAGTCGGCGGGAGGGCGGGATAGGGCGGTATTGGGTGGGACAGTGTGGGACGGAATGGCGGTTTCGCGCGGGTTTCGGGGGTGCTCTCCAAAAATTGGCGTTTCGGGGCGTTGTCTAGAGTCGGGGGCGATTTAGACAGTGCTCGGACAGGTTGAATTAGAATCGGGGCGATTGGGGCGTGACCCTCTTAGAGGGCGCTTAGTGGCGGATTACCGCCGTTTGAGGGGCTGATGATCGGGCGGCGATGGCCGCGGGCGCCTGCGGGAAGTGGGACTCGGGTGGTCCCAGTTCGGGCAGTGGGGTCCCAGTTCCGGAAAGTGGCGGATTTCTGCGGGTCTGCGGGGGAGAGTGGGTATCATGCCCGACCTCGGCGGCGGCGGGGAAGTGGGACCCCTTTGCGGGGTGGGACGTACCGCCAATGTCCATCGGCGCCGGTGCGGACGAAGATGTATTCGTGCTCCGGCTGCTCGCCGATCCGGGCGGTCTGATCGTGGCCGGTCAAATGCTGGCCATCGAACGGGCCGCCGCGGCAGAAGCCTGAGAAGGCCATGTCAGTAGGACAGGAAATCCATCTCGGCGTCCGACATGGCGTCGCAGACCTCGGCGTCGGCGCCGGCGCCGAGCTGGTTGAGTCTTTGCCAGACGGCTGCGAGGTCGCCGCCGCGCGGCCAGGCGCGATCCTGGGCGGCGCCTTTGGCGAGGCGGCCGATGGCGTCGTCGCGGCCTTTCTGGGCGAGCAGCCAATCGGCGAAGCTGGGCTTGGCGGGTGGGCGATAGCGGGCGGCGTTGGGCGACGGGTGCGCCATGGGGGCTTCTCCTTTCGGGCGATCGTCGAGCGCGGCTTCGTCGAGCCGGAAATAGCGGGCCAGCGTCTCTCGTTCTTCGTCGCGGAGGCGGCGGGGCGATCCGGTGCGGATGTAGCGGCCGAGATAGTCGGGCCTGCGGCCGATCAGGCGCGACAGCGACGAACAATCCTCACCGTGCCGCTTGATCAGGGCAGCCAGCACGCCGCGGGCGGGAGGAAGGGCGAAGGCGACTCGATGTTCCATGCCATGCATTGGAACAAACTAGGAACGATTTGGCAAGAGGAGTCTTTAGGGTCAGTCCAGCCGCATGGTGTCGCTGCAGCGCACGGTACCGAGGCTGGCGGTGCGAAAGTCATCGCCGGCGGCGACCCGATCGATATCGACAATGCGGACGTCGGTTCTTTCGTCCCTGGCGTGCTTGGCATCGAGGACAAGGCAGACATATTCGGCAAAGCCGTACCGCCGCGAGCCATCGGTATGGACACCGATATTCCATTCAACCGCCGCCGCTGGATCGAAGTGTATGTCCACGATCTTCGGCTCGGATCGCAGAGCAGCGAGTGCAGCAGCTCCGCCATCGCGATAGCGCTGCTGGATGACAGCCGGCGCAACTGCCGGCGCGTTTGCCTGCGGTACCGGCGGCTGGCTGTCGCAGGCCGATAGAGCAAAGACGAGGACGCCAATGGTGAATGCCTTTCTCATCATCGACGATCCCCGTCTCAAATCTTCCGACCGATGAACACGATCCGGCCGACCACGTTGACTTCCTCGTGGTGGACGCTGTCGGGCGGGACGCGGTCGTTGTCCGACAGGATCGAGACGCGCTCGCCGTGCACCCTTACCCGCTTGATCATCGCGATCTCGCCGATCGTCAGCGCCCAGATCGCGTCTTGCTCGCGGATGGTGCGAACCGACCGGTCAATCAGGACGATGTCGCCGTCCTGCAGCGTAGGTTCCATCGAGTCGCCGCGTCCCCGCGCGAACGTCAGCAGCGGTGGCGGCGTCGTCGAGATCCGCTCCAGCCACGATCGTGGAAAGTGCAGAATTTCTGCCTCGACCACCCCGTCCGAATAGGTCCCGCCCAAGCCATAGGCCAGGTCGATCTCGTGGACCGTGACCAGATCGAGACGGCCTCCCGCGGTCGATCCGACCAGAATCGCGTCGATCGTCGTCTGCAGCTGCTCGGCAAGGTCGGCTAGCACCTCGGTTGGCCAGGCGCGCTTGCCGACCCAATAGTTCGCGAAGCTGGAGCTCGGGATTGGGAGGCGTTTTTCAAGATCGCCGCGCTCCAGGCCGAGTTCAGAAGCGCGCGCACGGACGCGGGCCGCCATCGATTCCACAATCGTGTATTGACCTGATCGTTTTGTGGAGTCTATATCCACGTTTGTGGATTTCTTGCGAGGGGCTTCAGATGTCACCGGCCGTCACCATACATCCTGAGGCCGTCAAGGCCGCCATTCGCATGCGTTACGGAACGCTTGCGGCGTTCGCGGCCACGCATCGGCTGGAAGCTCAAGCTGTGCGGGATCTCCTGCGCGGCGTTTCGGCGACCGCGAAGCCCCATGTGGCCGAGTTGCTCGGGGTCGATCCTGATCACCTTACCATCTCCCGGTCCACAGACGTGGAGATGGATAGCAAGCCGGGCGGCGCGGCGCACCGTCTAAATGCTGGGGGTCGCTAGACATGGTCGAGCCGAAGCCCTTGCTCCGCGATCTCAACCCGATTGCGGCAGACCTGTTCGACGAAATGCGGCGGCACAGGATCGCGAACGGCGATCTCAGGGACGCTGCGATCGAGCTTTGCGCAATGCTCGACGTGATGTGCGAGCGCAAAGCGATCCGCCCCGGCTTCCGCGACCTCGTCAAGTCGCAAGCCGATCGCCTGCGCGAGACCATCACGCATGCGCGGGAGGCCTGCTGATGGCGACGGCTCCCGCAAACGACACGCTGCAGTTCGAGCAGGTCGACGACACCGGGTTCGTCCGGGTCGAGGACGTCGAGGTCGGCAAGCGGCTCCGTTCGGTCGATCCGGTCTGGGCCGATGCGCTCGGCAGCGCGATGCTGCGCGAAGGTCAGGCCACGCCGATCGTGATCTGCCGGCTGCCGGGCCAACCGAAATGGATGCTGGTTGCCGGCGCGCACCGGCTCGAAGGCGCCCGGCTGCACGGGATCGAGCAGCTGAAGGCCGAGATCATCAGCGCACGCGTCGGTGAGCGGGCGCAGCGCGAGATCTCCGAAAATCTCTGGCGTCGCGGTCTCGATCCGCTTGAACGCGCGGCGTTCATCGCCAAACAGGTCGAAATCATCAAGATTCGCAAGGGGATCGACCCCGAGCAGGATATACGTTCGGTCGCTGCGCAAGTGCGTTGGAACCGGGCGCGCGGCGCGGCAGTGAAGGCCGAGGCGGCGGATGCGTCGGAAATTTTTTCCCACGCATATGGCTGGTCGGATGAAATCGCCGAGAAGCTCGGTGTCAGCGCGAAGACGGTCACCAACGCGCTCGCGCTTTACCGGCAGATTCCGCCGTCCGCAGCGTCCCGCCTTCGCGCGGCCAAGCATCCGATCATCGACAACGCGAGCGAGCTTTCGAAGCTGGCGAAGCTGACAGACGAAGAATTGGATGCGGTTGTCGATCTGCTGATCGCCGGCAGAGCCAAGCGGGTCGCGGAGGCCAAGGCGCTGGTCTCGGGTAAGCACGACACATCGTCACCCGAGGACAAGCGCCTCTCGACGTTCGTCGGCACCTTCCAGCGCATGACGCTGAGCGAGCGGCATGGGGCGCTGCAGCAGCTGCCGCTGCCGGCCGGAACCTCGTTCTGGCACGGGCAGCACCGGGCGGACATGCTCGCGGCGCTCAATGCCGGATTCGCGGTGCTTACGGGACTCCTCGATGGCGAGCCGACCGACGACGACGCGCTGCTCGATGCGGCCGGCAAGCTGCAGCAGATGCTCCACACCATCCAAGGTGTCGCATGAGCCGGTGGCCCGCCAGTCATGTGTGCGGTCTGTCGCCCATGCAGCACGCGATCCTCGACGCCTATGATCGGGGCCTCAGCGTCTCCGCGATCGCGGCGGAGACCGGGTTCACGCTGCACCAGGTGCGGCGGCAGCTGAAATATTGCGGCGCGGCCGACACCAAGGGGCCGAACCGCGACAATATCGCGTCGGCGTCGGCCGCGTTGCTCGCGGCGATCCGGCAGCATCATCCGCATCAGGTGCGGTCATGAACGGCCGGCCGGGCACGCTGCGCGAGGCGCTGGTTTTCTGGGCGGTGATGATCGTCGGGACGGCGGTGGCCGTGTCGCCGTGGATCGTCGCGCTGCGGGTGCTGCCGTGAAGATGGGCGTTCGTCCCTCGGCGCGGCAGGTGGCTGCGCGGGAGCGTCATGCGGCGATCAGCCGGTCGGCGTATCGGCGCCAGGCGGCGGTGCTGGCGCCGATGCTCGCGCCGGAATGCGCGGCGAGCGCGTGCGGTGAGCGGGTCGCGCAGCGCGGTCACCTCATGTGCCGGGATCATTGGCTTTCGCTGCCGCTGGAGCTGCGCCTGGTGATCCTGCGCTCGCAGGCGGCGGGGCATGTGCGGTCCTACCAGGACGCCGTCACGGCCGCGGTTGATCTCATCGATAGTGGGAGGTTTGGACTGTGACGCCACGTCAAAAGCAGGCTTTGGACTTCGTGACGGCGTTCATCGCCGAGCGCGGCTTCGGGCCGTCTTACAGCGAAATCCAGGCGGCGATGGGCCTGAAGACACGGAGCCGGGTGGCGGTGCTGCTCGACGCGCTGGTCGAGCAGGGGCGGTTGCGGCGGACCCCGAACCGCGCGCGCGGGATCGAGGTGGTCGGGCTGCATGAGCGGACGATCTCGATGTTCACAACGACGGCGCTTCGCGAGGAGCTGCGGCGGCGGGGTGAGTGGACAGCCCCTCTCCCGGCCTCTCCCCAGAGGGGAGAGGGGGCATGACGATCATCCAGATCGCCGAGTGCAAGCTGATACGCGCGTGCGGCAGCGTGCATGACATCACCGACTGGCTGGATGCGGCCGGCGAGGACTGCGCGCCGGAGCAAGCCGTCCAGCTGCTGGCGGATGACAATGGCGCGTGCCTGATCGTCGATCTGCGCTCGTTCACCGCGGTGCAGTTCCAATGAGCGCCGAGGCCGCTCGCTTGCGCAAGCATCGCGTCGAGATGGCGCGGGCGCTCAGCGACAACATCACGCTCCAGGAGGCGCGCAAGCGGATCGCCATCGAGGAGCGCGTGGCGCTGGCTCGCCGCGCGCGCGGGGACTCACCCTCACCCGACCTCGCTGCGCTCGGCCACCGGCACGTCCGCTCTTTGGCCCATCCGGGGGATGGGCCTGCGGTCGTGCCCCCCCCAAGGGGAGAGGGGCGAGGTGCCGCATCAGTGGTGGATGGACCTGTGAGCGCCGTTGGACTCTCCTGGCCGGCCGAACAGGCGCTGATCGCGCTGCATTGCGGGCTGCCGGTCGACATCGACAAGCGGACCGAGCGCGGGCTGATCCTGCGCGGGCTGATCGAGATCGTGCCCCAGATCGACTGGGTGGATCGTCACCTGGTCCCGGAGCTCACTGACGAAGGCCGGCCGGTCGCCGCGGCGCTGCACGCGCAGCAGCTCGAAAATGCGCGCTATTTGCGGGCGCAGGGTGCGCGCCGCTCGATCAGGGGGCGGCGGGCATGAGCCGGGAAGCGCTTCTCAAAAAGATCAAGAAGGCGCTCGCGCTGGCCAAATCGGCCAATGAGCATGAGGCGGCCGCGGCGCTGGCGACGGCGCGGCGGTTGATGGACGAATATGGCGTCGACGAAGTCGAGGTCGAGCTGGCGGCGGTCGGCGAATCCGTCGCGCGCGGATCGCAGAACGAGCGGCCGGCGCGGTGGGAAGTGACGCTCGTTCTCGCCGTCGAGCGCGCGATCGCGGTCAAGCCGTTGCTCGATGTGGACCGGCGGTGGTGCTTCATCGGCATCACGCCGTCGCCGGAGATCGCCGGCTATGCCTTCACCGTTCTCTACCGGCAGCTCAAAAAGGCTCGCGCGCACTACGTCTCGACACAGTTGAAGCGCTGCACGGTGGCGCGGAAACGCAAGCGCGCCGACCTGTTCTGCGAGGGCTGGGCGGCTGTGGTCTACCACAAGATCGCGGCGCTGAATCCGGAACAGCCGCTCGACGATTTGGTCCGCCGCTATCTGACGGAGCGCCACGCAAATCTCGGCGCGGTGAAGCCGCGGGCGGCCGGGCTGTCGGGCCGCGTGGCCGAGGACGATCGCGCGCGGGGCCGCGACAGCGGGCGCCAGGCCGAGTTGAACCATGGCGTGGCCGGCGCCGCGCCGCAGCTGCGCATCGGGGGGCGGGCGTGACGAAGTCCCCCATCGGCGAGAAGCTGCAGGCAATGGCCGACGGCCCGATGGTTGGCGGCATCGGGAAGGTGCGGAAGCGTGGCAAGGTTGTCGCGCGCGGTTATGCGGCCGCGCCTGGCACCGGGCCGGACGGCGAGACGTGCCGGAGCTGCGCCAATCGCTACGGCGTGACGGGCGGCCGCAAGACATTCTGGAAGTGTCGGCTGGCGCCACGATTCTCGTGCGGGCCGGCGACCGATATCCGTCTCGGCTGGCCGGCTTGTGCGCGGTGGGCGGCGACAGACCCTCACCCGGCCTCTCCCCCGAGGGGAGAGGGGCAGAAGTGACCAAGCGTCGGGCCTTGACCGATCCGCGGCAGATCGACTTGTTCGCCGTGCCTGCGCCGACGCGCGGGCCGGCGTCGTTTGCGGGCTATGGTCAGCAGGTATCGGCCGCGATTTCGAACATGTTGCGGCACGATCTGCGGTCGCGCGAGGAAATCGCGGCGGCGCTGTCGAGCGCGATGGCCGAGGACGTCTCGCCGCAGATGCTCGACGCCTATTCGGCGCCGGCGAGGGGTGCGCACAACATCAGTTTCGCGCGGGCGATCGCGTTCGTCTCGGTCACCGATCAGCATGGAATGATCGAGGACGCGGTGCGGCGACTGGGCGGCCACATCCTGTGGGGCGCCGAAATCAAAGCGGCCGAGCTTGGTCATATCGACAGCGAAATCGCGCGGCTTCGGCAGCGCCGCAAACAACTCGCGCCAGAAGTGTCGCCGATTACTCAGGGGAGGAAGCACGCGTGAGTGATTATTGCCATATCAGCTGGACGGCCGGTGAGGCGCGCGTGAAGGGCTTCAACGCGTCGAACCGCGGCAAGGCGACGACGGTCCGGATCGAACTGGAAGTCACCGATTCGGACGCGCTGTCGTGGATCATGCGGCAGCTGCAGGAAGCACAGCAGGCGGCGAAGCTTCGGACGGTGACAACGCCGACACGTCGCGCTCGTGCCCGCCAGGACAATCTGCTTACCGCTGCCGATGTACTCGCGCTGCTGCCGGCGCCACCGCTGAAGCTCTCCGATCAGCGGGGAGGTCGGCGCTGATGATCGCGGGCGGGGGAAAAGACTGGTTTGACGCGCAGGAACTGGCCGATCTCGGGCTGCCGGGGCTGTCGAAGGTCAAGCGCAAGGTCAACGAGCGCGCCGCGCATGAATGCTGGGCGCTGAAGCATGGTGCCGATGGGTCGCCGCTGGCGCGGCCGCGGCGTGGACGCGGTGGCGGGCTCGAATATCACATCACCTTGCTGCCGGCGTCGGCGCGGGCGGAGCTGATCAAGCGCGGGATGGTCGGCGGGGCCGATGTCGCGACGCAGCTGCGGCCGGCCGACGCGCTGGCCGATAATGGGCGGTGGGGGTGGTTTTCGGCGCAGTCCGAGAAGGTGCGTGCCGAGGCGATGCGGCGGGCGGCGATCCTCAACACGGTCGAGGCGCTGGAAGATGGCGGGCAGACGGCGACGTCGGCGGTGGCGCTGGCGGCGGACCAGCACAAGGTGAGCGCTGCCACGATCTGGAACTGGCGGCGGATGGTGGACGGGATCGCGCCGGCGAATCGGCTGCCGTTCCTGGCGCCGCGGCGCGGCGGTGGCGGTGCCGAGGCCGAGGTGGCGGACTGGGCATGGCAGGTGATCAAATCGGATTATCTGCGGCCCGAGCAGCCGACCTGGGCGAGCTGCTATGCGCGGCTGGAGCTGATCGCGGCGGCGCGGGGTGAGACGCTGCCGCACGTCCGGACGCTGTGGCGCAAATTGTCGCGCGACGTCGATCCGCGGCTGGTGATCGCAATGCGCGAGGGCGCGGACGCGCTCCGCCGGACCTTGCCCCCGCAGCAGCGGACGGTGGCGGGCATGCATGCGATGGAGCTGGTCAACGTGGACGGCCACACCTGGGACGTGTTCGTCAAATGGCCGGACGGGACAATCGCGCGGCCGTGCATGGTGGCGATCCAGGACGTCTATAGCCGCCGATTCCTGACGCACTCGACCGGCCGGGTTGAAAGCGCGGTCGAGACGCGGCTCGCGTTTGCGCGCCTTTTCCAGCGCTATGGCATCCCGCCGGCCTGCCTGATGGACAATGGCCGGGCGTTCGCGAGCAAATGGGTCACGGGCGGCAGTAAGACGCGGTACCGGTTCAAGGTGCGCGACGAAGAGCCGCAGGGCCTGCTGACCGCGTTCGGAATCGTCAATCATTGGGCGAAGCCGTATCGCGGCCAATCGAAGCCGATTGAGCGCATGTTCCGCGATTTTTGCGACCATCTGGCCAAGCATCCGGCGTTCAGCGGGGCCTATACGGGCAACACGCCGCTCGCGAAGCCGGAGAATTACCGCAGCACGGCGGTGCCGCTCGACTTGTTCCTCAAGGTGGTCGAGGCGGGATTCGCGGCGCACAACGCGCGCAAGGGCCGGCGGACCGAGATGGGCGCGGGCGTGCGCAGCCTGGATGAGGTGTTCGCCGAATCCTACGCGGTCGCGCCGATCGGCAAGGCGACGCCCGATCAATTGCGGCTGGCGCTGCTGACCGCGGAAGATCGGCCGACCGATCGCAAGTCCGGCGCGGTCACCTTATACGGCAACCGCTATTGGTCGGAAGAATTGTCGCTGGTCGCGGGCGACCGGGTGACGGTGCGCTGCGATCCGGACGATCTGCACGCGCCGATCCATGTCTACACGCGCGACGGCCACTATATCTGCTCGGCGCCGGTGATCGAGGCGACCGGCTTCCTCGACGTCGAGGCGGCGAAGGTCCGCGGGAAGCTGGAAGGCAATCTGCGCAAGGCGATCAAGGTGCAGCGCGAGGCCGAGCAGCTGCTGGATGCCGCGCAGATCGCGGCGCTGCTGCCGGCGATGCCCGACGATGATCTGCCGGAGACGGGCGTGGTGCGGCCGGTGCGGCTGGGCGGGCAGACGGCCGCCGCGCTGCGGCCGGTGCAGCAGAGGGCACAAAGAGCCGAGCGAGAGGCCGTCGAGACGGCGGTGATCGACCGCATGGCGGTGGGCCTGACCCGGCTGCGCTCGGTCAAATGATTTCACGGTCAACAGGAGACCATCATCATGAACGATCCGAAAGATATGCCGCTCGACGCGGACGAACTGGTCGCTTGGCTGAAGGCGCACAAGGAGAGCAGCGGCTTCTCCTGGGCGGCGCTGGCCAGGGAAACGGACATCCCGCACGGGACCTTGAGCACGCTGCTGACGGGCAAATATACGGGCAATCTCGACAACCAGGCGGTGCGCATCTTCCGGTACCGCCAGAAGGTGGAAAGCCAGACCGCGCGGCGGAAGAGCGCGCTGGCGGCGCCGGCCTATGTCGTCACGCCGACGTCGCAGCGGATCGAATTCTTGCTGCAGATCGGGCAGATGGGGCGGATCACGGTCGCGGCCACCGGGCCGGGCACCGGCAAGTCGCGGACGGCGCAGCATTATCAGGCGAGCGTGGCGAACGTCTGGCTGGCGTCGATGCGGCAGACGCACAAATCTGTCTCGGCGATGATCGCCCAGGTCATGCTGGCGATGCGGCTCTCTTCGGCGAGCGGCTGGGTGCAACAGCGATCGAGCCAGGTGGTCGAGTTCGTGCGCGATCGCGGCGGGTTGCTGATCATCGACGAAGCCAATCACCTGACGCTCGAGTCACTGGAAGAAATTCGCGGCTGGCATGACGCGACCGGTGTCGGCGTAGCGTTGCTGGGCAACGAAGAACTTTTGATGAGGATTCGCGGTGGCCAGAAGCGGCACGCCTACGCGCGTCTCAACAGCCGGATCGCGCAATGCCATATCCAGGACATGCCGGCCGAGGGCGACGCGGCGGCGTATCTCGACGCGATGGACATCGACGATCCGGCGATCCGGCGGCAGCTGACCGATGTCGCGCTGTCGCCGGGCCATGGCGGGCTGCGCGAGATTCAGCAGATCCTGGAATCGGCGAACATGCTGAGCATCGCCGATGACCAGGCGCTGACGTTGCAGCACGTCCAGGAGGCGATGCGGACGCGGACGACGCAGCATCTGCGGCGGGCAGCGTGAGCGCGCTCCAGCACGCCTGGCAGGTGCTGCGCGGGCCGCGGCTGGTCGACACCGTCCTGCTGATCGGCGGGACGATCGCGGCCGGCGCTGTCGCCGGGCTGACCGCGCCGGTGATCATCTGGGCGTTTTCGTGATGGCGCGGCTGTATCTCGTTTCGATCGACAGCGACCGCGACATCGGCTGGCCGCAGTTCAAGGATGTGCGGCTGCCGACGGCGTGTGGCTCGATCGATCTCGACGGGCTGTTTGATCGCGTCACGTCCAGCGATCGCGCGGTGCGGCGCGAGGCGGCGGCCGAGTTGTTTGGGGCGGTCGAACAGAGTTATCGGATCATCAAGAGGATGACATCATGAGTGCACAGCCGAAATATCAGGCCAATCCTTACCGGCGCCAGTTGCTGGGCAAGGTGCATGTCGCCAAGAAAGAACTTCTGCTCGACGATGACACCTATCGCGGCGCGCTGATGCTCGTCACAGGCAAGGGCAGCGCGGCGGATTGCAGCGATGGCGAGCTGCGCGACATCATCAAGCATTTCGAGAGCAAGGGGATGCGACCGCGGACCGGCGCCAATGCCGCGCGGAAGACGGATCATCCGGCGGCGAAGAAGGCGCGGGCGATGTGGATCTCGCTCTACCAGCTCGGCGCGATCGAGAATGCCGCCGAGCAGGCGCTGGAGGCGTTCGCGGCGCGGCAACTGAAGGTCCAGAAGATGGCGTGGATGCGCCAGGCGGACTGCTACAAGCTAATCGAGGCGCTCAAGGCGATCGCCGAGCGCCATGGGTGGCGGCAGTCGATCGCCGGGCTGGGACTGGCCGATCCGACGCGGGTGCTGCAGGCGCGGTTGTGTGATGCGATCCTGGCGAAGATGAAGGCAAAGGAGCTGGTGCCGGCGGACTGGACGCTGGAGCGCGCGGCGTTCGACCTGCTCGGTGAGCGGCCGGAAGGGTTGATGCCGATCATGTGGTCGCTGGGGACGCTGACGATCGTCGCGGCCGGCCTCGGCGCCAAGCTGAGGGCGGCGTCATGAGCGCGCCGAAGATCGTCCATATCGATCGGCCGCCCGAGGCAAACCTCGCCTGGTTCGATCTGCCCTTGCTGGACAGCACGGCGCGGCGGCCGTTCTGGCTGCCCTTGTGCCGCGACGCGCTGGCGATCGTCGGCCTGGTGTCGATCGTCGCCCAGGTGCTGGCGCTGATCTGATGGCGTCCAGGCCGGCATCATCCAGCTCGAGCTGGGACGAGATCGTCGCGGTGATCGGCGAGGACGCTGCCGGCAAGCTTGCGGCGGCGTTTGGGGGGATCGAACTCTACGTCCCCCCCAAGCTCGGCCACCATCACCCGATCAGCGTGGCGATCGGGATCGAACATGCCGTGAAGCTGGTCGATCACTATCACGGCACAGAGATTTATGTGGCCAAGGTCGATGCGCGCAACGCGCTGGTCAGGCGGCTGGCGGAGACGGGCCGGTTGACGCGGCAGGCGATCGCGCTCGCCGTTGGACTATCCGAGCGGCAGGTCTACAACATCCTCGCGACCGAGCCGGAGCCGAATGAAGACCCGGATCAAATCCGCATGTTTGATTAGCCGGTGACCCTGAAATATTTCAGGGAAAGGCAAGCCGCTCCCCGCGCCTAGTGTCGCCCCCTCAAAAGAGCGGGCGGGACATGCGCAAAATCAACAAAATCGTCATTCATTGTTCTGCCACGCGCGCCGGCGTGCCGGTGACGATCGCCGACGTGACGCGCTGGCACAAGGACAGGGGCTTTCGGACAGTCGGCTATCACCGCTTCATCCGGCTGAACGGGCTGATCGAGATCGGCCGCGCCGATAATGACGTTGGCGCCGGCGTGTTCGGCCACAATTCCGACTCGCTGCACATCTGCTACGCTGGCGGTCTCGACGCGCACGGCCGTCCGGCGGATACGCGGACGGAGCCGCAGCTCGCGTCGATGCGCGTCCTGGCGCGCGATCTCCATCGCCAATATCCTGACGCGGAATTCATGGGGCATCGCGATCTGAGCCCCGATCGCGATGGCGACGGCGTGATCAGTCCGCAGGAATGGCTGAAGGCTTGCCCGTGCTTCGACGTTCGCGCGTGGATCGCATCGCTGGGCTTTGCCTGGAACGGCGCGCGCTGATGCCGACGTTTCCGGATAGCACGCCGAGCAGCATTACGGGGTTGGAAGCTGATGTCGCGGCGCTGAAGGCTGGCGTGCCGGCCGAATCCGCGGCGCGCGTGGCGGCCGACGATGCGCTGGGCGTGCGGATCGATGGCGAGGCCGCGGCGCGGATCGCGGGGGATGCCGCGACCATGGGGGCGATCGCGCAGGAGACCGAGGGGCGGCAGGTCGGCTATGATTCGCTCAATGCCCGGCTGGGTGACGAAATTCTGGCGCGGGCGAATGGCGACGACCTCAACTTCAGCCGTGTGGACGGGCTTGAAAGGTCGCTCACCCAAGGGCTGGGGGAAGTCGTCGCGGTTGCGACGTGGGCGGAACTGGACGCTGTCGATAAGTCGAAACTGCTGCTGGGCAAGGGCGCCAAGGTCTACGGGCCGGACGCCGCGCAGCATAGCGACCCGGTCAGCGCGGCGATGGTCGCCAATGAGGGCGTTTATTCGCTGGTTGCGCAGGGCTGGAAGCGCCTCGGTAATCTCGAAGTGGCCGACACGACGGCGCTGCGCGATCAGACTGCTACGCTCCGCACCGAAACGCTGGGCTATCGTGATCAGACGATCGTCGCCGCCAACCAGGTGAACGCGCCGCTGATATCGGCGCGGCTGGGCGCGCTGATCGGCACGGCCGACACGTTCGACACCTTTGCGGGGAAATCGAGCGAGGCGACTGTGACGACGCGCGCGTGGATCGGCGTTGCTATGGATGCCGGCGTCGATCTCGCGGTGGGTTCGGTGATCGACTCGATCCGGTTTGATATCAAGGTCCCGGTCGGCTGCGCGAACCTGCGGCTGGAGATCTATGAGGTCGATACGTCGAGCACGACGGTCGATACCGCCGCGCCAGGCACCGCGCCTTACACGGCGTCGATCCGGACTATCAACATAACGCCGGCAGCCGCCGGCATCGTGCCCGGCGCGGCCGCGATCGCCGAGGCGACCATCCCGCTGTTGTCGCTGGCGCAGCCCGTCGTCATCTCCACTGGCAAGACGTACATGGTCACGCTCGATGGCAATGACGGCGCGCTCGGCAGCGGTGCCCGCACGACCATCGACTATGGCTATCGCGCGACGATCAACAATGCCGTCGTAACCGGTTCGATCACCGGCACGACGCTGGACGTGACGGCCGTGACGTCGGGCGCGCTGGCGGTGGGCATGACGATCACCGGTGCGAGCTTTTCTGCCGGAACCCAGATCATCGGTTTGGGGACCGGCACCGGCGGCACCGGAACCTATGTGGTCAGCGTCTCGCAGTCGCGCGCCAGCACGACGGTGACGGCCTTTTATCAGCGGTTGCGCGGCCGGTATCATGCTTCGACCGTGACGGGCACGTGGACGGCCGCCACCGTCGCGCAGCAGATCGTGTTCCGTGCGGCGACGATTCGAACGAAGGACGTGCTCGATCTCGAAGATTTCATCGCGTCGATCGGCGCGACGATGACGGCGCAGGCGCAGACCGCCGAAGTCATGACGATGATGGAGGTGCAGCGGATCAACGACGCTGCCCTGGCGATGTCGCGCCAGCTCTATCCGCTTGCCATCGCGCCGTGGCCCGCGGCGACGTTGACGGCGCCGGGCGAGGCCTATGCGACCGCACTGCCATATAATCCAGTGACGCTATACAGCGCCGGCGCCGATGGCATCGCGGCTGTCAATCAATGCTGCACCGATCAGGGCTATGTGTGGCTCTATCGCGGGGCGACCGGCACCGGCCATGCACCGCCGACCTATCCCGTCTTCGGCGACGCATATTGGATCGTTGTCGGCCGGATCAATGTGACGGGCGACAGCACGACACAGGAGACCCAGATCGGGCCGCTCAATGGCGGCAATGGCGACGCCGACCTGGTCTATGATCGGACTTCGGACCTGATGCAGGCCTGGCTGCAGACTCCCGTCAACAACAAGGGCCATAGCGGCCAGACGGCGCAGGAAATCCGCGACCGGATCATCGCCTGGTCGGCGACCCAGAAGCTGGAAAGCGCGATCGTCGGACTCGATACGAACAATTTGAACGCGGGCAATCAGCCGGGCGTGGACACCAGCGATCAGACCGCGGCGATCATGGCCATCAACCAGGCGGCATTCGATGCCATACCCCACGCGCGCAAGATGTTCTGGGGCGGTCAGACCGGCATCGTCGGGTCGCGCAATTTCGGGACGATCTCGAAGCTGGCGGCTCTGATGCGCGCTTCGTTCGGGGTCAATTTCTTTGACCATTATGCGGCCTTCCATCCCTATGTCAGCTCGCGCAGCAAGAGCGATCTCGACTCGTTGATGGTCGGCGGGATGCCGCTGTCGATCATGGCGGATTCGACGCACTATGATGATCCGATCGCGGAGCCTGGCGCTCGCGAGAAGGCCCGTCTCGTTCGCGCGATGGAGATCAGCCAGCCCTATGTGCAGCCGGAGCGGAAGGTGTTCGTCATCCGGACTGGCGATGCGGCGGACGCCATCGTCGTGCCGGCGCGGATCGCCGGGACGCCCAGGCATTGCGCATTGTTTCGCTCAATTGCGGATGACGCGGTCCGGATCGATGGGGCGACTGGCGCTCTCAAGCGAGGCGCTGGCGCGCTCACGTTCGAGAGCCGCGATTATTACATCGAGGCGCGGCACCATTTCGGCCATCACATTGGCCGGCGGACGCTCGTTCGTGGCATGGACGGCACGAACCCGGCGCTGGGCGGCATGCGGCTCAAAGGCACGGGCATGCAGCTGCTCGGCACGCCTGGCTTCAGCAACGCGCCGGATGGCAAGAAATTCACGATCGTGGTGTGCGCGCGCTTCTTGGGCGGGGCGTCGGGAGGCCTGATCGGACCGGGGGCGTGGGCGAATGTCTTGAGTAAGTCTTTCCGGTTCATCCCGCGGACCTCGGCCGGCACGTCGATCGCTTCGGCGACGGCGCCACAGGCGGATTATCCGGATCGCTACAATCTCTATTTCATGACCGTGGACACGACGACTGGCGTGCAGCGCTGCCAAGCGGCGGTCAATGACAAGCCGGCTGTCACGGCGGTGCCGACAGCAGATGCAATCGTCGGCATTCAGGCGATCGTGAACCTGTTCGGATCGACCGCGCTGCCGCTGACGTCCATGGACGTCAAATCGTTGTGGATGATCGACGACAGTTTCGATTTCACCAGTCAGGCGAACCGCGATCTGTTCTGCGCGGCCGGAACTTTTGACGCGCCGAAGGATCTGGGCGCCAGCGGCGTCGTCAGCGGATTGACGCCGTTCTTCTATAATTTCGGGTATTGGGGGGATTGGGCGACGGGCCGCAATCTGGGGGATGGCGGCGACGTCTATCTGCCGACGTGGATCGATAGCAGCCTTTGCAGCATGGCGTCGCCGTCAGACCTGGTGCTGGTCTGATGATCCAGATCTCGACATTCCTGCGGCCGCTGGCCGGCGGCGCGATCGGCGCGGGGCTCGCCAGCCTGGCGTCGGTGGCGACGGCGACGGTGCCGGCGTTCGGGCCGGCGGAGATCATCGTCTTCGGCGAGGCGGTGCCGGTGCTGCCGGCTCTGTTCGGTTTGATCGGTCTGTTGATGGCGCGGCGGGTGGCGCCAGCCTCGGACGCGGGTGCGCGGCTGGGGCGGACGGGCAATGCGGCGCTGACGGCGTTGCTGGCGCTGGGCGTGCTGGCGCTGGTGATCAACGGCCAGCGGCAGCCGCTGGTGGCGCTCGGGTGGTCGATCGGGCTCGGATATTCGGGTCTCGCGTTCATCGAGCTGGTGGCGGCCGGCGCGCTGACGCTGGCGCGATCGTTGATCAGGATCTTCATCGCGGCGCGCACGGCGGCCGCAGGCGAATGGATCAAGAAGGGTTCCGATGATGAGTGAGCAATTGCAGTGGCTGATCGCGATCGTGATCCTGGTCGGCCTGGCGTCGCAGATCTGGCGCGGCGGGCGGGCCAATCCCGTGGGGACGGGCGCGCTGCAGCGGCAGCTGACGGCGGTCGGTGCCGAGGTGAAGGCGATCGACGCCAAGCTGGAAGGCGCGTGTTCGAAATCCGATCTCGACCGGCTGCGCGGCGAGGTGGAGCGGATCGAGGAGGCGGGGGCATCGTCGGTGGAGATCGCCGAACTGGAAGGCAAGATCGGCGTGCTCGACCAGAAGATCGAGGGTTGGGGCGGCGCGACGCGTCGGGTGGAGGCGATGGTGCAGCGGATCGAGGGTATTCTCGTGCGCAAGGCGCTTGGGGGTGAGTAGCATGCGCGAGGACATCCTGGCGAAGCGGCGGCTCGCGCTGCTGCAGCTGCTGATCGAGGATGGCGGCCGATCGAACGACGGCACGCTGACGACGGCGATGCGCGAGATCGGTCACCGGCAGTCGCTCGACCAGGGCGGCGTGCGCGAGATGCTGCGCGAGCTGGCGGACCGGGACTGTGTGGTCACGGAGATGGTGCGCGACACGGTGATGGTCGCGCGGATCACCGAGCGCGGGCGGATGGCGGCGGCCGGCGACATCGAGATCGGCGGCGTCCACTCGCCGCATCTGGGCCTCTGATGCGTCGGCCGCAGCGGCGCCAGCCGTCGAGCGTCGATCGTCTCGATCCAGAGATCAAGGATCTGATCGGGAAGCTGCGCATCGATCATGGCTGGACGATCGACGAAATCCTGAAGCGGCTGCGCTCGATCGGCCAGGGCGCGGAGACGATCTCGCGATCGGCGCTGGGGCGGCACGTCAAAAGTATCGAGGAGATCGGCGCGGAGATCCGCGAGAGCCGGGACATGGCGCTCGCGCTGCGGGCGGCGACGGGTGCGGATTCGGACGATCGGACGGCGGAGCTGAATATCGAGCTGCTGCAGACGTCGATCCTGCGCCTCGTGACCCGGCAGCGCGACGGCGAGGACGATGCGGAGAATGCCGGCGAGGTGAAGGCGTTGGCGACGGCGCTGCGCGATCTGGCGTCGGCGCGGAAGACGATTCAGGAGGCGGTGAGAAAGGCCAGAGATGCGGCCAGGGCCGAGGCGGCGAAGGCGGTGGATGCGGTCGCCAAGGAGCGGCCGGCCGGGCTGACCGCGGACACCGTCAACGAGATCAAGCGCCGGATCATGGGGATCGCGGGCTGATGCCACCTTTTGCCGATGATGTTCCAGTTACCGAGGAGGAGTGGGCGCGGCATCGTGCCGCTGCCGTCCAGGCGATGCCGGCGTTCATGGAAGGGCAGGATCTGCCGGACGTCCTGATGACGTTCCAGAAGAAGCTGCTCGCCTCGACCGCGACCTATTCGGTGACGGTGGCCGACAAGGCGCGGCGGACCGGGGCGACCTGGGCGATCGGTGGCGACGCCGTGCTGACTGCCGGTTCGGCGACCAGCGCCGGCGGCATGGACGTGCTCTATATCGGCTATAATCTCGATATGGCGCGCGAGTTCATCGACACCTGCGCGATGTGGGCGAAGGCGTTCATGCCGGCCTGCAGCGAGGTCGGCGACTTCCTGTTCCATGATGCCGGCACGGACGGCGCCGAGGACAAGTATATCGCGGCGTTCCGCATCCGCTTCGCGTCGGGCTTCGAGATCTGCGCGCTGTCGAGCCGGCCGCGATCGCTGCGCGGCCGGCAGGGCTATGTGATCCTCGACGAATTCGCGTTCCACGATGACCCGGAAGGCCTGCTGAAGGCGTGCATGGCGCTGCTGATCTGGGGCGGGAAGATCCTCGTGATCTCGACGCACAACGGCGCGGACAATCCGTTCAACCTGCTGATCCAGGACATCCATAAGGGCGAATTGGGCGCCGATGCCAATGTCGTGCGCTGCACGTTCGACGATGCGGTCCGCGACGGGCTGTATGAGCGGGTGTGCCTGAAGAAGGGCATCGCCTGGTCGGCCGAGGGCGAGGCGAAGTGGCGCGCCAGCATCCGCAAGATCTACCGCGCCAACGCCGAGGAGGAGCTGGATTGCGTGCCGGCGCAGGGCAGCGGCGTCTATCTGAGCCGGATGATCCTGGAAGCGTGCACGGTGCCGCCCGACAAGACGTTCACCTTGCGTTGCCCGCAAGGGTTCGAGCTGCAAGACGAGCATCGCCGGATCGACTATGTCCAGTCGTGGCTGGAGCAGTATATCGCGCCCGAAATCGCGGCGCTGGACGTCCGCCTGCAGCATGCGTTCGGCCAGGACTTCGCGCGCACGGGCGATGCCTCGATCTATGTGCCGCTGGTGATCGAGGCCGATCTGACGCGGCGCGCGCCGTTCGTGATCGAGATGCGCAACGTGCCGTTCGAGCAGCAGAAGCAGATCCTCATCTGGGTGACCGAGCGGCTGCCGCGCTTCATCGGCGGCAAGATCGATGCGACCGGCAATGGCGGCTATCTGGGCGAAGTGGCGGTGCAGCGGTTCGGGCCGAGCCTGATCGAGGCGGTGAAGCTGACGCAGGCCTGGTACGCGATGTGGATGCCGAAAATGAAAACCGGCATCGAAGATCGCAAGCTGCTGTTCCCGGCCAACGACAATCTGGTTTCGGACCTGCGGATGGTGCGCCTGGTGCGCGGCATTCCGATGGTGCCGCAGGGCGTGAAGAACGAGGGCACCGATGGCCTGGCGCGCCATGGCGACTTCGCGCCGGCGCTTGCGCTGGCGAATGCGGCGTCGTTCAATAGCGCGCAGGAGATTGCGTATCGATCGGTGCCGAAGGTGCCGGGCGGGGCGGATGACGAAGATGATTTCGATCGGCGGCATGGGCGGCAGCGCGATCATGGCCGGCGCGTGCCGGGCGCCTGGTAGGACAGGAATTTATGGGCACTGACATCGTACCGTTTCAGGGGCCGACGCCGCCGGCGCTGGTCGACAAGAACGGCCGGCCGCTGAAGCGCGAGGAACTGAAGCGCGAGACCGCGGGGCCGTCGCTGGCCGGCGTGCGAACGATCATGACCGGACATCCGGCGCAGGGGCTGACGCCGGAACGGCTGGGGCTGCTGCTGCGATCGGCCGAGCAAGGCAATGCGACGGCCTACCTCGAATTGGCCGAGGAGATGGAGGAAAAGCACCTCCATTATCAGGCGGTGCTCGGTGTCCGGAAACGCGCGGTGGCGCAGCTGCCGGTGACGGTAGAGGCGGCGAGCGACGATCCCGAGGATGAGGCCGATGCGCAGCTGGTGCGCGGCTGGCTGGAGCGCGACACGCTGCAGGCTGAGTTGTTCGATATGCTCGACGCGATCGGCAAGGGCTATAGCGCGACCGAGATCATGTGGGACACGGCATCGGGGCCGTGGCTGCCGGCGAAGCTGAAGCGGCAGGATCCGCGCTTCTTCGAATTCGACAAAGTCGATGGCGAGACGCTGCGGCTGCGCGGCGATTCGGGGATGCCGGAGCCGCTGTTCGACAACAAGTTCATCGTCCACGTCGCGCCGGCGAAATCGGGCATCGCGATCCGCGGCGGCGTCGCGCGGGCGGTGGCCTGGGCGTATCTCTTCACGAACTACGCCATCAAGGATTGGGTCTCGTTCCTGGAAGTCTATGGCCTGCCGCTGCGGGTCGGCAAATATGACAATGGGACCAGCGAGAAGGACATCAACAAGCTGGCGGACGCGGTGGCGCAGATTGGTTCGGACGCCGGCGCGGTCATTCCGAAATCGATGCTGATCGAGTTCATCACATCGGGCGGTGGCGCGACGTCGGCTGACATGTTCAAACAGCTCTGCGACTATTTCGACGGGCAAATTTCGAAGGCGGTGCTGGGGCAGACCAATACCACCGATGCGCAATCGGGCGGGCTGGGTTCCGGCCAGGCCAATGTCCACAACGATGTGAGGGGCGACATCCAGCGAGCGGATGCCGTGATGCTGGCCGCGACGTTGAACCGCGACCTCGTGATCCCGATGGTGACGTTCAACCGCGGGCGGCGGGCGCGCTATCCGCGGATCGTGATCGGCCGGCCCGAGGCCGACGACATCACGACCTATCTGGCGGTGGTCGAGGCGGCGGTGAAATTGAACGTGCCGGTGGGGGTTTCGAGCTTCCGGAAAATGACCGGCCTGGCCGAGCCGAAGCCGGGTGATGAGGTGCTCGGCGCGGCACCCGAAAATCCGGCGCAGGGCGGCCGGCGAGCGGCTCCCGGCCCTGTCCCCCCGAAACTTTCCGGACCTGCCCTCTTAGAGCCTCTTAAAACGGCTCTCGGGGGCAGTTCGGCCCCGGTCGCGGGTGCGGATCGGGGCGGCGCCGACGCCGGCGCGCGGGAACCCGATGCGATCGACCGCGCGACCGAGACGGCGATCGGCGATTGGGAGCCGATGTTGGAGACGATGCTGACGCCGATCGATGCGATCCTGGCGTCGGCGAGCAGTTTGGAAGACGTCCGCGCGCGGCTTGCCGATGCGATCGACGGCATGGATGTTTCGGCGGTGCGGGAGATGATGGCGCGCGCTGGCTTCGGTGCGCGGATCGCAGGCATGGTCGAGAAACACGAGGCCTGACGCGTGGCAGGCGCGCTGGAAATTCCACTGCTGGCCGCGAAGGAGGCCATCGCCTTTTTCCGCGGCAAGGGTTTCAAGATCGGGTTCGACTGGCGCGACGTCTGGCAGACCGAACATGCGCGTGCATTCACGGTGGCGAAGGCCATGAGCGTCGATCTTCTCGAGGAGATCCGCTCGCAGATCGACGACGCGCTGGAGAAGGGCGAATCGCTCGAGGAATTCACGAAGCAGCTGCGCCCGAAATTGCAGAAGCGCGGATGGTGGGGGCGCAAGCCGATGCTCGATCCGGCGACCGGGCAGCATGTGTCGGCGCAGCTGGGCAGCGACCGGCGGCTGAAGACGATCTACCAGGTCAATATGCGGTCCGCCTATCAGGCCGGCCGGTGGCAGCGCATTCAGCAGACCAAGGCGGCGTTTCCATTCCTGCGTTATACTTCGATCATGGATGGCAAAGAGCGGCCGGAACATCATGACTGGCACGGGACGATCCTGCCGGTGGGTCACGTCTGGTGGAAGACGCATTACGGACCGTGCGGCTGGGGCTGCCGCTGCGGGGCGATGGCGATCAATCAACGGATGATGGATCGCCGCGGCTGGAAATTGACCGAAGCGCCGATCGCATTTCCGCACGAGCCGTATCTCAACAAGCGCACGGGTGAGATCACGCATGTCGAGCGCGGGATCGATCCCGGTTTCTCCTTCAATGTCGGCGAAGCCTATCTCGACACGTTGACGCCGGCGCCGCTGCCGGAGAGTTTCGAGCCAGGAGGTTCCGGGGGCGGCGAAGTCTCGGCATCGGCCGGCGCGACGATTGAGACGGCGATCGGCGGCTTCCTCGGCGCTTTCGGCCTCAAAGCGGGCGGCGAAAAGGTGTTTATCGATCGTCAGGGGTGGCCGCTGGCGATCAGCGCCGGCTGGTTTCGCGGCGCGGACGGCGTGCTGCGGTTGCCGCGCGGGCGGCGGGGGCGTGAAGTGCCGGCGCTGGTGGGCGGCGCGATCGCCGAGCCGGACGATATCAGCTGGGTCTGGATGCTCGATCTGAAGGGGCGGGCGTGTTTGATGCGGCGGTATCGGCGCGGCAAAGTGGAGGTCGATGTCGGGCGGATCGGGTGGCGATTCCGGATCGGCGGCGGCGGCCAATTGGCGAAGGGCCGACCCTGAAATACTTCAGGTAAGAGCGGTGCCTGTGCGCCGCCCATAACCCGACTTGTCGAGCGGGGCAATTTGCCCGGCCGACGATCGGGGATTCGGGCGGGTGAAATCAAACATCGTCATTGCGGCGGGCATCGTCATCGCGCTGGCCAATGGCCAGGCGCCGACGATGGTGCAGCTGCTGCCGATGGGCACGATCCGGATGTCGGATGGGCGCGGACCGTATCAGCTCGACGACTTGGCGCATGCGGCGCGCGTGATCGCGGCCACGCGTCAGCGGCTCGGCGGGCGGCATTTCAATTTCGATTTCGATCACCAGGCGATCGCGGCGGCGAAGATCGCCGGGGCGACGGCGCCGGCATCGGGCTGGATCGACCCGGCGACCCTGGTCGCGCGCGACGACGGCATCTGGGGGACGGTGGAATGGACGCCGGCCGCCGCCGCCGCGATCGCCGCGCGCGAGTATCGCTACACCAGTCCCGTCTTTCACGTCGATGCGGCGAACCGCGTCACCTTCCTTTGCAATGCGGCCCTGACCAACAATCCCGCGATCGACATGGCCGCTGTCGTCGCATCCGAAGCTGCTGGAGAACCCATGCTCAAAAATATCGCGATGGCCCTCGGCCTCGCCGAGGATGCCGATGAGGCGGCGATCCTCGAAGCCATCATGAAACTGGCCGGGGCCACATCGACGCCGGCACCCGAAATCGCGGCGGCGCTGAAGCTGCCGGCCAACGCGACCGCCGCGCAGATCGTCGCGGCGATCGGCGCGGCGTCGACTGCGGTCGACCCGACCAAATTCGTGCCGGTCGGCACATTCGAGCAGCTGCGCGGACGGCTCGACGTGTTGGAGGGCGACCGGATCGCGGCGTCGGTCGACGCGGCGATCGCCGGCGGCAAGCTGGCGCCGGCCGATCGGCAATGGGGGCTGGACTTCGCGAAGGGCGACCGCGCGGCGTGGGACCGCTGGTCGGCCGGCGCGCCGGTGATCGCATCGGCGCAGTCGCAGACCGGCGATCGCCGGATCGAACCGGTCACGACGCTGACCGCCGACGAAATCGCCGCGTGCGAGATGATCGGCCTCAACCAGGCTGATTTCCTGAAGGCCAAGAACGAGGAACTGACGAATGGCGCTCGCTAAGGGACGCAAGGTCCAGCGCTTCGCGCGCAAGGGTCTGCTCAATTGCGGCATCGCCGCGAACGCGGTCTGTTACCAGGGCGGGCTGGCGGTGCTGCAATCGGGCTATGTGCGGCCGGGCCGGCTCGGCCAGGGCGGCAACGACCCGGCCAAGCAGACCGATGCGGCGACCTATCGTGCCGTCGGCGTGTTCAGCGCGTCGGTGACCGGGACCGGCGTCGACGGCGGCGCGACCGTCGATGTCGAGGAGGGCGTCTTTCTCTTCAAGAATTCGGCCGGCGTCGATGCGATCGCGACGGTGAACCGCCTCGGCCGCTGCTACATCGTCGATGACGAAACGGTGGCGCTGCATTCGGCCGGCGGGACCCGCGCGATGGCGGGCATCGTCCTGGAAGTCGGCACCGAGGGCGTCTGGGTCTATGTGGCCGCCGAGACGACGGCGCTGGGGCAGAGGGTCGTCGCGATCCCCTATTCCATCAACCAGACCGACCTGCTGGCGCCGACCAACCAGCAGCTGGTGTCGCCGGTCAGCGGACGGATCATCCGCAATACGGTGATCGTCCAGGCGGCGGTGACCACGGGTGGCGACATCACCGTGATCAGCGGCGCCGCGACAACCGTCGTCGGCCTGACCAACACGATCGCCGATGGCGCCGCGGCCGGCGTGATCGTGACCGCGCAGCCGACCGCCGGCGACGCCACCGCCATCGTGACCGCAGGCCAGCGTCTGCAGATCGCGCCAGGCGCGCCGTTCGCCACCGCGGGTGCCGTCAACGGCATCCTCGAAATCGCCTACTAAGGAGCCAAGACCTTGCCGCAGAGATTTGTCACCGTCGCGCTCCTGGAAGCGCTGCGCACCGGGTTCAACGACGCTTTCAAGAAGGGCCAGCTGAAGGCCAAGCCGGTCGGCAGCGAAATGTCGATGACGGTGCCGTCGTCGACCAAGATCGAGACCTATGGCTGGTTGGGCGCCATGCCGACGTTTCGCAAATGGGTTGGGGCCAAGCGGGTGAAGTCGCTCGAAGAGCGCGCCTACCAGCTGATGAACGACCCGTATGAGGCGACGACGGGCATCCACAAGCATCAGATCGCCGACGACAATCTCGGTATCTACGGTCCGATGTTCGAGGGCTGGGGCATGGAAGCCGAGCTTTGGCCCGACCGGATGCGCTGGGACGCGCTGGCCAATGGCAATGTGCGGCCGTGCTTCGACAACCAGAACTTCTTCGACGCCAGCCACCCGTCGTTTCAGGACGATGGCACGACGTATTCGAACATCAATACGGTCGGCACCGTCCAGCCCTGGTATTTGCTCGACCTTGGCAAGCCGCTGAAGCCGCTGCTGTTCCAGGACCGCGAGAAGCCGCATTTCTGGATGATCACCAATCCGGAGGACAGCAAGGTCGCCGATACCGGCGAGTTCGGCTGCTATGGCGAAGCGCGCGGCGCGATGGGCTATACGATGTGGAACCTCGCTTATCGTTCGACCGCGACACTCAACGCCGCAAATTATGTCATCGCGCGCGATTTGATGGCGAGCTGGAAAGACGAGGCCGGCGACCCGATGGGCATTCGCCCGACGCATATCGTCACGGGCGTTTCGAACCGCGCGGCGGCGCGCGACCTGTTCCTCAAACAGAATCTGGTCGGCGGTGAATCGAACGTCTACTTCAACGAGCTGGTGATCATCGAAGCGGATCGGCTGCCCTGATGCGCGGGCTGCTGATGATCACCAGCGCCCGCACGCCATATATGCGTGCCGGCCTCAGCTGGGGCGAGCGCGTGCCGCTGCCCGTCGATGTGCGGACGCTGGATGGCGAGCGGCTGCGCGAACTGCTGCTCGATCCGGTGCTGACGATCCGGGTCGAGCTGGAAGACGGTTCGCTGGTGGCGCTGCCGGAGGGCATGGTCGATCTGTCGGCGGAGCATCTGCAGCTGATGATCGACGGCATGATCGCCGAGCATGGCGCACCGGAGGTTCCGGTGGAGCCGCCGACGCCGGAAGCGGTGATCGCCGGTCTGCGCGCCGAGCTGGATGCGGAGCGCGGCGATCATGCGACTACGCGCGATCTGAGCCGCGCGGCCTGTGAGGATCGCGATCGACTATCTGCCGCGCTCGATGCCGCGACATCCGAAATCGCCGCGCTGAAGGCGGCGAAGGCGGTCGCCGGCAAAAAGGCGACCGCCACAGCAAAGCCCGAGACCGCACCCCATAGCGCGGCCGAGGGCTGACCTGCGGGGCGGCGTTGTCCTGTGCGCCGCCCCGCACCCCGACTTAGAGGAACTGAAAGCCTGCGATGGCCTATGCAGCCCCATCAGATTTGCGCGCGCGGTATCGCGAAGCGACGCTGATCCAGCTGGCGGACGCCGATGACTGGGTCGGCGCCGAACCGCGGCTGAGCTGGGCGCTGGAGACGGCGAGCACGTTCGCGGACGGCCATGTCGCCAAATATTTCGCGAAGGGCGCGAGCACGACGGTGCCGCCGCTGCTGATCGACCTGGTCTGCCAAATTGCGTTTTATCATCTCTACGAAGAGCCGACTGACAAGGCGCGCGACGACAAGAAAGCGGCCGAAGCGACGCTGGGAAAGATCGCGGCCGGGCTGATCAAGCTCGATGAGGGCGATCCGGCGGCGCTGGAGGCGCGCGACGGCGCCGTGGTGATCAACGATCCCGGTCGCGTGTTCTCGCGCGAAAAGCTGATCGGCTTCTGATGGCGCACGACTTCGGCATTCGCCTGGGCGGCGACAGCGACATCGAGCGGCAGCTGGGCGCGCTGAAGGAAAAGCTGGGCGACCTTTCGCCGTTGATGGCGAACTTCGCGACCTATCTCGAATCATCGACCATGGAGCGGTTCGAATTCGAGACCGATCCGCAGGGCAAGAAGTGGAAGCAAAGTATTCGCGCTCGCGTCGAGGGCGGGAAGACCTTGAGCAAATCGGGCATCGGCAAGCAATCGATCACGAGCGATCACACCGCCACCCAGGCGCGGGTCGGCACGAACATGGGCTATATGATCGCGCACCAGCTGGGCATGACGATCAGGCCGAAGACGGCGAAGGCGCTGCGGTTTCAAATTCCCGGCGGCGGCTTCGTGATGGTCAAGAAAGTCGTGCTGCCCAAGCGCGCGTTCATCGGCCTGGCGCCCGAGGACGGCGCGGAGCTGCTCGCGCTGACGGCGGATTATATCCGGACGGCGGTGCCCGACGCGACCGGGAGCGCGGCGGCATGATCGATTTGCTCCTCGCGGTCGGGGCGACGGTCTGGCTGGTCGGCGCTTCGGCGCTGCTCTGGCTGTTCACCGAAAGCCGGATGGTGCGCGACATGAGCGGCTGGGAAGTCGTCTGGATGGTCGCGGTGCTGATCGCCTGGCCCGTCAGCTTCGTCAGCTGCTGGGGCTTCGAACTGGCGATCATCGCGCTGCGGCACTGGCGGTGGCTGCGATGATCGCGACCATCGAAAATGCGATGCTGGCGCGGCTGCGCGCGGCCGAGGGGCCGGGCAAGCTGGGCTATGTGTTCAAGACGCTCGAGTCATTTCCCGACGACTGGGCGAGCTATTTGCAGGCGCATCCCGAGATCCGCTGTCCTGCCGCCTGGGCGACCTTCGCCGGCGCGCAGAATATCCGCGAGGAGGATAGCGGCACGGTGTCGGCCGACGGCACCTTCTTCATGATCGTCGCCGGCCAGTCGGCGCGCAACGAGACCGCCAGCCGGCATGGCGATCGCGATGGCTCGCCGGGCAGTTATCAGCTCGCGCTCGATGCGCTGATGCTGATCACCGGGCAGAGGTTCGGGCTCGACATCCGCCGCATGAAACCGGGCCGCAGTTTCAGCCAGGTCGAGCTTGCCGAGCCGCAACGGAAGCGCGGGATGAGCGCGATCGCGATCGAATTCGAGACGCGCTTCTCGATCGACCCGCTGATCTTCGACGATGACGAGGGGCCGCAGCCTTTCGAGACTTTCCACGCCAATTGGGATCTGCCGCCTTTCGGGTCGCTGGATGCAGATCCCGTGACGCCAGGGCAGCAACTGCCCGACGACGCGCGTGCCGACGCCACCGACCATGTCGAACTGGAGCAATAGATGACCGACGAAATCTTCGTGAAGCCGGGCGCGGGGCGCCGCGTGCGCAGACCCGATGGCGTGCTGCTGCGTGACATCGGCGAGCGGGTCGAGCGCAACAGTTTCTGGCTGCGGCGGCTGGCAGATGACGACGTGGTCGAGACCAACGCCGCCGCGATCGCGAAGGCCGAGGCAGCTGCGGCCAAGGCGGCCGAAGGCGCCGCCGAGGGTGGGGAGAAGGCCAAGTGACGATCAGCTTCAATGCGATGCCGGCCGACATCCGCACGCCGGGCCAGTTCGTTGAGTTCGACAATTCGAAGGCGATCAGCGGGCTGCCGCCGGCGCCGGCGAAGATCCTGGTGATCGGCCAGCGCACGACGGCCGGACTGAAGGCGGCGCTGACGCCGGTGCGGGTGACCGCGGCGGCGCAGGGCGTCAGCTATTTCGGGCGTGGATCGCAGCTGGCGGCGATGCTGGCGGCGCTGTTCGCCGTCAATTCGACGACGGAGACCTGGGCGATCGCGCTCGATGATCTGGGCGGCGGCACGGCCGCGACCGGCACGATCACGATCGCGGGTACCGCGACCGCGGCGGGCACGCTGCCGCTGATGGTCGCCGGCGTGAAGGTGCCGGTGGGCGTGGCCAGCGGCGATGTCGCGGCGACGGTGGCGACGGCGGTTGCCGCAGCGATCAACGCCAATCTCGATCTGCCGGTCACGGCCGCCGCGGTGGGCGCGGTGGTGACCGCGACGTCACGCCACAAAGGCACGATGGGTAACGATGTCGAGATGCGCACCAATTATTACCAGGGCGAGCGCATCCCGGCCGGCATCACGGCGACGATCGTGCCCATGAGCGCGGGCGCCGGCAATCCCGACTATGCGACGGTGTTCGCGGCGATCGGCGGCGAGCGCTATCCAACGCTGGTGCTGGGCACCGCCGATGCGACGATCATCGGCGCTGTGGATACCGAACTTGCATCGCGCTGGGGGCCGATCCGGCAGAATGACGGCATGGCCTTCGCCGGCATTCGCGGCAGCTATGGCACGCTCTCGGCGTTCGGCGCGGCGCGCAACACGCCGTTCGTGTCGATGATCGGCGCCAATCTGTCGCCCTCGCCGCCGTGGCATTGGGCGGCGGCGGTTGCCGGCCAGGTCGCGTTCCAGGCGGCGCTCGATCCGACTCGGCCGTTCCAGACGCTGGAGCTGCGCGGGCTGCTGCCGCCGGCCGAGGCGCATCGCTTCACGCGGGCCGAACGTGACTTGTTGCTGCACGACGGCATCTCGACCTTCACGGTCGACGCCGGCGGTGTCGTGCGGATCGAGCGGCTGATCACGATGTATCAAACCGATGCCTATGGGCTGGACGATGTCTCGTATCTCGATGTGACGACGCCGCTGACGCTCAGCTACTTGCGGTTCTCGATGCGGACACGGATCGCGGCGAAGTACCCGCGCCACAAGCTGCTCAATGACGATACGCCTTATGGCGCTGGTCAGGCGATCGTCACGCCGAGCATCATCCGCGCCGAGCTGATCGCCCTCGCCTATGAATGGGCCGACGCCGGCCTGGTCGAGGACCTCGCCGGCTTCACGTCGCGTCTGATCGTCGAGCGCGACGCCACGAACCGCAGCCAGGTCAACGTGCTCACCGCGCCCGACATCGCCAACGGCTTCCTCGTGTTCGCGGCGCGGATCGAATTCAGGCTCTGAGCAGACGCTTAGATGGCACTTAGAAGGGAGTTAATATGGGCAACAAGAACAGGGTCGTCGGCCAGTTGAAGGCGACGATAGACGGCGATCTGCTGGAAACGGACGGCGAGTCCGAGATTGAGATCGGCGGCGCAATGCGCGAGGCGGTCAAGGGCGATTTCCAAGCCAACGCGTTTCGGGAGACCACCGAACCGAGCAAGACCACGACGAAGTTGCTCCTCAAGGAAGGGCTGAGCCTTTCTGCGCTGCGCGCTACGGACAACGCGACGCTCGTACTCAAGACGGACATCGGCAAGACGTGGATCGTGCGCGGGGCCTATGTCGCCGACGTGATCAGCTTCTCAACCAGCGACGGCAAGGCCACCGTCGTCTGGGGCGGACCGCCGGCCGAGGAGGTCGGCTGATGGGCGACGTTTTCGAGTACACGCTCAAAGAGCCGATCGTCATCGAGACGCTCGAAAATGGGCAGGAGACACGCAAGACGATCGATGTCGTCAAGCTCCGCACAAGGATGATCGCGCGGGACCTGCGCGCGATGGACAGCCACCCGGGCGAAATCGGCAAGGCCATTGCCGTGATCGCGCAGTTGAGCGGGCTACCGATGCTCACCGTCGAACTTTTCGGCGCTGAGGACTTCATGGCCCTGATGCAGATTACCGAGGGTTTTACGCCGCCTGGCCAGACGATTGGCCTCAAGCCCTAGCCGTTATCGGGTCCGCGTTCCACTTCCAGGCAGCCGAGCTTTTGGGGCTGGACCTAGCGGACTTAGAGTTTTGGCTGGACCAGGCGAACTGGCTCAGAGGGCAAGAGGACAGCTATGAAGCTTAGTCTTATCATCCAGGCGGCCGACCGGGCCAGCCGCCCGCTACAGGGCGTCTCCGCAAGCGCGCGACGGCTTGTAACGCGCATCCGTGCGGCCGGCGCGTCGGCGCGGTTTCTCGATCGTGTATCGTCTGCGGCCCGCAGACTCGGGGGATCACTCCGCCGCGCCGCCAACGCCGCGCTGCGCTTTGCCGGTCGTATGGGTCTCCGAGCCATCCAGGCGGGCGCCTTGGCTGCCGCCCGATCGCTGGGGTCGCTCGCCGGCACGGCGCTGCAGGTGTCGCTGGCGGCTGCAAGCGCCGGCTTCGGCCTCGGCATTGCCGGCGTGATCTCGCTGGGATCCAAGTTCGAGCAGTTTCAGGTCGTGCTCGAAAATACCGAGGGCTCGGCCGAGGGCGCCAGGAAGGCGATGGCTTGGGTGCGCGAGTTCGCCAAGAAAACGCCCTACGAAGTCGAGAAGGTCATGGAAGCGTTCGTCGCACTGAAATCCTACGGCCTCGATCCTACGAATGGCTCTCTGGAAGCGATGGGCAACGGCGCCTCTGGCATGAACAAGGATCTCATGCAGGCGGTCGAAATGCTCGCCGACGCTCAGACCGGGGAGTTTGAGCGGCTGAAGGAATTCGGCATCGTTGCGGCCGACCAAGGCGACAAGGTGTCATTCGCGTATCAAAAGGCCGGCAAAGGCGTCACCAAGGTGGCGAAGAAGAATGCGACCGAGATTCAGAAGGCGCTGGTCGGTATCTTCGACGACAGTTTCAAGGGGATGATGGATCGCCAGTCACGGACGCTGGGCGGCATTTGGTCGAACATCAAAGACCAGGTCGCCGGGTTCCAGCTCGATGTGGCGAACGCAGGGTTCTTCGACTTCGTCAAGGAGCGCGTCAGCAACCTTTTGAAGGCAATCAACGTCCTGGCGGGCGACGGAACGCTGAAAAAATATGCCGAGCAGATTTCGGCCAAGCTGCTGGAGATGGGCCGCGCTGCTGAGAAGTTCATCCTGGAAACCAATTGGAAGAAAGTCGGCTCCGACCTCTCGCGTATCGTGGATACCTTAGGCCGCGCCGTCCGCTTCATGACGAAGATGTCCGATCTTGCGCAGAAAATGCCGGCGATCCGGATGATGAATGGCACGGTGGACTGGCTCCTGTCCGACGCGCCAAAGCCAGGCGCTAATTACACTAAGCCGAAAGTCGGCGCACCCGGATTGGGAGGAGTCTGGGCGCCACGACAGCTGGCGCCGAAATCCGGCCCGTACGCGCCGCGTGGCGCGGCGAAGGTGCAGAAAATGAGCGGTCAGGTCGACGTGGTGATCCGTGCGGCTCCCGGCCTGCTTGTAAACACGTCAGCCAAATCCTCGGGGCCGGTGAAGACGGTTGCCAGCCGTGGCCGCTCGATGGCTGGCTTCGCATGAGCTGGCGCGATCAATATCGGCAGGGCTCGTTTCGCGGCGCGGCATTCCGGACTCAGTCGGCGGAGCAGTCGGGCGGACGGCGCGGCGAGACGCATGAATTTCCCGGCCGCGACATTCCGTATCGCGAGGATCTCGGCCGGCGGGCGGGCGCGTTCAATTTCTCGTGCTGGGTGGGTGGCCTCGATTATTATGCGGCTCGCGCCAAGCTGATCGCCGCGCTCGATGCGGCCGGGCCGGGGACGCTGGTGCATCCGTTTCGGGGCGAGATGATTGTCTCGGTGATCGAGTGGACCTGCAACGAGGATGCGGCCGATGGCGGCGGGGGGATCGCGGACTTCTCGATCTCGTTCGTCGAGAGCGGTTCGGTGTCGCTCGAGGCGGCGAAGCCGGCGACCGGCGACCAGGCGCGCAGCGTGGCCGATGCCGAGGCGGCGGCGGCGCCGGCCAAGCTCGCCAAGAAACTGAACGTGGCGAAGCTGGCGGCGTTCGTGGAGAAAGCGGCGGCCGACGTGACAAAGGCGGCGGCGTTCGCCGTCCAAGTGCAGGCGGCGATCCAGGGCGGCGGCATCGGGGCGGCGCTGCGGGCGTTCGAAAGCGGGTTGCGATTCCTGCCGGGGGTCGAGGCGCTGGTGCGCGATCCGCTGGCGCTGGGGCAGTCGATCGTCGGCATGGTGCAGACGGTCTCTGCGCTGGGCAATCCGCTGGGGCGGATCGCGGCGTTCGCGTCGATCGCGCAGTTCGGCGCCGACCTCGCGCCGGTGACCGGCGACACGCCGGCGCGGACGCGGCAGCGCGACAACCAGGCGGCGCTGGTGACTTTGGTGCAGACCGCAGCCAGCGCCGAGATGGTGCGCGCGATCGCCGACAGCAATTTCTCGTCCTACGAGGATGCGGTGGCGACGCGCGATGCAGCGGCCGAGCTGCTCGATGGTTTCGCACTGGCGGCGGCCGACGCCGGCGATGACGACGCGACCGCCAGCTTCGATCGTCTGCGTCATGCGATGGTGCGCGACGTGACGGCGCGCGGTGGATCGCTGGCGCGGCTGCGCGAGCTGGCGACGATCACGGCCGAGCCGGCGCTGGTGATCGCGCAGCGGATCTATGGCGATCCGGTGCGGGTCGAGCGCCAAGCCGCCGAGCTGGTCGCGCGCAATGCGGTGCGCCACCCTGGCTTCGTGCCGGGCGGGATCACATTGCAGGTGCTGACCGAGGACGGCGCGAGTGGTTGACCTCCCGCGCGACGAATTGATCCTGTCGATCGGCGGCGTCGACTATGGCGGTTGGACCGATGCGTCGGTGTCGGTGGCGATCGACACGATCTGCGGCGGTTTCGAATTCACGCTGGCCGAGCGCGAGCCGGGGAAAGATCGGCCGTTTGCCTTCGAGGCCGGCGCGGCATGCATGGTCAAGATCGGCGGCGAAACGTTGATCTCGGGCTGGATCGACGAAATCACGCCGAGCTTCGATCCCGAGGGGCACAAGATCGGGATCAGCGGACGCGATCGCGCCGGCGACCTGGTCGACTGCTCGGCGATCCATAATCCCGGCAGCTGGATCAATACCGCCCTGGAGACGATTGCCGCCGAGCTGGCGAAGCCGTTCGGTATCAACGTGACCGCGCGGGCGAGCACGGCGCCGAAGATCAAGCGGTTCGCGCTGCAGCAGGGCGAGGGCGTGTTCGAGGCGATCGAACGGCTTTGTCGATATCGCGGGCTACTGCCGATCTCGACGCCGGCGGGCGACGTGGAGCTGATCGCGATTGACCCGAGCCTGCCAGCGGTCGCGCGGATCGCTCAGGGCGTGAACATCAAGTCGGCCTCGGCCGAGCACAATGTCAGCGAGCGTTTCTCGAAGTACATCCTGAAGGGCCAGGCGAGCGGCGATGACGACGCCAACGGCCGCGCGGTCAGCGGCGTGAAGGCCGAGGCGACCGATCCGGCCATCAAACGGCATCGGCCGCTGCTGATCATCGGCGAGGAACAATCGACGATCGGCGGGCTGGAAAAGCGGGCCCGGTGGGAGGCGACGACGCGCGCCGGCAAGGGGCAGTCGGCCAGCGTAACTATCCCGGGCTGGCGCGCGCCGGGCGGCACGCTGTGGGCGCGTGGCACGATGGTCGATCTGTTCGCGCCTTGGCTGCTGATCGACAGCAAGATGCTGGTCGTCGAGGTGACGCATTCGATTGCCGAGGACAGCCGGTCGACGGAATTGCGGCTGTCTCCGCCCGAGGCGTTCAGCCAGCTGCCGGTGAGCGAGGACGCGGAAGCGTCGCGGGTGGGGAAGGCAAAATGAGAGCGTTGTTCAACCGCATCCAGATGATGGCGGCGCGCGCGATCGCGACGCAGGTCGACGACAGCACGGGGCTGCAGTCGCTGCAGGTCGAATTGCTCGCCGATGAAGTCCAGGACTCGGTCGAGCGGTTCACCGAATATGGTTTCACGTCGGTGCCTTTTGGCGATGCCGAGGCGGTGACCTTGGCGCCGGGCGGGCTGCGCAGCCGGGTGATCGTGATCTGTGTCGCCGATCGGCGCTATCGGCTGAAGGGGCTCGAGTCCGGCGAGGTCGCGTTGCATGACGATCAGGATCAGGTGATCCACATCAAGCGCGATGGGATCGAGATCGTCAGCCCGCTGCAGGTGAAAGTGATGGCGCCGACCGTGATCGTCGCGGCCGACGCTGTGCACCTGGGCGACGAAGGCGGCGCCGGCGTGGCGCGGATCGGCGACGCGGTGACCGGCGGCGTGATCACCGGCGGCAGCACGACGGTGTTCGCGGTATGAGCGGGGATCTCGCCAAGCTGCCGGCGCCGGTCGGCTCCTATCTGTGCAGCGTCAGTTTCTGGCGGCAGCCGGATGGATCGGTGCGATCGCAGCTGGAGACGATGTCGGTCAACGTCGTCCGCGAATTGCCCGGCGAGCCGCATCAGAAGCTGCGCGCCGTCGTCGCCTGGATGAACGGCGGCGCCGAGTCCTTCATGCGCCAGGCGATCGCGCTGACGCCGCCCGAGGGGGACGAGTCGTGACGGACATCGCGCTCAACTGGGACGCGGCGCTGTTCGGCGCCGACATTGCTTTGGCGGGCGGTGACCTGGTCACTGATGACGGGCTGCGGACGGCGCTGATCATCTCGTTCTTTTCGGACGCGCGTGCCCGCGATGACGACGTGTTGCCGGACGAGGGCAGCGATCGGCGCGGCTGGTGGGGCGACGTGGCGGCCGAGCCGGCCGATGACGAGACAGGCTCGCGCTTTTGGCTCTTAGCGCGATCGAAGAACCTGCCGACCGTGCTGGCGAACGTGAGCGATTATGCGCGCGAGGCGTCGGCCTGGTTGATCAAGGACGGTGTCCTGGCCTCGATCGACATCGTCGCCGAGACGCCGCGCCGTGATGCGCTGGCTTTGGGCGTGACCGTCTACCGGCCGGGCGGCGCGGCCGGCCGGCGCTTCGACTTCGTCTGGGAGCATACCGCTTGAGTTTCGCACGTCCGACCTTGTCCGAGCTGATCGCGCGCGCGCAGGCCGATATCAACGCGCGCCTGCCCGGTGCCGATTCGCGGCTGCGGCGATCGGTGCTCGGCACGCTGGCGACCGTTCATGCCGGTGCGATCCATGGCACCTATGGCTATGTGGACTATCTCGCGCGCCAGATCCTGCCGGACTCGGCCGACGCCGAATATCTCGCGCGGTGGGCATCGATCTTCGGACTGACGCGCAAGGCGGCGACGGCGGCGGCCGGATCGGCGACGGCGACCGGGACCAATGGCACGGACGTTCCCGCAGGCACCGCGCTCGTTCGCGCCGATGGAGCGCGCTACCTGACGACGGCGCTGGCGACGATCGCGGCCGGCACCGCGACGCTGGCGGTGGAGGCCGAGGCGACCGGCACCGGCGGGGCGATGATTGCGGGGCAGCTGCTGACTTTCGTGTCGCCGATCGGCGGCGTGTCGGCGACCGCGACGGTGGCGGTGGGCGGCATCGATGGCGGCGCCGAGGAGGAGAGCGACGCGCTGTTGCGCGACCGGCTGCTACTGAGGATTCGCGAGCCGGTGCGCGGCGGCGCGGCCAGCGACTATCGTTATTGGGCGCTGCAGGTGCCGGAGGTGACGCGGGCGTGGGTCTATCCGGCGATGTCCGGCCTCGGCACGGTCGGCGTCGCGTTCGTGATGGACGGGCGCGTCGACATCATTCCCGACGCTGGGGACGTCGCCGACGTCCAGGACCATATCGACGCGTTGCGGCCGGTGACCGCCGACGTGACCGTGTTCGCGCCGGTGGCCGATCCGCTGGCCTTCACGATCGAGCTGGTGACCGACACCGTCGCGATCCGGGCGGCGGTGACAGCCGAGCTTCGCGACCTCATCGCGCGCGAGGCCGAGCCGGGCGGCACCTTGCTGATCAGCCATATCCGCGAGGCGATCTCGATCGCGGCCGGCGAGACCGATCATGTGCTGACCGTGCCTTCGGCCAACGTGACGGCGGCGGCGGGCGACATCACGACGCTCGGCGTCATCACCTGGGCCTGAGCGATGGACGCCGCCGGTCACCTTCTGCAACTCCAGTCGCTCCTGCCGCAGGGCCGCGCCTGGCCGCGCGATGCCGATGCGGTGTTGACCGATCTGCTCGGCGGCTGGGCGGAGGAGTTCGCGCGGGTCGATGCGCGGGCGGAGCTGCTGGTCGAGGAGGCCGACGTGCGGACCTCGGCCGAGCTGCTCGGCGACTGGGAGCGGCTGCTCGGCCTGCCGAATCCGTGCACGGTCGCGGCGACGACGGTCGCCGGTCGCCAGCTCGCCGCGTGGCAGGACCTGGCGCTGCAGGCCGGGCAGACGCCGGCCTTCTATATCGCGCTGGCCGCGGCGATCGGCGTGACGATCGAGATCCACGAATTCGATCCGGCGGTCGACAGCTATGATTCGAGCCTGACGGCTTTGATCGCCGGCGGGAAATACCGCCACGTCTGGCGCGTCCATGTGCTGACGGCGTCGGATTACTGGACATTCCGCGCCGGCATCGGCCGCGCCGGCGATCGCCTGGAAGAGGGCGGGACGCTCGATCTGGAGTGCATCATCACCGCGTGCCGGCCAGCGCACAGCTATGTCATTTTCACGTACGAGGGAGGCTGATCCATGCATCGGATCGACGCGAGCGGCTATGCGGCCGGGGGTTTCTTCAAATCGTCGCCGGCGCCGGCGACGGTGGTTTCCGTCGCCTGGCTGAACGGGGTCCAGGAAGAGATCGCCAAGGTGATCGAGGACCCGACGGGCGGCAACACGGCCCTGGTCAAGGCGAACAACGGCCAGCTTCTGACCGCGATCCGCAAGATCGCGATCCCGGCCGCGCCGACCTTGGCGATGCCGGGGCGGTCGTTCAATCCGGACGGTACGATCGAAATGTGGGCATCGGCCTCATGCGCGGCGAACACGTCGACCGCGATCAACCTGCTGTCGCCCGGCTTCCCGACAGCCTGCCTGTTCGCGCTGTGCAACGGCGGCAACCCATCGGGCAGCCAGCAGGACAATCCGCCGTTCGTGACGGCTTGGTCGACGACGCAAGTGACCGTCTACAACGCGATCGACAGCGCGGTGACCGTCAACGTCTGGGCGAAAGGATACTGACATGGCGGTGGATGCGGCTGCGATCCGGGTGCTGCTCGACCGGGCGACAAAGGGGCCTTGGTACACGGTCGGACACCCGTGGCGGGACTGGGGCGTTTCGGGCTCGATCCTCGCCGGCAATCCCGATCCGCATGTCGGCAAGATGGTGGTCGACGGCCCCTATGAGTTGGACCTGCTCGAAGACGAGGGCGAGACCGACGCCGGCGTGGTCGAGCAAAGCGATTGCGACATGGACCTGATCGTCGCGCTCCGGAACGCGGCGGAGGAGCTGCTGGCGGCTTATGAGAAGGCTCTGATTTCCAACCCCTGACGGGGGAGGTCGGGGCGCGCCAACGCCCCGAACCGCGGGCCGCAACCCGCACCTCGGCGCGTCCATGGCCGCGCCTCAGTTCCCCCGGCCGTCGAGCGGCGGGGGCGTTATGACGAGTGGAAGTTAATGGAGGATTTTGGTCTGGCGCCGGTGGCGCCGGTACGGCCCGTGGCGCCCTATATCGGCGGGAAGCGGGTGCTGGCAAAGCGGCTGGCGGCGCGGATCGCGCATGTGCCGCATCGACTCTATGCCGAGCCGTTCGTCGGCCTCGGCGGTGTGTTCTTCCGGCGCACGAGTCGGCCGGTGGCGGAGGTGATCAACGATATCTCGGCCGACGTGACGACGTTGTTCCGCATCCTGCAGCGGCATTATCAATCGTTCCTGGAAGAGCTGAAGTGGCGGCTGTCGTCGCGCGCCGAGTTCGATCGGCTGATGCGGGTCGATCCGGACACGCTCACGGATCTCGAACGGGCGGCGCGGTTCCTCTATCTCCAGCGCCAGGCGTTCGGCGGCAAGGTTGACAGCCGGCACTTCGGGCTGACCCGGACCAACCCCGCGCGGTTCGACCTGACGAAGCTCGTGCCGATGCTCGAAGACGTTCACGAGCGGCTCGCCGGCGTGGTCATCGAGCGGCTGCCCTATGCGGATTTCATCCGGCGATACGACGCGCCGCAGACGCTGTTCTATCTCGACCCGCCCTATCACGGGTGCGAGGGCGACTATGGCATGGGCGTGTTCTCAGCGGCCGACTACGCGCGGCTGAGAGACCTCTTAGGCGGCATCCAGGGGTGCTTCATCTTGTCGATCAACGACACGCCGGACGTGCGGGCGGTGTTCGGAGATTTCGCGATCGAGGAGGTGGCGTTGAACTATCGCCTGAGCGGCACCGTGACGCCGGCGCGGGAGCTGATCATTGCGGGCGGTGGCGCGTGATCCCGTTCCGGAGTGCTCTAATTTCATCTGTCCGAGACTCTAAGATCGCGTGTCGCGCTACAGCGATCGATCCGACCGGCTTTTTTGCAATTCGCCCTCGTTCGTGCTATGTTCCATACGAATCCTGAGGACCGGAGGGCGGGCGTTGCCTGAACACACAGGGAAGATACGGGGAGTCGGGCAGGTCGGGCGACCGCGTCCGATTTCCCGCGTCGCGCAGCCGGCGCGCCCAAATGGTCGCGGGCGGGCCAGTTGGTGTTCCGCTGTAAAAACAGCGAGAATACAGCGAACCCACCCGCGCCCGCCGCGCATGCGACACCCCACGGTCAGGCCGGGACCGACAGACGCCGAAGCATCAGGACCGGCGCGGACATGGTCACGGAAAGGGGGGAGCGCGACGACACGCCGACGTGAAGGCTTCGCTGTAAAAACAGCGAAAATACAGCGAACGCGCGGCATCGGGCGAAGCATCGCGCCGCGCCGCCTGCTCCGGTCGATCGCGGTCCGTGGGTCGCCACGAACCGCGGCGTCGACGGTCGAATGCCGCCTTTATCCAAATTCGTTGGATTTTAACCCAAGTTCGCTACGAGGGGCAAATGCAGATGCGATCCGGTCATCCCTACAGCGCGCGCACGGCCGCGCCGCCGGTGGCGAAGGGAACCGAATCGCTGGTCCTCTGGATGACCGCTCTTTCGCGCAAGCAGGCCTGGCTGCTGACCGCGCTCACGCTCATGGTGATCGGTCTCGCCGATTATATCACCGGCCCGGACTATTGGTTCGGACCGATCTATCTGCTGGCGATCTGCCTGCCGGCCTGGGCGCTGGGACGCAGCGCGGCCTTTTTTGCCGGCTTCACCAGTTCGGCTTTGTCCTATTCGATCAACAATTGGGCCGATTTCCCGCACGGCGAACTCGCGACGATCTGGAACCTGTCGATGCGGCTGGTCGCGGTGCTGATCGTCGTCATGCTCGTCACCGCATTCCGCCGCTCGTTCGATCGCGAGTGGCAGCGTTCGCGCCGCGATCCGCTGACCGGCGCGCTGACCCGTCAGGCGTTCGACGAGCGGACGATGCAGGTCACGCATCCGGCGGGATCATGGGCGCTGCTCGCCTACATCGATCTCGACGGGTTCAAGCGGATCAATGACCGGCACGGCCACGCCGCCGGCGACGACGTGCTGCGCCGTTTCGCCGCGGCCGCGCTGGCAGAACTCGATCCGCGCGCCGCGTTCGCGCGCATCGGCGGTGACGAATTCCTGCTGTTCGTACCAGTCGCGAGTCGTGACGATGGCTTCCATGCCGCCCGGCTCTGGCACGACCGCCTCAACGCGCCGGCGGCCGGAGCTCCCGCGTGCAGCATCGGCGCCGTCATCCTCGAAGGCGGCACGGTGACCGCCGACGATGTGATGCACGCCGACCGGCTGATGTATGCGGCCAAGCGCGCGAGCGGACCCAGGCTGCGAATCGCCGATCGCGATGGCGCATCGCCCGAAGCCCCGGCCGAGCCGCTCAATCGGCTTCGCGGCTTCCGGCTGGAGATCGAATCCGGGCCGATCGCGCCCGTCCAGGCGCAAAGCGCGGCCTGACGTCCTCGATGGCAATGCCGGCTGTTCACGATAGCGCTGGCGGCCGGACTCGGCGCTCGGCTACACAGGCGGCGATGGGCGGGGAGCGCGCATGCGAGGCCTGTTGAGTTCGATCGTCGGCAAGATCGTCGGCACGATGTCCGGCGCGTTCGGCGGCGAGCTCGAGCGCTTCTTCGCCGCGCTCGACAAGGCCGATCCGGGGCTGGCCCGCAAAGTGGCGCATTATGTGAGCAGCGGCGAGGGCGGATCGGTGCTCGCCACGCTCGGCACGCCGGCGGCCGCCGCGGCATGGCGCGACCAGGCCTACACCTATCGGCGCAGCACGCCCGCCACCGCGCTGCTCGGCGCTGATGCCGACGCGCAGTTGGTCCGCTATGGCGAGGCGCTCGCCTTGCTCGCGCCGTTGCCCGCCAACAGCCATTGGGGCGCGTTCGGCACCAAAATCGCGCCCGACTGGCTGCGGCTGGCGATCTCGTCCGATCATGGCAATGGTCGGGGCAACGCGCTGTGCGGCATCGCTCGGATCCAGCGTCTCGCCGAACAGGGCGGCGCATCGACCCCGGCGATTCTCGACATATTGACGCATCCGGGACCGGGCGTGCCTTATGGCACGCAGCACAGCTTCGATCGCTTCTCGGGCGCCGCGGCGTGGCTGGCCGACAATGCCGCCGCCGTCATCGCGGGGCAGGCCGGTCTCGATGCGCCGGGCCGGGTCGAACTCGCGCAGGCGATCGGCCGCTTTTCGCTCACCGGCCCCTATCTCGGCCTGCTGATCGATTATGGCCTGTCGTCCGCCAAGACCGTGCGCGCCGCGGCGACCAAGGCGTTGACCGCCGCGCCACGCGATCGCCTCGCCGACGCGCTCGCCGAGCGTTGGCCCGCCGCCAGTCCCGGCACGCGTGCCGAACTGGTGACGCTCGCGCTCGCCGCGCTCGGCACCGACGCCGGGCCGCTGCTCGCGCGCTGGCAGGCGGACGAAACCGATAAAAGGCCGCGCGAGGCGCTCGAACGCGCGCTGGCGAACGTCGCGCTCACGGGCGAGAGCGCGCCCGATGCTGGCGCGTCCGATGGCGCCTATGTGGCGCTCGACGGATCGACGGTGGAACTGCCGCCGCACGGACCGCCGCCTGGCCCCGGCCGCATCCCCGACGCCGTCCATGATCTGCTGCGCCCCTCGATCCAAAGCTACAACGCGAAGCTGCTGGCGCTGCGCGAAGCCAACAAGGCCGAGAAGAACCACTGGAGCCGCCATCACGCGCCGATCAACGATGCCGATATCGCCGCGTTCAGGCGCGACGCCGAATCGACGGCGGGGATCGATCGCTCGAACTACCAGCGCCGCGGCATCGCCGCGCTGCAATGGGGCGAAAGCTTCATCAAATTCGACACCGCCGGTGTCAGCGCCTTCTACGCCCATCCGGCGGTGACCGTCCGGCATCTGTTGGCGATCGTCCGGCACGATGCCCATTGGGGGCTGCTCGCCTTCTTCGGCGATCATTTTGCTCACGCCGCCGCCCGCGCGTTCCGCGAGCGGATGAAGACGCCCGAGGACATGCTCGCGGCGATCGATATGTGGGTCGCGATGGGCGGCAAGGCGCCCGCGCTCGACTATCTGCAGGTGCAGTGGCAGGCCTCGCTGGCGACGATCGATCCGGCGATCTTCTGGCCGCACGTCGCCGAATCCTTCGACCTGATCGACGAGGCGCTGGGCCTGCGCCCGCAGACGCACCAGCCCGCGCTCCACGCGTCGAACGCGCTCGACCTGCTCGCGCTGCTGCCGAAGGTCCCGCAACGCTATCTGCTGCCGCTGATGACGATCGCCACCGGCACCCAGAAGGCGCAGCGGCTGCAGGCGCGCGCGCTGCTGGCCGGCGCCGCCACGATCGACGCGGCGATCGCGGGACTGCTCGGCGACGGCAGGCAGGAGACGCGCGCCGGCGGCGCCGACTGGCTGGCGGCGCGCGGCACGCGCAGCGCGATTCCGGCGCTGCGCAAGGCGCTGGGCAAGGAGAAGAGCGACGTCGCGCGCGCCGCGATCATCACCGCGCTCGAACGGCTGGGCGACGATGTCTCCGATTGTTTCGACACCGCCGGCCTGCTCGCCGAGGCCGAGGCCGGGCTGGCCAAGACCTCGGCCAAGGGGCTCGAATGGTTCCCGTTCGATCATCTGCCGCGCCTCGCCTGGCGCGAGGGCACGGCGATCGATCCGCGCATCGTCCGCTGGTGGGTGGTGCTGGCGAACAAGCTCAAGCAGCCGGGCGGCAATGCATTGCTCGATCTCTGGCTCGACCGGATCACGCCCGATGGCGCGCGGCAGCTCAGCCTGTTCGTCCTGCGCAGCTGGATCGGCCACGACACCCACCGCCCCGATGACGCCGAAGGCAATGCCTATGCGCTCGCGCATGTCGATGCGACCTTGCAGAGCAACCGCCAGGCCGTGAAGCGATATCCGCAGTCGGCCGCTTATTACGTCACCGATTACGACATGCTGTTCACGATGCTGAAGCGCACGCGGATGAACGAATATCTCGGCAGCGCGACCGACAGCAAGGGCATACTCGCGCTCGCCGGCCGCGCCGAGGGCGCCGACGCCGCCGGCGCGATGCGTGCGTTTCTGAAGGATCATGGCGCGCGCGTGTCGCAGGCCAAGGCGCTGCTCGAAGTGCTCGCCGCCAATCCCGCGGCCGCGGCGATCCAGGTCGTGCTGGCGACCGCCAACCGCTTCAAGGCGCGGACGGTGCAGGATCATGCCGCGATGCTGATCGATCGCATCGCCGAACGCCGCGGCTGGACGCCCGACGAGCTCGCCGACCGCACGATCCCGACCGCCGGCCTCGACGAGCGCGGCGAGGCCGAGATCGATTGCGGCGGCGGCCGGATCTGGCGGCTGCGGCTCGACGAACAGGACGCGCTGGTGCTGCTCAATCCTTCGGGCCAGCCCGCCAAGGCGCTGCCGGCCGCGCGCAACGACGAGGAACAGCCGCTGGTCGCCGCCGCCAGGAAGCAGCTCGCGACCGCGCGCAAGGAGCATAAGCAGGCGCAGGCCGCGCAGACCGAGCGGCTCTATGAGGCGATGTGCATCGAACGGCGCTGGGGCGTCGAGGATTGGGACGCGTATCTGCTGCGCCACCCGATCGTCGGCCGGCTGCTGCGCCGGCTGGTCTGGATCGGCCTCGATGCCGACGGGGGGCGCGTGACGTTGTTCCGGCCGCTCGACGATGGCAGCCTCAGCGACGTCGAAGACGGCACGGTCGATCCGGCATCGATCGCGCAGGTCCAGATCGCCCATGCCAGCCTCGTGACGGCCGGTGAGGCCGCGGCGTGGCGCGCGCACCTCGCCGACTATGAAGTCGATTCACCGTTCGCGCAGTTCGACACCGATCTGCCGGTTTTGCCCGCCGCCGATGCGGACCGGACCGCGATCGTCGACCGGGTCGGCTGGATGATCGAGACCTTCAAGCTGCGCGGCACCGCGACGAAGCTCGGCTTCGTGCGCGGCGCGGCCGAGGATGGCGGTGTGTTCATGACCTATGAGCGGCGCTACGGGGCGGCCGGGCTGATCGCGCTGATCGAATTCACCGGCAGCCCGCTGCCCGAGGAGAATATCCCGGCCGCGTTGCAGGCGCTGCGCTTCGCCCGGCTGCGGCGCGGCACCAATTGGCATGGCGCCGGCGTGGCGCTGAAGGAGGTACCGCCGGTGATGCTCGCCGAAAGCTGGAAGACTTTGCACCTTATCGCCGCCGCCGGCACCGGCTTCGATCCCGACTGGCAGAAGAAGGCCGGCTGGTGAGCGGCTCGCAAGCGCTCCGCCTTCCCGCTGAAGAACGCTATGCCGATGAACTGGCGCGGCTCGCCGCCACCGACGAATCGCCGCGTCCGCGCGGCTGGCGGCTGTCGGCGCGCGCGGTGCGGCGCTTCATCCTCGGCGATGCGAAGCAAGGCGTGACGCGCAAATTCTATGGCGACGATCCGCTCGTCGACCGCGCGATCGTCAGCCTGATGAGCAACCAGGGGCTGATGCTGGTCGGCGAGCCGGGCACCGCCAAGTCGATGCTGTCCGAACTGCTGGCGGCGGCGATCTCGGGCGATTCGGCTTTGGTCGTGCAGGGCTCGGCGGGCACCACCGAGGACCATCTGCGCTATGGCTGGAACTATGCGCTGCTGCTCGCCGAGGGTCCGAGCGACCGCGCACTGGTGCCGTCGCCGGTGCTCAACGCGATGCGCGACGGCCGCATCGTCCGCTTCGAGGAGATCACCCGCTGCCCGCCCGAGGTGCAGGATGCGCTGATCTCGATCCTGTCGGAGAAATCTCTGGCGGTCCCCGAACTCGGCGCCGACCGCGCGATCCGCGCCGCACCCGGGTTCAACGTGATCGGCACCGCCAATCTGCGCGACCGCGGCGTCCACGAAATGTCGAGCGCGCTCAAGCGCCGCTTCAATTTCGAGACCGTCCACCCGATCGCCGACCCCGCCCACGAACGCGAACTGGTGCTCAGGCAGCTCGCCGATCGGCTCGGCGAGGCGCAGGTCAAGGTCGATATCGGCGGCGACGTCGCCGATATCCTCGTCCAGACCTTCCAGGACCTCCGCACCGGCCGCACCCGCGAGGGCGCGAGCCTGACCCGCCCCGACGCGGTGATGTCGACCGCGGAAGCGGTCAACGTCCTCCACGCCGCCGCGCTCGAGGCCGCCTTCCTCGACAATGGCATACTCTCCGGCGCGCATCTCGCCCGCCAGATCCAGGGCGTGATCCTCAAGGACGAGCCCGAGGACGGCAAGCGCTTCAAGGCCTATCTCGACCATGTCGTCAAGGAACGCGCCGGCCGCTCCGGCCCTTGGCGCGATTTCTACCAGGCCGCGCGCGCGCTGCGGCTGGTGTGAGAGTGGTGGAAAATCTTCTGTCCCCTCCCTTCCCCCTTGATGGGGGAAGGATACGGAGACTTAGGTCCGCGTCTTCGCGGACCTTAGTCGGAGTTGGATGGGGGTGATGTTTGGCGAATGGCTCCGGGCGCCGAGAATTCCGCCCACCATCACCCCCACCCAGCTACGACTAGGGCCCGCCAAGAGGCGGACCCAAGTCTGCGCAACCCTCCCCCATCAAGGGGGAGGGAAGTGACCCCCATCCTCTCCGACCCGCACCGCGACATCCACATCGCGCCGATCCGTCATCACAGCCCGGCCTGCGCGCAGCACCTCCGCGCGATGATCGCCGAACTCGCGCCGGCGATGATCCTCGTCGAGGGACCCAGCGACTATGACGCGCTGATCCCGCTGATCACCGACGCCGCGACCAGGCCGCCGGTCGCGATCGTCTCGATCGTCGACGCCGCCAGCGGCCGCGCGCCGGGCCGCGCCGTCAGTTACTTCCCGTTCTGCGCGCACAGCCCCGAATATGTCGCGCTGACCGACGCCGCCGCGCGCGGCACGCCGGCCCGCTTCATCGATCTCCCCGCCACCGACAAGGCGATGCTCGGCGACGGCGAGGACAGCGAAGAAAGCGCCCACCCGACGACGCAAGACGAGCAGCCGTTCGACAGCAGCGCCTATGTCCGCGCGCTCGCCGACCGGCTCGGCTGCCGCGACGGCAACGAGGCGTGGGATCATCTGTTCGAGACCCGCATCGGCAGCGGCGACTGGCGGCGCTTCTTCGCCGATGTCGGCCAATATTGCGCGCATATCCGTGAAAGCACGGCGCGCGACACGATGGAGGCCGACGGCACGATCGCGCGCGAGGTCCGGATGATCGCGCATCTCGCCGCCGCCCGGCGTGACGTGCGGGGGCCGGTCATCGCCGTCGTCGGCGGTTTCCATGCCCCCGCGCTCGCCGACGCACTGGCGACGCTCGACGCGGTCGCGGCGCCCGGCCCGACCGCGACGGGGCGGCCGCCCTATCTGATCCGCTACGGCTATCGCCAGCTCAACGCGCTGTCGGGCTATTCAGCGGGCCTGCCCTTGCCCGGCTTTTATGCCGATCTGTGGGCGGCGGCGAAGGACGGCGGCATCGAGACGCTCGCCCACGATATCCTCACCCGCTTCGCCACCCATGCGCGGACGGCGCTGCCCGGCATCGGCCTGTCGGTGCCGATCCTCGTCGCGACGCTCGAAAACGCCCACCGTCTCGCCGATCTGCGCCAGCGCCCCTGGCCGATGCGCGACGATCTGATCGACGCCTGCCGGTCGACTTTGCTCAAGGGCGAGGAGGGCGGCGAGACCAGCCCGGTGATGGCCGAACTCGCCGCCTTCCTGACCGGGTCGGCGATCGGCAACGTGCCGCTGTCGGCCGGATCGCCGCCGCTGGTCGAGGCGGTCCGCGCCCGTGCTCGCGCGCTCGGCTTCCGCCTCGACGACGGCGAGCGCCGCACCCGTGAGCTCGACATCTATCGCAACCCGCGCCACCGCGCGGCCAGCCGTTTCCTCCACGCTACCGTCTTCATCGACAGCGGTCTCGCGCAGCGCACCGGCGGTCCCGATTTCCGCTCGGGCGTCAATCTCGACCGGCTGTTCGAAAGCTGGTCGGTGATGTGGTCGCCCTTGTTCGAGGCCCGGCTGATCGAGCGTGCCGCCGATGGCGACACGATCGAGGAAGCGGTCGCGACCGTGCTCGACCGGCAGGTCCGCGCGCTCGAGGCGCAGGGCCTCGGCGGCAGCGCCACCGCCGCGATCGATCTGTTCGCCACCGCCTGCCAGGCCGGCATCGCCGCACGCGCGGTCACGGTGCTGCCGCTGATCGAAGCGCATGTGACGCGTGATCCCGATCTCGCCTCGGTCGCCGAAGCCCTGCGCGATCTCGTCGCGCTATGGCGCAACCGCACGGCCTTGGGCTTCGACGACGGCAGCGCCATCGAGGCGCTGATCGGCACCGCGTGGCGGCGCGCCTTGTTCCTGCTGCCGGGGCTGGTCGATGCCGGCGAGGACCGCATCGCGCCGACGCTCGCCGCGATGGCGGTGCTGCGCGAGGTGGTCGGCCTCGCCGGCGATGCGCTGCCGGTGCTCGATCCCGTGCTGTTCGACGAGGCGGTCGCGCATCTGCTCGACGCCGCGCTCGATCCCGCGCTCGCCGGCGCGGTCGCGGCGCTCGCTTTGCTGTCGGGCCGGCTCGACGACGACGCCTTTGCCGCGCGGCTGTCGGGCGAATTGCGCGGTGCCTATACCGAGGCGGCGCGGCGGATCGCGTGGCTGCGCGGTGTGATCGCGATCTCGCGCGAACTGCTCGTCCGCATACCCGCGCTGATCGACACCGCCGATGCGATCCTCGCCGCGCTCGGCGACGAGGAGTTCCTCGACCTGCTGCCGCATCTGCGCATCGCCTTCGCCCCGCTCGATCCGCGCGAGATCGATCGGCTCGCTTTCGTCGTCGCCGGCCGCCACGGCGCCGACGCCGCGACCCTGGTCGCCGCGCACGCGATCCCGCCCGCAGACTATGAGGCCAATCTGCGCGCCGATCGCGCGGTGGCGGCGCTGCTGCTGGCGGACGGGCTGTGAGCGACGCCGCGCCATCCTCGCTCAAGCGCTGGCGCATGGTGCTCGGCCGCTATGCCGATCCGGCGTTCGGCGACACCGGCCTGGTCGGCACGGAGCGGCGGATGGATCGCGCGCTCGACTATCTCTATGCACGCGAGCTCGCGCAGCGCGGGATGCGGCAGCAGCGCAAGCCCGGATTCGGCAGCCTCGATCCCAGCAGCCTGTCGGCGCTCGACTGGATCGGCGAGATCCGTGATCTGTTCCCGCGCTCGGTGATCGACGTGCTGCAGAGCCATGCGATCGACCGGCTCGGCCTCACCGAACTGCTCAACGACCCGAAGACGCTCGACGCGCTCGAACCCAATCGCGACCTGCTCAAGGCGCTGATCGCGTTCAAGGGCCGCGCGAGCCCGGCGGTGCAGGACAAGATTCGCGCCGTCGCCCGCAAGGTCGTCGAAGACATATTACGCCGGCTGAAACCGGCGATGGACCGCGCCTTCACCGGCCGTCGCAATCGCTTCCGCCGCAGCCAGACAAAACGCCTGCAGGATTTCGACTGGCGCGCGACGATCCGCGACAATCTCAAGACTTACGATCCCGCGCGCCGGCGGATCGTCGCCGATCGGCTGCGCTTCAGCGGCCGCGCGCGCCGGCAATTGCCGTGGACGATCATGCTGTGCGTCGATCAGTCGGGTTCGATGCTGGGATCGGTGATCTACGCCGCGGTGATGGCGGCGATCCTTGCCGGCCTGCCGTCGGTCTCGGTCCGCCTCGTCGTGTTCGATACATCGGTGGTCGACCTGTCGAGCGAGGCGGCCGATCCGGTTTCGGTGCTGATGTCGGTGCAACTGGGCGGCGGCACCGATATCGGCCGCGCGGTGGCCTATTGCGAACAGGGCATCACCCAGCCGAGCCGGACGATCTTCGTGCTGGTCAGCGATTTCTGCGAAGGCGGTCCCGTCGCGCCGCTGATCGCGGCGGTGCGGCGGATGGCCTCGGCGCGCGTGACGATGATCGGGCTGGCCGCGCTCGACGATCAGGCCGCGCCCGATTACGATCGCGCCACCGCACAGCGGCTCGCCGATGCCGGCATGACGATCGCCGCGCTGACGCCCGACCGCTTTGCCGAATGGATTGCGGGGGTGATCGGGTGAGCCTCGCTTCGGCGCTGGCGCCGTTCGACGAGGCCGCGCTCGCGGCGCTCGCCAACAAGGGGATCGTCCGCCGCGCCGCGCGCGACGTCGCGGAGGGCAAGGCGGTGCTCGTATCGCGCGATGGCGATGCTGCCGAGGTCGCCGCCGATGGCGAGACGGTGCGGATCGACGCCGGCGGTCCCACCAAGGCGCGCTGCACCTGTCCCGCACCGGGCATCTGCCGCCACAAGCTCGCCGCCATCCTGCTGCTCCAGGCCGGCGGCGACGCAGCGCCGGCAGCACCCGGCGAGGATCGCGCCGACGCGCTGATCGCCGAGATCGCGGCGATCCCCGAGGCGACGCTGCGCCGCTTCGCCGGCCGCGCGGGCTGGCGCGCCGCGCTCGAACTGGCCGAGGCCGGGGCCGAGATCGTCGCGGACGGCACCGCGCTGGTGATTCGGTTGGCGGGCGAGGAGCATGAGGTCCGCTATCTCGGCGGTCTCGGCATCGACGGCATGGTGTCGAAGGCGAGTCCGGCCCGGCGCAAGCCGCTCCACGCCGCCGCCCTGATCGCCGTCCGCCTCCACGCCGGGGTCGAGCCCGACGCCGCGCCGGCCGAGGCGGCCACGCCGGAGCCGGTGTTCGCGCTCGACCCCGCCTTTCTCGCCGAGGTGCGCGCGACTTTGGCCGAGGCCTGCCGCAGCGCGCTGTCGTTCGCGCCGGTCGCGCTCGAAGAAAGGCTGTTCACTTTGTCGGTGTCGTCGCGCGCCGATGCGCTGCCGCGGCTGGGCGCGATCCTGCGCGCGATCGCCCGCGCGATCCGCGAGCGACGGACGCGCAGCTTCCGCTTCGATCCGGACAGGACGCTCGATCTGATCGCCACCGCCGATGCGATCGCGCGCGCACTGCCGGTCGTCGCCGATCCGGCGGGTCGCGCCGCTCTGCTCGGGACCGCGCGGCAGGTCTATGGCGATGTCGGCGCGCTCCGGCTGCACGGCCTCGGCGCCGAGACCTGGGCGATCGAAGGCGGCGGCCGCGGCGTCACCGCCTTCCTCTATGCGCCCGATCATGACCGCTGGTTCACGCTGTCGCTGGCGCGCGGCGCCGGCCAGGATCCGATGTTCGATCCGGCGCGGGCCTTTGCGAGCGAGGCCGTGCTCGGCGCCCACACGCTCGCTTCCTTGTCCAATGCCGAAATCACCGCACAGGGCGTCGCCGCCTCGCCTCAGGGCCGCCTGTCGCTCGCGGCCGGCGGACGGTGCGAAATCATGCACGCCGGCAACACGCTGTCCGACGACTGGCCTTGCGTCTTCACCCGCTGGTCGGCGCTCGCCGAACGGCTGCGCGCGCGCCTCGCCGGCCGCCTGACCGCGCCCCCGCCGATGCTGGAGCCGGTGATCCTGCGCCCGCGCCGCACCGGCTCGCCCTGGTTCGACGATCTCGCGCAGACGCTGTGCTGGCCGGTCGAGGATGAGGACGGCACCTGGATCGCGCTGTCGGTCCCGCACAACCCCGATCGGCAGGCCCATTCGGATCATGTCGCAAGCCTGCTGACCAGCGGGTTCGGCGGCGCGATCGTCGTGGCCGCGACGATCGCGGGCACGAAATTCGATCTCCGGCCGATCGCACTGGCCGACGCCAACGGCATCCGTTCGCTCGACTTCGGACGCGCGGGGGCGGGCAAGACTGGCCTGACCGGCCGGATCGCGGCGCTGTGGCAGCGCGGCCGCTCTGGCTTCGCGCCGGCGCCGAAGTCCGCCACCCACGTCCTGCTCGACGGCATTGCCAATGAGCTGACCGGCATTGCCGAAATCGGCTGCCGCGCGCTGGGCACCGACGGCGATCATCGCCTCGACGCCCTGGCCGATCGCGCCTCGCGCTTCGGACTGGAGAGCGTCGCAGTCGCGATCGGCGACATGCGCACAGCCGCCGATCTCGCGCCCTCCCTCCTCGGCGCACGCTACCGGGTCGATCAACTCCGCCGCCAGCTCACCGCGCTGCCGCTGGTCGGGCGGTGGTAGGGAGAGACATGCCCATTCACCCGATGACCTTCGCGTCTTCGCGTCTTCGCGTGAAACTCGCTGCAGGTTCAACCGCGACTGTGCTGGCCGGACTTGCCGAAGGGGGTCACGCGAAGACGCGAAGACGCGAAGGGAGCATTTCGCCGGACAAAATGCTCGGTTTCGAACGGCTTCGGTGGCGGACAATGACAAAAATGAAACACCGCTGCTCGGTTCTCTCGATCGCCCCGCCGCGCGGTCGCTAGACAGTTGACTAGCAGCCCGACCCGCAACATCCTGCGGCCAAAGATCGAAAGGGAGCGAAGCAGGGCGCGAACAAGGGGGTGCGTAGCATGAAGCGTTTGCTCGTGATGTCCGCTTTGCTGGCCGGCGCCAGCTGGACCTGTCCGGTGATGGCGCAGGACAGTCCGCCCGAAACCCCGGCCGCGGAGGATTCCCCGCCGCAGCCCGATCCGGGCAACGACATCGTCGTCACCGGCACGCGCATCGCCCGGCCCGAACTCGATTTCGCCAATCCGGTGGTGTCGTTCGGCGCCGCCACGATCGAACAGTCGGGACGCACCAATCTGGCCGATTTCCTCGTCCAGAGCCCGGCGCTGGTCGGCTCGCGCACCGGCGATCTCACCGCCGGCTCCAACCCCGATTTCGGCGAGGCCGGGCTCGATCTGCTCAACCTGCGCAATCTCGGCACCGATCGCACGCTCGTGCTGGTCGACGGTCGCCGCCACGTCTCGGGCCTCGCGGGTTCGGCCGCGGTCGACATCAATGCGATTCCGACCGATCTGGTCGAGGCGGTCGACGTGCTGACCGGCGGCGCCTCGGCGATCTACGGCGCCGATGGCGTGTCGGGCGTCGTCAATTTCCGGCTCAAACATGATTTCGAAGGACTGACCGCGCGCGGTCAGGTCGGCATTTCGAAATATGGCGATGGCGGCAACCGCTTCGGCGCCGTCACCTTCGGCCAGAATTTCGCCGAGGGCCGCGGCAATGTCGCGATCGCCTATGAATATAGTCAGGATGATCGCGTCAACGATCAGGCGCGATCCTATCTGCGCAATCCGGCTTCCGCCAATCTCTATCGCAACCAGGCCGACATTCCCGACGATCCGAAAATCTTCGACAACATCGTCTATGACGACATCCGTTATGCCGACAGCGCGCGCGTCGGCGCGGTCGACGTCGATTTCGATTTCGCCTCCGATTTCGAAGGCAATGGCCGGCTCTACGATCGCGGTCTCGTCCTCGACGAATCGGGCGGGTACACCCAAGGCGGTTCGAGCACCCCGGTCGATGGCTATCAGGGCGATCTGTTTCCGGGCGTGAAGCGTCATCTGGTCAATGCGCTGACCCATTACCAATTCAGCGACGCGCTGAACGTCTTCGCCGAAGGCAAATATGTCCACACCAAGACGGTGACGCTGGCACAGCCGACCTATGATTTCTATCTGTTCCAGACGCCCGAGAATCCGTTCATGCCGCGCTCGATCCGCGACGCGATCGTGCCCGGCGCGGCGGCCGCCTATTTCGAGGATCCCGATACGCCCGACGGCGTGCTGGTGACACGCGACAATTTCGACCTCGGCATCAACACCGAGGATGTGACGCGCGAGACGCTGCGCGGCGTGATCGGCGCCAATGGCCGGATCAACGACCATGCGAAATATGAGATCTCCTACGTCTACGGCCAGACCAGGTCGCGTATCCTGTCGCGCGGCAACCGGCTCGAGGCGCAATGGCAGGCCGCGATCGACGTCGTCACCGATCCGGCGACCGGGCGGCCGGTGTGCCGCTCGAGCCTCGATCCCGATTCGCCGCCCGAACTGGACGGCTGCATTCCCTACAACATCTTCGGCGAAGGCGTCCGAGATCCCGCAGCGGTCGCTTTCGTCACCGAGGACAGCCTCAGTTTCTCCAAGGTCACCCAGCAGGTGGTCTCGGGCTCGGTCTCGGGCGATTTCGGTGCGCTGTTCACGCTGCCGGGCGGGCCGGTCGGCTTCGCGATCGGCGCCGAATATCGCCGCGAGCGCAGCAATTTCGAGCCCGATCCCGACATCGTCAACGGGCTCACCTGGTTCGGGGCGGTCCAACCTTCGTCCGGCGGGTTCAGCGTCAAGGAGGTCTTCGCCGAAATCAACGCGCCGCTGCTGAAGGAACAGCCGCTCGCCTATCTGCTCTCATTCGGCGCCGCGTTCCGCTATTCCGATTACAGCACGATCGGCACCACCACGACCTGGAAGGTCGATGGCGTCTACGCGCCGATCCGCGACGTCTCGTTCCGGGCGACCTACTCGCAGGCGGTCCGCGCGCCGAACATCGCCGAATTGTTCGCGCCGTCCAGTTCGGCGTTCAACTTCATCGTCGATCCCTGCGACACGCAGGAGACCAACAACGGCACGTCGACGCGCGCGGCCAATTGCGCGGCCTTGCTGACCGGGCTCGGCATTGATCCGACCAGCTTCAGCCCGTCGAGCACGCCGCAGGCGACCTTGTTCACCGAGGGTCTGGCAGGCGGCAATCCCGATCTGCGCGAGGAAACCGCCAAGACCTGGACCGCGGGCGTGGTGCTGCGGCCAAGCTTCCTGCCGGGCTTCAGCCTGTCGGCCGACTGGTACGACATCCGGATCAGGCAAGCGATCAACACGCCGGAGGCCGAGGAACTTGCGCGGCTCTGCGTCGACCAGCCGACGCTCGACAATCAGTTCTGCCCCGGCATCACCCGCGATCCCGACACCGGCTACATCGTCGGCTTCAACGTGAAACCCGACAATGTCGCGGGCTTCCGCACCGCCGGACTCGACGTGTCGCTTGCGTATCGCTTCAGGACCGACGCGCTCGGCACGTTCGCCGTGACCCTGGTCGGCGGCTATCTCGATCGGCTCGAATTCGTCGCGTCACCGGGCGCTACGCTTGATGACGATCTCGCCGAGCAATACAGTCCGCGCTACACCGCCACCTTCGATCTGACCTGGCAGCAGGGACCGCTGACGATCGCCTATGGCATCAACTGGTTCAGCCGCACCAAGCGCTTCGTCGACGAGGTGCTGGCCGGCGACCCCGACTATAGCGACCCGCGCTACTTCAAGGTGAAGGAGAAATGGGAGCACGAAATCCAGGCCGATGTCGATGTCGGCGAACGCTTCAACTTCTATCTCGGCGTCCAGAACCTGTTCGATGAGAAGCCGGCGTTCGGCTATTCGTCCTATCCGGTGTCGGCGATGGGCCGCTATTTCTATGCCGGTGCGAAGGTCAAATTCGGGCCTTTGTTCTGATTTTTCTCCCCTCCACGCCTTCGTGGAGGGGCTGGGGGTGGTTCTTTCTTCTTCTTTGCCGATGGCAGGCGGGAAGCAGAAGAAGAGCCACCCCCTGCCCCTCCAGCAAGGGCTGGAGGGGAGCAATTACGCCAGCTGCCGCAGCGCCAGGCTGCACAGGGCGATCGCGCGGTCGCGCGACAGGCGGCTGGGCGACAGGCAGAAATCCAGCCACAGCCCATCCATCACCGCCGACAGGATCGGCACCGCGTCGGCGCGCGGCAGGCCGCCGGACGTGTGCGGCAGTCGAGCGAAGGCGGTGTCGAGCAGGTCGCGCAGGCGGCGGTTGTAGGCTTCGCTGACCTCGGCGAACTCGTCATTGCTGCGCACCAGCGTCCAGAACGCCATCCACGCGCCCAATATGTCGGATCGCGCCCATTCGTCGGAGAACAGCACCGCGAAGAAGCCGTCGAGCGCGCTCCAGGGATCGGCGCCGGGGGCCAGCAGCTCCTGCTCGAATCGCGCGAGGAAATGGTCGCACAATTGCTGGTAGGTCTCGAGCAGCAGATTGTCGGGATTGACGAAATAATGGCGCAGCAGGCCGTGCGACACGCCGGCCTGGCGGCAGATCTCGCGCCCGGTGGTCGCGCGTGGCCCCAGCCGGGCGAGGCACGAGATCGTCACCGCGAGCAGATCCTTGCGGCGCTCGACCGGCGACTGCCGCTGCGCGCGGGCGGCTGGCTTGATCAGGCTGTCCACCGGCATGTGTGCGTCACCGCGCCTCCGGCCGCCGCGTCAGCGCTGCGACACAGCTCGCGCGGTCGATGTCGCGTCCGTCGGGCTGGCGCGCGTCGACATAGGTGACCAGCGGCTCCTTGCCCTTCGCCGGCGGGTAGAGATAGGCGTCGAGGATGCAGATCGGCCCCGAGAATTGCAGCCGGCGCGATCCCAGTTCGCGCACGTCCTGATCGGCGTCGCCGAACAGGCCGACGAGGTTCCGCGCGTCCTTGCCGATCACCCGCTCCAGCCCGGTGACCGGCACCGCGATCGGGCGCGCGACCGGCGGCGGCGTCAGAACCGGCGCGGCTGAGGTACAGGCGGACAGCAACACGGCCGCCACTGCCGCCATCGGCGCTATCCGGGGGAGTGGCGTCGAGACCATCGCGGAATGCAGTTCCCCGGCGAAGGCCGGGGCCCAGGAGTCACGAACTCGGAGCGTGGGACTCCTGGGCCCCGGCCTTCGCCGGGGCACAGGATCGGCTCGGGGCTGCACATCTGTCATTTTGCGGATTCGGACCCCGATCATGTGTCGCTCTCTTTCTCCAGGCTGACCGGCTCCGCGCCGGTCGCCGTTTTGGCCCGGCCCCTATGGAACATGTGCGTCGCCATCGCCGCGCCGATGATCGGCGCGAACAGGTTGAGCACCGGAACCATGAACAGGCAGGTGCCGACAAGCCCCAGCAGCAGGCGCTGGCCGCGCGTCGTCGCGCGCCAGGCCCGCATCGCCGTCCGGTCCATGTGCCGGATCGCCACCATCTCGCCGAGGTCGCGGCCCAGCAGCGGCGCATTGACCGCGATCACCGCCACGATCGTGCCGATGCCGGTCACCAGCAGCACCAGATAGACCGGCAGCGCGAGCAGGTTGAAAAAGAGAGCGCGCAGCACCGATCCCAGTGCCAGCCGCAGCGACACCGCCCACGATGGCGGCGTGCAGGTGGCGAGCGCTTGCGGATAATGTTTGCGCTCGACCGCCTCGACCACGCCGTCGGCGAACACGCCCATGATCGCGATCGCGGTCGCGCGGAACAGCAGCCAGCCCAGGATCACCATCAGGATCGCGGCGATCACCACCTCACCGCCGTCGAGCCAGCTCAATTGCGCCCAGGCGACGAACGCGTCGATGCCGTACCACAGCGCCACGCCGGCGACCGCGAAGATGACGACCGTCAGCGCCAGGGTCCAGCCCAGCACCGCGAGCACCGCACGGTCCGGGATCTGTTCGACGCTCAACCAGAAGGCTCGGATCATCACGCTACGTCGCGCGAAGCGTGTCGTGCGTCAATGCGTCGCGCGCTTTGCGCTTTTTGCACGCCTCGCCTAAAGGGCGCAGCCTATGGCCGTAGAGACCCCCAAACGCGTCCGTGGTACGCAGGACATGCTGGGCGAAACGCAGGATCGTTTCGCCTTCGTCGTCGATGCGTTCGAACGCGTCCGCCGGCTCTACGGCTTCCAGTCGGTCCAGATCCCGATGTTCGAATCGACCGCGGTGTTCGCGCGCTCGCTGGGCGAAACCACCGATGTCGTCTCGAAGGAGATGTACAGCTTCGAGGATCGTGGCGGCGACAATCTGACCTTGCGCCCCGAATTCACCGCCGGCATTTCGCGCGCTTTTCTGACCGAGGGCTGGCGCCAGTTCGTCCCGCTCAAGCTGGCCACGCACGGGCCCCTGTTTCGCTACGAACGGCCGCAAAAAGGCCGCTTTCGCCAGTTCCACCAGCTCGATGCCGAGGTGATCGGCGCCGCCGAGCCCGCCGCCGACGTCGAACTTTTGTGCTTCGCCGATCAGTTGTTGCGCGACCTCAAGATTTCCGACGGCGTCACGCTCCAGCTCAACACGCTGGGCGATGCCGCGACGCGTGATGCCTGGCGCAATGCGCTGGTCGATCATTTCGAAGGCCATCGCGCGAGCCTGTCGGAGGACAGTGTCGATCGCCTCGCGAAGAATCCGCTGCGCATCCTCGACAGCAAGGATCCGCGCGACCGTCCGGTGGCGGATGCCGCGCCCGCGATCGACGCCTATCTGACCGCCGAAGCCGCAGACTTCTTCGCCGCGGTGACGGCGGGGCTCGATGCCGCCAGCGTAAAGTGGACCCGCAACGCGCGGCTGGTGCGCGGCCTCGATTATTATCGTCACACCGCGTTCGAGTTCGTCACCGACCGGCTCGGCGCGCAGGGCACCGTCGTCGGCGGCGGCCGCTATGACGGGCTGATCGAGGCGCTCGGCGGGCCGGCGACGCCCGCGGTCGGCTGGGCGGCGGGGATCGAGCGGCTGGGGATGCTGATCGATGCACCGGCGCCCGAGCGCATCAGCGTCGCGATTGTGCCGATGGGCGCCACTGCCGAACGGGCCGCGAACGGCGTCATCGCCGATCTGCGTCGCGCGGGTGTCGCCGCCGACATGGCGTGGCGCGGCAATATGAAGAAGAGGATGCAGAAGGCCGATGCCGCGGGCGCGCGCTTCGCGGTAATCCTCGGCGACGACGAACTCGCCAAGGGCGTCGCCGCGGTCAAGGATCTGGCCAGCGGCGATCAGCGCGAGGTTGCGCTGACGGCACTGGCGGAGACGCTGGCCGCGGCATGAGCATCTCGCCGGACCGTATCGCCGCGATCGAAGCGCGGCGCGATGAACTGCAGGCGGAGATGTCGCGGCCCGACATCGCGCCCGACCGCTTCGTCGCCCTGTCGAAGGAATTCGCCGAGGTCGAGCCGGTCGCGCAGGCGGCGGGCGAGGTGCGGCGGTTGCGCGCCGAGATCGGCGTACTCGCCGACATGAGCAATGACGAGGATGCCGAGATCCGCGCGATGGCGGCCGAGGAGGTCGCCCACATCAATGCGCGGCTGCCGCAGGCCGAGCGCGCACTGGCGCTGAAGCTGCTGCCGCGCGACGCCGCCGACGAGCGCGCCGCGATGCTTGAGATCCGCGCCGGCACCGGCGGCGACGAGGCGGCCTTGTTCGCGGGCGACCTGTTCCGCATGTACAGCCGCTATGCCGAAGCGCAGGGCTGGCGGATCGAGATCATCTCGGCCAGCGCCGCCGAAATGGGCGGCTACAAGGAAGTCGTGGCGTCGGTTGCCGGGCAGGGGGTGTTCGCGAAGCTCAAGTTCGAAAGCGGCGTCCACCGCGTCCAGCGCGTGCCGGTGACCGAGAGCGGCGGGCGTATCCACACCTCGGCGGCGACGGTCGCTGTGCTGCCCGAGGCCGAGGAGGTCGACGTCCAGATCGACGACAAGGATCTGCGCATCGACGTCTATCGCTCGTCGGGCCCCGGCGGCCAGTCGGTCAACACCACCGACAGCGCGGTCCGCATCACCCATCTGCCTAGCGGTCTCGTCGTGATCCAGCAGGACGAGAAGTCGCAGCACAAGAACAAGGCCAAGGCGCTCAAGGTGTTGCGCACGCGGCTCTATGAACTCGAACGCGACCGGCTCGACAGCGCTCGCGCCGGCGCCCGCAAGTCGATGGTCGGCTCGGGCGACCGGTCGGAACGGATCCGGACCTATAACTTTCCACAGGGCCGCGTCACCGATCACCGCATCAACCTGACCTTGCACCGCCTGCCCGAAATCCTCGAAGGCCAGATGGACGAACTGCTGGGCGCGCTGATCGGCGAGGACGAAGCGGCACGCCTGGCCAATCTCGATGCGTAAAGCCCCTCCCCTGAAGGGGAGGGGCTTAGA
>Ga0268265_10000277_pt1 | contig 58316 bp, 48 predicted proteins | sample KBSSwiS52_FD_190355 | JGI IMG/M metagenome (GOLD analysis project Ga0268265, IMG submission 190355) | Switchgrass rhizosphere microbial communities from Kellogg Biological Station, Michigan, USA - KBS Switchgrass S5-2 (SPAdes) (version 2) | ecosystem: Host-associated > Plants > Roots >... | reverse complement strand
CCAGGGCCGCCGCCAACTGGCGCCGCGTCTATGCCATGCCCGTCGCGAGCGTCTATCCCTCCTATATTGCCAAGGCGGAGAAGAAGGGCCGCACCCGGGCCGAGGTCGACGAGGTCTTCCGCTGGCTCACCGGCCACAGCCAGGCCTCGCTGGAAGCTGAGTTTGCGAAGAAGACGAGCTTCGAGGATTTCTTCGCGCACGCGCCGAAGCTGAACCCGTCTCGCTTGCTGATCACCGGCGTCGTATGCGGCGTCCGCGTGGAGGAGATCGAGGAGCCGATGATGCGCGAGATCCGCTACCTCGACAAACTCATCGACGAACTCGCCAAGGGCAAAGCGATGGAAAAGATCCTCCGCAAATAGCCGCGCGCGCTCGCAAGCTCGCTCGCGGTGAACCGCGGCTGCCTTTTCCGGCCAGCATGCGGCCATGTTCACCCATCGCTCGCCCTGTGGTCGGCGACGCGTGGCGCAGGGTGTGTCAGCAACGCCCTGAGGATAGGAGATGCCGGACGGCAGGACGGCTCTGAAACCCGAGCCGTAGCGATCCGTCCGGAAGAATTGGTCCGAGACCTGACGTGCTCTGTATAAGTGGGTCGATGGACGAGGTTAGCCGCTGAGTGCAAGCTTCAATACGCTGTCGACAGTCGCATTGGCCTGAATCCCCCGTGGTTGCCGCATCCGGCATCTCAAGTGGTCACGACAGCGCCTGTCGGCCGACGGCCGGAGTCGTGCGTGTGATCCTCCAATTGATGAGCTGCCGCGTGGTGCAGGCCAGCTCGCCAACCGGATGACCAAAGGCCGCGCGCTCGATCGCCGCGCGCTTTCACCGACGAGACGAGCCAGCGGTCCGGTGGGTGTCAGCGCTCTGCTGCTGCCTCCGCCGCGCCACAGAGGTGCGCGAAAAGGCCCGTTCTCCTTTCTGTATGGGATGTCAGCTGAATGTATGTCCGCCGCTTCATCTGCCTACTGGTGTGCTCAGTCGTTCTTGCCGCGAGAGCAGCAGACCCCGCCATGGCAGAAAGCGATGAGGTCAAGGGACTCGAGGTGCGCATCCCCAAGCTGATGAGCGAGGGCAAATGGGGCGAGGCCGTTACCCTGGCAGAGCGGCGCCTTGAGCTCGTGCGTGCGCAGAACGGAGAGAACCATGTCGACACGGCGCAAGCGCTTGAAGGGCTGGCCGGACTTTACAACATCCAGCGTCGTCTCGCCGAAGCCGAACCGCTGTACAAACGCGCTCTGGCGATCAGGGACAAGACGCTGGGTGCCGCCCATCCCGATACGGTGAGGCTCCTCGGCATGCTGGGCATTATCTACCGCCAGCTGGGGCGCGCCGGCGAGGCGGAGGTGCTGGAAAAGGGCGGCCGCGAAGCGGCGCTGCAGCAGGCGGGTCCTCCCGATGATGCCCTGAGGCTGCGCAATGAAGCGGGGTTCCACCAAGAACGGGGCGAGCTTGCCGAGGCGGAGCGACTCTACCGGCAGGCCCTGGCGGTGGACGAGAAGAAGCGCGGCGCTGACGATCCCGGGATCGTCCGCAGTCTAAGCTCCCTGGCTGACTTTTATCGCCGACGGGGCCAGCTCGCCGAGGCCGAGGCCCTCATGAAACGCGCTCTGGCGATCCGCGAGAAGTCCAACGGAAGCATGGAGAATATCGCGACCGCGCAAGCCCTGGGAGAGCTGGCGGAAGTCTACCTGGCGCAGGGCCGCCACAACGAAGCCGAACCTCTCTTGAAGCGGGCGCTGGCGAGCTACGAAAAGCTGTTTGGTGCGGAGAGCGAGCACACCGCTGGCGCCGTCCAGAAGCTGGCGGAGGTCTACCGTGGGCAGCGCCGGCACGCCGAGGCCGAGCTGCTCTACAAGCGCGCTTTGAGCATGATCGAGAAGCGCCACGGCTCCGACACGGTGCACTCCCTGGACGCGCTCGGCAAGCTGGCCGAGATCTACGAGGACCTCGGCCGCCGCGGCGAAGCCGAGCAACTCATGCAGCGCTCTCACACGACATGGGAGAGAGCCTTCGGTCCGGAGGCTCCGCTCACCGCGGCGAGCCTCGTTCGCCTCGCCAAGTTCTACCTCAGAGCGCAGAAGTGGTCGGACGCGTATCAGGCGTCCGACCGCGCAATGGCCATCACCGTCAAGCAGATGCGCCGGGAGGGTCAGACCCTGCAGCGGCCGCAGAGCGGCCGTGGCCAAATCGGCATCGATCCCGTGCGGCGGAATATCCTCTTCGGCCATGTTGGCGTCGTGGCGCACGTCGTCGAGAAGACATCCGGCCAGCGAGCGACGCTCGCTGACAAGTCCTTTGAGACGGCGCAGTGGGCGCTGCAGTCCGATGCAGCGGCTGCGCTGGCACAGATGGCGGCGCGCTTCGGCAAGGGGGATGACGATCTCGGGCGGCTCGTGCGCGAGCGCCAGGACCTTGTTGCGCGCTACCGGGCGATCGAGCAAAGCCGGGTCATGGCGATAGCTGCGCCCGGCGCGCAGGGCATGCCGGGGCAGAAAGGGGACCAGGCCAGAGATACAGCCGCAATCGACAGCCGCATCGGGGCAATCGACGTGCTGCTGGGGAGCAGATTTCCTGAGTATGCCGCGCTCGCCAACCCGGAGCCTCTATCGATCGCGGATACCCAAGGGCTGCTGAAGGCCGATGAAGCGCTCTACCTCGTGGTGTTCGGGGAAGAGCAGGGGTTCGCCTGGGCAATAACGCGCGAAGCTGCGCAATGGCAGCCAATCCCGATCGGAACGAAGGCTCTGGCAGAGAAGGTTCAGACCCTGCGGTGCGGGCTCGATGCATCGAACTGGTCGGATCCGGCACGCCGGGAGCGCTGCAAGCAGCTCACGGGCGTAGCCGTGTCGGATCGCGACCCGCTACCCTTCGACCTCGCCAAGGCGCACGACCTTTACGCCACCCTGCTCGGCCCGTTCGAAGGCCTGCTGCGTGGCAAGCGGCTGCTCATCGTTCCGTCCGGTCCGCTCACCACCTTGCCGTTCGAGGTGCTCGTTACCGAGCCACCCTCAACGGCACTCCCGTCCGACCTCGCGGCGTATGCGCGCGCCGCCTGGCTCACCAGGCGCCACGCCATCGCCATCCTGCCCTCGGCTGCCAGCCTCAAGGCCTTGCGCCAGTTCGCCAGGGCCAGCCGAGCAACGAGCCGATATGCCGGCTTCGGCAACCCTCTGCTCTTCGGGCCTGACGGCAACGACCGCAGCGCCGCGCTGAAACAGGCTTGCCCAGCGGATCTGCCTGGTCGGTCAACACGCGTCGTGGCGCGGGCGACGCCAGACGCCAGGGTTGCAAGACTTGTCCACGGCGGCCTCGCCGACGTGGACAGGCTGCGGCGCGCCTCCCCGTTGCCGGAAACGACGGACGAGCTGTGCACCGTGGCGCGCGAGCTCGGCGCGCCGGAGAGCGACCTTCATCTCGGCGCCAAGGCGACGGAAGCCGCGGTTGTGTCCCTCAGCGCCTCCGGTGCGCTCGCGCGCTACCGGATCATCCACTTCGCGACCCACGGGCTGCTTGCCGGTGAGACTGAGGACGTTGCCCGGTCACTCGCCGAGCCGGCCCTGCTGCTGACGCCGCCCGACATGGCGACCGAGAACGATGACGGGCTGCTGACGGCGAGCGAGGTGGCCAGACTGAAGCTCGACGCCGATTGGGTGGTGCTCTCGGCGTGCAACACGGCAGGCGGAGGCGAGAAGGGCGATGCCGAGGCTTTCTCTGGGCTTGCCCGCGCCTTCTTTTATGCCGGGGCGCGCACCCTGCTGGTTTCGCACTGGTACGTGGATAGCGATGCCGCGGTGAAACTGACGACCAAAGCCTTTGCCGCCATGGGAGCCGACCCGAGCATCGGCCGCGCTGAAGCAATGCGGCTCGCGGTCCTTGCCGTTATGCGCGACCCATCGCGGCCTGCACATTGGACACCCGCTGCGCATCCCGCCGTGTGGGCGCCGTTCGTGGTCGTTGGCGAGGGGGCGCCTTGACGCTCCTTTCGGAGCGTCAAGGTTCACCCCGCTGCCCGTGGGACAGGGAGTATGACCGGAGATCCCTCAGCAGCGGACGTGATCAGTTGTGCGGGTGAAGTGGTCGGCGCCGGTTTCGAGGATGTCTGCGAGCCTTCTTGCGGCAGGTGTTCTCATTTCACGCCAGGCCCGAAACGCCGTTCCCAAAGTTTCCAACGCTGGCAAGGCGAGCGGATGTCGAAGATGCAGCGGTGACGAGTATGGTATTGTGGTCGCTGAATCCGGCGAGTTCCGAAGGAGTGGCTAGTGACAGACACTGTCCTCGATGGCACCGGAGAACAGATACCGGGCCGCCGTCCTCTCGATGGGACCGATCTTGATATCGCCTACACCTTGTTGGAGGACGATCTGGTGCTGCGCGTGAACAAAGGCGGCGTCCAGGTGTTCGGCGTGGTGCTTGAGAATGCTGGTAAAGCGATGACGGCGCACGAGCTCTTGGAGCTCAAAGCGGAGAGTTCGGACCTTATAGTGCCAGTCGGCACGCGCGGTCAGGCAGCCCGCGACGTCGGCTATCGGCTTGGCCGGGTGGCCGGCAAGCTACTCAGGGCGACCCGTGAGAAAATGGGCAAACCCTAGAACACTCGCCCCCGTCGAGCACGGATCTCTGCCTTTTCGCGGGCCTCAATGAGATTGGCGCGTAGCGCAGAGCGCGCGTCCCGGCAGCTATCGGCGAAGAAACGCGCCGAAGACGTCGATAAGCGCATTGCCCTCTTGTCGGCGGGCTGCCCTTCGCCCGCCCTCGGCTCCTACACCCCGGGGACGCCAGCAGAACCCCGCTGGCCAATCCTTTAGCACCGTCGCCAGTTTCGCTTGTTCCTGCAATGGTCGCAGCAGTCGGATAGCGCAGATGCGACGTGTCAGGCACAGACGCACCTACGGCATCCGCCCGGATTGCAGGCCACCTCTCGCTACGGTCGTTTCGGCGGGTCTGGATGCCATCAGGGCGGCCCGCTCCTGTCGGTGCCGGTGCGCTGGATCTGCTCACCGACGGCCTCGACCGAGGCCCCGGCCTCGATACGGCGGCGGATATCCTTGAGCCGCATCAGCTGCTGGACGATCTGCGGCATCATGTCGAGCTTTTCCATGAGGCGCCAGACATAGACGAAGATCGCAAAGATGCCACCGACGTCGGCGTTTGGCATATATGCCACCCGCAGCAGCACCAGCAGGAACACCAGGATCGACAGCCCCTCGATCGCGGTCCAGTTGAAGGCATCGGCGTCGGAGAGCTTGACGCGCCACGCGCGCACCTCGGCAAAATGGCGGACGACGGCTCCTTCCTGCGCCGCATCGATCACCTGGACCTCGTGCTCGAGCTGGTTGTTGAGCCCCTCGTTGAGCATCAGGGAGCGCCGCATGTAGCGGCGGTTGAGGATCGCTACGGGCAAGAAGAGCAGCGCGGCGACCGCCCCGATCACCAGGTCGTAGTAGAACAGGATGGCGGCGGAGCCGATGATGCTCACCATCGCGCTGAGGACGACGGGCATGTCTTTCTCGAAGAACGTCACGAATTCACGCGACATCGCCGAGCGTGCCGCCACCTTCGTGGGCTCGATCCCCGACTGGCGCTGGCGCAGCACCGTATCGGTCACGATGGTATTGTAGACCTGGGTGTAGAGGCGCGTGTCGTACATCTGCCGACCGCAGCCGATCGCGGTGTGCAGCACCCATGCGACCATCACGGGTACGATCATCCGGTAGTCCTGCGCCATCAGACCGTTGATCGCGAGCCCCGTGGCCCACGGATAGGACAGCTCCAGCAGGTCCTCGACGACCGTGAGCGCATACGTGAACGCGATGCGCCAGCGAAACGGCCGTACTGTCTCCGCTATGGACCTCGCTCGGGGGCCATCAGACATCGAGGAAACCAGTCATGGGAAGAGCCGATCCAAATTCGTCGTCGCGCACACAGATCCGTCGGTATCGAGTGGTCGGGCCACATTGCGACCTGCGTGCTGGCTCGATCACTGCCCCAATCCCGCGGACGACGCCGGCGACACAGGGAGCGTTGCCGATCGCGTTCGGACAAAACTCTTGCCAGCTCTTTGGCACTGGCAACAGGCGAGTGACCAAGGTCATGCTATCCTCGATACGATCGCTCCGAGACAAGGTGCAGCGCATGATCGGACACATCGACCCGAGCAAGGAGACGTTTGCCGCCTTTCGTTCAGGAGACCGCGCAGGACCGATCCACATGCTTAATCTCGTCCGGTTCCGCGACAAGGCCGCCTATCCGGACCGGCGGAGCGCGACCGGCGCCGAAGCCTATGCCGCCTACGGACGCGACAGCCACGCCGTCTTCTCCCGGCTCGGCGGGCGCATCGTCTGGCGCGGTAGCTTCGAGTTGATGCTCATTGGCCCAAGCGACGAGCGGTGGGACGAGTGCTTTATCGCGGAATACCCCTCGGTCGCTGCCTTCGTCGAGATGGTCCGTGATCCGGTCTATCGAGAAGCAGTCAAGCATCGCCAAGCGGCTGTGCTGGATTCGCGGCTCATCCGTCTTGCGCCGACCGCGAGCGGTTCCGGATTCGGCGGCTCCAGGTGAGCTTGCGAATGCAGCGTGTGAGTGATCCCAAACCGTCCGCCGGGTCCGGAGATACGACGTGCTACAGGCGGGTACAGAAAATTGGGTGCGCGGCGACCACACGCATCGAACTGACTGGAAGCTTCACCACTTGCGGTGGACGATGACACGCGGCATGGGGGCGAGGGCTTCGGGAGACACGCGTTTCCTTCACTCGGTAGACAATGGACCTGCGCCATGCCTCTCGACGCAAGGATAACGTTGCGCCCGATGTCGCTTGCGGATGTGCCGCTGCTCGATCACTGGGACAGGCAGCCGCAAGTCATGGCGGCGACCAGCGACGATCCAGATCAGCCCAAAGCGTTCGGTGACACCTACTGGCCGGACGAGCTGGCGTTGGTGGGCCCTGATTGCCAGTACCTTGTCGCAAGCTCGACGGCCGGCCCATCGGGGCCATGCAGATCATCGACCCTCACACCGAGGCGACGCACTACTGGGGAGAGATCGAGCCGAACCTACGGGCGATCGACATCTGGATCGGGGCGGCAGAGGACCCTCCGGAAAGGCTACGGCGAGACGATGATGCGACGAGCGTTACAGATGTGCTTCGCCGAGCCGGCGGTGACCGCCATCGTGATCGATCCTCTGGCCAGCAATACCCGCGCCCACAAGTTCTACCGGCGGCTCGGCTTCGTTCCCGAAGGCCGACGGGTGTTTGGTGACGACGACTGCCTCGTCCACAGATTGACCCGCTTGGCGTGGCGCCAGCGGTTTCCGAATGACTGAGTGCCAATAGCGCGAGCTCGATGTCGCCAGCGTTCGCGCCGCGCCAGCGCGATGACACGGCGATGGTGGGCCAGATAGGTATCGAGATCGAGCCTCGCACGCACCCCTCGGACGGCGCCGCAGCTCATTCCGCGCAGAGGCGCCGCCGGCTTATCTCGTCCGGCAACGCCGGCAGCGAGGTATCTAATCGATGCTGACCTCCGCGGTGTACTCCACTTTGTTAAGGGGTTTGTGTTGCAGTCTGGGACATTCGACACTGGGGGACATCATGGTCACGAAGCGTCCAAAGCCGACGCCACCACAACCGCTCGAGAACCTTCTGAAGGCCCATGCCCTGAGGCGCCTGGAAGGTCGGCCATCCAGCGTGCCGAAGCCCGCAAAGGTCAAGCGGAACAGCAAGCGGAAGAAGCGATAGCCGCGACCAGTGGACCGGCGGCGGCCGTGAATCGCTTCGTTGGCAAACCCCTGACACCGAGTAACGACGTCGGCACGCGCTACTGCGCGACCCCTCATCAGCGCGGCGTCGTCAGGCGGCGCGCTCCCGCATCACTCGAAAATAGTGATCCGCGTGCTGGTAGAAATTCTCGGCCTCGACAATGTCGCCGTTCAAGGTCGCATCTCGTGCAAGCGCGAGATAGCGTTCATAGTTCCGCTGCGCACTCATCGCCGAGCCGTTCTGGTGCTGCCGTGCACCGACATTTGGCCGGTGCGGCGGATGCCTCCGCTGCGGCCCATTCCTCTTCCGCTCATTCATTCAGTGAATTTCCCTACTTGGGCGCGCACGCTAGCTCCCGCACCTGCGACGAAAGCCGTAGCTCTGATGTTTCGAATTTGGAGCGGGCGCCGCTCTGCTCTGCTGGAGGGCGGGGCGAGTGCCCCGCATGACGAGCAACAACTAACTTAGGCACTCTACCCGGATTCGCAAGCTCATTCCCTGCTGACTGAAACCGCTCGATCGTGGCGCCCATGGAAAGCAAAGCGCTTGCGATGTAATGCCGACAGCGTCTGATGTATGGTGCGCGGCTTTACGGTCGGTCAGTGGCTCTCGATTCTTCTCGCACTCTTGCAATTGCTGTGGCCATCTGCAGGCGCCCCCCTTGCCGGCTCCGGCAGCTCTCTTGCGATTTGGCTCGCGGATGCCGGCGGCCGGCCTGCCGAGCGAGCTCCCCCGCAGATCACTACCCGAAGCGCCACGCCCGTTCCGGAGAGCTATCCCACGCGGTGCCGCACTCGGCCCGCGCCGCACCAAGACCTCGTTGCAGCTTCTAGGCCAAGAAATCTTCCCTCTTCACCTTCCCGCCTTTGGTCGCTGCAACCATCCAGCGGGGCATCCGCCCACGGCCGGTCCAGGTATTCTCCGGGTTCTGCGGGTCTCGGTACTTGATCGCTATACTGCGTTTGCCGTTGCGGGCCTTGCCGAAGAGGTCCTGGATCTCAAATCCATGCTCCTTCACCAACGCGAGAATACGCTGCCGCAATTCAGTGCGCTCCGCACTCTGCTTCTCGATTTTCAGGCGCTCAATGCGGGTCTGCATTTGCGCCAACTCGGCATAAGACATACTCTCGATGCTGCTGGGTCTTGCCATTTCTATCTCCATCTCTGAAATCTCGCATTGCCAGAGTTTCTAATGCATTGATTGTTAAGTCATTGCAACCAGAACCAAGCGTAATTCATTGTGTCACCCTCTGCTGCGGGTGCTCAAACGCCTACAGCTGCACGTGTTGCGTGCGAAGTCGTCCAGACGCCAGGTCCCGTCGAACCGGCCACCGACGTCACGTGCGATGCTTGCATACCGGGTCGAAGGGCAAAGGCTGCCGACGGCGGCTTTCGCAGGCGACCCGGCCCCGGTTGACGACCTAGTCGTGCTTAGCGAGAACGCGACCGACCGTGGAGAGATGGACCTCAAACAGGCGGGTCGGCCTCGGACGCGCTCCCTGACATCGGTCACTCTTCGCCATTTGTCTTCGTATTGCGCTCAGCTGAGTTCTTGGGCGAGTCCGATGAGAAGCCCTTCAGGCCCACGGATGTAGCAGAGCCGATAAGCGTCTTTATACTGGACTACTTCGCCTACAAGCTGCGCGCCGCGCGTGCGGAGCCTTTCAAGCGTCTCGTCGATGTCGTCCACGGCGAACATGACGCGGAGGTAGCCTAGGGCGTTGACTGGGGCGTTCCGGTGATCTGCGACGACAGGCGGCGTGAGGAAGCGGGAGAGCTCGAGCCGGCTGTGGCCGTCCGGTGTGCGCATCATGGCAATCTCGACACGCTGATCGCCCAGTCCAGTGACACGTCCGGCCCATTCTCCTTCGATCGTGGCCCGCCCTTCCAGCTCGAGGCCGAGTTCGCGAAAGAAATCAATCGTCCCTCCGAGGTCTTCGACGACGATTCCTACATTGTCCATCCGCTTGAGCGCCATGTTTCCAATCTCCAAGGTGTCGCCGGGCCAATGGACGCTTGAGCCGCCCCCAACACCGGCGGCCATCCGGGCCCGATTCGCTGCTGTCCACATCAGAAGCTTGAATCATGGACGCCTCAAGCCGCCACCCCGTTTCAAACGGTCTCTAAGAAAGGGGCCGAAGACTGCGATCCCCTTCTCCGTTGAAGAGCTCCCGTAACGGGCTCCCTTGATCTCCGTCACCGGAACTATCGGACATGCCAACACACCCTGACGTGACGGCGACTGTCTCTGCTGAAAAAGCGATCTGACCTCGCATTCGGTTTTCACAGCACGGCCATCGCGGCGGAAGAAAGTTTTTGCCGTCATTTTGCATCATCTACATGGAGCACTGGCGGAAATGCTGGAGGTTCCAGATGACGATGAGCGAGGCTTTGCCGCCGACCTCCGGCGTCACGGCGAATCCGCCGAACGCAGCCGTCGGCCGAAGCACTCGAGGCGCAGGGATTGACGGCGCTCTACGCGATCCTTCGCCGGAAGGGTGCTGCCTCCGATCGTCCGGCCGCTCGGATTTTTCGCTGGCGCAAGAAAGATCATGAGGAGAGCTTCGACGAATACACCCATCATCCGACCGACCAGGAAGAGGCTGGGCGGCTCCCTTGCCCGGACTGAGGTCCGGGCAAGGGCCACGCTCTCCCTGCGCGGGCGAAGAGGCCCGCGCAGCCGAGCCGCTGTTCCAGCGTCTCGGCCCGTCGGGGTTCGATCGTTGCCGCAAGGGTCCGCGACCCCTGTGATGCAAGCGACGTGCAAGCAGAAAGAGCGACCGGGGAGGTTGACCTCGGAGTCTGTCCTACGCGGACGGCAATTGCCGAGAGTGAGAGAGCGGCCTGGGCCTCGTGACGGGGCTGACAGTTGCGGGAGAGGCTCGTGACGCCCGTCGCGGAGAGTCCCCTCATGGCCAACAGGTCGTTCCAGTCGGCACGCGCCGACGTCTACACCCGTATCACGGATGATATCGTCGCTGCCATCGAGCAGGGCGCCGGCGAGTGGGATATGCCCTGGCATCATGATGGCAGCAGCATCGCCCGCCCGCGCAACGTCGCCTCCGACAAGCCCTATCGCGGCGTCAATATTCTGGCCCTCTGGGTCGCCGCCCGTCGGGCAGGCTACACGAGCGGCACCTGGGGAACCTACCGCCAGTGGACGGAACGGGGCTGCCAGGTACGCCAGGGCGAGACGGCCACAATCGTCGTGTTCTGGAAGCAGATCGGCCGGCACGACGATGCCGAGGCATCGACCGATGACCTGGCGCTTGCTCATGACGAGCGGGGGCGTCCCCGCTTCTTCGCGCGCGGCTACTACGTCTTCAACGAGGCACAGGTGGACGGGCATGTCCGGGAGGAGCTGCCATGCCTGCCCGAGTCCGAGCGCATCGCGCGCGCCGATGCCTTCTTTGCGGCGCTCAACATTCCTATCATCATTGGCGGCAACGAAGCCTACTATCGCCCGGACACCGATACCATCTTCATGCCGCCGTTCGAGCGCTTCTTCGACGCCGCAAGCTTCTATAGCTGTCTTGGGCACGAGGCAGCCCACGGCGTGGGCGCCAAGCACAGGCTCGACCGTGATCTCACCGGCCGCTTTGGCTCGGCGAAGTACGCCATGGACGAGGTCGTCTGTGAGCTGACGTCGAGTTTCGTGTTGGCCGATCTCGGCATTGCTCATCGGCCGCGGCCTGAGCATGCCGCCTACATTGCTTCGTGGCTCAAGTCCCTCAAGGATGATCCGCGCGCGATCTTCACCGCCGCCAGCAAGGCGCAGCAGGCGGCAGACTGGATGCATGCCCAGCAGCCGGCGCGCGCGCAGGCACCGACAGTCAGAGAGACGAACTTTGAGGCCTGCGGCCCGCGCCGAGATGCTCCCGTATATGCTGCACCAGAAGGCGCGCCGGCGCTTCAAGGGAAGACGCGGCGTGCAATCTGATCTCGGCGCAAGGCAATCGCGGCAGGTCGGCTTCTGGGCCGAGCACGACCAGTGACCGGGGCACCGTGCTCTCCTTTACGACGGTTATGGCCAGCCCCTGAGCCGCGATCGCCTCCACGGCCGCAAGGCTATGGCTGACGAACGCAAGGCGCCACCTTCGACGGGCGCGGTCGAGTGCTTCGATCGCCCATTGCCGAAACAGACATCCCGGCGGGTAGAGTGCCACCGGCAGCGGGTCGAGCTCGTGCGGCGACATGCCGTCGACCCCGGCCCACAGCGCCTGCTCCCGGCGCAACAGGACGCCGGACTTGGTCCCGCGCGCATGCATGGCAAGCACCACGTCGTAGGACCTGCCAACGCGCCCGATCATTCCCGACGTCAAGCCGGTTTCCATCTGCAGCTCGATGCCCGGATAGGCCGTGCTGAACGACTTCAGGACCGGCGGCAGCACCAACGTTCCATAGTCGTCCATGACGCCCAGTCGCACGCGCCCAGCGATCTCGTGCTGGCGGAGCCGCTGGATGGCCTCGTCTCCGAGATGGAGAATTCGGCGTGCGTAGCCGATCAGCCCTTCACCGGCCGGACTGAGATCGACCCGGGTTGTCGAGCGGGCAAACAATGGAAGTCCCAGCTGCTCCTCCAGCCGCTTGATCTGCGAGCTGACGGCGGACTGCGTGTGGTTGAGGCTGTGTGCCGCCCGCGTGAACGAGCGTTGATCGGCCACGGCCAGAAAGGCGCGCAGGAGCTCCGGATCGAGGGTCGGCCTGCTCATTGGGAATCGTGATGAACCTCATTCCACTTATTCGCTTCTGCCATGCCTAGCGGGGACCTACCTTCCCCGCAAGTGCTGGTTGGGGGAGCAATGAGCGACGTCTTCGGCGTGCTGGCGGCGGTGCTGTCGAGCTCGATCGGCGGCCTGTCGGTGGGCGTCACGCGCTTCGTGGTCGGCGCCACGGATCCGATCACGCTCGGAGCGTTCCGTTTCGGCATCGGCGCGGCGCTGCTGCTGCCGTTCGCGTTGCGCCAGAGGCATCGATGGCCGGATGGGCCGGCTCTTGTTCCGGTCGCCGCGCTCGGCCTGCTGTACTTTGCGCTGTTTCCTATCCTGTTCAACGCATCTCTCATCTACACGACCGCCGCCCGTGGCTCCCTCGCCCTCTCGACACTCCCGGTTCTGACAATGCTGGTCGGCGCTTTCCTGCGCGCCGAGCCGCTTACGTTACGCAAATCGACGGGTGTGGCCTTGGCGACGATCGGCGTGGCGATTGCCTTGCTCACAAATCTCGGCACCGCGCCCGCCGGCGCCTGGCGCGGCGACCTCTTGATGGTGGCAGCCGCCTTCTGCATGGCATTCTACAGCGTGTGGTCTCGGCCCCTCGCATTGGCCTATGGCACGATCGTCTACACCACCCTTGCGATGGCGACTGGCGGACTGGCCTTGGCGGGGATCGCCTGGGCGCACGGCGGCTTCGCGGTGACGGCGGCATTCGACACGACGCAGTGGAGCCTCGTGGCCTTTCTCGGTGTGTTCGGCGGCGCCCTGACGTTCCTGCTCTGGTCCTATGCGCTCGAGCGAACGACACCAACGCGAGTCGCCATCTCCGTCACGGTGAACCCGATCGCATCCGCGATCTTCGGTGCCTATGCCTTGAACGAGCCGATCACGATCAACTTGGTTGTTGGCCTCGTGATCGTGGCCGTTGGCATCGCAGTTGCCACCTCCAACCGGTGACATTCCCAAGAGCAAGAGAACAACCGGGCCATCGCACACTGCATCCAGCGCGGCCGACTGCCTCCTGTCATTCCTCGGCCCAGCCAGGCGATCGCCACGGCAGAACCGAGGCGAGCGGACCATGACCAAGTGCGCGACATGACCTCTCTCATGATGGAGACGGTCGCCTGGTCGCCGGCTCTCCCCTCCGGAAGCGGCAGACAATCCAGAGGCAGAGGAGGGATGGGCACTTCGTGACGGGCTTGTAGCGCCGGGAGAGAGGCTCCCGACCGGGCCCGTCGCGGAGAACCGGAGAACCCTCCCATGGCCAAGTCGCAACCCAAGATCGCCTTGAGCGAATCCAGGGACATTCCCTTCAACAAGCTCATCCTCAGCCAGTCCAACGTGCGCCGGGTCAAGGCCGGCGTCGCGATCGAGCAGCTGGCCGAGGACATCGCGCGGCGCACGCTGCTGCAGAGCCTCACCGTCCGGCCGGTCCTGGACGAGGGCGGTGCCGAGACCGGAATGTACGAGATCCCGGCCGGCGGCCGGCGCTACCGGGCGCTGGAGCTGCTCGTGAAGCAGAAGCGCCTCGCGCGCACGGCGCCCATCCCCTGCATCGTGCGCACCGACGGCATCGCCGAGGAGGACAGCCTCGCCGAGAACGTGCAGCGGGCGCCGCTGCACCCCCTCGATCAGTTCCGCGCGTTCCTAGCCTTGCGCGAGAAGGGCCAGTCCGAGGAGGAGATCGCGGCGGCGTTCTTTGTCTCGGTCGCCGTCGTGCGCCAGCGCCTGCGGCTCGCGTCTGTCTCCCCGACGCTGCATGAGGTCTACGCCGAGGACGGCATGTCCCTGGAGCACCTGATGGCGTTCACGGTCAATCCCGACCACGCGCGCCAGGAGCAGGTGTGGGAGGCGCTGCAGCGCGTCCCCGTCAGGCAAGCCTACCAGATCCGCCGGATGCTGACCGAGGACGCCGTGCGGGCCTCCGACCGACGGGCGCGGTTCGTCGGCATCGCCGACTACGAGGCCGCCGGCGGCATCGTCCTGCGCGACCTGTTCGAGGTCGACGACGGCGGCTGGCTGCAGGACCCTACCCTGCTCGACAGGCTCGTTGCCGAGAAGCTGGAGCATGAGGCCGAGGCCGTCCGCGCCGAAGGGTGGAGGTGGGTCGATGTCGCCCCCGACTTCCCGTATGGCCACACCTACGGGCTACGCCGGCTCAGCGGCACAGAGGTCGGCATGACCGACGAGGAGACGGCCGCCCGCGATGCCCTGAAGGCGGAATTCGACAAGCTCGAGGAGACCTACGCCGAGGCCGAGGAGATCCCCGAGGAGATCGACAAGCGCCTGGGGGAGATCGAGACAGCCCTGGAGGCCTTCGAGCGGCGGCCCATCCTCTATGACGCCGCCGAGGTCACGCGGGCCGGCGCCTTCGTTAGCATCGACACGTCCGGTGTACTCCGCGTCGAGCGCGGCTACGTGCGCCCCGAGGACGAGGCGCCGGTGAATCCTCCCGACGACGAGGACGCCGAGCACGACGCTGGCGCCGGCGCTCCGGGAGACTCTCCGAACGGTTCGACCGCTCCTCGCGGTCCCGGCGTGCGTCCCGCCGATCCGGTGACGGACACCGACGAGGACGAAGCCGGCGTGCGGCCGCTCTCCGACCGGCTCACCACCGAGCTCACCTCGCACCGGACGCTGGCCCTGCGCGAGGCGGTCGCCAACGATCCCGACACCGCCTACCTTGCCATGCTGCACGCGCTCTGCCTCAAGCTGTTCTACCGGCTTGGGCTCGACAGCTGCCTGGAGGTGGATGTCAAGAGCGTGCTGTTCGGCTCGCAGGTCGAGGGCCTCGGCGACATGGCGTACGCGACGGCGATCGACGCGCGGCACGCCACCTGGTCGGCCCAGCTGCCGAAGGACACCGCCGAGCTCTGGGATGTCCTCTCCGGTCTCGACGGCGACAGCCGGCAGGCGCTGTTCGCCCACTGCGTCGGCCTCACCGTCAACGCCGTCTACCAGCCCTACGACCGGCGGCCGAGCGCCGTCGCCCACGCCGACCGCCTGGCGGAAGCCGTCGGGCTCGACATGGCGGCGGCCGGCTGGCGCCCGATGGCCGCCACCTATCTCGGCCGTGTCACCAAGAGCCGCATCCTCGAAGCCGTGCGCGAGGCAAAGGGCGAGCAGGCCGCGCAGCTGATTGCGGGCCTCAAGAAGGCCGACATGGCGCGGGAGGCCGAGCGCCTGCTGGAGGGGAGTGGTTGGCTGCCCGAGCCGCTGCGGCTGCGGGGCGCTGAGGAGACCGCCGGAGACACGGAGTCCCTGCCGGCGTTCCTTGCCGACGGCTCCGACGACGCACCGGGCGCCGTCGCCGCGGAGTAGTGCGAGGCATCGACGCGGGTCGACCGCCGTCTCGGGCCAAGAGCAACCAGGTTCATCCATCGCCTCTCACCTAGGCGCGCCGGAGCAACGCTCCTTGCAGATAGGAGTGCCGGCGCGGGGACCGTCTGCGGAGCCTGCCGGTAGCCGCCAAAGGCTATGCGCCGCCACCAGAGCGATACAACCTCAGCCCCCAGCTTCGTAGGGGGCATTTCTTCTGCAGGCCGCGCAGAGGTCTTCGGCACCCGATCGTCGAGCTGCGCCTCAAGAGTGAGAGGAGACGGTCGGACAGGATGAGCCGGCCGGGACCGAGAGAGCCCGGCGGCTCGATCCGCCCTCCCTCACCCCCGAGGCTTTCATCATGACGACGACATCCGCTGCCGCGGCCGCCATTGCCGCGTCCCGCACTTCTGCGGCCGAAGGGCCTAGCCGCGCCACCGCCCTCTTCCATGCCGCCCGGCTGCTGCTGCCCGCTCTCGAACGCGGACACCCGATCGACGCCGCAACCCTGCGCGCTGCGATGGAGCAGGCTGTCTGTGCCGCCGACTCCGAGGGCGGTTGGGACTGGAAGGGCGCCTACGACGCCTGCGAGGCGGCCGCCGTCCTGTTCCTGCGCAAGTTCGGCGGGGCGATGGCGGCGCGTGCCGGATCGGCCGCCGCGCTGCTGCCGATGCTGGCGAGAATGGCGCGGCTGCTTACCAGCCAGACGCACCGCTCGGCGGAAAGCGAGGCGTTCCAGCAGTTCTCCACGCCTCTGCCCCTCGCGCTTGTCGCGAGCATGGCTGCGGCGATCACGCCCGCCGACCACGTGCTCGAGCCCTCGGCCGGCACCGGACTTCTCGCCACCTTCGCCGAGCTGGCCGGCGCCGCGCTCGCCCTGAACGAGCTCGCCGAGACGCGTGCCGGCCTCCTCGGCCATCTCTTCCCGGATGTCGGCGTCACGCGCTTCGACGCGGCCCGGATCGACGACCATCTCGACCCCGGCGTCACCCCCAGCGTCATTCTGATGAACCCACCGTTCTCGGCGCTCGCCAATGTCGATAGGCGCCGGACGGACGCGGCGGTCCGGCACGTGTTGTCCGCGCTGGCACGGCTCGCGGAGGGCGGGCGCCTCGTTGCCATCACGCAGGCAAGCCTCGCGCCGGAAAGCCCGACCTGGCGCGAGGACTTCGTACGCCTTCAGGGGCGGGGAAGCGTCGTCTTCTCGGCAGCCATCGACGGCGCGGTCTATGCCCGGCACGGCACCACGATCGAGACGCGGCTCACCGTGATCGACAAGCGGGCTGCGGCAGACGCCACCGTGTTTCAGGCTTCATCCGGCATCGCGCCCGATGCGGCCACGCTGCTGCGCTGGGTCATAGAGCACGTGCCGCCCAGGCTGCACGTCGCGAACGCTTCGACCGGGGCAGCCGCGATGCCACCGGTGCGCGTCGCGCCTGGCCGGGCACGGCGTCGATCGGTGTGGGTCTCGGCCAAGCCGTCTGCGCCGTTGCCGGCAGCGGGTGGCGACGTCATCGAGCTTTCCTATGAGCCCGTCGACTGGAAGCCGGCGGAGGGCGGCCGGCTGAGCGAGGCCCTCTACGAGGACTATGCCTTGCAGTCGCTCCACATTCCCGGCGCGCACGCGCATCCGACTCGTCTCGTGCAGTCGGCGGCGATGGCGTCGGTTGCACCGCCCACGCCCTCCTGCCGGCCGCACCTTCCCAGTCGCGTCGTCTCGGAGTGCCTGCTCTCCGACGCCCAGCTCGAAAGCGTCATCTACGCGGGCGAGGCGCATGCCTCGCATCTCGCCGGCGCGTGGACGGTGGACGCCACCTTCGATGTCGTCTCTGCAGCACCCGACGATGCTGCCGGCGCCGTGCGCTTCCGGCGCGGCTGGTTCCTGGGCGACGGCACCGGCTGCGGCAAGGGGCGGCAGGTCGCCGGCATCATCCTCGACAACTGGCTGAAGGGCCGGCGTCGCGCCCTGTGGCTCAGTCGATCGGACACCTTGCTGTTCGACGCCCGCAGGGACTGGGCGGCCCTTGGCCAGGAGCCTCTGCTGATCCAGCCGCTGGCGCGCTTCCGTCAGGGGACGCCCATCCGGCTCGACGAGGGCATCCTGTTCGTCACCTACGCCATGCTGCGCTCGGCCGAGCGCGAGGGCAAGGCCTCGCGCCTCGACCAGATCCTCGCCTGGCTGGGCCGCGAGCCCGGCTCCGGGGCCGCTCCCGCCTTCGACGGCGTGATTGTGTTCGACGAGAGCCACGCCATGCAGAACGCGGCGGGCGGCAAGAGCGAACGCGGCGAAGTGGTGCCGTCCCAGCAGGGTCGTGCGGGGTTGCGGCTGCAGCACGCGTTGCCCGATGCGCGCGTCGTCTACGTGTCGGCGACGGGTGCCACCACCGTGCACAACCTCGCCTATGCCCAGCGCCTCGGCCTGTCGGGCGGCGCGGATTTCCCCTTCGCCACGCGCGCCGAGTTCGTGGAGGCCATCGAGGCCGGCGGTGTCGCCGCGATGGAGGTGCTGGCGCGCGACCTCAAGAGCCTCGGCCTCTACGCCGCCCGCTCGCTCTCCTACGCGGGTGTCGAGTACGAGCTCATTGAGCACGCCCTTACGCCCGAGCAGCGCCGCATCTACGACGCCCACGCCGGCGCCTTTGAGGTGATTCATAACAACCTGACTGCGGCGCTGGAGGCCACCAACATCACCAGCTCGGTCTGCGGGGGCGGGTCGCGCACCCTCAATGCCCAGGCCAAGGCGGCCGCGCGCTCGGCGTTCGAGAGTGCGAAGCAGCGCTTCTTCAGCCATTTGATCATAGCCATGAAGACGACGACGCTGATTAAGTGCATCGAGCGCGACCTGGAGGCGGGGCACGCGGCCGTGGTGCAGCTCGTCTCCACCGGCGAGGCGCTGATGGAGCGCCGCCTTGCCGACATCCCTACCGAGGAGTGGGGCGATCTGGTCGTCGACACCACTCCGCGCGAGGCCGTCGCCGGCTACCTCGCCCGCTCGTTCCCGACCCAGCTCTTCGAGGAGTACACCGACAGCGACGGCAACCTGGCCTCGCGCCCGGTATTCCGTGACGGCGAGCCCGTGCAATGCCGCGAGGCGGTGGAGCGGCGCGATCGCCTGATCGAGGACATGGCGGCGCTCGACCCCGTGCCGGGCGCCCTCGACCAGATCGTGCAGCACTTCGGCAGCGACAAGGTGGCCGAGGTCACCGGACGGTCGCGGCGCATCGTCGCCAAGGTGGATGGCGCCGGCGACAGGCGCCTCGCCGTCGAGAGCCGCGCGGGGTCGGCCAACCTCGCTGAGACCCAGGCGTTCCAGGACGATGAGAAGCGCATCCTGGTGTTCAGCGACGCGGGCGGGACCGGACGCAGCTATCACGCCGACCTCGGCGCAAGGAACCGGCGCCTGCGCGTGCATTATCTCCTGGAGGCTGGCTGGAAGGCCGATACCGCCATCCAGGGTCTCGGGCGCACCAACCGCACCAACCAGGCGCAGCCGCCGCTGTTCCGGCCGATCGCCACCGACGTGAAGGCGGAGAAGCGGTTCTTATCAACGATCGCCCGGCGGCTCGACAGCCTCGGCGCCATCACCAAGGGCCAGCGGCAGACGGGCGGACAGGGCCTGTTCCGGCCCGAGGACAACCTGGAGAGTGTCTACGCGCGGGCGGCGCTCAGGCAGCTCTACGCGCTCCTCTACGCGGGCAAGGTTGAGGGCTGCTCGCTGCAGCGGTTCCAGGATGCCACCGGCCTCACGCTGACCGACCGCGATGGGACCCTGAAGGAGGAGCTCCCCTCCATCAGCCAATTCCTGAACCGGCTGCTGGCGCTCACCATCGATCTCCAGAACGCCCTGTTCGCCGCGTTCGAAGCTCTGCTGGAGGCGAAGATTGAGGGCGCCATCGCGTCGGGGACCTACGATGTCGGTGTGGAGACCATCACTGCCGCGTCGCTCTCCCTCGTCGAGCGCCGCACCATCTACACCCATCCGGGCACCGGCGCCGAGACGCAGGTGTTCACCATCGCCCGGCGCGACCGCAACGAGCCTATGGCGCTCGCCGAGGCCATGGAGCTGGCGATGAAGCCCGGAAACCGGCTGCTCCTCAATGCCAAGTCGCACCGGGCGGCGGTGCAGGTCCCGGCGCCGAGCATCATGCTCGATGACGGCACGGTCGAACGCCGCGTCCGCCTCGTGCGGCCCTTGGAGCGCACGTCGATCGCCGTCGATGCGCTGGCGGCGACCGCGTGGCAGCAGACCGACGCGGAGACCTTCGCGCTGGCATGGGAGGCCGAGCTTGCCCAGCTCCCCGAGTTCCGGGAGAGCACGCTCCATGTCGTCACGGGCCTGCTGCTGCCGATCTGGCGCGAGCTGCCCCACGACGGCGGCCGCGTCTACCGTCTCCAGACCGACGACGGCGAGCGCGTCATCGGCCGCCAGGTCTCACCGGCCTGGGTCGCAGCCGCCCGTGCGACCGGGCCTGACCTTTCCCCAGAGGACGCCTTCGCCGCGCTGATGGGCGGCCGCACCATCCTGCACCTCGCCGATGGACTGGAGCTGCGGCGCGTCAAGGTCATGAACGTCCACCGCATCGAGCTCACCGGCTTCACCGGCGCCATGCGCGAGCGCCTCACCGCCTACGGCCTCTTCCACGAGATCATCGCCTGGAAGCTCAGGATGTTCATTCCGACCGATGCACACGGCGTCGAGGTGCTGGCAAAGCTTATGGAGCGCCACCACCTCCAGCGTGTGGCTGACCGGGAGGTTGCCTGACATGGGCCGCAACGATGCCGCCGAGGTTGCACGCCGCCTTGCGCAGAGTGCGGAGGCCGTGTGCCGCCATTACCTTTCCAATGGCCGACGCGAGGGACGCATCTGGCGCGTCGGCGATGTGGACAACACGCCAGGACGCAGCATGGCGGTGCGCCTCACGGGACCTGACAGCGGTCCAGGGGCTTCCGGCCATTTCACCGACTTCGCGACCGGGGAGCATGGTGATCTGCTCGATGTGATTGCCCGCACCTGCCGTCTCCACGCGTTCCGCGATGTGCTTGAGGAGGCACGCCGCTTCCTGAGCGTGCCGCAACCGGAGTCATACCCAACCGCGCCGAGACTGCCGCCGGCCCCAAGCGGCTCGCCCGAGGCAGCGCGCCGACTGTTCGCTTCCGCCAAACCGATCCTCGGCACGATTGCAGAAACCTATCTGCGCGGCCGGGGCCTCGCCGGCGTGGGCGACCTCGACTGTCTGCGCTTCCACCCCCGCTGCTACTACCGCGCACACGACAGCGCGCCGCGCGAGACCTGGCCGGCCCTTGTTGCAGCCGTCACCGATCTCGATGGCGCCTTGACCGGCGTCCTGCGCACGTGGCTTGGCCGCGACGGCTCCGGCAAGGCGCCGCTGGCGACACCGCGCAGGGCCTTGGGCCGTCTCCTTGGATCCGGCGTCCGCTTCGGCCGAGCAACGGATGTCATGGCCGCCGGCGAGGGCCTGGAGACCATGCTCTCGTTGCGCGTCGTCCTGCCGGCCATGCCGATGGTCGCGGCGCTGTCCTCAGCGCACCTCGCCGCGCTGATCCTGCCCGCAGGGCTGCGCCGCCTCTACATCGCCCGCGACAATGACCGGGCCGGCCACCGTGCGGCGGAGGCCCTCGGCATTCGCGCCAACGCCGACGGCGTAGAGGACCTCGTCCTGACGCCGCACGCCGACGACTTCAACGCCGACCTGTGCGGTCTCGGCCCCGAGGCTCTCGCGGCCTCCCTGCGTGTGCAGCTTACGGCGGAGGACGTGGCACGCTTTCTGGTCGTGGACCCGCGTCCGGGCCCACGGCCGCGTCAGCGCGCGCCCGTGTCGGGTCCGTCCTCGCCATCGGCCGCGCCCGGCCTTCAAGCTGGCGACGGTGCCGGAAGCGGCTGAGCCCCGCAACGGCTGCGCGCGGCTTTCTTCCCCTGTCGGCATCCCGGCGCGGCTGGCGCCGCTTGGGCTGCCGCCATTCCTCGCGAGACAAGAAAGCCGTGCTCGCCGTCCTCCGCTGCGCTCCGGCCCTGCAGGCTTCGCCTTTGGGTGCGGGCCTCAGCCGCTCCCGGCTTTTCGATCGCCAGAAGGCCGCGCATGGGCGCGGCCTCGCCATACGAGGAGCAGACCCATGACACTCGACCGCTTCACCGACGATGCCGAGCTTGCCCAGCCCATGTCCTCGACTGCGCATCTTCTCGATGAGCTCGCCCTCTATGCCCATCGCCCACACGACGATGAGGCCGACCCGCGTCCATTGCCCGAGCCCGCCAAGCTGCAAGGCGCACTCGCCGATATGTTCGATGCGATGGTCGCGACGCTCTCCGACACGCGTCTGGAGCCGGACCTGCACGCACTCCTGTGGTCGGTCGTGAACGTGTTCCACCGCCGCATCGACCGGATCGAGCGCGATCTCGATGCCAACGAGGGCGCCCAGCGCACCGGCCAGCGCGAGCAGGACGGCTCAGAGGTGAGGTCGGTGGAGCTTGAGCGCCTGGTCGCCCAAGGGCTCACCTTGATCGAACGCCGCAACAGCTTCGAGTTCATCCGGGACGCCGCCGCCGAGCTTTACGGGCTTCACACCGGCCAGGCGTGGCGGCCGCGCACGGGCTCGATGGTGAACCGGGCAACGATGACGGCCGCGATGATCGACAGCCGCGAGTTCATCAATGCGCGCAGGCGTGCCGACGCCCAGGTCCTCCTGCCGAAGGGGACGAGAATCGCCTTCGCCGGCGGCGTAGAGTGCAGCGATCACCATCGCATCTGGGCGGTTCTCGACAAGGTGCTCGCCAAGCACTCCGACATGGTCCTTCTCCACGGCGGCACGCCGCGCGGTGCCGAGAAGATCGCCGCCTGCTGGGCGGACGCGCGCAAGATCTCCCAGGTCGTCTTCAAGCCGGATTGGACGCGGCACCAGAAGGCCGCGCCGTTCAAGCGCAACGATCAGCTGCTGGAAGCGCTGCCGATCGGCGTCGTGGTGTTCCCCGGCTCCGGAGTCACCGACAACCTCGCCGACAAGGCCAGGGCGATGGGCATCCCGCTGTTCGACTGCCGCAAGGCCGGCGGCGCGTAAGCGCCGCCTTTGCGGCTTCGCCGCAGCCGTAAACGCGGCGCTGGTTTCCCCCTCGCCGTGGGCCGACAGAGTCGGAAGATGGAGCTCATCTGGTGTGTGGGACCCTGACCGTGCCGGTGGCGGAGCAAGAGAAGGGGCCAAGGAGGGTAGCGGCGCGGGAAGGGCGAGAGAGATGCCCCGGCGCGCCCCGAAGCCAGCGGCTCAAGGGACCGTGGCTCCCTTGTCTGGCACTTCCCGACTAGCGGCGTCGTCATCTGGTCTCCCGTCCGGAAAGCCTCGGAGTACAAGCGCTTTCTCGCGAGCGTGCCGAGCTTGGGTCATCTGATCGCCGAGACGGCCAGTAGCCTTGCGAACGGCCACTCACGGCCGCGAGCTTGAGCGAACGCCGTGAATCCCAACCATCGGACGCCGCTAGTCGCGAGGCGCCGGACACTCTCACTCGTGAAGCGCGGAGAGCGAGAGGTGGGGCAGGGGCCGGTGACGGCAGAGCCGGAGGAGAGAGGCTCCCTCGCTCGCCGTCGCATCCTCAAGGAGATCTCCCATGTCCCCTACGCCACTCTCCGCCCAGCAGCTCTATGACGCCGGCCCGCTCGGCGCGCTCGTCCGCTTCTCCGACGGTGTCGCCGAGCCGCCGCAGCGCCACCGCCGCAAGCACGCCGCCTGGAGGTCCAGCAACGGCGCGGGGCGCCTGGTGCGGAAGGTTTCGCAGCGGCAGGCCCTGCCCGCCTCCTTCACCCTCCATGTCGGCGACTTCGGCACCGCCGACGTGACCGTCGTCAAGGCGTATCGTGTCTTTGCGGTGACCTCCCCGCTCTCCTTCGCCATTGTCGACAAGCCGCGACCCGGCCAGGTCGCCCTGCTGAATGACGACCTCGGCATGCCCACCCTCGTCCACCTCGCCGACACGGAGGCGGACGCCCAAACCTGGCTCGCAGCCCATCCCCGCGACAATCTCCGCTTCGTGCCTGCCGAGGCCCTCGAACCGCGCACGTTCACCTACCTCCAGGACCCCGGCCACAGCTGGCTCGTCGTCAGCTGCGGCGACCTCGCCGAGGCCGGCATGTCGCCTGCGGATTTCTCCGCCTGCAGCTACGTGCACGGCGACACGCTCGCGCTCGAGGAGGATTGCGACATGCCGAGGTTCCTCCAGCGCCTCGACGAGCGGGGCATTGCCTATCGGCTGCGCGAGCAGCACACCAACGGTAATGCCTACGTCCGCCATTGGGCCTCCAATCTGGGACCTGCAGCTGCGGGGCGCTGAACGTCGCCGGCTGCGCCATACCTCGCGCGAATGCACCGGCATACAGTGACCTTCGGCAAGCCGCGGCCCGGTCAGGCGGCAGTCCGTTGCTCGCCAAGTCTTGAGTCGCAGATGCTTGAGGGCGGCTCGTGCGCCGCCGTAAGATTCGGCCGCCAAGCCCACTCGTGGCGCACACCCGGGAGCCCATATGACCGTCCGCGTGATCGACATCGAAACCACCGGGACCGACCCGACGGTCGATGCGATCGTCGAGATCGCCTCGGTGGATCTGTTCAAGGATGGCACGATCGCCAATCAGCGAACGGCTCTGGTCCGGCCGCCGCTCCCCGTGCCGCCTGAGGCGAGCGCCGTGCATCACCTGATCGACGAGGACCTTGCCTTCGCGCCGCAGCTTGACGAGGTGCTCGACCAGTTCAAGGGCGCCGACGCCTATGTCGCACACAACGCCGATTTCGAGCGCTCCTTCTTGGAGCATCTGTTGGGCGACGCCCTGTGGGCCTGCACGTACAAGTGCGCTCTGCGGATCTGGCCGGACCTGCTGTCGCATTCCAACCAGGCGCTCCGCTACCGCCTGGGGCTCGTCAATCCCTTCAACATCGATCGCCACACCCTGAGCCCGCACCGGGCGCTGTCCGACGCCATCGTCACGGCCGCCGTGTTCAACGAGATCGCCAAGCACGCGACATGGCCCGAGATCGTGCGCTGGTCGAGCGAACCGGCGCTGCTCAGCGTCTTCCGGTTCGGCAAGCACCGGGGTGAGCGCTTCGACGCCGTGCCGGAGGACTACCTCAGGTGGATCGTCGAAGGGCAGAACGAGTTGCGCGAGGACGTGAAGGCTTCGGCACGCTACTGGCTCGACCGGCGGGGCTCAAACGGGCCGCCCTTACCTGGCCTTTGACACCGCCGAGCACCGCGGCGGCCAAACCCGGAATGCCAGCACTCGGGAACCCGGATCGCCGTCCGTGCCGCCGAGATCGAGACCACTGACACCGATCGGGAAAGGTTACGATCAAGCGCGCCGCTCAAATCCTCCAGCGCAACGTGCCCGCCGGCCTCGATCGATCGCACGACCGTGGTGTCGCGCGCCGCACTTCACGCCGTCCGCAGCGACGCCTGGTAGATCGCCTCCACGTGCACATCGGCGCAATCGAGCACGGGGAAGCCGGCATCGCGCCCCTGGAACGCGAGGAAGAGGTCGGTGCCGCCGAGCAGCACGACCTCCGCGCCCTGCTCCCGGCATAGGTGCTCGCCGGCGGCGAAGAACACGCGCCGCTGCGCATCGCTGACGCGGCCTGCGGTCGCCATCGTCGCATAGCTCTCGTGCACCTCGTCAAGCTCAGCGCCGAGTGGAACGACTACGGTCGCCGACGAGACTGCCCCGTAGAGCCGCGTCTCCATCACCATGCGCGTGCCGATGATGCCGATGGTCTTGAACTTTCCCCGCTTTACGGCAGCGTCCACTTCGGGGATGCCATTCAGAATGGGCAACGGCGATATCGGGAGCAGCTCGCCGATGCAGAAGTGACCGCCCATCGAGGTGACGGCAGCAACTTGCGCGCCGGCTGCCTTGAGCCGCGCGATCAAAGCCGCAAAAATTCCGGCCTGCCTTCCCGCATCCTCGTTTGCAAGGTTCTGAGAGAGGTCGCGCACCTCGGCGTTCGCGATCGTCAGGTCCAGACGCGTTCCGGACTTCGCGTGGCGGTCGGTCAAGCCGCGGTAGTAGAACTCGGTCGCGGCAGGTCCAATGCCGCCGATCAGTCCGATATGCATTTGTGCATCCCATTCCCGCCGCGACGTGCCCAGCCGCTGGGCCGTCTCCCGCAATGGAGCCTACCAACCAGGCTCGCCGGGGAGCAAATCACCATGCCGCGTGCGCTCCGCGTCGAGCATCCCCGGATCGCACGCTGGCGAAGCTGCAGCATTGCCCCCTCAGCCCGTTTCAAAAGCCCGGTCCCATCCGCTATTGTCGATCTTGGCCGTCTGGTCTGTCCCGGACGTCACGCGCCGGAGATAAAATGCTCGCACCAGCCGAAGCAGCCCACGCTTTCCGCTTTGACAACAGCTACGCGCGGCTGCCGGATCGGTTCTTTGCGCGCTTGTCGCCAACCCCCGTCGCTGCACCACGCCTGGTCCGGTTGAACGAGGAACTCGCCCGACAGCTCGGGCTCGACCCCGCCTGGCTTTCCGCGCCAGAGGGTGTCGCCATCCTTGCCGGCAATACCGTGCCCAAGCCCGGCGAACCGTTGGCAATGGCCTATGCCGGCCACCAGTTCGGTCACTTCGTCCCCCAGCTGGGTGACGGCCGCGCCCTCCTTCTTGGCGAGGTCATCGGTCTCGATGGCGTGCGCCGCGACATCCAGCTCAAGGGCTCCGGCCCCACTCCTTTCTCGCGCAATGGCGACGGCCGGGCCGCGCTCGGCCCGGTCCTGCGCGAGTACATCATCAGCGAGGCCATGCACGCCCTCGGGATCCCCACGACCCGGTCGCTCGCCGTCGTCACGACCGGAGAGACGGTCCGCCGTGAAATACCTCTGCCTGGTGCGGTGCTCACCCGCGTCGCTTCGAGCCACATCCGCGTCGGCACTTTTCAGTTCTTTGCCGCGCGCAGCGACGCTGAGGCTGTCTGCCGTCTCGCCGACTACGTCATCGCCCGCCACTACCCCGAGGCCGCCGACACTGAGAAGCCCTACCGAAGGCTCCTTGACCTCATCGTCACGCGCCAGGCCGAGTTGATCGCGAAGTGGCTGCTCGTCGGCTTCATTCACGGCGTCATGAACACCGACAACATGTCGATCGCCGGCGAGACCATCGACTATGGCCCCTGCGCCTTCATGGACTCCTACGATCCAGCGACGGTCTACAGCTCCATCGACAGCTTCGGCCGCTACGCCTACAGCAACCAGCCACGCATCGCGCAATGGAACCTCGCCCGACTGGCGGAGACGCTCCTGCACCTGCTTGCCGAGGACCAGGACACCGCCGTCGGCATCGCGAACGAGGCCCTAGGCGCATTCGCTGGCCGTTTCCAGGCGGCCTACGCCCTCGGACTCCGGCGCAAGCTTGGCTTGCTCCAGGAACGACAGGATGACGGCGCCCTGGCGCAGGATCTCCTCGACCGCATGGCCGGCAACGGCGCGGACTTCACGTTGACCTTCCGCCGATTGTCCGACGCGGCCGTCAGCGCCGATAGCGATGCGGCCGTGCGGAGCCTGTTCACCGATCCGACCGCCTATGACGGCTGGGCCACGACATGGCGCCGGCACCTGGCCGACGACGGCGAGGCGAGCGGTGAGCGGCGGGCGGCAGCAATGCGCGCAGTCAACCCCGCATTCATCCCCCGCAACCATCTCGTCGAGGAAGCGCTTTCGGCAGCCGTAAACAACGGTGACCTCTCTGCCTTCGAGAAGCTCTTGGCCGTGCTCTCCAGCCCCTACGACGACCAGCCGCCGCATCGGCTTTACGCCGAGCCGCCGCGACCCGATCAAATCGTCCGCCAGACATTCTGCGGCACTTGACCTGGCCCAGGCCCACCTGCGCGCTTTGTCAAGATGCCCCTGCGAGCGCCGCGCGGTCGTCACTGCGAACCGGCCATGTGCCGTCGGTCGATCACCTTGGGCTCGCTGGGCGCCGCCGCCGTTTGGTCAGGCCTACACACGAGTGAAGCTCGTCGAGCTCGTATTGGCGAGCCCGACCCGCTGCCGCTTCTGTCAGCCGAATTGAGGTTTACGCGAGCCCTACTTGGTCAGTTTGTCTTGCGTCTTCGTATCGAAATCGCTTGCATCATGGCGTTCGTGCAGCTGCTGAGCGGGATCGCCCACGGCGCGGTTGACCATCCGCCCCCGCTTGACAGCGGGCCGCTCCGCGATCGTTTTTGTCCAGCGCATGACGTGGACGTACTCCCGCCCCTGCAGGAACTCGCCGGCCTCGTACTGTGTACCCTGCGCCAGGCCGCCATACCAAGGCCAGATCGCCATGTCGGCGATCGAATACGCGTCGCCGGCCATATACTCGTGTTTCTCCAGGTGCCGGTTCAGCACATCCAGCTGCCGCTTCGCCTCCATCGCGAACCGGTTGATCGCATACTCGATCTTGACCGGCGCATAGTGATAGAAGTGGCCGAACCCGCCGCCGATGTAGGGCGTGCTGCCCATCTGCCAGAACAGCCAGTTGAGCGCCTCGGTGCGCTTGTCGGGATCGGTCGGCAGGAACGCGCCGAACTTCTCGGCGAGATAGAGCAGGATCGAGCCGGACTCGAACACGCGGCGCGGCTTGGGGCCGCTCCGGTCCAAGAGAGCCGGGATCTTCGAGTTGGGGTTCGCCTCCACGAAGCCGCTGCCGAACTGATCTCCCTTGTGGATGTCGATCAGCCAGGCATCGTACTCGGCGCCGCTGTGGCCGAGAGCGAGCAGCTCCTCCAGCATCACGGTCACCTTCACGCCGTTGGGCGTGCCGCGCGAATAGAGCTGCAAGGGGTGTCTGCCGACGGGCAACGCCTTCTCATGCGTCGGCCCGGCGATGGGCCGGTTGATCCCCGAGTACCGCCATTCCTCCCCGGCGCGCGGCCCTTCCCATGTCCAGATCTTCGGCGGGACGTACTCGTTGCTGCTGCTCATCGCTGCCATCTCTCCCTGGTGATCGGACCGAAATCCCGAAGATGCCGGACGGGTTGTGTCTGTCAACAGGACGAGCCGGCAACCTGGGACGAGCCCGCGCCCATGTTCGCTGCTTGGGGATGTCGCTCTCACAGTCGCCGCAAGTCTGGGTGCGTGCCTTTGGCCCGAACTAAATATACATTAGCAGAAGTAGTCCGCATTGAGATCGGCTCTGCAATCAGTGCTGCCAACGATGTCCGCAATGGTGATTCAAGTGACGCATCGGCACGGGGCTATCTCGGCACACGCATCTACCAAACTTAGTTCCCAGCGGCATTTTCGGGCAGCGATTGAGACGATGACTCTTGCTTGGCAAATGCAGCATGCACGGCCTCCAGTGCCGATGCGGCCCCCGAAATCAACTGCTCCCCTTGCATAATTGTGGTGGCATTTCGGTCGACCCCCACCTTGGCAAATGCAGCCTCAACTTCACTTGACGGCAGATGCGCATCGGCCAGTCGCAGCTCGTAAACGCCGAACAGCGGCGACATTGTCGTACGCGCTTTCTCCTCGGTGAGGACGGTGGAAAGGGCCTTTTCGAGCGACTTCAGCGAGCCCCATTTCTCTCCCTTAGGAGGAATAGCCAGGTTTCGTAGTGCACCCACGTCTATACGATCGGCAACAACCCGTGCGATATCTTTGGCGAGTGCCAATAGCCCCGCCTCGTCCACCGCCCGGAACCGATGAACGCTGCAGAGGATGGCCGCGGCTGCATCGTGCGCCTTGAAGAGCCGCATGCCGGTTCGCGCCAGGACAACGTCATCCATGGCTTGCAGTGCGCCACTCATCCTCTGTTCGGGCGCTTTGGTTTTTGCCGGCGCGGTTTCCATCTGCGCTTGCAGCAGCTCCGTCGACGGCGGACCATTGGGAGTAACATTGTGGCCAACCCATAGCCTCTGCTGCCACATCGGCAGGCGCGCGACATCGTAGGCATAGACGTTGATCAAGCCGGCGCTGTTCACTCCGCGGCCGTGCCGCCGAGGCGCTGACGTGGATGCGCGATGCGATGGCGAAGCTCGGGCTCACTCTCAATGAGGCGAAGACCTCGCTGAAAGACGCCCGCAAGGAGCGCTTCGACTTCCTCGGCTACTCGTTCGGACCGCATTGGTTCAAGAAGAACGGGAAGTGGTACCTGGGCGCGAGCCCGTCCAAGAAGAGTATGCAGCGCTTCAAGACCAAGGTCGGCGACCGGCTGGTGCCCGCCAACGTGGCGCCCTGGGAAGATGTACGTGACGAGCTGAACAGCATGCTGCTCGGCTGGTCGCACTACTTCTCCTACGGGGCGACTGCGGGCGCGTACAAGCATGTCGATTGGCACGTCTATCAACGGGCGCGCGACTTCCTCACGCGACGGCACAAGGTCCAAGGGCGCGGAACGGCGCGGTTCTCCTGCGATGTCGTCTACGGAGAACTCGGCCTCATCCGTCTCGAACGCTTGCCCCGATCACATGTGCCCGCCGTGGGCCCCACGTGAAGCCAGTCGGAGAGCGTCGTGCGGGAAACCCGCATGCGGCGTTCGATGAGCGGGGAAAGGAAACGGAGCAACAGTGCGGACTGAGGCACCGGCATCTGGCGAAAGCCGCCGGTCAACGGCTACTCCCCACACTTGCCGTCACCGCGCCTTTCCTCGACTCTACCCGAGCAGACTTGGCTGTGTCATCGTGACCGTGTGGAAGCGCTTCAAGCGCCGCCGCATCTGTACGCATGATGGCGCTGCTCGCGATTAGCGGCATCCCCTCACCGATATCGTCGTTTTCATCTCTGGGAGAGGCTGCGTTTCCATACTGCCTTCCGGCACGGGATGGCTCGCCGCATCCGCCTGCCACTTTGCGGCGATCATCACGCTGGGTCGCGGAAGGTGAGCGGCAACTCGAGTTTGCAGCAACAGCAGTGTGCGCTCACTCCGGCGCCATGCCCTTGTCCTTCAGCTCCCTGATCGCCTGCTCGGTCTTCGCCAGATGCGAGAGACCCATGCCACGAAGCACGTTCGGCGCTTTGGTGAACTGGATGTTGTCGTAGCCGACGATCTCGACGCGGTTCCCCCATGGGTCCAGGAAATCGAGAAAGTGCCCCGGCAGCGGCTCAACGCCGGCTTCTTTCAAGGCCGCGCGCACGGCCTCCTTGTCATCGACCACCAGCCCGAAGTGCCTGCCGTCATCGGCAGCTTGCCGTCGGCCTTTCTGTAGGGTGAGGAACTGGTCGCCGAGATCGATGAACGCGGCGTGGTTGCTCCTGCCGCGCAGCTTGAAGTCGAACAGGCGACCGTAGAATTCCAGCGCCTCGTCGATGTCGCCGACCTCGATCGCCACGTGATTGAAACCGACAGCGCGGGCTTTCCGGGCTTGGGGCATGGCTCTCTCCACATACATTCCAACATGATGTGGTGTGACGAGCACACTCGTGCAATCGGGCCTGTCCTGACCCCAAGGGTCGCCCCCAGCCGTCCCGTACTGCCAGCCGAGAGGAAGAGGCTGGTGTGAAAGGGGTGGCGATGCGCGCTCGCGGGAGAGTCCCGGCCACCCAACCGTTTTGGCCCCCTCCCGCGTGCTCCGCGCTGCGCTCGCCGACGCAACCCCACGCGGAAAGGACGACCCCATGAACAGCCCAAGCATCTATCGCGTGCGCTTCCTCCAGAGCCAACGCTACGCGATCAACGTCAGCGCACCGAGCGCCGAGCTCGCGGAGCTCTTCGCCGAGGAGATCCGCAAGAGGGCCGGCGCCGCGCCCTTCGACGCCATCGGCGAGCCGTTCAGCGGCGACTGGCAATCGGAAGAGATCTGCTCGGCGAACACCCCCGACCTCCTCGCCGCTGTTGCCAATGCACTCGATGAGCTCAGGCGCGGCGGTGCCCGCTGGACCATCGAGGAGGGTCTCGCCAACGCGCTCGCCCGTGCCAAGGCGCAAGGCAATATGTCGTGACGCGTGCATCGGCGAGTTTTAGACAGAGGTCGATGACGGCACTCTGCTGTCTCTGTCGCTCGGATCGTCGAGTGATCCACCAATAGCGGTTGCCGCGATTCCGCCGCAAACCCGCTCCCGTTTTTCACGATACTTCACAGTTGCCACCCAATTTACCGGGTTGGATGTGCTCATGGTCCGGCGCACCCTTTGCACGCGAGTTCATCAGCGTGCCAAGGGTCGGCGTCCATGCCCTCGTTCCGCTTCGCTATCATCCAGGTCTCTGTGGCTGCCGCAGCAGCGCTCCTGTGTCTGGCCGCGGCGACGCAATGGGCGGCGGCGATGCTCAGCTATCAGCCGGTGCTCGGACCGCCGGTGATCGACCTTCTCGGCGTCAAGCTCTACGCGCCCTGGAAGCTCTTCGCCTGGTGGCTCGCCTTCGACGCCCAGGCGCCACACGTCTTCGCGCGTGCCGGTGCGCTCGCCGCACTCGGCGGCGTGCTGAGCGGCGCGCTCGCCATCGGGGGAGCCGCCCGGCGGGCGGGCCGTCCGCGTGTCCCCACCACGTACGGCTCGGCCCGCTGGGCGGATTTTTCCGATGTCCGCGACGCCGGCCTCCTGAGCGAGGAGGGCATCGTCCTCGGTCTCTACGGCAGCCGCTATCTGCGCCACGACGGTCCCGAGCATGTGCTCGCGGTGGCGCCGACCCGATCCGGCAAGGGCGTGGGCCTCGTCCTCCCCACGCTCCTGACCTGGACCGGGTCGGCCGTCATCCACGACATCAAGGGCGAGAACTGGCAGCTGACCGCCGGCTGGCGCGCCAGGAGCTCGCATTGCCTGCTGTTCGATCCCACCAGCCCCGAATCTGCGCGGTTCAACCCGCTCCTGGAGGTGCGCAAGGGCGCACACGAGGTGCGCGACGTCCAGAACATCGCCGACATCCTGGTCGATCCGGAAGGCATGCGCGAGCGGCGCGACCACTGGGACAAGACCGCCCACGCTCTGCTGACCGGCGCCATCCTGCACGTGCTCTATGCCGAGGAGGAAAAGACGCTGGCGCGGGTCGCGTCGTTCCTGGCCGATCCGTCACGCTCGATCCTGCGCACGCTCAGGATCATGCTCACCACCAATCACCTCGGCATCGACGACGCGCCCGTCGTACACCCGGTCGTGGCGTCCGTCGCGCGGGAGCTGCTCAACAAGTCGGAGAACGAGCGCTCGGGCGTGGTATCGACCGCGATGAGCTTTCTCGGGCTCTATCGCGATCCGATCATTGCCGCCAACACGGCCAGCTCGGACTGGTGCATCGCCGACCTGGCGACGGGCGAGCGTTCCGTCTCCCTCTACCTCGTCGTGCCGCCCTCCGACATCTCGCGCACGCGTCCGCTCGTGCGTCTCATCCTCAACCAGATTGCCCGCCGTCTCACCGAGACGCTGCCCGAGGGCCACGCAGCGTCCAGGCCGCGGCTTCTGCTCATGCTCGACGAGTTTCCAGCACTCGGCCGGCTCGATTTCTTCGAGACCTCGCTCGCCTTCATGGCAGGCTACGGCGTGCGGGCCTTCCTGGTCGCCCAGTCCCTGCACCAGATCGACAGGGCCTATGGTGCCAACCACGCCATTCTCGACAACTGCCATGTGCGCGTGGCCTTCGCCCCCAACGACGAGCGCACCGCCAGGCGGCTCTCCGACGCGCTCGGTACCACCACCGAGCTCCGCCACCACAAGAATGTCTCGGGCAAGCGCCTGTCGCTCTTCCTGCCGCACGTCTCGCTGGCCGAGCAGGAGACGCCGAGGCCGCTGCTGACCGCAGGCGAGATCCTGCAGCTGCCGCAGGACGACGCCCTGGTGCTGGTCTCCGGCACGCCGCCGATCCGCGCCCGCAAGCTCCGCTACTACGCCGACCGCAACTTCCTCTCGCGTCTGCTGCCGGCGCCGCGGCCTGGCCAGCTTCACTCCGCTGCCGCGCCGGTTTCGCGCACGGGCGACTGGAGCGGGCAGACCGGTGCCACCCACGCCAAGCTGGAGCGCGCATGGTCGGACCTCATCACGACCAGCACCGGCCGCTCGCCCGAGCAGGCGCCGGCGCTCGACATCGCTCACGAGGGCCCGGCCGAGCCGGAACGGCACGACCGGGCGGGCGACACCCAGGCGGAACCCGGCGCAGAGCCCGATGCCCAGCCTGCCCATGACGACGATGACCTGGCGCCGCTGCTGGAGAGGCCGTGATGAGCACCGAACCCCAGCCGGCCGGCAGGCCCAAACCGCTGCCGCCGAAGAAGCGCTACTCGGTCCTGCTGCCGCAGGAGCTGGCCGAGCGGTTCGAGCGCATCGCCGGCCTGCGCCACGGATCCAAGTCGGCCATCGTGGAGGAGGCGCTCGACCGGCGGCTCAACCCGGAGAAGTACCCATTCATCGGCGACGCGCTGCTGCGGCGGCTCGACGAGCAGTCGAGGACCATCGCCACGCTCAAGCGCGACACCGTCATCGTCGCCGAGATGCTCTCGCTGTTCGTGCGCTACTTCCTCACCATTACACCGCCGCTCGGCGAGCGCGAGCAGCAGCCGGCGCGTGCGCTGGGCAAGGAGCGCTTCCAGGTCTTTGTCGCCCAGATCGGGCGGCGTCTCGCGTCCGACCGCCGGCTCGTGTCGGAGGTGCTGGAGTCGATCGCCGCTCACAGCCCGGACCTCCTCGCCACCATCGGCGAGGACATCCCGCGGAAGGTGCGGCCGGCGCCCGCGGCCGCTTCCGTCGATCGGAAGCCCAACGGCCATTCCCCTATGACGGAGAATCCCGATGCCTGAGCTGTCCCTTGTTGCGACGCCCGCCGCGGAGCAGGCCAAGGATCGCCGGCGGCAGATGTTGCGCACGGCCTTCGGCCCCACCATTGCGGCGGCGCTCGCCGACCCCACGGTGCTGGAGGTGATGGTCAACCCCGATGGCCGGCTATGGATTGATCGCGCAACATCAGGGCGGGTGGACTCCGGCCAGCGCATGGGCGCGGCCGAGACCGAGCGCATCATCCGCCTGGTGGCGGCACACGTGCGCCGCGAGGTCACCGACAAGGCGCCCATCGTCTCCGCCGAGCTCCCCGATACGGGAGAGCGGTTCGAGGGGGTCATGCCGCCGGTGGCGCCCGCCCCGTGCTTCGCCATCCGCAAGCCGGCCGAAGTGCCCTATCAGCTCGCCGACTATGTGGCCGCGCGCATTCTGACGCCGCCGCAGGCGCATGTCCTGGCAGCGGCCGTGCGCGAGAAGCGCAACATCGTGGTCGCAGGCGGCACCTCGTCGGGCAAGACCACGCTGGTCAACGCACTGCTCGCCGAGGTCGCGAGCCTCAACGAGCGCGTCGTCATCCTGGAGGATACGCGCGAGCTCAAGTGCGCGGCGGAAGATGTGGTCGCGCTCCGCACCAAGCCGGGAGTCGCCGCGCTGGCCGATCTCGTGCGTTCGACGCTCCGGCTCCGGCCTGACCGCATCATTGTCGGCGAGGTCAGAGGCGGCGAGGCGCTCGACATGCTCAAGGCCTGGAACACCGGCCATCCCGGCGGGCTCACCACGGTGCACGCCAACTCCGCGCCGGCAGCGCTGACGCGCCTGGAGCAGCTCGTTCAGGAGGCGGTCGTGACCGTGCCGCGTGCCCTGATCGCCGAGGCGATCAACCTCATCGTCTTCATCAAGGGACGCGGCAGCGAGCGCCGGGTCGACAGCATCCTGGAGCTTGCCGGCCTCGACGAGGACGAGGGCTATGTCCTCAAGCCGGCCGCCGCACCGGCCCTGCATGTCGTCTGATCCGGAAGGACCACGCCATGGCTCATACCCGCTTCCTGCATCGGTTCGCCGCTCGTTCGGCTTTCGCGGCGGTTGTGCTCGTCGCCTCATGTCAGCTCGCGCTCGCCGCCGGGTCTGGCATGCCGTGGGAGGCTCCGCTGCAGCGCATCCTGGAGTCCATCGAGGGACCCGTCGCCAAGGTCGTTGCCGTCGTCACCATCATCCTCACCGGCTTGAGCCTCTCGTTCGGCGACATGGGCGGCGCCTTCCGGCGCATGGTGCAGGTGGTGTTCGGGCTCTCCATCGCCTTCGCCGCCACCTCGTTCTTCCTCTCGTTCTTCTCCTTCGCCGGCGGCGCCCTCATCGACTGACACAGGAGTGTGATCTCCATGCTTGGACAACCGTCGTCCCTGCCCGGGTTCGAGGTCCCGCTGCACCGCGCGCTGACCGAGCCGATCCTGATCGCCGGCGCCCCGCGCAGCTTCACGATCCTCAACGGCACGCTCGCCGCTGCCATCGGCCTCGGCCTGCGGCTCTGGCTCGCCGGGCTGCTGATCTGGCTCGTCGGCCACGCCGTCGCCGTGTGGGTTACCCGCCACGATCCAGCCTTCCTCACCGTCCTGTCGCGCCACACCCGCCACAAGGGAGCCCTGCGATGCTGAACCTCACCGAATACCGCAAGAAGACCGTCGGCCTATGCGACTACCTGCCGTGGGCCTGCCTGATCGGACCCGGCGTCGTCCTCAACAAGGACGGCTCCTTCCAGCGCACGCTGCGCTACCGCGGTCCCGACCTCGACAGCGCCACCGAGGCCGAGCTCGTCTCCGTCACCGCGCGGCTCAACAACGTGCTGAAGCGCTTCGGCGACGGCTGGGCGCTGTTCTTCGAGGCCGAGCGCGTTCCGGCCAACCAGTATCCCGGCGCCCGCTTCGCCGACCCGGCCTCATGGCTCGTCGACCAGGAGCGCTACGCCACCTTCAGCGCCGACGGCGCCCATCACGAGAGCCGCTACTACCTCACGTTCCTCTATCTGCCTCCGCCCGATCGCGAGGGACGCGCGCACCGGCTGATCTACGAGCGCACCGAGGGTGAGGCCCTGGCTCTCGACGCCCACGCCCAGCTGGAGTACTTCCAGACCGAGACGGCCCGCGCCCTGGAGCTGCTCTCCGCCATCCTTCCGGAGGCCGAGGCGCTCGGCGACGCGGATACGCTCGCCTACCTGCACGGCACCATTTCGACCCGGCGTCACCCGATCACCGTGCCCCCGGTCCCCGCGCATCTCGACGCCATCCTGTGCGATACGCCGTTCCTCGGCGGCATCGAGCCGAAGCTCGGCGACCAGCACGTGCGCGTGCTCACGGTGCTGGGTTTCCCGAACGCCACGACGCCGGGGCTGCTCGACGCGTTGAATGACCTCGGCTTCTCCTACCGCTGGGTGACGCGCTGGATCGCCCAGGACAAGACCCAGGCGACCAAGACCCTCACACGGCTGCGGCGCCAGTGGTTTGCCAAGCGCAAGTCGGTGGCGGCGATCTTGCGCGAGGTAATGTTCAACCGCGAGAGCGCGCTCGTCGATCCCGATGCCGACAACAAGGCCATCGACGCCCAGGAGGCGCTGGAGGAGCTGGGCGCCGACGACGTGGCCTTCGGCTACCTGACCACGGCCATCGTCGTCTCCGACGGCAACCCGGCGCTGGCCAACGACAAGCTTCTCGCCGTCGAGCGCATCGTCAACGGCCGCGGCTTCGCCACCATCCGCGAGACCTTGAACGCTGTGGAGGCGTGGCTCGGCTCGCTCCCGGGCAGCCCGTACGCCAACATCCGCCAGCCCATCGTGCACACCCTGAACCTCGCTCACATGATGCCGGTGTCGGCGGTGTGGGCCGGGCCGGAAGTGAACCGGCACCTCAATGCGCCGCCACTGATGATGACAGAGACGCGCGGAAGCACGCCGTTCCGGCTCGACCTGCATGTCGGTGATGTCGGTCACACGCTCATCGTCGGCCCGACCGGTGCCGGCAAGTCTGTCCTGTTGTCACTGCTCGCCCTGCAGTTCCGCCGCTACATCGGCGCGCAGGTAATCCTGTTTGACCGCGGCCGGTCAGCACACGCTGCCACCCTTGCCATGGGCGGTGCCAGCATCGAGCTTGGCCTCGAAGGCACCCTGTCGCTGCAACCGCTCGCCCGCATCGACGAGCCGGGCGAGATCGCCTTCGCCCTGCAGTGGGTGACGGCCCTGCTGACCAACGAGGGCGTGCGCGTGACGCCCGACGTGAAGGACGCCGTGTGGACGGCGCTGCAGAGCCTGGCCTCGGCGCCGCGGCAGGAGCGCACGCTCACCGGTCTCGCTGTCCTCATCCAGTCGAATGCGCTGATGGCAGCACTGACACCGTACACGCTGGAAGGCGCCTACGGCCGGCTCCTCGACGGTGCGGCCGAGGAGCTCGCCAAGGCCGACGTGCTGCATGTCGAGATGGAAGAGCTGATGCCGCACAAGGCTCTCGTACCGCCGGTGCTCACCTACCTGTTCCACCGGCTCGAGGCACGCTTCGACGGGCGTCCCACGCTGCTCATCCTCGACGAGGCCTGGACCTTCCTCGACGACGCGCTGTTCGCGGCCCGCATCCGGGAGTGGCTCAAGACCCTCAGGAAGAAGAACGTCGCCGTGGTGTTCGCGACCCAGTCGCTCGCCGACATCGAGCGCTCGACCATTGCGCCGGCACTGATCGAGAGCTGCCCGACGCGCATCTTCCTGCCCAACGACCGGGCGCTGGAGCCGCAGGCCAAGGGCGTCTACGAGCGCTTCGGGCTCAATGCGCGCCAGGTCGAGATCCTGAGCACGGCAGCGCCGAAGCGCGACTACTACGCCCAGTCGGCGCGCGGGAACCGCCTGTTCGAGCTGGGTCTCGGACCAGTGGCGCTCGCTCTTTGCGGTGCATCGACGCCCGATGACCACAAGACCATCGACCGGTGCCTCGTGGCCGGCGACAAGGCCGGCTTCGCCGCCCGGTTCCTGGAGGCCAAGGGCCTCGGCTGGGCCGCTGAGCTGATCGCGCGCCGGCAGGAGCCCAAAGCCCCAGTTCCAGTCTCCCAAGACTCCAAACCAATCGATCAGGCACAGGATGTGCCCTCGGCGCCCCTATCCTCCCTGGACGCCAGGCCTCCTGCGCCGAAGGCAGCGGCGCGGACGTCCGCCCGCACCGGCGTCCCGCCGCTGCCTGGTCTTCCGGGAGGACCGATGGCGGAGCGGCTCTCGCCGTTCCGCGTCGTGGCCGGCACGGGGAAGAGGAGCGGCCGATGACACCCTTCCGATACGCGAGGATTGCGGTTCCCGTCATCGCCGGCGTGCTGGCGTGGTGCCCGGCCCGGCCCGCCGCACAGTTGACGGTGTTCGACCCCGCCAACTTCCAGCAGAACCTGCTCTCGGCCGCCCGCGCGCTGGAGCAGATCAACAACCAGGTGCTCACCCTGCAGAACCAGGCGCTGATGATCGCGCGCATGGACCTGAACCTGAAGCGGCTCGGGCCGACGCTGTCGCCGGACCTGCAGCGCACGCTTTCCGCCCTGCAGGCGCAGCTCACCGCGGGCGAGGGCATCGCCCTGCGCCTGTCGACGACCCAGAGCGCCTACGAGCAGTTGTTCCCCAAACAGGCGTCGGCGGCGCTGACCTCTGATGATGCGCTGCGCAGTGCCAAGGCGCGCTGGGACGAGGCCTACGCCGTGTTCCAGCGGGCAGCTCTTGTGCAGGGACAAGTGGCGGACGGCATCGGCACCGACACGAGCCTCCTCGCCGCCGCCTTGGGTCGCTCGCGCGATGCGGTGGGTGCGCTCGAAGCCGTGCAGGCCGGCAACGAGCTGACCGCCCTCAACGTCAAGCAGGCCCTCGCGCTGCAGGCCTTGCTGGCAGCGCAGCACCGCGCGGAAACGACGGGCAAGGCACGCGAACTCGCGGCGGAGGAGGACGCGCGCCAAAGGTTCAAGACCTTCCTCGGCAGCGGCAACGCGTATGCAGCACGCCGATGAGTCGGAGTCGCACAATGCCCAGACGACGGCGGCGTTAGCCACGCCCTGACCTGACACCGAACGCCTGAAGCACCCGCGGCGGCCGCGTTGCCGTCGACGGTGGAGCTATTCCCAGCGCCGGAGGGAAGACACGTGGACGATCTCGCGATCATCGACCGCTTCACCGAGACCTTCAGCCGCTACATCGACAGCGGCTTCGGGCTGCTGTCGGGCGATGTGGCCTTCCTGACCAGCATCCTGATCGCCATCGACATCACGCTGGCGGGGCTGTTCTGGGCGCTGATGAGCGAGGACAACGTCCTGGCGCAGCTGATCCGCAAGGTCCTCTACATCGGCTTCTTCGCCCTGCTGCTCAGCAACTTCAAGGGCCTAGCCGACATCGTGTTCCAGTCCTTCACCGGGCTGGGGCTCAAGGCGTCGGGTGCGTCGCTCACGGCCGCCGACCTCATGCGCCCGGGCTTCGTGGCCTCGACCGGATTCTCCGCGTCGCGCCCCCTGATCGAGGAGGCAGGGAAGCTGATCGGCATCACCACCTTCTTCTCCAACTTCGTGACCATCGTCGTGCTGCTGCTGGCGTGGCTGATCGTGCTGCTCGCCTTCTTCGTGCTCAGCGTCCAGCTCTTCATCGCCATCATCGAGTTCAAGCTCACGGTGCTCGCGGGTTTCGTGCTGGTGCCGTTTGCGCTGTTCGGCCAGACCGCCTTCCTGGCCGAGCGCGTGCTCGGCAATGTCATCTCCTCCGGCATCAAGTTGATGGTGCTGGCGATCGTCGTCGGCATCGGCTCGTCGCTGTTCGGCACGCTCATCCGTCCCAGCGGCGAGATCACCCTGGCCCAGGCTGCCTCGACCATCCTCGCGGCGATCGCGGTGTTCGGGCTCGCCATCTTCGTGCCCGGGCTTGCCGCCGGCCTCATCTCGGGTGCGCCCCAGCTCGGCGCCGGCGCCGCCGTTGCGACGACCGCGGCTGTCGGCGGAACCGCGATCGCGAGCGGCATGCTCACCAGCGCTGCCGCGCGCCTGGCCGGGCGCACCTCCGGCAGCGCCATCAGAGCAGCCGCGTCGCTCACCGGCCGGGTGAGCGCGGCGCACGAGGCTGGCGGAGCCGCAGGCGTCGTGCGAACCCTGACGACGGCTCCAGCCTCGCGCCTCCTCGCCTCCGGCACGGCATCGATCCAGGACGCCTATCGCGAAGGCGCAGCACAGGGTTACCGCGACACCGGGCCGCCGCCGGGTTCCGGCCCAGTGGGCGGCGGTCCAGGTGGTGGTCCGACCAGTGGTGGAGGCGGCGCACCGACGTGGGCGCAGAGCCTCGCACGCAGCCAGCGCCTCACCCAGGCTGGCCTGATCGCGGCGGGTGCGCTGCGCGAAGGCGACCGCGGAGCGATCAGCCCCGGTCCGGACCTCAAGAACAAGAGCTGAGGGAGACATGTCATGACCTTCAAGCGTTCGACCTTGCGCTACGGCGAGACGCCGGAGCCGGTCACGGCCTACCAGAAGGCGGCCCAGGTCTGGGACGAGCGCATCGGCTCGGCCCGCGCCCAGGCGCACAACTGGCGCCTGATGGCGCTGGGCTCGCTCATGCTGTCCCTGCTCCTCGCCGGCCTTCTCCTCTGGATTGGCCGCTCCGCTTCCATCGTTCCCTATATCGTCGAGGTCGATCCGAAAGGCGGGACCCGCGCGGTCGGCCCCGCGGCCGAGGCGTACAAGCCGACCGACGCCCAGATCGCCTTCCACCTCGCCCGCTTCGTCGACAACGTGCGCTCGCTGTCGATCGATCCCGTCGTTGTCCGGCAGAACTGGTTCAAGGCCTACGACTTCGTCACCGACAAGGCGGCAGTGACGCTCAACGAGTACGCACGCGAGAACGACCCGTTCGCCAAGGTCGGCCGCGAGAGCGTCGCCGTGGAGGTGGCGAGCGTCGTGCGCGCCTCGGACTCCTCGTTCCAGGTGCGCTGGCTGGAGCGGACGTTCGAGGGCGGTGCGCTCAAGGACACCCGGCGGCTGACGGGTTTGTTCTCCATCGTCCTCACGCCGCCGAAGACCGTGGAGGCCGTGCGCAAGAACCCGCTCGGCATCTACGTGCACGCCTTCAACTGGTCGCAGGACGTGGCCACGACGACGGGAGAAGCCAAGTGAGCCTCTCCCGTGTCCTCGGCTGGTTGACCGCGATTGCCCTAACCGTCGCTGCCTGTGCGACGACGGTGAGCGTGCCGGAGGTCCCGATTCTCGATGGGATCCCGTTCAAGGAGGCGATCCGCGAGGCCGACCCGAAGCCTTCTGTCAAGATCGTCGAGGTGCCGAAGCCGCTACCTCTGCCGGGACAGCTCAAACCGGTCCCGGAGAAGAAGGACGACAGGCAGCCGAAAGAGGAGAAGCAGCCCAAGGACCGCATCAAGGAAGCAAACGTCGATGCGCGCATGGAGCCTGCCAAGGACGGCTACATCAATGCGATCCAGGTCTATCCCTACACCAAGGGCGCGCTCTACCAGCTGTACGCCGCACCGGCACAGATCACCGACATCGCGCTCGAGCCGGGGGAGAAACTGGTCTCGGTCTCGGCCGGCGACACCGTGCGCTGGGTGGTGGGCGACACGACGAGCGGCGAGGGCAAGGAGGCACAAGTCCACATCCTCGTGAAGCCGATCGGCACCGACCTGCAGACCAACCTCGTCATCACCACCGACCGGCGCACCTACCACCTGGAGATGCGCTCCTCCGCCTCGACCTACATGGCGTCGGTCTCGTGGACCTATCCGGCCTCCGAGCTGCTCGCTCTCAAGAAGCAGCGCAGTGAAGCGGACGTAACCACAGGTGCCATAGTCGACGCCGGCATCAACGTCGAGCAGCTCAAGTTCCGCTACCGCATCGAGGGCGATGCGCCGTGGCGGCCGCTGCGCGTGTTCGACGACGGCACCAAGGTCTACATCCAGTTTCCCTCCGGCCTTGCCCAGAGCGAGGCGCCGCCGCTGTTCGTCATCGGCCCCGACGCCAAGCCGGCGCTCGTCAACTACCGGGTGCGCGGCACCACCTACATCGTCGACCGGCTGTTCGCTGCTGCGGAGCTGCGGCTCGGGACGGCGCCGCAGCGCGTGGTGCGCATCATCCGCACCGATGCGGTGTGGCGGGAGACGCAGCAATGACCGACCGCGATCAGGAGCGGCAAGGGCCGGCCGGCCGGGACCCGCAGGCGTCTCCCGACCCTCTCCGGCTGCGGGCGCGGCCGCAGCCCGTCACGCGCATCAACCGCAAGATCGTCATCGGCGGTGCAGCGCTGCTGCTCGTCGTCATCTCGCTGATCGTCCTGCTCGCCCTCACGCCGCCGAGCCTGCGTGTCGGTGACCGCCAGGAGCTCTTCAACGTCGAGTACAAGCCGATCACCGACGCCTTGTCGAAGCTTCCGGCCAGCTACGATGGCGTCAAGCCCGACAAGAAGAGCGATGCGCCCGGAATGGAGCCCCCGGTCATCAAGCCCGGCGTGCCATTGCTGGTGGCCCCTGCCCCGGATCTCGTTGACGCCGACCGCGCCGAGAAGGCCCGGGTTGCCCGCATGGCCGGCCAGGCCCTCGAGTCTAGCGTGTTCTTCCGGCTGCAGCTCAAGCCCCCGCCGAAGGAGACCGTCAAGAAGGAGCTCACGGCCGATCCTTTACCGAAACCGGCTCCCGTCGCACCGGAGGGCGGGCTGGCGGAGCTGACCGCCCTGCGCGCCGCCGACCGTGCGCTGGCGCTGGCCGGCGGCGACACCGATCTCGTCGGCACCGCCATCAACACGGCTGACCAGACGCGCAAGCTCACCTTCCTCAAGGCGGGCCCCGAGAAGGAGGTCTACAACCAGCATGGGCTACAGACTCCCGCCTCCGCCTATCAGCTGATGGCGGGCACGGTCATCGCGGCGAGCCTGGTGACGGGCCTCAACTCCGATCTGCCCGGCTTCGTCATCGCCCAGGTCACGGAGCACGTCTACGACACCGTTTCGGGTCGCTTCCTCCTGGTACCGCAGGGCTCGCGGCTCGTCGGCAAGTACGACAACATCGTCGCCTTCGGCCAGGAGCGGGCGCTCGTCGTCTGGCAGCGCATCATCCTCCCCGACGGCTCCTCCATCGTGATCGACAACCTGCCGGCCACCGACACCCGCGGCTACGCCGGCCTCGCCGACGAGGTCGACCTGCACACCTGGAAGCTCCTCAAGGGCGTGGCGCTCGCCACCGTGCTCGGCGTCGGTAGCGAGCTCGCCTTCAGCTCCTCAGACAGCGACCTCATCAAGGCGCTGCAGCAGTCGACGCAGTCCACCACCAACCGTGCCGGCCAGCGCCTGGTGGAGCGCAACCTCAACGTCCAGCCGACCATCACCGTGCGCCCCGGCTGGCCGCTGCGCGTCATTGTGCACGCGGACCTCGTAATGCGGCCCTACCGCGGCGTCACTACCCCGAAATAGCGAGGATCAACCAGGAGGCAATGAATGCCATGCCGATCATCGGAACGTTCTCAGCCGTCAAGGATGGCTACGCCGGCACCATTCGTACACTCACCATGAGCGTTCGGGTGCGCCTCGTCGCCAACGACCGCAAGGAGGCCGAGGGCGCGCCGGACTTCCGCATCGTGGCGGGCGCTGCCGAGATCGGCGCGGCCTGGCGCCGGACCCGCAAGGGGACGGACGAGCCCTACCTCAGCGTCAAGCTCGACGATCCCGCTCTGCCGCAGCCGATCTGGGGTGCCCTGTTCGAGGCGACCGACGACGGCCCGGCACGCCTCGTCTGGCGGCGCGACCGGAGGGACGACGGATGAAGACGTGACAATCCAAGCCTGAACCCGAACCGCTAGCCGATCCTTTGAGCAGCATCGCGAGCCGCGGCGCTGCAGCGGCTCCCTGTTGCCGGAACGAGCCCATGCCACCTATGTCCCGAGCCCGTCTCGTCGCATCCGTGCTGCTGCCCTTCGCGGCCGGCTACTACCTCTCCTACCTGTTCCGCTCCATCAACGCGCTGATCGCCGGTGATCTGAGCGCCGAGCTGGGCTTGAGCGCTGCCGATCTCGGGCTGCTCACGTCAGCGTATTTCCTGTTGTTCGCGGCCGTGCAACTCCCCTGCGGCGTGCTTCTCGACCGCTACGGGCCGCGACTCGTCGATAGCGCCTTGCTCCTGGTTGCCTCCGCCGGGTCCCTGATGTTCGCCCTCGCCGAGGGTGTGTGGACCCTCATGCTCGGCCGCGCCCTGATCGGCCTCGGTGTCGCGGTCGGCCTGATGGCCGGGCTCAAGGCTATCGTCCTGTGGTTCCCGCCCGAGCGCGTCGCCCTCGTCAACGGCTGGTACATCATGCTGGGTGCCCTCGGCGCCCTGTCTGCAACCGGTCCGGCTGAGGCGGTCGTGCAAGGCATCGGGTGGCGCGGCCTGTTCGCCATGCTTGCGGCATCCACGGCGGTCGTGGCGCTCCTCATTCTCCTTGTGGTCCCGGAGAAGAAGCCAGCCCGAGGGGCCGGTTCTTCGCGGAAAACCAGCTTCTTCATGATCTATCGGGACCCGCGCTTCTGGCGCATCGCGCCGCTGGCAGCTCTCGGCGTTGGCACGTCCTTCTCCCTGCAGGGGCTTTGGGCCGCGCCGTGGCTCACCGACGTTGCGGGGCTCGATCGTTCTGCGGTCGTCGAGCATCTCATCTTGATGGCGGCGGTCCTCTCCGCGAGCGCCCTTCTCGTGGGAGCCCTCGCCGAGCGGCTGCGCCGCGCCGGCATTCCAACCGAGCTGTTCCTTGCCGGCACGCTCGCCCTGTCTATGGCGGCACAGCTCGCCCTGCTCCTCGATTTACCCGTGTCGTCCTATCTGCTCTTCGGCATCATTGCTGCCGGGGGCGCCACTCCTGTCCTGAGCTTCGCAATCCTGGCGCGATACTTCCCCAGTGAGGTCGCAGGCCGCGCCAACGCAGCGCTCGGCGTTCTCAACATGGGCACGGCGTTCGCTCTGCAGTGTCTATCCGGGCTCATCATCGCGCAGTGGACCGCCGACGGCGGACACTATCCTGCCCAGGCGCATGAGGCTGCGATGGGCGCTGGCCTGGCGCTGCAGCTGATTGCACTGGCCGTGTTCCTCGCGCCCAAGCGTCGAGTCCAGCCAATGCCGATGGCTCATGCTGTCGCCAGGGCGCTGGGATTTGATGCATCCGCCGTTGAGTCCATGCCCGCGCAGTACAGAGCCGCCCTCTCGGTGTGGAGACGGCATGTCGCTCAGACGCGAAGGCAGGCAACCGCATGGCGCTTTGCCGCCGTCGCCTCGATGGCGCTGTGCGTCGGTCTCGCCGGCACTCTATCTCTGGCACTCATCCGCCCCGCGGTCGCGCTCCATGTTGTCGAGGAGAACCCTTTGACCAGCGAGTCAGACGGCGCCCCGAGCGCAGTCAAAGTGACGATGCCGCTCCTCCCCTGGGAGTCGACTCGCATCCCACTGAAACCGCCAATTCAAGACAGTCGTGCCGTGGTTGAGCCCGATGAGCCCTAGCTCCGCGTCGAAGGAACCCGTCGTCTCGGTGAGCTACCGTCGGTCCGAGCAGGCCGATGGCGATGCTGTCCTGCGTGCCAGACGGGCTGTTGTCACGCTCGCGCGCCTCATAGGGCGGCAGATCGCGCGCGAGCAGCACGCCGCCCTGCGCGAACGCGATGAGAATGCGCAGTGATCATCGGCTCACAGCTATTTGCGCCGGCTCTGCCAACGGTCTGCCCTCTTGTGTGGTAAGCTCACTCGGTAAAAGCAGGCTGTAGTTGGGAGGGCACTGGTCATGAAGCGCGTCGCCCTTTACGCTCGTTATTCCTCGGAAAACCAGCGCGACGCCTCAATCGAGGATCAGTTGCGGCTGTGTCGGGAGCATGCCGAGCGCCAAGGCTGGGAGGTCGTCGACAGCTATTCTGACCGGGCGATCTCCGGTGCATCCCTGATCCGCCCCGGCATTCAGGAACTCATGCATGATGCCCATGGCGGACGGTTCAATGTCGTCTTGGCCGAAGCCATGGATCGGCTTTCGCGCGACCAGGAGGATGTCGCCGCGGTCTACAAGCGCCTCATGTTCGCCGGGGTGAAAATCGTCACCCTCTCGGAGGGCGAGGTCTCCGAGCTGCATGTTGGGCTCAAGGGCACGATGAATGCCTTATTCCTAAAGGACCTTGCCGACAAGACGCGCCGCGGCCTGCGCGGACGGGTCGCCGCCGGCAAATCCGGTGGCGGGCTGTGCTACGGATACGATGTCGTCCGTTCGATCGGACCCGACGGCACCCCGATCACCGGCGACCGGCGGATCAATCCAGCAGAGGCCGCCGTCGTCCAGCACGTGTTTCGTGCCTTTGCCGCCAACACGTCGCCGCGGCGGATCGTTCGCCAGCTCAACGCCGAAGCTGTTCCCGGCCCCTTCGGCAAGGTCTGGGGCGAGACCACCATCCGGGGCCATGTGAAACGCGGCACAGGCCTCCTCAACAATGAGCTCTACATCGGCCGTCTGGTGTGGAACCGCCTCCGCTACACCAAGGACCCCAACACCGGCAAACGCGTCTCGCGGCTCAATCCGCCGAGCACGTGGGTGATCACCGAGGTGCCCGAGCTGCGCATCATCGACGACGAGCTGTGGGAGGCCGTCAAGGCGCGCCAGAGGGAGATCGAGGAGCAGCACGCGCCGGCCATCGAGGCCGTCAGGGAGGCACACAAGCGCAACCGGCTCCGAGGTGCGCAGCGCCCGCGCTACCTGCTCTCCGGTCTCCTGTTCTGCGGCTGCTGTGGCGGGCCGGTGGCACTGCGCGGCCAAGACCGCTACGCCTGCTCGAAGCACGTGAATTCGGGGACGTGCACGAACACGCGCAGCATTCGGCGGGAGCGCCTGGAGGCACGCGTGCTGGAGGGCCTCAAGGAGCGGCTGCTGGCACCGGAGGTCGCGGCCGAGGCCATGCGCGCCTACGCCGAGGAGATGAACCGCCTCAACCGCGAGCGGCGGCTATCGGTCGACGGCGACCGGCGCGCCCTGGCCGACGTGGAGCGCAAGATCAAGGACGTGGTCACCGTCATCGAAAACGGCGGCTACAAGCCGGCCTTGCTCGACCGGCTGGACGAGCTGGAGCTGCAGCGTGGCAGGCTGCGTGAACGGCTGGCGCGGGTTTCGGCAACCCCGCCCGACGTTCATCCCAACGTCTCCGAGATCTTCCGCGCCAAAGTCGCGCGCTTGGCCGAAACCCTCAACGATCCGGTCGACCGCGCCCAGGCAGCACAAGCGATTCGAAGCCTGATCGAGCGGGTGGTCCTCTTGCCGGACCCCGACTCGGGCGAGATCAAGGCGACGCTCGAAGGCGAGCTGGGAACGATCCTGGGGTGGGTGGCGCAACAGACCACGAACACCGGGCGAACAAGGATGCGCGGCGTGTCGGTCTCGGTGGTTGCGGGGGCTCGATTTGGGCGATGCCATACTGCGATCGAGTTTTTGGTGGCGGGGTGACAAATCGAGGCCGGTTTCAGTGGCGCATTGCCCACCGACCCTTTCTGTTCGCTCATTTGCCGGCGGTTGTGCAGCGAGGCTTGATTGCACCGTTCACCAGTGCGCATGCCCGACGTTGCGGAACCGCACGGCGATACCGTTCGAGGACCCATCCTTGTCTCGCGGCGTCTCACGGCAGCTCAACCTGCCGCGGGCCTGGAGCGTCTCCCGATGAATGTCAGAGTCAGCAACAGGAGGTTCAGGGGCAGAACAAGCCCAAGAAGCTGCAGCGGCGTCCATTGCCTGGAAGGTTGCGAGGACCACCCGCATGGCGGCGCTTCTGCAGGGTCGTAGAGGCGCTCGATGGGTAGGCGACCAGCTCCTGCGCCTCCGTCTTTTAGCTGTCGAAGCCGCTGGTGTCGTGGTCTCGGAGCCGAAGTTCTTGGCTGCCTGGGCGCCTCGAGCTGGTCAGGCAGCCGGTATAGCAAGGGCCGGCCCGTGGTCCCCTCTATTCTCTATCGCTTTTGAGGAGGCAGATTCCTCCACTTTCACCCTAAAAATTTTGTCTAGTCGGTCCAGGTGCGCTTCTTGCGGCCCGCCCGCGCCTCCTTCTCGGCCTCGTTCCAGCAGGGAAGGAACTCTTGCGTTGCCTGTCTGTTCCGCCGCTCCATGTCGCGCACGTGCGCAATGTGTTCGGGGTCCTCGTTGCGGTCTCGGAAGGAGCGCGGCCCGCATCCCTCCTGAAAGAGGCGCAAGTGATTGGGGCGCTCGTGGTTTCGCGCGTCACTCGGAGTGAGGATCGAGTAGCCGGTGTTGGCTTCGGATCCGGAATCGTCGTCCTTGATCTCTGCGTTATCGCCTAGATCGTTTAAATCGACATCACCGTCGACAACCAAGCCTCTGGCGAGGTCATCCGACCGCGAGACACGCAGCCCGAGATGCCGCTCGGGGTCGGTGACGGGCAGTTCTTCTCGGGCTTTCTGCTTGCGATACTCAGCGACATCTTCCCGCGTGAGGACATCGCCGTGGTTGCGCCTAAAGGTGCCGAAGAGCTCAAGGGCTCAACGCAACCAGGAGCGATTGCCGTCGGCACCGCGTTCATAGGGTTGCGGCGGCGACACGCCCAAGACGCGCGCAAGTCTGTTTTCGTGCTCGTGCTTCACTTGCATGGGTCCATCTACCAGTGCACGCACAACGAACGACGCGAACGCAGGTCTCTGACCTAGATGCAGCGATCACGCACAGAACTCAAGAATTGCCCGATTTGGCTGAGCAACCCAACTGGTGGGAGAGGATGGGTGAGATGCGAGCCGAACACGCGATCGGCGTGTTCATGAACAGCGGCTTCGGGTCATGCAGGGATTCGTTCGTGTGCTAAGGCTGATGAACGGCGAGCGAGACGTCGAGGCCTGTTTCGAAGAGCTGCCGAGCGCATCGGGATCGGTTGATCCGACTTTGGCTGCACGAGAGGATGCGACTCCTGAACAGGGCGCGCCCTGCTTCATGCCGACAGCGTCCGCCGAAGCAGGTTCAAAAGGCTGATGACCGAGAATTCGCGCATGCGGCGCCGGTCCGGCGTCAACATCACGCGCTCGACTCTCGCGTTCCCCTGGACGTCCACGCCCAGGAAGACGGCGCCGGGCGCGTGGCCTTCGCTTGGGACCGGCGCGACCGCCGCAAGCCCCACATCGGCACCGAACTCAGAGCGCACTTCTGCCGCCGCGGAGACTGCTAGCCGCTCGGCGGGCTCCGCAAGTCTGCGTGGGGCCACCTTGCCGCCGCGGAAGGTTTCCATCGCCCAATCAAGAGCGCTCAGGCGTGCCGACAGCAGTCCGCCGGTGATGGCCTCTGCCACCGCCAGCGTCAGCCCTTTGCGTCGCAGCAGGCCAATGACAACGGCCTCCATGGACTGGTCGTCGATGCCGAAGACGGCGTCGCCGAGGAGCCCGCGGATCAGAGCCTCCTCGGCATCGAGAATGCGCTGTGCCGTAGCCTCGTCGTCGCACTTGGCCACGATGCGCACCTTGATGCCGTCGATGCCGCTCGCCTGGAAGGCGAGCGTAAGGTTGCCGAGCCTATCCAGCTCATCGATGCGTGTGGCGAGGATCTCCGCCAGGCCCGACTCGCTCAGGCCCCAGGTACGCACCACCCGTGAGCGAATGACCGCAGCCTGGCCCGCGCGGCGGCGCAGGTCGGGGAGCGCCGTTCCGAGCACCATCTCGCGCATCTCGGCTGGGACGCCGGGCACCGCGTAAATTACCTTGTCACCAACGGGGCATACGAGCCCAGCTGCCGTGCCCGGCATCTGCGGGATCGGCTCCGCCCCCACCGGGATGTCCGCCTGGCGCAGGTTGTTTTCAGGCATGACCCGGCCGCGGGCCTCGAAGAACTTCCGGATCCGTTCCGTGATCGCCTCATCGCGTCGCATCTTGACGCCCATGATGTGGGCGATCACGTCGCGGGTGATGTCATCCTGGGTCGGTCCCAGTCCACCGCAGCAGATGACCGCGTCGCTGCGCTCCAGCGCCTGCCGGATGGTGGCCTCGATGCGGGCGAAGTTGTCGCCGACCTTGACTTGGAAATACGAGTCGATGCCGGCGAGCGCCAGCTGTTCCCCGATCCAAGCCGAGTTGCTGTCGATGATGATGCCGAGCAACAGCTCGGTACCGATGGCGACGACTTCGCAGCGCATGCTTCCCCCAAATCATCGAAGCCAGCCCGTGTGGAGCTTCTCTCCACGCAAGGCCTGTAAACCTAGACTAGGGGAGTGGCCGGACTCCACCAATACACGGGTTCGCGGCGGGCGGCGTCTGCTTGACAGCGCTTACTGCGGAGAAGATGCGATGATGGCACAATGACATCACGCCGGAACGCGGACCGCAGGTCCGCTCATGAGTGCGGACCTGGCGGTCCGCGCTCCAGAGGAGGAAGCAATGTCGGTGGTGCTGGGCAGCGGCGAGCATCGCTATCGCGCGGTCGAGAACTGGGCCAAGCTGCCCGACGGCTGGGAATTTCGCGACGTCGCGGCGGTGGCCGTCGACAGCAAGGACCGTGTCTATGTCTTCAACCGCGGGGAGCATCCCATGATCGTGTTCGACCGCGACGGCAACTTCCTGCGGTCGTGGGGCGAGGGCCTGTTCGGCCGCGCCCACGGCATCGACATCGACAGCGACGACATCCTCTACTGCACCGACGACGGCGACCACACCGTCCGCAAGGTCACCGCCGACGGCAAATTGCTGATGACCATCGGCGTGCCCAACCAGCCGGCGCCGTTCCTGAGCGGCAAGCCGTTCAACCGCTGCACCCACACGGCCCTGTCGCCCAAGGGCGAGATCTACGTCTCCGACGGCTACGGCAATTCCTGCGTCCACAAGTACGCGCCCGACGGCAAGTACCTGATGAGCTGGGGCACCACCGGCACCGATCCCGGCCAGTTCAACATCGCCCACAACATCGCCACCGACGACGACGGCTGGGTCTACGTCGCCGACCGCGAGAACCATCGCGTGCAGGTGTTCGACGGCAACGGCAAGTACGAGCTGCAATGGAATAACATGCACCGGCCCTGCGCGCTCTACTGCTGCGCGGGCGGCGGGCACAATCCCAGCTTCATCGTCGGCGGGCTGGGGCCGGGCATGCCCGTAAACAACCGGCACACCAATCTCGGCCCGCGGCTCGCCATCGTCGACAAGAAGGGCGGCGTGATCGCCCGCCTCGGCGGCGAGCACGGGCCGGGGCTGGAGACCGGCCGCTTCCTCGCGCCGCACGGGCTGGCCGTGGACACCAGGGGCGACATCTATGTCGGCGAGGTGAGCTATACGAACTGGCCCTCCAGCCATCCGGGCCAACCCCTGCCGAAGCTCCTGCGCTCGCTGCAGAAGCTCGAGAAGGTGCAGTAATGGAGGCCAGGGACATCGTGATGGAACGCGTGCTCGTGGTCGGCCCCAGGGACACCCTTGCCATGGTCGACGATCTGGCACCGAAAGGCTTCGAGATCGTCAAGGCGCTTCACAACTCACCCGAAATGAAGGCGGCGCTGCCCGGCACCGACTACCTCGTCGGCTTCGTGCAGCAGTACGTGACGCCGCAGCTCTTCAAGGACGCACCCAAGCTCAAGCTTGTCCAGCTGCTGAGTGCCGGCTACGACCGCGCCGACCTGGAGGCTGCGCGCAAGAGCAAGGTTCCGCTGTGCAACAACGGCGGCGCCAATTCGGTGGCTGTCTCCGAGCATGCTCTGCTGCTGATGCTCGCGGTCTCGCGCCGCCTGATCACCCAGCACCGCAACGTTACGGCCGGCCGCTGGCAGGGCAACGCACCGCCCACGCTGCACGAGCTGCGCGACAAGGTGCTGGGCATCGTCGGCCTCGGCACGATCGGCAAGAAGGTGGCGCGGCTGGCGCTCGCCTTCGGCATGGCGGTGCACTACTACGACATTAAGCGGCTCTCGGAGGCCGAGGAGGATGCGCTCGGCGTGCGCTTCCGCCTGCTGCCCGAGATCCTGCGCGGCTCCGACATCCTGTCCCTGCACGTGCCGCTGAACGAGTCCACAAGGGCCATGATCGGCGCGGGCGAGCTCGCCGTGATGAAACCGTCGGCAATCATCGTCAACACCTCGCGCGGCCCGGTGATCGACGAGAAGGCGCTGACCGCAGTGGTGGCGGCGGGCAAGCTGTTCGGCGCGGGCCTCGACGTGTTCGACGAGGAGCCGACGCCGCCGGACAACCCGCTGCTGAAGCTCGATAACGTGATCCTGACCGCGCATCTCGCCGGCCCCACGTTCGAGAGCAACATCACGCGTCTGCGCAATGGCTTCGACAACGTCCAGCGCGTCGCGCGCGGCGAGCCTGCGCTGTGGGTGGTGCCGGAGCTTCTGGCATAGCGGCAGCCGACGGCGCGGGTACGGAGGCGCGAGCCAACCCCATGTCGGGCATCGCTCGCCGCGGTGCGCGACGGCACCGCTTCCTTTATCCGCGCCGACGTCGTGCCCCCGAACGAGAAGAACCACGACCTGCTCCGCTACGCAAGGATGGCCCCTATCTCCCGGAGGTCGTGGCGCTGATGCGCAAGGTGCGCTTAGCCTCGGACCGTCCGGAGAATCTCCGCTCGGCCGACACGAGGCTATGATCAGCACCGCCCGACCCAAGAAGTCCGACAGCGCGCCACGGGCCCCATGCGCCATTCGTGGGCATGGGTCCGGGTTCCATCACCCACGTCGGCTATGCAGAGTTTGCTGACATCGTTGACATCACGCGGAAACTTGCTTTGCCAAATGAAAAACATGTCTGCTGATCGCCTCAAAGCGCCTGTAGAGCAGCAGCAATCACCCCGCGAGCAACGACCAGAACGCCGGCTTGCGCGGATGCTCGCGCTTTAGCCGAGCCATGAACTCGGCATGGCTCTCGTGCCGTCCGTAATCCTTGATGTCGGATTGCTGGCTCTCGATTTCCCGCACGTGGCGCACCGTGTGCCGATAGCGCGTGGAGCGTGCCTTCCGCAGCGTGAAATCGATGAGGTGTCGGCGCAGCAGCACGGCCGCCAGAGGATACTTCCCTTCCAAGGCGGACGCCGCCGGATCGAGCAACTCGTAGAGATCGCCGTCGATCTCATTGATGCGGGCATCGACGACGCGAGCCGCCCGATCGAGCGCGGGCCAATTGATGAGGAACGCCAGGGCCGCATGGACAGTGCCGTGGCGCTCCACCTGGGCGAGCGCGGCGTCCTCGGCTTCAACATCCTCGAAATCGCCAAACTGCTTGAGATACGCTTTGAGATGGGGTGCGCTCAGGTGTCTCTCGAACAGAGAGAACCGTAGCGCCTGCGCGTCATCCTTGCGACCGAGCGCATCGAGCACGCCGATCCGGACATCGGCCCATTCGAGCTCCTTGAAGTGCCGGTTCCGATCGTTGGGCGCGCCTTGGTCGAGATAGAGAAGCGCCTGCTCCGCCCGCCCGGCTCGAAGCAAACGCTGCGCTATCTCGGTCGCGTAGGCCGGATTGGTGAGGTCGAAGCCATCGTAGGTATCGATGAACGCATCGACATCATTCTCGCAGTCAGCGATATCGCGCAATGCCAGCAGAAGGCGGCTCAGCTTGTAGTCGAAGTGACCGGGTCGGACCGCGGCCCGCTTCTCCGAGACGAGATGCGCCTGGCGGCATTTCTCGAGCTTGCGCAGCTCGTTGCGCCCTTTGCCTCCAAGAGCATCGTTTAGCGCGAACACGATCTCATCGTAAATGCCGTAGTCGTTTTTGGTGATGCGTGTCAGCACCATTGTTGCCAGTTCGTCCGGCTTGCTGTTGGCGCGCTTCAGGAGGGGCCCGAGATCCTGGCACGCGGATCTGAACAGGGCACCGACACGGCCGCTGCTGTCATCGAGGCGCTCGAAGACGGAGGCATGAAGATCGAGCAGCTGCCAGAGCAGCTCGGCGGCAAGCTTAGCATTGCCGGCCCCTATGATCTCGATGATGGTCGACTTCAGGCGCCCGAGCTCCGACGCGAGTTCCCGCGCCTTCTCCGAAGGGACGAAGGTCTCGGGGCGCGCGAGCTGTGCCAGCCGCTTGCGAACCTCATGGCCGGCCTCGGAGGGCCCCGTTTCGGCGGCGAGCGCCATGTGCAAGGCCTGCTTGAGCTGGCGGTTGCGCCCCGCCTCCTCAATCAAGATCTCTGCCAGTCGCTTGGCGCCGAGCTTCGTCAGGCTCTCGACGGTGAGCTTCGATCTTGCCGCCATCCAGCCCAGCTCCCTGACTTCGCTGAGCCTACCTTGCCTGCGACATTCCCAATATGTCTTTGCGGCACGGACGTTTTCCACAGACCAGCCCCTACCGGCGACGGTCGGAGCGATCCGATAGCCTCCGTCAGTGCCTGACACGACGTGCCATGGACGGAGTCATGCAGCGCAGTGAGCAACGTGCGCTGGTTGCGTTTCTGGATGCGCATTGTCCTCTTGGGGGCGAGCCACGCCTCGGGATCGGCGACAATGCCAGCCACGGATCACAGTCTGGACCACTTCGTAGTTGGACAACGCCTTCCGTTCTATGCCCAACCGCCCAACCGGCAGTGGCTTTACCACGACCTCAGGCAATCCCTCCCGCCGGCTCAGGGTTGATCTGGATACGCGCAGGGTGCCAACCTGATACGTCACCATACGTAGTGGCGCACCGTGGAACCTAAGCTTTGTCGAGTTTGGTAGCAAATGGGGGCGTGTGAAGGCGCCGCGTGGCCGCCCGCACCCCCGACACCCCTTCAAACTTTAAGCCTCACTCGATCGTCTGGCCGCCCGATCGATCGGGCACGGAAGTGGGGCTCAGCGGGACAAAGAGTGAAAGTGACAACGCGTCGAAGCGTCGAAGACTTAAGTCGAACTCGAGCGGTGGGCGGAGCGCATGTGCTGTTGAGGAGTGATAGGGAGCCCCCAGGTGGTCGACTGGTTCGTAACGACGTTGCGCTCCGATCCGGAGCTCGCGATCTTTCTTGCCCTCGCTATTGGCTTCACGGTGGGGCCTGTGAGGTTTGCAGGGTTCAGTCTTGGCAACGTGACCGCAACTCTGATCGCAGCTCTCATTATCGGCCAGCTTGTCATCTCGGTCTCGCCAAACGTGAAAGCCGCCTTCTTCATCATGTTCATTTTTTCGATCGGTTACGGCGCAATTCGTAAGCGGATTCGGCAAGGAGGGTCCGCGCCAGGTCGCTTTCTCCCTCGTCATTCTCGCGCTTTGCCTGATCGCGCCCCTGGTCTGTGCCAAGCTAGCCGGGCTGGATGTCGGATACGCGGCCGGACTATACTCGGGATCGCAAACGATCTCCGCGGCGATGGGCGTGGCCTCCGACCAGATCGCGCGGCTGAACCTGCCTGAGGATCAAACCAAGACCTTCCTCAACCAGATCCCGATCGGTTACGCCGTCACGTACATCTTCGGAACCATCGGCTCCGCGATCATCCTCGCTCAACTCGGGCCCAAGCTGATCGGCGTGGATCTGGTCCAGGCCTGCAAGGACTATGAGAAGCAGCTGGGGGGCGGTCAAACGAGTGCGGAACCCGGCGTCTTCTCCGCCTATCGCAAGTTCGAATTGCGCGCCTACCAGATTCCTCCAGGCAGCGACATGATCGGCAAGCCGGTCGGCCTGTTGCCCGGCCTGCGTGTCTACGTGGAGCGAATTCGCCGCGGCGAGAAGGTCATCGACGCGGATGCCCGGACAATGCTTCAAGCCGGAGACGTGGTGGCGATGTCGGGCCGCCACGAGTTTCTGGTTGGCGACGTGGGCTCGCTTCTGCAAGAGGTCCAAGATCACGAGCTTCTTGACCTGCAGGCGGAGGTGGTCGATGTCCTCGTGACCAACAAGAGCATCTCAGGCAAGACCCTTCAGGAGCTGTCCGAGATGCCATTCGCCCGCGGCGTCTATCTGGGCAAGATTACGCGCTCGATGGTCGAGCTGCCGATCCTGCCAGGAACCGAGGTGCAGCGCGGCGACATCCTGACGATCGGCGGCAGCAAGAGGCATGTCGAGGCCGCGATCAAGGAGCTAGGAGCCTGTCCCCTTTGTGTGGGTAGGAGGCGGCGAGGGGCGGATTGGGTGAGATTGGAGGCAAGAGGCCGCAGGGAGCGGCCTCAGGCGGCTGCGAGCCCCGCTTTCTGCGGCATCGGCGTTGCAGCGGACAGACTCCACCCCTGGGCCAGCTTCAGCAGGTTGTGGGCGGTGCAGACCATCGCCCATTCGCAGCGCACCTTCTCGATGCCCCGCAGCAGGAACTGGCGGAAGCCGCGGGCCTGCTTGATCTGTCCGAACACCGGCTCCACCACCTGCTTGCGCAGCCGATAGGGGCTGGCGTGACCGCCCGACTTGATCTTCGCACGCATGGCCTCGACGCGCGTCGGCGCCTTGGCCTGCTGCGCAGAGCCCGGCGCAGCATCGGCCGCGGCCGGCGCGGTCACGGTCGCCGCGGCCTCGTCCTTGGCCGCATCTGGGGCCGCGCCGGCAACGGCGTCCTTCGCCCGGCCGGTCGCCACGTAGGCGTCGATCTCGCGCTCCTCCAGCCCCGCGAGGTTGGCCTCCGAGCAATAGCCGCTGTCCGCCGACGCCTCCTCGGGCTTGCGGCCGCGGTTGGCCTCCACGGCATCTGCCATCCCCAGAGCTGACCGCAATCGGCCGCGCTTTGCGTCACATCGTGCGCCACGATCACCTGCGCCTGCGCATCGACGGCGATCTGGCCGTTGTAGGCCTGCACAAAGCCGTCCTTCGACTTCATGATCCGGCTCTGCGGATCGGTGAAGTTCTTCTGCGCCTTCGGGTCGGGCTCCGGCGAGGGCGGCGCTGCGGGTGGACCAGGCTTCCTGCGCCCTTCGGCCTGGCGCTTCGCCTCGGCCTCCGCGGCGGCTTTCGCCTTCGCCTCACAAGCCGCCTTGGCCTCCGCCTCCAGCTCGGCTTGCGCGGCACGGATCTTGGCCGCGCGCCGCTTCCTGTCGGCCACCCAGGCGGGAAGCTCGTCGTGCCGGAGGCATGCTTCCAGCATGACCCGCTTGTCATTCCCGTGCAGCTTGTCCTCCGCCGCATCGGTCGCCTCGGCCGCGGCCAACCACTTCTCGACCTCCGCTTCCAGCTCGCTCGCCCGCGCCTCCATCCGCCCGTACGACATCGCCTTGTGCTTGGAGGCGTTGGCTTTGATCTTCGAGCCGTCGAACGCCACATGCCCGAGCTGCGCCAGCCCGGCCGCCTCGCACAGCTTGAGGACTTGCACGAACAGCTGCTTGAGCGCCTGCAAATGCCGCTTGCGGAAGTCGGAGATGGTGCGGAAGTCCGGCGCGTCCCCGGCAACGATCATCATGCAGTCGGCGCGCTCGCTGCACGCCTTGGCAATGCGCCGCGAGGAGAAGGTGCCGCTGGCGTAGCCGTTGAGCAAAAGCGCCGTCATCAGCGCCGGGTGGAACGGCGGTTGCCCGAGATGGCTGTTGTAGCGCGCCTCGATCTCGCTCAGGTCGAGGTGCTCGCGCACCAGCGCCACGATGAAGCGTGACGGGTGCTCTTTCGGCACGTACTCCTGCACTCTTGCTGGCAGCAGCTGCGTCTCGTCGATCTTCCAGGGGCGATAGTGCTTGCTCATACCCCTGGACAGAATCCGACTCGCCCTAGCCCGCATTTCTCACAACAGCGTTCAGTTTGAACCGATGCGTTCCGCAATACGGAGCTGACTGGTGATTTCCGGCGGTGGGCGTACGCAAGAGTTGCCGGGTTGGGCGGCTTGGGCAGGCTCGGCGGTGATCTGTGTTGTTGGTCCTGGGGCGGGCTGGGCGGCGCCGCGGCGGCGGCTGGAGGCTCGCGCAGGCGCCGCAGCCGCTCGACCGCGAGCGCGAAGATCGCCTTGGCCGGGCAGGCGCTGGCGAAGGCGAGCTTGATGCGGCGCACGCTCACGGTGACCACAG
>Ga0268265_10000276_pt1 | contig 58368 bp, 43 predicted proteins | sample KBSSwiS52_FD_190355 | JGI IMG/M metagenome (GOLD analysis project Ga0268265, IMG submission 190355) | Switchgrass rhizosphere microbial communities from Kellogg Biological Station, Michigan, USA - KBS Switchgrass S5-2 (SPAdes) (version 2) | ecosystem: Host-associated > Plants > Roots >... | reverse complement strand
GACTACCACTTCCGCCGGGAGACACGGGAGTCGATCGTCGAGGCGACCACGCTGTACGTGCGGCTGGCGCGGATCCTCGGCCCCCGGCCGCAGGTGGTCCAGCCGCAGTTCTCGCCGCCCGCGCTGTCGTACCGGTCCATGTACGGCCGCTGGGATGAGTTCGGCAACGTGTGGTACCAACTCGCCGACAATGCACTCGTCGCCGCGCTGGTGGCCCTGATGCGCTGGCTGGCCGAGCACGGAGTCACGGGCAAGTCCGGGCTGGGTCACGACGACGCGATCGCCACGCTCGCCGGGACCGGCATCACCTATTTCTGCGTCCCGGTCAACGAGAAGCTGCTCGACTACTGGAATCTCGTCGAGGACCGCCTCTTCAAGATCCGGCACAGCCAGAACATCGACGGGGTGGAGCGCGAGCTGCCGCTCTACCCGCCGCCGATAGACCCCGACCTGCTGGTCCGCGCAACTGCCGCCGGCCTCGACCTCGACGCCGCGGTGGCCGGCGCGACGGCGCCGCTTTCGCAGTACCGCTACGGCGTGCTCGCGCAGCGCGCCGCCCAGGTGTGCGGCGAGGTCAGGTCGCTGGGGGCGGCGATCCTGTCCGCGCTCGAGAAGAAGGACGCGGAGAAGCTCGCCCGCATCCGCTCCGACCAGGAACTGGCCGTACTGCGGCTGGTCGAGGACGTGCGGTCGAGCCAAGTCGACGAGGCGTCGGCGGGTATCGACGCGCTGCTCGCGTCGCGCGAGTCCGTCGCCAGCCGCTACCGGCACGTCCAGTACCTGCTGACGGGGACGCAGGCGCGGGAGCCGGCCGAAGGGACCGTCACGTCGGAGGAACCGCCGAAGCTGCAGCTCGCGCAGGCCGCGGCCGGGCTGGTGCCGGAGGGTCAGGGCCTCGGGCTCATCCAGACGGAAAGCGACCAGCTCACCCAGGCCGCAACGGCCAGCCAGCTCGCGCAGGGTGCGGGCATGCTGAACCTCATCGCGGCAGTGTATTTCGCCGTTGGGTCCTTCACGCTTACACAGTCGGTCCAGGGAATGGGACATGCGTTCAACGCCGTCGCCGGTTTCCTGAACCTCTTGTCCGCCGAGGCGAAGGACACCTCGGCCCGCGACGAGGTCATCGCGCGCCACCAGCGGCGGCAGGACGACTGGATCGCCCAGAGCAACGCCGCGCTGCGGGAGCTCACCCAGATCGACAAGCAGCTCGCCGCGGCGCGCCTGCGGCTCGCGATCGCCACCAAGGAGCTGGAAAACCATCGCAAGCAGATCGACAACGCCCGCGAGGTGAACGACTTCCTGCGTGACAAGTACACCAACGAGGCGCTCTACACCTGGATGACCGGCGAGCTGCCCGGCTCCTACTTCGCCGCCTACCAGCTGGCGCTCGACCTCGCCCGCAAGGCCGAGCGGGCGTTCCGCCACGAGCTCTACCAGCCTGACGCAAGCTTCGTGCGTGCGAACGGCTGGGACAGCCTGCGCCAGGGCCTACTGGCTGGTGAGCGTCTCGCCCAGGACCTCAGCCGGATGGACGCCGCCTATCTGGAGGGCAATCGCCGGGAGCACGAGATGACGCGGCACGTCTCGCTGCGCCAGCTCGACCCGGTCGCGCTCGTCCAGCTCCGGGCTACCGGGACCTGCGAGTTCTCCGTCCCCGAGCGGCTGTTCGACATCGACTGCCCCGGGCATTTCCTGCGGCGGCTCAAGTCGGTCGCGCTGACCCTGCCGTGCGTCACCGGGCACTACGCACCGGTCCACGCGAAGCTGACTCTCCTGCGCAGCAGGATCCGCCATCGCGCCGACAGCGAGGGCTACAAGGGCCCCGACGACAGGTACCTCACCGACGACTACGGCTTGGCCGAGTCCATCGTCACCAGCGGCGCGGTCGACGCCACCGGGGTGTGGGAGCCGTCGCTGCGCGACGAGCGGCGCCTCCCGTTCGAGGGGCGCGGCGCGATCTCGACCTGGCGGGTGGAGATGCCCGCCGAATACCGCCAGTTCGACTACGACAGCATCACTGACCTCGTGCTCACCCTGCGGTACTCGGCGCGTGATGGCGGCGCGGACCTTCGCACCGCCGCCGCCACTGCCCTCGACGAGGCCGTCAAGGAGGCCGCCGACGAGCCACAGGCGCTCCTGGTAGACATCCACCACGAATTCCCCACCCAGTGGGCACGCATGGTCGCCGATCACGGCGTCGACCCGCTCGGCGAGGTCATTGTGCTCGCCAAGGACAGGTTCCCAGTGCTGTTCGCCAGCCGGTCGATCACGATCATCGGCGTGGACGTCTTCGTGGTCCCGAAGGACGGCGAGAAGCCAGCGGCCGGACCGAGACTGACTATCCCGGCCGTCGAGGGCGACAAGGCAGCGGTCGACCTGAAGCTCGAGGGGGCACCTGCCGTCGGCCCGATTCACCGGGAGAGCGCGAGCAAGACCCGAGTGCGCGGCGAGACCGGGACCGCGGACCTCGCCGTCAGGGTGGACTCGGCTATGGCCGGCTGGCGGATCCAGGTTCCCGAGGAGATCCGAACCACGGCGCGGGACATTCTTCTCGTCCTCACCTACTCGGTCGCACCGGCGCCTCCCACATGACCCGCCTCGGCACCAGGTAGGTGCGGGTGGTCATCTCGGCCACAGGCGGTTCCGTCCTGGCGGATACAGGACAACGAGCATGTCGTCGGACCGGTGAGCGTGGCGCGGATCCAGGGGTTGACCGGGGCCCGAGCGAGGCAGCCGTGTCCGTCCGGTCTGTCCGCGGGGGCATATGGCGGTGGCCGCGCGGTCGAGGCCGGTTTGCCGAAGGCTTTGTCAACTGTCGCTGCTGGCTACTCGACTTCCTGTTCCGGTTTGCGTCTCAGTCTTTCGGCCTCGCGGGTCACCGCGCTGGCGAGGGCGGCTCTGGACGGGACGCCGATTTTCGTGAAGATGTTGGTGAGGTGGCGTTCGATCGTCTTTTCGCTCAGGTAGAGCGTGGCGGCGATCTCGCGGTTCGTCCGTCCGTCCCGCACGTGGTCGGCGATCTCCCGCTCGCGTGCGCTGAGCGCGGGCAGGCCGCCGCCGGCCGGTCGCCCGGCGGGTGGGCGGGGTGCTCGCCGCCCGAGCCGGCGCAGCTCCCGGGCCGCCTGCTGGCGGTAGCCGTCGGCGCCGCACCGCGCCAGCTCGGCTTCGGCGGCCGTCAGCTCGGCGATCGCCTCGGGTGTCTCGCCGGTGGCCGCGAGGGCGCGTCCGGTGAGGATCCGGGACCTGGCCTGCTCGATCGGGTTGCCGGCCTGATCCAGCAGCCCGGCTGAGGACCGGGCGAGGGTGACGGCGGCCGTGGCGTCGCCTTGGGCGAGGAGCACGGCGGCGCGGGCGCGTTGCGCCCAGCCTGCCCGGCCGGGCAGGCCCAGGTCGGCCGCGTGCTCCTCGGCGCGCCGCGCCCACGTCTCGGCCGCATCGACGTGCCGGAGGGCCAGCTCGGCGCGGGTGAGGATCTCGTACCAGAACGGTAGGTAGGGCCGCTCGCCGCGGGCAAGGCTGGCTCCACCGCCCGCGGCGAGTAGCTGCTCGATGCAGCCGCGGGGATCGCCCGCCTCCAGCAGGGTCTCGGCGAGGAAGAGACCACCGACCAGGACCGGGAGGTCGTCCCCGTCGCCGGCGATCTCCAGGGCCTGCCGGCCGTGGCGAAGCGCGCCCGCCAGGTCGCCGCGGACGGTCGCGGCGGCGCCGCGCAGCCCGACCGCCAAGGCATGGGTCTCCTTCGTCGCGGTCAGCAGCGCGATCTCGGCCGCGTCGTCGTAGCACTCGAGGGCGGCGGACAGCTGGCCCCGCCATTGCAGCGCGTATCCCAGGCCGGTCAGCAGGGGGGTGAGCAGGTGGCCCTGCCCGGTCGACCGGGCGATTGCGAGACCGCGCTCGCAGTCGTGGATCGCGTCCTCGGCGCGTTCGCTCAATCCTTCGGCCCACCCAAGCCAGGTGAGTGCCTCGATTCGGCTGGCGAGCGCGTCGTCGGTCAGGCCGTCCAGCACCGTCCGGGCCGTCCGGATGGCCTCGCGTGTCGCGTCCGTGTCGCCGAGACGCCACTCGCCGGTGGCCAGCAGTCCCAGTGCCGCGGCCTGAAGGGGCGGGTCGGCGAGGCGCTGGGCGTCGTCGAGTGCTCGGCGCGCCCAGCCTCCCGGGGCCGCCTTGTCGACGCCCCAGACGAGGGTCCCGCCCATGGCGAGCCGAAGGGAGGCGGCCTGCGGCGAGTGCTGATCTGGCAGCCCGGCGAGAGTACGACGCAGCAGGTCCAGCGCTTCGGCGTGGCGGCGGAGCAGAAATTCCAGTCCCGCGCACGCCACCACAACCGGCACACGGGTCGGCACGTCGTCGGGCGCCACCAGCTGGAGGGCGTCGCGGAAGCGGTCTCGGCTTTCGTCGAGCCGTCCGGCGGTCCGCAGGGCGTCGGCCATGGACAGTAGGAGCTCGCGGCGGCGGGGAACCTCCGCCGTGCTCTGCGGCACCAGCCGCAGGGCCGCGCGGAACCACCGCGCCGCGGTGGCGGGAGCGTCGGCCGCCACGTCCCTGCCCGCGTTCGTCAGGAGCCGGATCGCGTCCTCGTCGCCCGGCCGTGCGGACGGCTCGACGTGGTGCGCGAGGGCGGCCGGTGGGCTGCCCCACTCGGCCAGCGTGGCCGCCACGCGCGTGTGCGCGCCGAGCCGCCAGCCGGCACCGGATGCCTGGTAGGCGGCGCGGCGCACGATCGGGTGGCGGAAACGGAACTGCCCGGCGTCGTCGGTGGTGGGCCGGACGAGGTCCCGAGACTGAAGGTCGTCGACCGCGCCCAGTGCGTCTTCCCAGCTCAGGCCGGCCGCCACGGCAGCCAGATCGAGGCGGAACGGGTCACCGACGACGGCGGCGCCGTCGAGCAGCTGTCGCGTCGACGACGTGAGGGCGTCGAGCTCGGCGCCCACCGCTGACCGGACCGACGGCGGCACCGGATCGGCGCGGTCGCCGCCGTCCGCACCTGCGCGCCGCCCTGGCCTGGCTGGCGTCGCCCGGGACATTTCCAGGAGGTAGAAGGGGTTCCCACCGCAGTCCCGATGTAGCCGCGCCCGGACCTGGGGGTCCAGGTCCGGGCCGAGCAACGTGTGTGCATCGTCCAAACCCAGCGGAGCGACGTCGAGCCGCACGACGTGCCCGTCCTTGACAGCGACTACTAACGCCGCCGCGAGCGCCGGGGAGCAGGACGCTTCGCGGAACGCCATGGCCAACAGCAACGGGGCGTCCACGGGGTGCCGCAGCAGGTACGACACGGCCTCCGCCGACGCGGGGTCAGCCCAGTGCACGTCATCGAGCACCAGCACGAGAGGCCCGGACCCACACAAGGCCCGCAGCAGCGAGCGGAGGGCTCGGTGCGAGCGGTACCGCTCCTCTCTCAGAGATGCGTCGCGGTTGCGACGCCGAACCGCCGAGGATGGGAGTATCCCCGCCAGATCCGCCAGCATCCGCGGGTCGAGCGACCGCTGCGTGGCCCGGTCGGCCGCGGCCAGGTGATCGTCGAGGGCGTCGACGAACAGGCCGAACGGCAGCTCGCGTTCAAACTCGGTCGCCCGGCCGGTCAGGGTCAGCGTGCCCCGTCGCCGGGCCCGGTCGCGCAGCTCACCCAGTAGCCGGGTTTTCCCGATTCCGGGCTCTCCCGCCAGCAGCAGCGCTCGGGCCGGCCCGGACTCGGCGGCCCGCAACGCCTCTTCAATCGCCTCAACCTCACGACCCCGCCCGACCAGGGTCACTGGCCCCCGCGACATGTCACCCAGTTTCTATTCAGTTCTATGTCGACGGGTCGGGAAATCCGATTACATACTTTCCAGCGGCCGACCAGAAGTAGGGAGAAAAGAGGGCATGGGGAATGCCGGATGGAGGTTCTTCGACGCGGCCGGAGGCCGGATCGACGTGGTTCCGCCGGATCACATAGGTCCATCGCTGCGGCCACTCGTCCGCGATGCCGTACTCGACTGGCTGCTCACGGACATCGGTCGCTCGCCGGCTGCGGTCGCACGCTACCGGTCGCACTGGAACGAGGCGCGTACTGCTGGTCTGGAAGGGGTCAGTGGCAATGGAACCGCACAGACCCGTGGCGCGACGGGGGTAGTGCTGGAATCGCTGTACGAACAGTGGGACGACGTAACCCTGAGCGACGCCGACTTCGACCGCGTGCTCGATGACTACGAGGCCTTCCTGGCTGCCCGGCGCTGAATCTTCAGCGGCAGGCGTAGAGGTCGGAGAACACGGGATCCTACATGGGGGGCGGACTCGTGGTTCCTGCTCGGTGGTCATCTTTCGGCGTGGATCTTCGGCGAGCGGCCGGCGGTGGTCCCTGGCGCGTGAGAAATTGCGCCCACGGGCATGGGAAAAGATGTGCCTGTGGGCGTGGAGAGGGAATTGATGATTGGTCGCGACCAGCGGTCCAGCCTGCTCAATATTCTGGTCGCGGTGAAGGTCGACTTGCCGGGGTGGGAGCGCCTTCCGCCGTACGATCTTTCGGTCGAAGTGCGTTCCGGAGCCACCGTTGGTGACCTGACGGCCGAACTGATCCAGGCCTTCGACCTGCCGGCCGAGCATGACTACCGAATTTTTCTACGCCTCGTGGGTCCGGGCTCCCCGGGCCACGAGAACGTTGGCGCGGGCTACCTCCCGCCCGGGGCGCGGCTCGCGGACTGTGGTCTCCGTGACGGCATCACGCTGTACCTTCGCAACTCGGGACGCGACCCTGCGCCCGATCTTGAGATCGATACCGATCACTCGGCGGAAGACCTCTTTCTCATCGATGAGCGCGGCACTCACCGAGGCCGGGTGACGCGGCTGCCTCTCGGTATCCCCGTCACCATCGGGGCGAACCCTGGCGCGGGCCGGGTGATCATCGTCGATGACAGGTCGGTGCCGGACGTCGCCCTCACCGTCCGCAACGTCAGCACGTCCGACTTCGTCGAGTGCGAGGTGCACGACCCGCGTGGTCTCTTCCTGAAGGGCGCGCCGGCGGCCGATGGCGTCACTTCCTTGCTGCCGGGCTCCAGCATCTCATTCAAGGCCGACGATCTCGACCGGCCCGACAGCGTTGACGTGGCCGGATTCGTCGTGACGACGGCGGCAGGGCTGATTGGCAGGTCGCCGATCGGGAAGGTGCAGTTTGACGTCGCGGCCAGGGTGGACGATCCGGTCTACCGGGAGCTCCCCGGGAACCTCTCGTCACTTGCCAAGGCCCCGGCAGAGCCCGAAGAAGTCCCCTTCCCGGTCGAGCAGGCCATCATCCCCGCGTTCATGGTGCTCACGCTTTTCGTCGTCTCGCACAACATGCTGTCCCTCATTGGCCTGCCCGCGTCGGTGCTGCTTCCCGCGATGAGCCATATCCGGCAGCGTCGGCGTGCTCGCCGGCGCTACGACAAGGACCGGGATCAGTGGGTACAGCGGCTGCGGGACGCCGACGTCGAACTATCTAGGCTGGCGGGGGAGGAAGAAGGAAATTTGCGGGTCGAGGCCCCGCCAACGGAGGAGTGGGCGCGGCGGGCGATCCGGCGTCTCGCTGAGCTCTGGCGACGCGACCCCACCAGGTCTGACTTCCTCGTGGTGTCTGTCGGGACCGGCACCCTCCCCAGCCGGTATGAGGTCGCCCTCGCGAACGACTTCGACCTGACCGACAAGGACTTTCAGGAGATCGTCACTCCCGAGGGGAGGGACATCGGCCGGGGGCGCATCCGGCCGCGGCTGTTCGACGTTCCCATCCGGGCAGACCTGCGGGACCATCACGTGGGTCTGGTAGGCCCGGACGACCTCGTCGACCAGCTGGCCACAGACCTGCTCGTGCAGGTCGGGTGCGCGCACCCACCGGGCTCCGTCGGCCTCGCCGCCCTGCTGCCAGCCTCGCGGCAGGCCCGCGTCGGCTACGAATGGCTCAAGTGGCTGCCGCATATCCAGGCCGGTTCGACGCTGATGCCACGCGGCCGGGTCCTGATCGGCCGGGCCGACTGCAACAGCTTTCTGCGCGCGATGCGCCCGCTGCTACTGGACCTCAAACCAAAGCGTGGCGGGCAGGACCATCGAGACGACCCAGCGGACAGCTACGCGCTTCTGGTCGTGCACGAGGCCGCGGAGGTCGACATCGCGCTGCTTTCTGAGGTCTGTGAGCTGGGCGGCGGCATGGTCCGGGTGTTGTGGCTCGGTACCTCCAAGGACAACGCGCCGCAGCTGGTGACCAGCCTCGTGCGCACCAACCGGGACCAGCAGAACGAGCTCGAGTCGACCGGTGAGTTTCTCTCGGGCCTGCCGGCGACGTTCGACGACGAGGCTCAGGACTTTCAGCTGAATCTGTTCCGGAATCCGCCGATCCGCACGGCTCGGGCGTTGGCGGCGCTCTACGATCCGCGGGCTTCCGGCGCGAGCGTCGGCGTCCCGGCGAGCGTGCCGCTCTCGGCGATCGTGCCCGTCGAGACACCGGACTATCCCGCGCGGCCTCGGCCGATGATCGGCGCGAGCCTGCCTGTCGTCGTCGGGGTGGGCGAGGCGGGCCCGCTGCGCATTGACCTCGTTCGCGACGGGCCACACACCTTGGTCGGCGGAACCACCGGCTCGGGCAAGAGCGAACTGCTCCAGACGCTGGTGAACGCGCTGGTCGGCGAGTACAGCCCGATGGAGGTCAGTCTCTTCCTCGTCGACTTCAAGGGTGGCGCGACCTTCGCGCCGTTCCAGGAGCTGCCCCACGTCGTCGGGTACGTCAGCGACCTGGACCAGCGCAACGTCAACCGCGCGCTCGCCTTCCTACGCGCCGAGATGCGCCGCCGCGAGCGGCTGTTCGCCGAGCTCGACAACGCCAAGGAATACGCGGACTACCTGAGCCGGGCACTGGAGCGCGGCCGGGAGGACATCCTGCCGCGGCTGGTCGTCGTCTTCGACGAGTTCGCCACCATCGTCCAGGAGTTCGAGAAGTCCGCGATGCCGGCCGTGATCGACATCGCCCAGCGGGGCCGGTCCGTCGGCCTACACCTGGTGCTGGCGACGCAGCAACCGACCCGCGACGTCGTCGTGCCGAAGGTCCGCGCGAACGTGACCCTGCGGATCGCGCTGCGCACCCTCACCGGCGACGACTCCCAGACCATCATCGAGCGGCCGGACGCGGGCCGGGTCCCCCGTTCGCTGCCGGGGCGGGCGCTGGCCCGGTTCGAGGGCAACACCCTCGTGGAGTTCCAGACGGCGTTCAGCGGGGCGCGCTACCGGCCAGCGGCCGAGCACACACCGGTGGTGCTACGCGAGTTCGACGGCACAGTCACCGATGCGCTCACCAGCGAGGCCGAGCCCGAGGCTGCGGGGGAGCCGGACACGCGCACCGGACCCGACGGCACCGCGAGCCGGCACAAGCCGCAGAAGGAACTGGACCACCTGGTTAGAGCGATCGTGGACGGCGGCATCTCGCGGGCGCCCGGCGCAGTCGCCCTTCCGGCCGGGCTGGAAGAGACACCGCGGCGCTCCCGCCCGCGGCCGACCGGCCTCGACCCGGTCGACCCACTCGTGACGGGCGAGCGTTCGATGGCCTTCGCTATCGGGCTGCGGGACATGCCGCGCCTGCAGTGCCAGGTGCCGCTGTCGGTCGATCTGCGGCGCGGCGGCGTCGGCGTCGTCGGTCCGAACGGATCCGGCCGAACCGAAAGCCTGATCCTGATCGCTCAGGCGTTCATCGACCATGTCGCCGACCCGGGAATGCCCGCGGCCGTGACGGCGAGCGTCGTGGCGTTCGACGCCAGCGACACGCTGGGCACCCGCCTGAACGACTGCTTCCATTACGCGGTCACCATCCCGCTTAGCCGGCTGGATTACGTCACGCGCTGCGTCGACCAGCTCTGGCAAGTGCTGCGGGTGCGGATGCGGGATGGCGCCGACGCTTCGGCGAGTACCCCCATCCTGCTGCTCATCGACGGCTACGACGTGCTGGCCAGGGAGTTCAACGCGGGCGCGCTCAGTCCTTGGATCCCCAAGCTGGCCGATTTGCTGACGCTGGGCCGCAGGTATGGCCTCTACACGGCGTTGGCCAGCCAGGCCGAGTCCGACATCGATCGGACGGTGCGCAACAGCCTGGGTACCTGGGTCCGGCTGCACGCCCAGTACGAGGCGAGCGAGGTCGGCCAGGACGACCGGCTGCCGGGCTTCGGTCTGGATGCGGAGGACAACCTGGTGCAGCTCTACCTCGCGCAGATTGTCGACGAGGAACACGCGACGATCCAGCTGGAGCCTGACATCGCCAGATTCCTCGCGCAGGAGAACTGGCGGGACGGGATTCCCACCGCGCGTGTTCCGGCACCGGGCGAAGTGGACCTCGGGACGCAAGAGATCAGCCGGCTGCCACTGCGGGTCAACCTCGCGGAGACGCATGTACTGGCCGTCGGTGGATCCGGGACGGGAAAGACACATCTGCTCCTCGATCTCGCCCACCAACTCGCGCGCAGTGGGCCACCGGTCGCGGTCTTCCGGCCGCGTGGCGGCCGTGGCGGAAACCCCGACCTTCTCCCGATCAGTGCGGACGAGATCCGTCAGCTGCCCACCCGAGACGGCGATGACATTCAGAAGTTCTTCCGGGAAAGAGGCGTGGCATGTCTCCCGGATGGCCGCCCGGTGCTGCTGGTCGACGACTGCCATCTCATCGCGGGGCTGCAGGAGGGCGGCAGCATCAATGCCAAGCTCGAGGAACTGTTCCGGCAGTCACAGGTGCACGTCGTGGCGGCCGTCGGCCCGCAGTGGGCACGCGAGGGCCTGCCCGGCAAGATGAAGGACAGCGGTGTGATCGTCTACTTGAAGCCGATGCTCGGCGCCTCGGAAATCGACGACGGATTCCGGGTTCGTGGCGTGAACCTGAAACACCGCCCGGGCATCTCCTACAACCGTGGCGACGTCCTCGTGCAGACCGAGGACGGCCAGTTGCTGGTCCACCGCGGACTGCCGGGTGAGGGGGGCCGGCGGTGACGGTCACATACTGGCTACTCGTGGTGGCGGTAGGCCTTCTGCTCGCCTCGACGCCGTTCTACATCCGCCGCGCCGGCGACGCCGCGATCATCCTCGCTGGCGCCGATCCGCGCGAGCTGACAACCGGCCGGGTGGACCGGACGTATTTCGTTGGCCTCGGCATGGCGGTGCTGCTCACCGCAACGATCTCGACGCTGGGGCTCACGACCGCCTCCGCAATCGCCTTCCACGTGCCGGCACGGTCGCCCGCGCTCTTCCTGCTGGGTGCCGTCTACTTCGTACTGATTCTCGGATTCGACCGCTGGATGGTGGGAGCCGACCAGACCACCGGCTTCGCCAAGGAGCGCGGCACCGCGACCGGTACGGCGCTCGCGTGGGTCGGCCACTTCTTCGAGGAACTGGTCCGGATCTCCCCCCGGGTGCTGATCGCCCTGCTCTCGTCCTGGCTGTTCGCGTCCTTCCTGTTGCTGTCCGTCTTCGCGACCGAGGTCGGCCAGCAGCTTGACCGGCTCCAGGTCCAGGAAGAATCCCGGCTGGCCATCCAGCTGGCCTCCGAGGCACAGGCGCAGCTGGACAAGGCCACGGCAGAGAAGAAGGCGCTCCAGGACGACTTCGACACGGGCACACGCGCCATCGGGACTGCCAACGCGGCCGTGCAGGCGGCCGAGGCGACCGGGCCATGTACCACGGTCCCGTCGGGCTACTACGCCACCGATTCGCAGACGAAGCTCAGACACTGGGTGACCACGTATTCGTACAGCTGTCCGCCTGCGACCCAGGCAGCCCTGAACACCCTGAACAGCGCCAGGACGCAGTACCCCGATACCCAGGCGACGGTCGACCTCAAGAAGCTTGCGGTCGACACGAAATACGATGTAGCGGACCTGCAGAAGACGGTCAGGGACGCGCCCAGCGTGGCTAAGAAAATCATCGAGTCGAGGCGGGAAGACGGGCTGATGGCGCGGATGCGGGCATTGGACCTGCTTTCGACGAAGCCCAAGGGAGTCTGCCCGCTCAACCCCAGCACGCAGGACTTGGCGAACAACCCAGCCTGCGTCTCGCTTTACTCGAAGCGCGCGGCCGCGCTGCAGGAGAAGCTGCGCCTGTGGCTGCTGGCGCTTGAGATGGCGCCCGTGATCTTCAAGTTCATCAATGCCCTGCTGCCGCGACGTGGCTATGCCTGGGCGATGGCCGCCCGCGACGCAGAGGTCCGCGAACGGTCCCAGGAGAGAATCGCCGCGAGCAAGGCGCGGACGGTCGCGAACTTGGCCGTGGCCCGCCACCGCAACCAGGTGCGGGTCGAGGTGGAGGGCGCGACCGCGGAGCGTCGAATCCGCGAGACCGCCCGTCAGGCGCGACGTTTCGCGCTGCCCTGGATCCGGGCGCAGTTCGAACGGTCGATGGCGGAGGTCGCCGGCGGTGGCCGCCTGTGGCGCCGAGAACTGCGGGTCCTCGAGCTTCCGCGACCCCGCGATGGCCGCTCGCGCGGAGGCGCGTCTCGTCCGCCAGCCTCCCTGACACCTAGCCGAAGGGTGATCGACTCGGAAGACGATCTGTAGGGTGCCGAACGGCCGACCTCGCGACCCAGGTCCCAATACCCAACAGCCGAAACCCGCACTGAGTGAACCGCTGGCATGACTCCGTCTCCTCACGAGATCAACGCTCCAGACACGCCGGGGCGGTTCAGAGTGGAGCGTTGTCGGTCAGGTTCGGCTGTGCGCGGGAGGCCACTTCGATGACGAGGAGCCGCAGTTTGGAAGCGGGTCTGCCGCCCGGGAGGGTGGAGTAGTCCGTCCAGCACGTCTCGTAGGTGCCGTAGAGGTCGAGCGTCTCCTCCCGTCCTTTCAGGGTTCCTGCGACGGTCCGCGGTCCCCAGGCACGGCTGCCTGTCCAGAACGGTTCCTTCACCGAGGCGGAGGGCGGCGGCATTGGTGTCGCGGTCGGCGGCGCTCCGCGAGGCTTAGCGGACGCATCCGCATCGGGACGATCCGTCCGGCGCCCGAGTGGACCACGGCGCCCCAGGGCGCCGAGCTGCCCGCGATGATGAAATGGCCGGCCGGCGAACCGGCGTCGACCGCGCGCCGCACGTGATCCCAGACCTCGGGCAGCCTCTGCCCACTCGTCCACCAGGACTGGGCCTGGAAGCTTGGACAGTATTGCGGGGTCCGCCGAGACGATCTCCTGCAGGGCGGGGTCGATTATTCTTCGGCGGGTTCGGAGGCGGCGGGCGCTTCGGGGGCCGAGTCGGTCAGCCCGAAGACGTCCGGTGCTGCGGACAGGTTTCCTGGCGGCTCGGGGCCGGGCTCGGGGCGCGCGCGCGGCTGGACGAGGACAGGGGAGAGGGCGGCCGCGAGGGTTTCCAGCGCCTCGTCGTACGCGGGCGGGTCGGACAGCCGCAGCCGCCGAAGGTTTCCTCGCGCGGGTATGACCTGATGGCCGGCGACAATCGCAGGGATCGCCCCGCTCTCGACCGGCCGCCACGAGACCGGCACTATCAGCCGGGCCGGCTGACGGTCGTCGGGCTGGCCGCGCAGGAGGCGGCTCTCGAAGTAGCCCCACTCCCGGGACGCCCAGGCGCTGCGGAAGAAGCTTGGGCTGAGTAGCGGCAGGAAGACGTCGCACCGCTCCAGTTCGCGGACGAGGGTCTCGTTCCAGGCGGTCCCGGCGGAATGCTCCGCCGAACCCGCAAAGAAGATCATCCCGGCCGTCGAATGGCCGGAGACCTGGACCAGGGACCGCTCGAGATCGGTCAGGAACGCCCGTATCTCGCCCCGGCTGTCGTCCGCGGCCGAGTAGCTGACGAAGATCCGCGCAGCGTTGGCCTCCGGCTGCGTCACTCTTGGCGTGCCGACGCCGCTGGTCGCTGGGATCCCGGTTGGACGCACCTCCTGCCCGTCCGCCGGCTGGGCGCGTTCGAAGCGGCGCAGCTCACGCCGACGGTCGTCCTCGGACAGGGGCGTAAGCTCGGTGATCTCGCCGTCCGTCACGTATTCGCAGAGATGCTCGCAGGCAGCCAGGATCGTGCCGGCCGTGCGTGGCCGGTCGCCGATGGTCGCGAGTATCTCCTCGTAGGCGTACAGCGTGCGGTAGGGCACCTCCACCCGGCCCCAGTACTCGGCCGGGTCGACTCCGTCCAGGAACTGACCGAGACTGTTGCGGGCCAGGTCCCGGCTGAACTCGAGCTTGGCCGTCTCGCCGTTCTCGACCCGCATGGGGACCGGCCAGATTCTGACGGGGTCGTCCAGGCGCTGCCCGCGGACGGATTCGGCGACGGCCGCCGCCCCGGTGATGGACTGGGTGCTGAAGGTGAAACAGTTCACGAGGACGTCCGGCAGGGCGACCGTGCAGATCCCGGCGGTGTCGCTCACCCCGGTCCGGCTGTCGATCAACGCGTAGTCGTAGGAATCGACCATGCCGCGCCGCAGCGCCGCGATGAAACCGGCACCACCCATACGGCGGTAGAAGTTGCCCCAGTTGAAGCCGTTCACCTTTTCCGCGTAGGCGGCGTCCTGCTGTCCCGCCGGGAGCAGGTCGAGCAGCCCCCCGTCCGGGAACCGGTGACGTAGCGAGACCGCGTACCGGGTGGCGTCGGCGTAGCTCTCGTGCCAGCCCGGAGCCGCGTCGCCGCTCGGGTCCAGTGTGGCCAGACCGAACTCCCAGATCATGTCCATGACGCCCGTGGTCCCGGCCAGCTCCGGGTCGACCAGATACGGGTGGAAAAAGCGGTGCAGGCCGGGTGCCTCGAGATCCCAGTCGACGGCAAGGACCCGCCGTCCCGCGCTGGCCAGTATCCAGGCGAGGTTGGCCAGCGCCATCGTGCGCCCGGTCCCACCCTTGTAGGAATAGAAAGTAATGATCTTGCCGGGCTGGACGATCACGACGACGCTCCGGGGCCGGCGATCCGGGGCTGGCTCGTCGGACCGGCGGTGCCGGCCGGCCGAGGAGGCTCGATGGGCGCGTCGAACAGCATCGTCTGGAGGCGGGCGAGCAGGAGCAGGAGGGTGTCCCCGAACGCCGCCGCCGACCGGGCCGCGGCCGGGAGCGTGGCCAGCTGATAGGCGTTCTTCGTGGGGAAGAAGCGGGACCGGACCGTGTCGGGCCGGTCGGGCTGCCCCGCGTTCGCCGGGTCAGCCGGGTTCCAGATCAGGACGGCCCCGCTGTGGCGGTCCAGGCGCCCGTCGTACGCCGTGAGACTGGCGTGGTGAGGCTCGAGCGCCGCCCACGGATCGATCAGCAGGACCACCAGCTCATTGTCCTGCTTCGCCTTGTCCAGCCGGGCGAGGATCTGCCCGTCCAGCCGTTCGGGGTACGGGGTCATGTCCTTCTCCACGACCACGGCCAGAGCCCGGCGGATCAGCGGGGCGCGCTCATCGGGATGGAACGGCGTCCAGTCTTCGGGCCGGGGCCCGTAGTACGGCGCGGCCAGCGGCCGGTCGGCCTGGTCTCCCGCGGTCGGGGCGGCGAGGACGAGATGCACGTGCTTGGGGCCCCCGGATCGGGCGGCGTCAGCCGGCGCCGGAATGGCACCTGCGACTGGGGCCGGCTGGGCCGAAGCAGGCCCGCCCGCCGGGGTTGGCTTGAAAGCGTTCGCCACGGTGTCGAACGCGGGCCGGACGCCGGCCCGCCGGAGAGGGAACTGGGCGACGGCCTCCTCGATCTTTCCGACGATCTCCTTGAGTAGGAGGTCGTAGGCCAGGCCGTAGGCGAGCTTGCGTTTCACCATCTGCCGCAGGCCGAGGCTGTCGTAGTCGGCGTGGCCGAACTTCGCGTGCTGGACCGCACGCGCCGCTGCCGGCATCGTGTCCCAGGCCATGGCCTCCCACCGCAGCGGGACGATCAACGGCGGCGGCCGGTTGTCGACGGGCGGCTCGGCGGCGAGTCGGTCGGCGAACGCCTGCCACTCCTTTCCGCAGAACTCGCTGCCGAAGTAGAGCGGTGAGCAGAGCGCCAGCAGGACCCGGCACTCGGCGATCTCCCGGGCAATGACTGCGTCCCACTGGTCTCCGGTGCGGATCTCCACGTCGATGAAGCCCAGGTCCTCCTGCGCCCGGCCGGTCATGCGGTGCATCTCGTCCCGGAGGTCATCGAGGAAGTCGCGGACGTAGCCGCCCCTGCCGTCGTCGTCATGGGCATAGCTGAGGAAGAACATGCTCACCGGATCGGGCCCCCGCGGACGTGCCTGCCGCGTCCGGGCCATGGGCCCGCCGTCGGCATCTGCGATCATGCCGGCTCCACCCTATCCGGACGGGCCTAAAGTCGATCAGTGCCGCGACCATCGGGCTGAGGGTCGGCCGGCATCTGGCCGGTGCCTGCATCGTGTCGGCCTGCCGGCGGCGTGGTGCCGCCTATGCGAGACGGTCGGCGAGCTGCCCGAATGGGCAGGGCTCGACGCCGCGGCCCTCCCATTGCGGCGTTCTGTCGGGCCCGAGCCGGGGCTCGAGGACGACGGGCCGCCCGTCGACGGTCAGCTCGGGCCAGGTGGTGTTCAGATGGTCCATCACGAGGTCCTGGAGCGTCGAGGCGACCTCGACGGCGAGACCCCCCGGGTCGTCTGCAAGCCAGCCGAGGCCCTTCATGTTGTCGAGGCTGTTCGTCGCGGTGTCGGTCACCCGCAACAGCAGTTGGTGGGCGTCAGGATCGGCTGGGGCGACTCCGGTGGCGCGGACTTGGTCCTCGACGGTCGGCATGAGCCCCGCGAGGTCGCCGGGCTGCGCCGGGTCGAAGTCGATCAGCCGTACATCGAAGTCCGCCACGGGTGTGCCGGCGAAGTCGGCCAGGATGGCGGGCAGCCAGGCAGCTATCGAGGACTTCGCCATATGGTGATCTTCGCCAGTCCTCCTCGCGGGATCAAGGTCCGCGAGCCGGCGAAAACGAGCCAGCGCCATCCCTACAGCGGGTAACCATCACCGGCTCGTGATTTTGGGGATTCGGGCTGGTCGAACCCGCGACTGGACCAGTCCGCAGACGCCGATCTGATCCGCGCCGGGACGCTGCTTGCCGCGGCGACATCCTGCAGGTGGGTGTCACCGAGGACCATCAGCACAACGAAGTCTCAACGACCCGTGATCGTGTCGTTGGTCGACACCCTCAAGCTGCCTGGTGCCATTGTTGCTGGCTAGGTGCCATCTTCGGCCGTGAGGTGGGCTGCTGTGGGGTGGCTGAGTAGGACTGACGGGTCGACAACCCCGGGAGGGCACATACCTGCGGAAGGTGCTGAGCCGCAGGCGCCGCCAGTTGGGCCGCTAATGCCGGATCTGGTGTCTGTAAGTCGTGACGCGGTGACAGAAGACCGTATATCGCCGCCAACAATCACTTGAATCATTACGATCAGTATCGGATTGTCGCGCAGAGTGTGCCCCCGGCAGGAATCGGACCTGCGGCCTACCGCTTAGGAGGCGGTCGCTCTATCCACTGAGCTACGAGGGCGGGACGGTCGCCGTGGACCCGCTGCCGCCCTGGGATGGGTGGGGCTGCAGGTCCGTAGTGACCAAGCAAGAGTATGCCTTCTCGGGTGGCGAGTTGCGGGCGCGGGCTTCGCACGCCGGACTCGGGGCGTGCCACCGTCGCCGCGAGTCCTCGTGTGGGCCGGGCCTGGAGGGGGCACGGCGGGTCTTCGGTCTCAGGCTTCCACGTAGACCAGGGCGGCGGTGCGGCGGTCGATTTCCGACGGCTGGTCGCGTTCCTGGCGGATGCTGACGAGGTCGCCGTGGGACTCGACGACGACCGGTGCGCCCGGGATGATGCCGCTCTCCTGGAGTCGACGCATCGTGTCCTCGTGGCTCTGGAGCCGTTCGGAGATCCAGCCGACGGTGACCGGCCTGCCCTTGCCGCCGGCGAGGTCGGCGCTGGTCAGGAGGCTCGTCGGGGTGCCGTTGCCGGCCGGGATCTGCTCGGGGGGCGGCGGGATCTCGTTGCCGAACGGGCAGCGCTTCGGGTCGCCAAGGATGACCGTGAGCCGGGCCTCGACCTCGTCGGAGATCACGTGCTCCCAGCGGCAGGCCTCGTTGTGGACCAGTGCCCAGTCCAGGCCGATGATCTTCGTGAGTAGTAGTTCGGCGAGGCGGTGCTTGCGCATCACCGCGGTGGCTCGTAGGAGCCCCTTCTCCGTGAATTGGACCGTCCGGTCCTCGGCGAGGGACACAAGACCCTCATGTGCCAGCCGGGCGGTGGACTCGCTGGCGGCGGGAGCGCTGACGTGCAGCCGCTCCACCAGGCGCGCGCGTAGCGGTGGGATGCCCTCTTCCCGTAGCTCGTACAGGGTACGGAGGTACATCTCGGTACTGTCGATCAGTCCAGTCACCGGTCTCCTTCGTCCAGCTACAGGATACGCCGCCACGGGCTGTGGCAAGAGCCGAGTGGACCGCGTCGGTGATGCCGGCCGGTCAGGACCCGCCTGTCTCGTCGGTGCGGCTGGTGGCGCCACTCCGACCGGTGGCGCCACGTCGGCCGGTGACCCCCTTCGTTCGACGACCGGAGAGACGACCGGAGAGTGGCCAACGTGCCGCCGCGACCTACACTTGGCGGGTGAGCACGACGCAGATCCGGCCAGAGACGTCCGACACGCGTACCGGCGAGGGCGACGACTACGCCCACTTCGCCCGCCGCGAGGACATCGTCCGCGCGTCCATCGAGGGTGGCCGGGTGACGGCGCTCTGCGGGTACAAGTTCGAACCGGTTCGCGACCCGCAGCGCTTCCCGGTGTGCCCGCGCTGCAAGGAGCTCGTCGACATGGCCGAGCAGTTCGGGTAGCCCGCCCGGGTTCCGTTCCACCGCGGCCCCAGTCCTCGTGGCTGGCCGCGCGTTCCATGTTGCCGCCGATACACGGCTACATGGCGTCGTGGTCGGCGTCGTCGGCGTCGGCGTCGACCGATGCCGCGTTGGTGAGGGACTCCCGCTTGGTGCCGCCGTGACCGGCGCTGTCCACGCAGCCTCACCGGGAAAGATCGCCAGGACTGTACGCGGATCCGAGTCTGGACGGCCCGTCAGCTCGGATACGCGTACAGATCCGCCGATCAAGCGGTGTTGATCGCTGTTCCAGCCGCGCCAGGTATGCCAGCCGCGTCGGGTATGCCAGTCGCGTCGGGTGCGCCAGTCGCGTCGGGTGCGCCGGCAGGGTCTCCGGACGTGCGTACCGCCTCCGGGACGTGCGTACCGCGACTCAGCTGGTGAGCAACTGGGAAAGCTGGGCTCAACCCGCGGGACGGATGGCCCCCTGGAAGCTGGACCACCAGACGTTCTCGACACGGACGACCGCTCCGGTGTGCGGGGCGTGAATCATCTGGTCGTTGCCGATGTAGATGCCGACGTGGTCCAGGCTGGAATTGAAGAAGACCAGGTCGCCGGGGATGAGCTCCGCCCGGGAGACGTGCCGGCCCGCGTTCCACTGGTCGCCGGTGTAATGCGGTAGATGAATACCTGCCTTCGCCCACACCCATTGCGTCAGACCTGAGCAGTCGAATGCGTCCGGCCCTTCCGCTCCCCACACGTACGGCTTGCCGATCTGGAGGTACGCCTCGGCGACCGCGGCCGTCGCGCCACCGCCTCCAGCTGGCGGGGGCGCCGCGGCTGCGCCCGCCGCGGGCACCGCGGGCACCGCGGGCGCCGCGGGGGCAGCCGGTGTCACGGGGGTGGCGGCGAAGGTGTCGGTCGCCTGCTGGACCAGACCAGCCTGTTGCTGCAGCTGCGCCTGGGCCAGGGCGGCGGCCTGGGCGACGCGCGCGGCCTCGGCGGCCTCGGCCTGTTGCTGGGCCCGCCGCGCGGCGGCCTCGCGTTCCCGGGCCTGCCGCTCCAGCTCGGCCTGCTTGGCGATCAGGCCGTCGAGCAGGTCGCGCTGCTCGCCCGCCGACGTCTCGATGATCCGTTTCTGGTCGCTGACGGCGTCGAGGGCGTGTTGGGCGTCGGCGAGTGTCCGCCCGGCGGCATTCTTGGCCTCGGTCAGGTCGACGCGGGCCAGTCGTTCCCGGGTCTCGGCCGAGCGGGCTCGACGTGCCAGCGCGTTCAGTGCGCCGGCGCGGTCCAGCGCGCCGCCGGGGTCGCCGGTGAGCAGCGCCGACAACGTGTCCAGGCCGCCGGCGCGGTAGGCGGAGGCCGTGAGCGCATTCCTGTCCCGAACGGCGTCCTGCACGGCGTCGTCGGCGGCCTCGACGCGAGCCTCGGCGTCGTCGACGGCGGCCTGAGCCTTTCCGAGCCGGATCCGGCCGGCGTTGAAGTCTTCGGTGGCCTGGCCCAGCTTGGCGTCGAGGCCGGCGAGCTCGTCCTCGGCGGCGGCGATCTGCGCGGTCAACCCCTCGATCGTGTCGGCGGAGCCGCTGTCACCGTTCCCGGCCGAGGCGCTACCGCCGGACGACCCGGCACCGGGATCCGCCCACGCCGGTGCCACCCCGGACGCGAGGATCAGCCATCCGGAGAACAGCAAACCCAGCGAGGCCCGGACGGCGGATGGTGGGCCGTGCCGCCCGGGCGGCAGTACGGCCCGTTCGGCCCAACTTTCCGTCTCCAGCGAGCTCCGGGACAGACCACTGTCGCTATGGGAGCCCTCCGACGGCGTGGTACACACGGCGCGTCACGCTAACTGTCCGAAGTTGTACAGTCACGCATCCGCGCCGGGGGACACGGAGGGTCTTGGGATGCCCACCGTTGGCACACCCGGGTCGGCCATGAGCGGCCCAATTTGGCGAATTCACACACAAGAAACGAGGTGGTCACTGATTTGGAACAGACCCTGAAGAACCTTCGACACCGGAGGATCCGGGACGAGTGCCGCGGCAGCGAACCGGTGGAGCGCAGTCCGCGCGGCGGCCGCGCGGGGGGAGAACGACGGGAGAGATATGTCCCAACAGGAACTAACGGACGCTGTCACCAACGCGGGGCTGTCCGCCAACGACGCCTGGCTGCTCGCCAGCTCGGCGCTGGTGCTGTTCATGACGCCGGGCCTCGCGTTTTTCTACGGTGGCATGGTCCGTACCAAGCACGTCCTGGGCATGCTGATGCAGAACTTCTTCTGCATGGGCATCATCACGCTGCTGTGGACGCTGATCGGCTACAGCATCGCCTTCGGACCTGCGACGAACGGGTTCTTCGGCGGCTTTGATTTCGCGGCGCTGCAGAGCATCGGCGACCACGTCACGGCCGTCTACAACCCCGAGGGCGGCGGCGTACACACCGTCGTCTTCATCGCCTTCCAGATGATGTTCGCCATCATCACGCCGGCGCTGATCACTGGTGCGAGCGCGGACCGTCTGAAGTTCAGCGCGTTCGTCGTCTTCGTCTCGGCGTGGTCGATCCTGGTCTACTCGCCGATCGCGTACTGGGTCTGGAACGCGAACGGCTGGCTGTTCAAGCGGGGCGCGCTCGACTTCGCGGGTGGCACCGTCGTCCACGCGAACGCTGGTATCGCGGGTGTTGTGCTGGCACTCGTCCTCGGCCGCCGCAAGGGCTGGCCGGGTGGGGACTTCCGTCCGCACAACGTGCCGTACGTCATTCTCGGCGCGAGCATCCTGTGGTTCGGCTGGTTCGGGTTCAACGCCGGTTCGGCGCTGGGCTCCGGCTCGCTGGCCGCGTGGGCTTTCCTGAACACCCAGATCGCGACCGGTGTGGCCGTTCTCGGCTGGATCACCGTCGAGTGGCTGCGTGACGGCAAGCCGACCACGCTCGGTGCCGCGTCTGGTGCCGTCGCGGGTCTGGTCGCCATCACCCCGGCCTGTGGTTTCGTCTCGCCGATGGGCGCTATCGCGGTCGGCGCCATCGCCGGTGCCCTCTGCGCCCTGGCCACCGCCATCAAGGGCAAGGTCGGGATCGACGACGCGCTCGACGTCGGTGCCGTCCACCTCGTCGGCGGTGTCCTCGGCGCCCTGCTGATCGGCTTCTTCGGCACCGTCGACGTGAACTCGGCCGGCAAGGACGGCCTGTTCTACGGCGGCCCGTGGAGCGTGCTCGGCGAGCAGGCCATCGCGGTCGGCGCGACCGTCGGCTACTCGGCCGTCGGCACCTTGATCCTCGCGCTCTTCATCAAGTACGTCCTGAAGGGCCGTATCAGCGAGGAGCACGAGGAGATCGGCCTCGACGAGGCGCAGCACGGCGAGACCGCCTACCGCTACAGCTCGATCAGTGGCGCGGGCACCGTCACGCCGACCGTCACTCCGGTCAAGGTGCCGGAAGACGCACAGGCCTGAGCCCACGCGGCCCGGGTCGAAGCAGCGAGCCAGGCCGGGGCGGGAAGTCAGCTTCTCCGCCTCGGCAGGCCGCGCACAGCAAAGGTGGGGGCGTGCCGGTACCAACCGGCACGCCCCCACCTTTTTGGCTTCGTCGTCGGTTTGCTCTCGTTGCTGGCCTCTTCCACCCGCCCCAACCCGACCGGTGCCGCCGTCGCTCCGCCGGGCGCTGGGCGCCGCCGTGTCCGTATCCGTGTCCGCATCCGTGCCCGGCCCTGTGACCCGGTCCTGCTGACCCGGTCCCGCTGCTGATCCTGCTTGCTCGGCCCTGAACGGCGGGCGGGCTGGCAACGACGGGCGGGCTGGCAACGACGGGGGCCGTGGGAATGCGGCCGCACGGGCGGGCCGGCCGGTTCGGCACCGCTGGCACCGCTGGCACCGCTGGCACCGCGCTGCCGCGGCCGTTGGAACGCGTTCTCATCCCGCGGTTCGGGATGATCGTTTGGCCCTCGCCGGGTGGCGGGGTGGCGGCCCGGAGCATGGGTGGCCGGCCGGGCCGGCGGCGCCCCAAAGAGGCTGCCCGCTGGTTCACTTTGTCTGGTGATGACGGTAGGGTCGCCGCCGTCGACTCAGCCAAGGCGCCCGAGAAGACGCAGGCCTGAGTGAGGGGACCCAGGCCTGACCAATGAGGAGGAACAGGTTATGACCAAGCTCGTCACTGCGGTGATCAAGCCGTTCAAGGTTGACGACGTCAAGGCGGCGCTCGAGACCCTGGGTGTGCACGGACTGACCATCTCCGAGGTTCAGGGCTACGGCCGGCAGAAGGGACACACGGAGGTTTACCGCGGCGCTGAGTACAAGGTCGACTTCGTTCCGAAGATCAAGATCGAGGTCGTTGTCGACGACGAGGCCGTCGAGGACCTCCTCACCGCGATCACCGGTGCCGCCCAAACCGGAAAGATTGGTGACGGCAAAGTCTGGGTGGTTCCCGTCGAGACGGTGGTTCGTGTACGGACCGGCGAGCGTGGCTCCGACGCTCTGTAACGTGGATGCCGTGGCCCGGTTCGCTGCGCTGCGCGGGCGTGACGGTGCGTTCGCCGACCTGGCCGGCGCGCCGTTGCGAGCGGCGCTCACCGAGTGTGCCGACGTCGCGCTCCGTGCGCTGTTCGGTGACCCGGGCCCCGGCCTCGCGCTGCTCGCCGTCGGCGGCTACGGCCGCGGCGAGCCGGCGTTCGGCACCGACCTCGACCTCGTGCTGCTGCACGACGGCCGGCGCGGCGAGCGCGCCGTCGCCGAGTTCGCCGACAAGATCTGGTATCCGATCTGGGATGCCGGTGTCGGGCTCGACCACAGCGTCCGCACGGTCGAGCAGGCCGTCACGGTCGCCGACGGCGACCTGAAGGCGGCCCTCGGCCTGCTCGACGCCCGCCTGGTCGCGGGTGACGAGCTACTCGCCGCGCAGCTCGCCGAGGCCGTGCGGACCCGTTGGCGAGCCCGGGCCAGCCGCCGGCTGCCCGAGCTCGCCGAGCTGCACGCGGAACGCGCCCAACGGGCCGGCGAGGTCGCCTTCCTGTTGGAACCCGACCTCAAGGAGTCCCGCGGCGGCCTGCGCGACGTCCAGGCCCTGCGCGCGCTCGCCGCGGCCTGGGTCGCCGAGGTTCCGGGAGAGCGGGTGCTCGCGGCCCAGCGGGTGCTGCTCGACGTCCGTGGCGAGGTCCGCAGGCTTGCCGGCGGTCGCGACCAGGACCGGCTGCTGCTGCAGGACGCCACCTCGGTCGCCGCCGTGCTCGGCTACCGGGTCGATCCCACCCAGCCCGCCGCCGGGGTCGACCCGGCTGGGGACGCAGACCCGGCCCAGCTGGGCGACCCGGCTCGGCCCGGAGAGCTGGCCGAGCTCGGCAGGCCGGGCGCGCTCGGCGAGCCCGACTCGTTCGCCCTCTCGCACGCCATCGCCGACGCCGGCCGGACGGTCTCGTGGACCTGGGACAGCACCTGGTACCGCGTGGCCGCGGCGCTGCGTTCCCGGTCACGGTGGCGCCCGCGCAAGCCGATCCGCCGCCCGCTCGACGCCGGCGTCGTCGAGCAGGACGGCGAGGTCCTGCTCGCCAGGGACGCGGACCCCGCCGCCGACCCGGCGCTGGTGCTGCGGGCCGCGGCCGCCGCCGCCCGCGCCGGCCTCCCGCTGGGCAGGTTCGCGATCGACCGGTTCGCCCGCGAGGCGCCCCCACTGCCCGACCCGTGGCCGGACGCCGCGCGGGACGCGTTCGTCGCGCTGCTCGCGGCCGGCGACAAGGCCGTGCCGGTGCTCGAGTCGCTCGACCAGGTCGGCCTGTTGACCCGCATCCTGCCGGAGTGGGCGGCGGTGCGCAGCCGGCCCCAGCGCAACCCCTACCACCGCTACACCGTCGACCGGCACCTGATGGAGGCGGCGGCCCGCGCGGCCGCCCACACCCGCGACGTCGACCGTCCCGACCTGCTGCTGCTCGGCGCGCTGCTGCACGACATCGGCAAGGGCTACCCCGGCGACCACACCGACGCCGGCGTCGTCGTCGTCGAGAAGCTGGGCCCACGTCTCGGCCTGCCGCCGGCGGACGTGGACGTGCTGATCGCGATGATCCGCCACCACCTGCTGCTGCCGGACGCGGCGACGCACCGCGACATCGACGACGTGGCGACGATCGAGGCGGTCGCGGCGGCGGCCGGCAGCGCCCAGGTGCTCACCCTGCTGCACAAGCTGACCGAGGCCGACTCCAAGGCGACCGGCGCGACGGCGTGGAGCTCCTGGAAGGCCCGGCTCATCGGCGAGCTGGTCGACCGCGCGCTGGCCGTCCTCGGTGGCGGGCCGGCGCCGAGCCCCGGCGACCTGACCGACCGGCAGCGTGCCCTGCTCGAGCTACCCGACGAGCATCTCGTCCAGGTCAACAAGCTGGTCGACGAGGGCGGGTACGAGATCGTCGTGCTCGCGCCGGACCACGTGGGCCTGCTCGCCACCACGGCCGGCGTGCTCGCGCTCAGCCGCCTCGACGTCCGACGGGCCTCGGCCCGGGGCGCGCACGGCCGTGCGCTGCTGCAGGCGGTCGTGGCCGCGCGGCACGGCCGCGAGCCGGACCCGAGCCGGCTGCTCGCGGACCTGCGCCGTGGGCTCGACGGCCGGCTCGACATCGGCGCGCAGCTCACCGCCCGCGAGGAGGCCTACGCCACCCGCCGGCCCTGGCACACCCCCGGCGCGCCGCGGGCGACGTTCGACGACACCGGGTCGAGGACGGTGCTGGAGGTGCGCGCCCCGGACCGGGCCGGCGTGCTGTTCCGGATCGTGCGGGCGCTCGCCGAGGTCGGCGTCGACGTGCACACGGCCATCGTCGCGACGATCGGTCTCGACGTGGTGGACGCCTTCTACATCCAGGAGCCGGACGGCGCGCCGGTCGTCGGTGACGTTCGCCGTCGCGAGGTCGTCGACGCCGTCGTGACAGCCCTGACCTCAGACGAACCACCTGCTGCCCAGAGCCTGGAGCAGCCAGCCGACCGGTGATGCGCCGCTGGCTGGCAGACAGGGCATCAGATGCCTGGGCATCAGACGTCAAGGCGTTGGATGTCAAGGCATCAGATGGCTGGGTATCACGGTGCCGGGGCGTCGGTGCGGCGAAGGATCTCCTGGACACGGGCCTCGACTGCCGCCGGGTCGATGCCCAGCTGCCGGCCGATGTGCGCCGACCAGACCTCGGACCGGACGGTCGTCTCGTAGTCGAGGTCGGCGCGGACGTTCTGCCGGCGGGTGTCCCGGTTCTGGCTGATCATCACGAACGTCGACAGGAAGATTGCTTCCAGGCTGACGACCATCGTCAAGAGGCCGTACGGAAACGGATCGAAGATTGCTTCGTCACCGAAGACGCCCTGGTTGAGCAGGATCCAGACGATGAACCAGGCGACATGGAGATAGACGAACGACATCGAGCCAGCGAAGCCGGTGACCGCGTCGGCGAACCGCTGCTGGCCGGTCCGCCCCAGCGCGAGCAGCGTTCGCTCGTTGACGACCTTCGGGTGGTTCCTGCCGTTGTGCCGCGGTGAGGTCCCGCCGTCCGCGTCCGGGGTGTCCGGGGTGTTCGTCACGCACCCATGCTCGCAAGCCGGGCAACCGAGACGGTTCGGCGCGGTGGATTAGGCGCACAAAAGACAGGGGGCCGCGAACCGCCCGGTCCGCGTCGATCCAGCCTCGCGGGCAGTGTCGTCATCGGCGACGAAGGAAGGAGGGCACGGCATGAACGAGCGGCCAGCAGGCCAGTCCACACGGGCCACCGACCAATCCGTCGGCCCGGCGGCGGGCGGCCGGATCGCCTCGCCTGCCAAGGAGAGCCCGCAGGAACGGCGAGACCGGAACTGGACCGAGCTGCTCCAGGAGCTCCGGGTCGCGCAGACGGGCGTGCAACTGCTGACTGCTTTCCTCCTGGCACTGCCGTTCCAAGCGAGGTTCTCGGACATCGACTCAGTCCAGCGGGTGCTCTACCTCGTCGTCGTGCTGCTCGCGGTCGCCGCGACGGGCCTTCTGCTGATGCCGGTCAGCCTGCACCGGGCGGTGTTTCGCCGTCACCAGAAAGAACTGCTCATCCAGGCGGCGAACGCGCTCGCGCAGGCGGGGCTCGCGCTGCTCGCGCTCGCCGTCGCCGGCGTCGTCACTCTGATCTTCGACGTGGTCGTCAGCCCGACCGCCGGGATCATCGCCGGGGCGCTGACATTTCTGGTGCTCGTCCTGCTCTGGGCCGTCATCCCGCTGGCGATCAGAAGATCGGCGGAGGCCCCACCAAAGGAAGAATCGTTGGACGAAGAAGCGTCGGACGCCGAGCCCCCTGTGACCGCCGATGGCTCGGACAAGGGCAGCATCCTCTAGCCCGCCGGGCGAGACCAGTCCGACGATCGCTACCTGACCGGCCGGCGGCGGGCCGGAACCCGAGTACTCACCTGCCAGCGGCTACCGGCGCCGAGCCCGCCTGCCCGCCGGCAACCCGGTACGTCCCGCTAGAGAACGACCCTCGCCCGGGCCGCTGGGCTGCCGACGAGGAGCGATGCGGTGCCGGGGCACCCGGCGGCCGTGCGGCGGTGCGCCGGTGGGCGCTGGCCCGCCGGCCGCCGTGAGCCGGCCGGCCTGGCGGGCGGCCGGCCCGGTGCCGTGGGCACGATCGGCGCGAGGCCGCGGTGCGGGCCGAGGCCGTCCGGCCGCCCATGGCCGCGGCGCCGGCGCAGCGCGCGCATCAGCCCAGCCGGTGGGACGTGCGACGGGAGGTGCGTGGCGCCGAGCTGGCAGGTCGGGCCCTGCTGAGCCGGGCTGGCCGCCTGGTGGGCCGGGATGGTGTGCTCGGCGGCGCGCACGGTACGAACCGGGACCGCGGGCGACGCCGGCCGGGTACCTGCCGCCGGCCGTACGGCCGCGCTCGGCCCGGTCACGGGCGGCGTCGGACCAGACACCAGGCGGCCGGGCGCAGCCGGGCCGGCGACCGGCCGGGCCGCCGGCCGCACAGGCTGCCGCGGCCGAGTCTCCTGAGCGAGCAGCTCGCGGCGTACCTGTTCGAGCAGGTCGCTGAGCCGGAGGTCCAGCCCGCGGCACACCGCGGCGAGCACCTCCGACGAGGCCTCCTTGCGGCCCCGCTCGACCTCGGACAGGTAGGGAACCGACACCCGCGCCGCGCCAGCCACGTCGCGCAGCGTCCGGCCCTGGCGCACGCGGTAGCCGCGCAGCGCGTCTCCCACCAGCCGGCGCAGCAGTAGCGGCGGCGCCTCGCCCGACTCCGTCATCCGTAGCCTCCAGCCGCTGGCGCAGTCCACTGTGCCCGTTCCGCACCACCGGGGCCTCACCGAGCGGCCAGTCCATCCAACCGGCCCAGTCCATCGACCAGTCCAGCTGACACCAGTCCAGCTGACCAGCCCCAGCCGGCACGACCCCGCGACGCTTCTCTCTGATCGTAGTCGGTGGCCAGCCGACCACGGCCCGGACACGAAACTCCCAGCCGGCGTGCTAGGCGTCGCGGTGGACGGTGTCGGGGGTGAAGGCGGGGAGGCAGACCGAGATGTAGTCGGCGCCGTCGGTGCCGCGGGTGCTGTACCGGACCCACTCACCTGCGGCGGTGTGGACGGCCTCGCCGGCGCCGACCTCGAGCGTGCCGCCCTCGTGCTCGACGGTGACGACCCCGCGCAGCACCAGCGTGTACTCGTCGAACTCGGGGCGCTGCCCCGGCTCCTCCCAGCCGCCGGGGCTGGTCATGTGCGCGATGCTCACACCGGACGAGCCGGTGTTCACCTTGCCCACGTACTCGCGGATGATCTTCGGCAGGTTGCCGGCGGCTTCGATGATGGTCGGCTTCTGGATGAAGGTAGGCATGCTGACTATCATCCCCGGCCTCGGTCGGCGCCCGTCCGAGCCGGCCTCTGCCGTCACCGCCGGACGGCCGCGAGCCCTGTGAGCCGGTGAAGCCAGTGAAACTGGTGGACGCGGGCGGCCCCGGTGGGCTAGCGAAGCCAGAGGCCCAGGGGGGAGCTGCCGTCGCCGAACCAGCGACCCAGGGAGGCCACCGGAGAGCCCGGCGACGGTTGGTCCTCGGGCCGGTTGTCGCTGCCGGATCCGCCTGCGAAGCCGGTGCGGCCGAAGGCTCTGCCGGTGGACATGGTGGGCACCGCCCGGGCGTTGTCGACGACCTGGTCGATGAGGCCGTAGTCGCGGGCCTCGTCGGCGGTGAACCAGCGGTCGCGGTCGGAGTCACGCTCGATCTGCTCGACCGACTGGCCGGTGTGGAACGCGATCCGCTCCTGCATCATCCGCTTGGTGTAGAGCGCCTGCTCGGCCTGGATCGCGATGTCGGACGCGGTGCCGCCGATGCCGCCGGTCGGCTGGTGCATCATGATCCGCGCGTGTGGCAGCGCGTAGCGCTTGCCCGGGGCGCCGGCGCACAGCAGGAACTGCCCCATGGAAGCGGATAGCCCAAGCCCGACGGTAGCGACGTCGTTCTCCAGGTACTGCATGGTGTCGTAGATCGCCATTCCGGCGGACACGACGCCGCCTGGCGAGTTGATGTACAGGAAGATGTCGCGGCGCGGGTCCTCGGCGCCCAGCAACAACAGCTGGCCGCAGATCGCGTTGGCCACGTCGTCGTCGACGGCCGAGCCGAGGAAGACGATGCGCTCGCGCAACAGTCGCTGGAAGACCTGGTCGTCGAGTCCGAACCGGTTCGACTGCTCGGCCATGTGTCCCTCCGGTGGCTGAACCCGGCGGGTCACACGGCGCCTCGCTGCCCGCGTGAGATCGAGACCCGTCCGGTGAGCCCAGCCTGCCCGCCCGCGCCCCCCGCGGCGGCCCGGCTCTGCCCGGGGCAGATCTGCCGACGGCAGACGGAACGAGCCGTTCTTCTTCCCGGTTCCGGCCGTCCATCCGGAAGGATGAACGGACAGCCGGGACTATTCGCCGGCTACGCGGCGGGCGCGATGCGCGTCGTCGTGCAGGCCGTGCAGGAACGACTCGGCGATGCGGACCTGCTCCTCGAGCGAGCGCAGCTTCTCCTCGCCGAGAGTGACCCACGTCTGCAGCCGGTCGAGCAGCTCGGCGCGCAGCTCGGGCGGGGTGGCCTCGCTCGTCGCCTCGTCGCGCAGGGCGATGAGCGCGCGCATCTCCTCGAGGGCAAAGCCGAGCGGCTTCATCTTCTTGACCAGGAGAAGGCGGTCGATCGCCGCGTCGTCGTACAGCGGCGACCCGGTTCCGTCCTCGGCGACGGCGGCGAGCAGGCCGGCCTCGGCGTAGAACCGCGTCGTGCGCAACGACAGGGTGACCTTGTCCGCCACGTCGCCGATCTGGTAGACGTCGCGTCCGGCGCTGGGGGCGGACGGGATGCTGTGCGTGCTGGACAACTGAACCCTTACTCGATGCTGGAAGCGGGACGGGTGGGCTCGGCGGATGCCGTGGGCCGGGTGGGTGAGCGCCCGGCGTCCGTTTCGCGTCGCTCGGCGGCCACGTGCGTGGCGGCGCCGATGGCGCGGACGGTCAGGTCCGGTCGGGGCTCGTCTCGGTCGAAGGCGCGTCGTGCTCGGGGCTGTTCGGGCGGTGGGCTGTGACGGCGCGTGCTGTGACGGCGCGTGCTGTGACGGCGCGTGCTGTGACGGCGCGTGCTGTGACGGCGCGTGGCACGTCGCCATCGCTGCCATCGTCGCAGGTCATGCTCCTGCCGCCGCTGTCAGGGGTCGTCCTGGCGGCGAGGTAGTCGGCGGGTGTGGCGGCATCCCCGGGATCATCTGGCGCGTCGGGCCGGCGAGACACGTCGTCGTGCAGGCCGGCGACGAAGTCCGCGGCGATCCCGGCGCGGGCCCGCAGGTCGGCGAGCTTCTCCTCGGCGAGCACCGCCCAGGTCTTCAGCCGCTCCCGCAGTTCGTGCTGATGGTCCGCCGTCGCATCCGGCAGGCGAAGTTCGTCACGTACCGCGAGCAGGGAGCGCATCTCCTCCAGCGTGAAGCCCAGTGGCTTCATCCGCTTGATCAGACGCAGCCGGTCAAGAGCATCCTCGTCGTAGAGGCGGAAGCCACCCTGGGTACGTCCGACCGGGGTGAGCAGCCCGGCTTCCTCGTAGAAGCGGACCGTGCGCAGAGACAGGCCTACCTGCCGGGCGACGTCCCCGATCTGGAGAACAGTGTTCTGGGCCGCTGCGGCCGTCTCCGTCGCGGACGCGTCCGGATCCCGTCGGGCGGTGAACAAAGACTGCCCCCCACCTCACTGTCGAGTATCCGAATGCTGAAGACCGGTGGTCCTCGCCGGTGACTTTACGGCAGCCGACGCGGCTCCGACACATCGGCCGAGTCTGGGCCGAAGTCTCCGTCGAGGCCAGCGACGTCGTCCACGTCGGCGAGGCCGGCGAGGCTGGCGAGATCGAGCGGGAGCGTGGCGGTCAGCGAACCTGCACCAACATCCCGGTCATCCGCCGGTTCCGTCCCGCGCGTGCGCGCCTCAGGGCCGAACACTGCCCGAGATCCAGCTGATCGTGACCGGCCCGACGGGCGCGTGTGGGCGCCCTGGGACCGCCGTCCAGACGGCCGAGTGACGCCGTCATCCGCGCCAGCCGGCCGATCCTGCGCCAGCCCGCCGACGGGCGGCACCCGGACGGCGGCCGCCAGCGCCGCTCCCAATCCCACGACCAGCGCGAACGTGACCAGCAGCCCGGCGACCAGCAACAACGCCGGCGGCATTCCCAACTGGTGGCCGAAGGCCAGCAGGTAACTCATGCCGACAGTGAGGAGCCCGATGGCCAACGCCCTGCTGTCCGTCCGCCGTCGGCGACGGCTCCTGCCCGGCAGGTCGATGCCGGCGTCGGCCGGCGCGGCCGCTGGCCGCCCGAGGGACGCCAGCGGCTCGAACGCCGCGGCGGTCTCGTCGTCGCGAGTTTGGCCGATGACGGCTCCCGGCCGGCCGGTGTCCACCTTCCAGGCTGGGAGCTTCACCCCCGTGCGCATGATCGGCGCTGTGTCGGCGTCTGCCTCCGGCGCTGTGTCGGCGTCTGCCTCCGGCCGCGTGTCGGCGTCCGCCATCAGTTCCGCGGTGGCGTCCGCCATCGGCTCTCCGCCGGTGTCCGTCATGGGCCGGCCGTTCAGGTCGGCCGGTCGTCGGGTCGCCGCTGGCGCGTCCTGCTCGGACGGTGCCAGCGGTGCCGTCGGGTGGAGCAGAGCCACGGACCCGTCGAGGCTGGCGACGGCGAGCAGGCTGCGTTCGGGGGCGAACGCGACGGCGGTTGCCGGAAGCCGTGCCTGCATGCGGCCCACCGCGACGGTCGGGTCACGCAGGTCCCACAGCGCTACCTGCTCGGCGCTCACGGTGGCCAGCCACCGGCTGTCCGCGCCGAAGGTGACCGAGGTGATCCAGCCGGCGTGCGCGTCGATCGACGTCCGTGGCGCCGGCGCGGCGGGATCGATCGTGTGCCAGAGATCGACGGTGCCGTCGAGGCGTCCCACGGCGATCGTCCGGCCGTCCGGCGCCACGGCCACGTCGAACAGCGGACCCTCGCCGGCCGCCAGGTGCATCCGCCGCACCGGCGTAGCCGAGACCTCCCAGAGCTCGACCCGTTCGCCCGCGGTCGCGAGCCAGCGGCCGTCCGGGAAGATCGCGGCGGCGCGCACCAGGCGCGAGTCGCCCGCCCGTCCCAGCGGACGGGGCTGAGCGGGGTCGGAGATGTCCCAGATCCGGGCGGCCTGGGCGGCGAACGTGCCAGCCAAGCGCCTTCCGTCCGCCGAGAAGTGCAGCCCAGTGAGCCCTCCGGGGTGGGCGAGCAACGCCCGCGGCACCGGCCCGGCCCGTTCGTCGATCTCCCAGAGCACGGCGCTGGCGGTGTCGTGGCCGGTGGCCAGCCACGCACCGTCAGGGGAGAAGGCGACCACCGGCCCGGCCGCGAACCTCGTCGAGGCCTCCCACAGCCGTATGGGCGCGCTGGGGTTGGCGACGTTCCACAGCCGGACCATGCCGTCGCCGCTCGCCGTCGCGAGCCGCCGCCCATCCGGGGAGAAGGCCACCGCGTATACCGGGGCGAATCGCCGGTCCAGGTCGACCCTTGCCCACGCCGGCCTGGCGGGCGAGCGACCAACCGTCGGCCAGCGTCGCACCGGCGACTGGCGCGGCGCCGGCGGCCAGTCCAGAGCGGGCAGCAGATACCGGCCGGGCGGCCTGCTGACCGTCCGCTCCCAGTCCACGGCTGGCAGCCAGCGCCACCGCCCCGGACGGCGCAGTGCCCGTTCCCAGCTCATGTCCAGCGACCAGCGCAGTGCCCGCGGCCAACGCCGCGCGGACGGCGTCCGCCCGGCCGCCGCCGACGAGGGGCGGGCGGGCAGCGGCAACCGCGTCCACAGCCAGCGTGCCCAGGCGCGTCCGCGCCGCTGACGCTCGAGTAACCCGACGAGCGTGAACCCCTCCATGCTGGGCTCGACGCCGGCCGGGCGTGCGACGTCGTCCGCGTCGGCCAGCATGTCGGCGGTCGTCGGTGCGGTCGTCGGGGCGGTAGCCGCGGCGGCCGTGGTCGCGGCGGTCATGGTGGCGGCCGCTGCGGCGGTGGGTCCGGCGGTGACGTTCCCGCCGACCGGCGAGGTCTCTCGGTCGGCCAGGTCGGCGTTTCTGGAGCCCAGCGCCGTGGCGGTGCCGTCCGAGGCGTCATTGCGTGCGTGGTGGCCATTCGGCTCCCGGTAGGCGAGCGGAACGGTGTGTGGGCCCGTCTCGTCGGGCGCCACGCTCAGGAACGGGCCGTCGAGCGGGGGAAGGATCATGGGGCCGGTATCCGGAGACGGCACCGGGATGGGAACCGGGCCGGTCGTCGGGTCGTCCGGGATGAGCAGCCGGATCAGCTCGCCGAGATCCCCACTGCTCGTCGGGCGCAGCTCAGGGGAGCTCCGCGTCTCGGCGGGCTCGGGCGCCGCGTTCACGAACCGTGCCGTTCCCACGTCACTCTGACCGCTCTGACCGCTCTGACCGGTTGACCTGGCCGGTTCCGGGCCGGGCGCGGGCTCGGGCAGCGGCGACGACTCCGGCGCCGCGACGGGCGCGGTCCTGGCTCGGCCACGGGGTGACCGGGCACGGCCGACCTTCGCCGGCGCCGCCTCGGTCGTTGGCGTGTCGGAGCCCGTCACGTCGGGGGCTGAGGGGGTGGACGAGGGCTGGCGTGTCGCCCCCGAACGGGCGGTCCGTGCCCGTGTGCTCTTCGGTCTCGCCGGTTCGCCGGGCGGTGCTTCGGCGCTGACGTCGGTGAGCTCGGTGGGGGGCGCCGCCTCGGCAGGCACCTCCGCTGAGGCGGCTTTGGCGCGGGTGGAGCGGGCGCGGGTGGGCCGCGGCTTCGCTGGTTCGCCGGCCGAGGCGGAACCTTCGGTGGGCTGCGCGATCGGCGGCTCGCTGGGCGCCTCGGTGGAGGTGGCCCTGGCACGGGTGGTGGGCCGGGCGCGGGTGGTCTTCGGCTTCGCCGGGGCAGCGGGCGGCGACTCCGCCTTGGTCGGCGTCCGCCTGGGAGCCCGCGGGCGGGCAGGCGGCGTCACCACCGGCGATGGCGATGGCGATGGCGATGGCGCGGTCTCGGATGCCGGTGCCGGCGGGTCAGGCTGAGGCTCGGGTGTCGGGGTCTGCGTCACTGGGAGTTCGAAGGAGGTAGCGGGCGCGAGCGCGGGGGATGCGGGCTGGGTGGACGTCTGCTGGGTGGACATGGGGCCCGTGCTGGCAGGCTGTGGTGGCGCGGCCGACTCGGCTTCCTCCCCCGGCGGTCCCATCAATGACCTCCGGAGGGGACTGTCGCCTTCAGGCGACAGGGGTATCCGGAACGGACCGCAACTGTTAGACCAGCCATGCTGGTATAACCGCCGGCATGGGTCGGCTGGTGACCACGGGGGCAGGCGGGGTCTACGACCTCGGCTACCACGTCGGGTGGTGCCCGAAATACCGCCGCCCCGTGCTCACCGGCCTGGTCCGCGACCGGCTGGCAGAACTGCTGCGTGCCAAGTGCGCCGAGCACGACTGGCAGGTTGTCGCGCTGGAGATCGAGCCCGACCACGTGCACCTGTTCGTGAAGGCTCACCCGAAGCACCCGCCGTCGTACATCGCCAACCAGGTGAAGGGCTTCACGTCCCACGAGCTGCGCGGCGAGTTCGGCCACCTGCGGTCCCGGCTACCGACCCTGTGGTCGCGGTCGTACTTCGTCGCCACCGTCGGCACGGTGTCCGCTGACACGGTGCGGCGGTACATCGACACGCAGAACGAACGCCCGTGGCGCGCGGGCGCGGCCCGGTGAGACGGACCTTCAAGTTCCAGCTGCGTCCCACGTCGCGGCAGGCCGGTTCGCTGGTCGCCATGCTGAAAGACCACCGGGACTTGTACAACGCGGCGTTGCAGGAGCGGCGGGACGCCTACGCGCACCCGTCGAGGACCCGGATCACCTACGGGGACCAGTCGGCCCAGTTGAAGGAGATCCGGGCGTATGACCCGGATCAGGCCCGCTGGTCGTTCTCCTCGCAGCAGGCCACCCTGCGCCGCCTCAACCTCGCTTTCCAGGCGTTCTTCCGCCGGGTCACGTCTGGTGAGACCCCCGGCTACCCGCGTTTCAAGGGCGCCGGGCGTTTCGACACGGTGACGTGGCCCGTCGACAACGACGGCTGCACGTGGGACTCCCAGCCCGAGCATCCGACGCAGACGTTCGTCCGGTTGCAGGGTGTCGGCCACGTCAAGGTCAACCAGCACCGTCGGGTGCGCGGCACCGTCAAGACGGTCTCCGTCAAACGCGAGGGCCGCCGCTGGTACGTGCTGCTGTCCTGCGACGGCGTGCCCGCCGAGCCGCTGCCGACGACCGGCGCCGTGGTCGGCGTCGATGTTGGGATTGCCTCGCTGGCCACGACCAGCGACGGCCGGCACTACGGCAACCCCAGACTCCTGGAACGCGCGGCGGCATCAGCCGTCGGAGTAGTCACCACCAGGCGCATGTCATGTTCGACCAGCAGCACCGCGGTGCCCGATCCCGATGATGCCGAGGCCGAAGAAGAGGTAGGTGAAGTCGCTCAGGGATGGCACGTGCGACCCGATCACGGGCGCGATCGCCAGCCCGAACCCAGCGAGCACGGAACCGGTGAGCAGGGTGGTGCCGCTCAGCGTCAGGACGACGAACAGGGCCGCGCTCTGCAGCATGTTGAACTGCGAGCCGGTGACCGTCGTGGACAGTCCGCCGTAGAGCGCCCCGGCGAGACCGGCGAGACCGCCGGAGAGGGTGAACACGGCCAGGCGAGGGCCGATCGGGCTGATCCCGAGCGTCGCGCACGCGGCTGGCGAGTCGTTGAGCGCCACGAGTCGCCGACCGAATCGTGGCGGCAGATGTTAGAGGCGCGCGGTCCCGGTGACCAGGCGAACTCCCGGTCGCCGGGACTGCTCTTGCCGGCCGGAACAATGCGACGGCATGGCAGTCGCGCCGGTCGTTGGATTGGGGCGGTACGCGGCCGGGGCACCTCCCGATCCGCCTCGGGAGAGACACCCCGCACGGGCGGGCGCTCAGGAGCGGCCGGTCCGCCGCCGGGTGAGGTCAGACGGCGGGCATGACCTCGGTGGCGAACCAGCGCAGGAAGTCGAGGTATTCCTCCTCCGAGCCGATGCCGGGCGGCGGCTCGACCGACGTGCGCGTGATCCCAAGCGCTGGGTACTGCTCCGCGTAGGCCTCGACGAGGCGGTCACGATAGCTCCTCAGCTCCGCGGGGCCGGCCGCCGTGAACCCGCCGGCCGGCTCGACACCGACCGGCGGCTTGAGCCAGTTGACATCGAAGCTCCGCTCCTTGCCCGCGAACCCGGGCTGGGACCGGAGATAGTGGAGCAGGGGCGGGATCTCGGAGACCGTGAGACCAACCGGGTTCGGCTGCCAGCCGTCGTGGCGGGCCGCCCGGCGCAGCGCGGGCTTGGAGTTCCCGCCGACATAGATCGGCGGACGGGGCTTCTGGACTGGTCTCGGCGCGATCGCGAGGCCACGGATGTCGAAGTACTTCCCGCGGTGCTCGGGAGCCTCGTCGGCCCATAGGGTCGTCAGCGCCTCGAGGATCTCGTCGGCCAGGGCGCCGCGCTCGGCGAACGGCACCCCCAACGCCACGAACTCCTGCACGGCGTGACCGACTCCTACCGTGATGTTGACCCGTCCTCCGGACAGGACGTCGATGGTCGCCAGCGCCTTGGCCAGCCGTAGCGGATGGTGGTAGGGCAGGACGAGGATGGCGGTGTCGATGCGTATGGTCCGCGTCGCCGCCGCGATGAACGCCATCACGGTCGGCGTGTCCTGCCAGTAGCTGCCGAGTCGCTCGACCTCGAAGTGGGGCATCCCGAGGTGCTCGGACACGGAGACCGAGAAGTAGCCGAGCGAGTCGAGGGCGCTCAGGATGCGCCGCGCTCCGTCGCCACCGATGTCGTGCGCCCAGTCGTACACCCCGGGCAGATGGTTCGTCCCAGGCAGGATGACGTCGAATTTCATCGTTCTCCTCGGTCAGCTTCCACGGCGTCGCCCGGTGAAGCTACCAAGCGCTTGCTTGATACACAACCGGCGTTCGACCAGGCGAGATCCGGTCTGGTGTCGGCGACAGCGTGGCCGAAGACGCGACAGGCGGGCGGAGGAACGTGCCCTCCGCCCGCCTGTCAGGGAAATCAGGAGCTGACCGACCTGGTGCTAGCGGGACCAGTCCCAGGCATGGCCCCAGTAGCTGTCGGCTGTGATCTCCTCGGACGAGTAGTACGCATCGTCGACGAGGACGCCGGCGGTGCCGACCTCGAGGTCCCAGCCTCCGGGCGTCCGAACGTAGAACGAGACCATCTTGTCGTTCGTGTGCCGGCCCAGGGTCGACGACAGGTGATAGCCACCGGCGACGACCCGGTCGAGCGCCTGGCCGACCTCGTCGAGCGTCTCGAACTCGACCATCACGTGCACCAACGCGGGGGCTTTCAGGTCGGGCGTCGGCAGGACAGCCAGGCTGTGGTGGCGAGGATTGACGCCCATGAACCGTAGGCGCACCGGGTCGGCTCCCGGCGGGGTGGGCAGCCGGAAGGCACCGCGGGACAGGAAGCCGAGCGTTTCCGTGTAGAACCGGACGGCCCCGTCGAGGTCGGCCACGGGCAGCACTACATGGCCGAGTCCGAGTTCGCCGGCCACGTACCGGCTGCCGAACCGGGTCGCGAACGGGGAGTGGTCCAGCGACGGTCCATGGAAGATCTCGGTCGGCGTGCCGCCTGGCGCCTCGAAGGTGAGGGCCTCCTCGACCCGGCGGAGGTCGGTGTCCTCCCGCGGCATTGCCTTGGCGGCGATGCCGGCGCTTTCCAACCTGGCCTGGGCATCACGCAGCGCGAGCCCGTCGCGCACCTCCCAGCCGACCGCCTCGAGCCGGTCCTCGTCACCGGGCAGGATGACGATCCGAGCCGGCCGCTCGTCCTGGCGCAGGTAGAGTGCGTCCGGCTCCGGCCCCTTCCCCTCCGCGAAGCCGATCACGTCCAGCGCGAACGTGCGCCACGCGGCCATGTCCGTCGCGCGGATTCTGACATATCCCAGTGCCCGTACTGGCGTCATCAATTCACCTCGTGTGATCGAGCTGTGTGAACGTGCCGGCGGTCATCGGCCAAGGAACTCGAGCACGACGCGTTCGAACTCGTCATTACGTTCCTGCATCGCCCAGTGGCCGCATCGCGGAAACACGTGCAGCTCGGCGTTCCGCATGTTCCGCCACTGCTCCCGAAAGTGCGACCGGATCAGATCATCGCGCGGAGCTTGGGCGGCACCTCGACGTTCATCGCCGCCAGCGAGCTGGCCTGGTACACGTCATCGGCCACATGGATGGCGTGCTGGAGCCCGGCGTGCGCGTCGCGCCAGAAGCGCTGCATCGGGTTGCCGAGACGCAGCGCGTTGCCACCGGAATGCGCGAAGATCTTGTCCGCGGCGGCGACCGCGCGCCATGCGCAGCGCACCTGGTTACGACGGACGTCCGCTCTTTCGCCGAGGGTGATCTCGAGGCCGGCCTCGGCCTTGTCGAAGCAGCGGCTGACCCCGTCGAGGAGCTGCAGGCGGGAGGCGGCGATCTCGGTGGCCGCGTCGGCGATCGCGTGCAGGGCGAACGGGTTGCCGATGGACTGGGCGCCCATCGCGTTCGTCCGGCCGCGCTGGTAATCCATGTGCGCGGCCAGCAGGCCCTCGGTGATGCCGATGACGGCCGACGTGATGCCCAGCGGGAACATCACCCAGAACGGCAGCCGGTAGAGCGTCTCCGCGCGCCCGGCCCGTTCCGCGGCCCGCTCGCCCTCGGCGACCTCGGCCGAGTCGATGGTGCGGTAGTCGGGAATGAAGGCGTTCTCGACGATGATGTCCTTGCTGCCCGTCCCGGACAGGCCCATGACCTTCCAGGAATCCTCGACGATCGTGTAGTCCCTGCGTGGAAGGACCACGTGCAGCGCCCGGGGCGGGCTCGCCGGGAGGCCGTCGGGCCCACCGATCATCGCGCCGAGGAAGATCCAGTCACAGTGGTCGGTCCCGGACGAGAACTGCCAGCGCCCGTTGAGGACGTAGCCGCCGTCCGTCGGGACCGCCACGCCGGAGGGCATGTAGGGCGAGGCGATCCAGGTGTCCTGGTCGCTCCCCCACACCTCGGCCTGCAGCCGCCTGTCGCACAGCGCCATCTCCCATGGATGCACGCCGACGACCCCGCACACCCAGCCGGCCGAACCGCAGCTCTTGGCGACCTCCATGACCGCCTCGGCGAAATCACGGGGATGTGCCGCGTAGCCACCGTGCTCCGGCGGGGCCAGCATCCGCATGACACCTGCCGCGCGGATGACCTTGACGGCCTCGTCCGAGAGCTTGCCGAGCTGCTCTGTCTCGTCACTGGCGGCGGCCAGCTGTGGGGCGAGCGCCGCGACGCGCTCTACCACCTCGTGGGCCATGAGAATGTGGCCTCCCTGCCTTCTCGACAAGTTGCGGGCCGCACGCTACTGGCGGGTGCCAATGCGTCCCAGGAGCAGTCTCACTGGGCGGGATCCGCCCATCGACTATCAGCTGATTTGAACTCTGCCAATCTGTTCGGCCGGCTTGCGTCCTGGTGCGCGGACAGGTTCGGTCCCAGCTCAGACAAAAGTCGCCGTGACCGAGCCGAGCCCGGTGAAGCTGGCGCGGAACGAGTCGCCCGGCCTGACGTCGACGGCGCGTGTGCACGATCCGGGCAACACCACGTGCCCCGCCTCCAGACGAACACCGAACTGGGCGACCTTGTTGGCGAGCCAGGCGACGGCGGTCGCTGGATTGCCCAGCACCGCGTCCGAACGCCCCTCGGTCACGACCTCCTCGCCGTCCGGCCCGATCCGGTGGAGCACAGCGTCGATCCCGGTGAGATCCAGCTCGTCCGGAGGAACCCGGGCGTCGCCGAGCAGGACGCCTGCCGAGGACGCGTTGTCCGCGATCGTGTCGGCAATGGTGATGGTCCAGTTGCTGATGCGGCTGTCGATGAGCTCGATACTGGGCACGACGGCACTGGTCGCTTCAAGGACATCCTGCTCCGTGCAACCGGCGGCGGGGAGTTCCCGGCCGAGAACGAAGCCGACCTCCACCTCGATTCGCGGGTAGCAGTAGTCCGCGACGCGGATCGGCTTGCCCTCGTCGAGGAACATGTCGTCGAGGAGATGGCCGTAGTCCGGCTCGTCCACCCCCATCATCCTCTGCATGACCGGCGAGGAGAGCCCGACCTTGTGGCCGCGCACGACCGCGCCGGCCTGGGTACGGCGACCGATGCCGAGAAGCTGAATCCTGTAGGCGTCCACGACGTCGAGCCCGGGGAATGTCTCCACCAGCGGCTGGATAGGTTCACGGGACTGCTCGGCCTGAGCAAGCAGCTCCGCGGCGCGGGCACGCGCCTCATGGTCGATCATTCGGTCCTCGCGGTGGGCTCGCCAGACGTGATCTTCTGGCCCGGGCGGGCGGGAACGCCGTAGGAACCGCGGAAGAACAGGAGCGGCCCGTGGTCCCGCATGACGCATAGTTCGCGGACCGCGCCGACGACGATCTGGTGGTCGCCGCCGTCGTGGATGGCGTCTATGTCGCAGTCAAGCCAGGCGAGGACATCGTCGAGGACAACCGCGCCCCGGGCCGTGACGCGCCACGGGGCGGCGTCGAACTTCGCGCCGGTCCGGGAGCCGAACGCCGCCGAGACATGTTGCTGATCCTCGGCGAGAACGTTGACGGTGAAGCGTCCGGTCCGCTCGATGTGGGGCCAGCTCGTCGAGCCGCGTCCCGGGCACACGAGCACCAGCGGCGGGTCGAGCGACAGCGCGGTGAAGGACTGACAGGCGAGCCCGGACGGGATTCCGGTTTCGTCGGCCCCGGCGATGACGGTCACTCCGGTGCAGAAATGACCCAGAACCTTGCGGAAGGCGGCCGGATCGACGGCGTTGGCCCGCTGGCCGGACGTGATCATCGGCCGGACCCGGCAAGCTGGATGGCAACATCGATGATCATGTCTTCCTGGCCACCGACCAGGCCGAGTTCACCGCATCGCGCCAGGATCTCGTGGGCGGGCACCTTGTAGCGCTCCGCCGCTCGCTCCGCGTGCAGCAGGAAGGAGGAGTACACGCCCGCCCACCCCTGCACGATGGCGTTGCGGTCCATCTTCGGCCAGCGTGTGAGGTAGGGGTGGACGACCTCGTCCGCGGCGGCGAGCAGGCCCAGAATGTCCAGGCCTGTGGTGACGCCGAGCCGGCCGAACACGGCGGCCAGCACCTCCGTCGGCGAGTTGCCCGCGCCGGCGCCCAGGGCGCACAGCGACCCGTCTATGTAGCGGACCCCTGCCTCGTAGGCGAGAACGGAGTTGGCGACACCCAGGCTGAGGTTCTGGTGGCCGTGGTAGCCGACCCACGCCTCGTCGCCGACCTCGGCCACCAGCGCCTCGAAGCGGGCCTTCGCCTCGTGCATGAGCAGCGCGCCAGCGGAGTCGGTCACGTAGGGCGCCTGGCAGCCCGCGTCGACCATGATGCGGGCCTGGCGAGCCAGCTCCTGCGGGCCGACCCGGTGCGCCATCATCAGGAAACCGACCGTCTCCATGCCAAGCTCGCGGGCGACGCCGAAGTGCTGGGGTGAGACGTCGGCCTCGGTGCAGTGGGTCGCGACCCGGACCATGTCCGCGCCGGCGTCCCGGGCTCGCCGCAGGTCGTCCGCGGTGCCGATGCCGGGTACCAGCAGTACGGCGATCTTGGCGTTGACGGCTTCCTCGCGCGCCGCCGCGATGAGTGTCATCTCGTCGGTGTGCGAGAACCCGTAGTTGAACGAGCTTCCGCCGAGCCCGTCGCCGTGGGTCACCTCGATGACCTCGACGCCGGCCGCGTCGAGCGCACGCACGGTGTCGCGTACCTGTGTCTCGGTGAACTGGTGGGCCATGGCATGGCTGCCATCGCGAAGAGTGGTGTCCGTGATGCGGACGTCGTGTCGCAGGTCGGGGCGGCTCACGCGTGGGCTCCAGCCTTCTGGATCGCCATCAGCTCGCCCACCCGGGCGGCCGCGGCGGTCATGATGTCGAGGTTGCCGGCGTAGGGTGGCAGGTAGTCGCCGTTGCCCCGGACCTCCAGGAATATCGCCACCCGGGCGAACCCGTTCCAGGACGCCACGGGGTCGTCGTACTGGGGATCGGCGCGCAGCGTGTACCCCGGCACGTACTTCTGGACCTCGGCGACAAGGTCATACACCGACTTGGTGATGGCGTCACGGTCCGCGTCCGGGGAAATCATGCAGAACACCGTGTCACGCATGATCATCGGCGGTTCGACCGGGTTCAGAATGATGATCGCCTTCCCCCGGTCCGCGCCGCCGACCGAGGCCACCGCTGCGCCGGTGGTCTGGGTGAACTCGTCGATGTTCGCCCGCGTTCCGGGGCCGGCCCCTCGAGAGGCCACCGATGCGACGATCTCCGCGTAGGGCACGGCGGTCACGCGGGAGACCGCGTGCACCATCGGAATGGTCGCCTGTCCACCACAGGTGATCATGGATACGTTGGGGGCCCCGATATGGTCATGCAGATTCACTGGCGGGCACACCATGGGTCCCAGGTGCGCCGGAGTGAGATCCACCGCCTGGATGCCCGCCTCGGCGTAGCGGGGCGCATTCGTGATGTGGGCCTTGGCTGACGTCGCTTCGAAGACGATCTCGGGCAGCGGGTCCTGGCGTAGCAGCCAGTCGACGCCCTCCGCGCTGGCGGCTATTCCCTGATTGCGAGCGCGGGCGAGCCCGTCGGACTCTACGACGCCCACCATGTACCGAACGTCGATCACATCGCTGCGCCGTAGCTTCGCCAGCAGGTCAGTGCCGATGTTGCCGGGGCCGACGATCGCGGCCGTGATGGGAGTCATGGCTCATGATGGTGCAGCGGCGCCGCGATATGGGCAGCCGGACATCTCATTGAGTAGGACAGAACCTCTTCGTGTGACTCACACCATTGGATGCCGTCCGCTCACACCGAGTTCCCCGGCACCGTACATCGCGAGTGTGTGGTCCAGGTCATTGAGCGCGTGCAACTGCGCGGCGTGCACATTCCTCCAGGCCTGCTCCACCGGGTTGCCCAGGCGAAGGACGTCGCCGCCGGAGTGCTCAAAAAACTGATCTACCGCCCGCGCGGCCCGGTGGGTGGCGACACTCTGGTCACGGCGGACCTTACGGCGCAGCGCCAACGGAATCTCTCCCCCGGTCTCGGCGCACCGGGTGAGCTCGCGGAGGTCTTCGGCCAGCTGGGACCACGACGCGTCGATGTCCGCTCCCGCCGCGGCGAGCCTGGCGCTGTTGAGATCGTCCGTGTTCCAGCTGAGGCCGCTCCACGACCGGTCGAGCCGGTCGCGGATCCAGCTGACCTGGGCACGATAGGCGCCGAGGGCCATCCCGATCGGGGGGACGCTCGCCGCGGCGCCGAGCAGGGAGGGCAGCGGGAGCCGATAGAGCGCACCGCGGTTCACTTCCTGGCCTGGCGTTCGGCAATGCGCGCAGTCCACGAAGCTCAGCATGCGGTGCCCGGGTACCAGGACATTCTCCGCGATCAGGTTGTGGCTGCCGGTCCCGCGTAGGCCCACGGTGTCCCAGTCCAACTCGACTCGCAGGTCCGACATAGGGACCAGGAAGACGGACACGTCCTCGGGTGAGCCGTCCTCGGCGTTGAGCTGGCCTCCGAGCAGTGCCCAGCCGGCGTGCAGGCACCCGCTCGCGAATCGCCACCTGCCGCGCAGCCGGAAGTTCGAGCCGTCCGCGGCCACCCGGCCGGTCGCTCCGTACGACGCCGTGAGCAGCACATCCCGACCGGCACCCCAGACATCCTCCTGCGCCGCCGTCGGAAAGAGCGCGAGATGCCACGCGTGCACGCCAAAGAGCGCCGTCAGCCACCCGGTCGAGCCGCAGGCCGAGGAGATCTCGCGAACGACCTCAAAAAACGAAAGGATCTCAGCCTCGGCACCACCGTACCGCGCCGGCTGTAACATTCTGAACACGCCGAGCCTAGTGAGATCACATACGGTCTCGTCGGCTATCCGTGATCGGCGGTCGGACTCTCTGGCGCGGTCTCGAAGCGTCGGCAGATAGTCTGCGATCTGACCACCTGACAGTTCACCGACGGCCCTGATAGCTCCGACCTCCTCGTGGCGGGACGTCATTTCCTGAACGACTCCACATGCCAGTATCGTTCGGGGCGTCTGCGACAGTCTGCCGAGGCGGAAATGGAAGCGGCTGGGCCGAGCCGGCGCCCTGACGCACATGGAAATCGATCAGCTCGTCGGTGACCTGACGCCGGCGGGCCAGGTTCTCATAGGTTGCCGCCTTGATCGTCCGGTTCCGCACGGCGATGGGTCCCAACCGCGCCGGCGCGAACACGTCAGGGACACCGACTGCAGCGTCGATGGACATGCTCACGGCGACCTCCCTCGTTCGTCCCAGATCCCACGGGCCGACGGCGGGCACCCTAGCCATTGGCGCTCCATCGGCGACAGGACGATCCCACTCACCGGGAGAGCCGTCAGCACCGCTTCCAGGCCGCCATCGCGCGACGAGCGGTTTGTTGACCTTCCATGCTCGGACAGACCGGGGAAGCTGGGCAAGGGTGGCCAGCAGCGTCCGATCGGCTGTGGTGTATCGCGGTCGAGCGACCTGGTTGAGGCTGGGCGTCCATCGTGGTTGCGCGCGCTACCAGATGAGGCTAGCCTCCCTCTGGTCGCACGTGCTACCACCTCTGACACGCGTCAGCCACCGAGGGCTCCGTCGGTGGCTGGCGTCGTCGGCGGGTCGGCTCGGCGCCACGCACCTCCACCGCGCCGGCGAACACCGTTCACCGACCCTCCTCCGGACAGCGAGGCACCAGATGTCGATGCAAGGAGTGGGGGCTTGACGGATCGTGCTGTGAGACGGCGAGTCACGGCGGCGGACATCGCACAGTCGCTGGGCGTCTCCCGGGCCACCGTGGGTTTCGTCCTCAACAACATCCCGGGTAAGACCTCCGCGGCCACGCGAAGGAGAGTGCTCGACGAGGCCGCCCGGCTCGGGTACCGGCCGCACGTCGCGGCACAGACTCTCGCCCGTGGCAGCAGCCGCATCGTGCTGTTCCTGCTGCCGGACTGGCCGGCCGACTTCAGCATGAGGCAATACCTGGACGAGGCTGCCCACGTCCTCGACTCGGCAGGCTACTCACTGGTGACCTTCAAGCGGCACGCATCGGATCGGGCTCGACCTCTGTGGGAATCCCTGGACCCCGAGATCGTCGTCAGCATCATGCCGTGGGCCCCTGACACGCTCACGGCCCTGCGTCGGGCGGGGATCACCAACATCGTCCCCGATCCAGACTCGCTGGTGCCGCACGACGTCTCCGCGATCGCGGCTGGTCCCCGGTTGCAGGTCGAGCACCTGCACGCACTTGGCCACCGCCGGTTGGCCATCGCGTCAGCATCCGATCCTCGGCTGGCGGAGTTGTCCGCGCAACGAGCACGGTCCGCGCACGACGCGGCGAAGCGGCTGGGCCTTGGCGAGCTGGACGTTCGGTCAGTCCGATATCGAGACGGTTCGGCGAGTCAAGCGGTGCTCGACTGGCACCGCCACGGTGTGACGGGGATCGTCGCCTACAACGACGAGACCGCCATCGCGGTGATCGGCGCCGCTCTCCGTGGCGGCCTCACGGTACCTGACGACCTTGCGGTCATCGGGCACGACGACAGTCCGCTGGCGGAGATATTCGTGCCGAGTCTGTCCAGCGTCTGCATCGACACCGCCAGCGTCGGCAGGTACGTGGCCCAGCTGGTGCTGCACCAAGCTGATGGTCGTCCCGCGCCAGTGGCCGGCCCGGACGTGAAGGCAACCGTGGTACCCCGCGAGTCCACCCTCGTCACAGGGTCGTGGTGCCTCGGAGACCGCCACCCGCCGGTCCGAGGGCGGGCGAGACCCGTCCGCCCTGACAGATGACGCTCCACTTGACCTCCCCTCGTGACCAGACATTGTCCCGATCCCGCGACATGTGACTTGTAGCCACAGGTCGATTCATTTGGAATCGGCTCCAGTTGCGCGCGCTACTTCCTGCTCTCGCCAACGTCACGCTCGCCGGCATGTCGTGCCAGGCGCTCACGCACTCCGCCGACCGGGAGGTTCCCCATGTCGACCAACCTGCCGTCTACCAACCTGCCGTCGACGCCTGACATCCAGATGATCCCGACCCGATCGTGGCAGGCATCGTTCGTCGGCCCGGCCAAGCCCGCGGCGGCTGGTGACCCCGCCCCCTACTTCCGTCGTGAGTTCACCGTCGACGACGGACTTCGCCGGGCCACTCTGCACATCACCGCCCTCGGCATCGTCGAGGCCCACCTCAACGGCACCCATGTCGGCGATGAGGTCCTCTCCCCAGGCTGGACGTCCTACCGTCACCGCCTCGTCGTCCGACCACATGACGTGACCGGCCTGATCCATACCGGGATCAACGTGCTGGGCGCGGTCGTCGGGGAGGGCTGGGCGGTCGGCCGGCTCGGCTGGGACGGCGGACGCCGGCATCACTACAGCGACCGGCCGGCACTGTTCTGGCAGCTCGAACTGGTCTATGCCAATGGCACCACCGCCACCGTGGGCACCGACGAGCACGTGCGTATCGGCACCGGCGCCGTGCTCGCGCACAGCATCTACGACGGAGAGGAGTACGACGCGCGGCTGGAGCCCGCCGGCTGGAGCGAACCCGGGTTCGATGACACCGGCTGGTCGCCAGCCGAGTTCGTCGCATGGGAGCTCGACACGCTCACAATGCCGGCGGCGCCGCCGATCCGACGGATCGAGGAACTCCATCCGGTGACGATCGCCGCCGGGTCGGCGGGTCGCACGATCGTCGACTTCGGCCAGAACATCGCCGGGTGGGTGCGTCTCTCGGTCACCGGCGAGAAAGGCCGTACCATCACGCTCCGGCACGCCGAGCTGCTCACCGACGGTGAGCTCAACACCGCCACGGTGCGCACGGCGGCCGCGACCGACCGGTACACCCTGCGTGGTGACGGCCCAGAGATCTGGGAGCCCAGGTTCACCTATCACGGCTTCCGGTATGTGCAGGTCGATGGCTGGCCGGGCGAGCTGACACCGGACGCCCTGCGGGCCGTCGTCGTACACAGCGACATGCCCCGCACCGGCTGGTTCGAGACGTCAAACGAGCTGTTAAATCAGTTTCACCGCAATGTCGTCTGGAGCATGCGAGGCAACTTCGTCGGTCTTCCCACCGACTGCCCGCAGCGCGACGAACGGCTCGGCTGGACCGGCGACATCAACGCCTTCGCTCCGACGGCGAGCTTTCTCTATGACGTCCGCGGGGTGCTCGACTCCTGGCTGGCGGACCTGGCCGCCGAGCAACGGGAGACCGGCCTGGTGCCGTGGGTCGTACCGGATGTCATGCCGCACCCGTCGCCGCCGACGGCGCTGTGGAGTGACACCGCGGTCAGCCTGCCGTGGACCCTCTACCGGGAGTACGGCGACCTGGGAATCCTCCGCCGTGCCTATGACTCCATGGTCATGTTCATACGCGGCGTGGAGTCCTTGCTCGACGCCAGCGGGCTGTGGAGCAGCGGATTCCAGTACGGCGACTGGCTCGATCCCGACGCACCGCCGAACGACCCTGCCGGCGGCAAGACGGACCGGCACCTGGTGGCATGCGCCTACCTGTGCCGCACCACCCGCGAGATGGCGCAGACCGCCGCGGCGCTCGGTCGGGAGGAGGATGCCACGCACTTCGCGGCGCTCGCAGACCGGGTGCGCGCCGCGTTCCGGCGCGAGTATGTCACCGGAAGCGGCCGGATCGTCAACGAGTCCGCGACGGCATACGCGCTCGCGATCGAGTTCGACATCCTCACCGGCGCCCAACGTGCCCAGGCTGGCAACCACCTCGCCCGACGCGTCCGCGAGGCCGGCTATCGGATCTCGACCGGCTTCGCCGGCACCCCGCTGGTAGCCGACGCGCTCACCAACACGGGGCACCTCGCCGAGGCATACCTCCTCATGCTGGAGAACCGGTGCCCGTCGTTCCTCTACCCAGTCACCATGGGCGCGACGACCATCTGGGAGCGCTGGGACTCCATCCGCCCCGACGGCACCCTCAACCCGGATGGGATGAACTCGCTGAACCACTACGCCCTCGGCGCGGGCGCCAACTGGCTGCACCGGACTGTCGGCGGCCTGGTCGCCGTCGAGCCGGGCTACCGGCACATGCGGATCGCCCCCCAGCCCGGCGGCGGCCTCACCCACGCACGAGTGACGCACGACACCGTGCATGGCCGAGTGGAGGTTCGCTGGCAGGTCACCGACGGCGAGATGCGCCTGGACGTGACCATCCCCCACGGCACCACGGCGACCGTCGAGCCGCCGATGCACCCGGAGATCCAGCAGGTCGGCATCGGCGGCGGCAGCCACACCTGGCGGTACCGCCTGCCCGTCGAGGAAAAGCCAATCCTCACCCTCGACACGCCCCTGCGCACGCTCGCCGCGGACCCCGGAGTCCGGCGCGCCATCACCGAAGTATTTAGCCGTCATCTGCCCGGCATCCCGATCGACAGCGGAGCCCCAGAAGCCGCAAGTCTGTCCCTCAACGACATCCTCGGTTACATCCCGGGCGTCTCTGCGGAGTTCCGTGACGATCTCTCTGGCGCGCTCGCCCCGGCTCGGGAAGGAACTCAGTGAATTCGCGACACCACCTTGGCGATCTCGAGCTCGAGCAGAAGGCCTCACTGCTCTCAGGTCACGGCTTCTGGGCCACCAAACCTGTCGACGCCGCCGGAATTCCTTCGATCGTGCTCGCGGACGGCCCACACGGCGTCCGTTACCTGCCAACCGAGGCCGACCATATCGGGCTCGGCAGCGCAGGGCCCGCGACCTGCTTCCCGCCGGCCGTGGCCGTAGGCTCCAGCTGGGACCCGGACGTGGCCGCTCGAGTCGGGGCGGCCCTGGGCCGCGAGGCACGAGCGCTGGGCGTCAGCGTGGTGCTCGGGCCAGGCGTGAACATCAAGCGCACTCCGCTGTGCGGCCGCAACTTCGAGTACTACTCGGAGGATCCGCTGCTCAGCGGGGTCCTCGGCGCCGCCCATGTGCGGGCGCTGCAGTCCGAAGGCCCGGGAGCCTCGGTGAAGCATTTCGCGGCGAACAACCAGGAAACAGAGCGCATGCGGATCAGCGCCGAGGTCGACGAACGCACGCTGCGCGAGATCTACCTGCCGGCTTTCGAACGGGTGGTCACCGAGGCGAAGCCGGCGACGGTCATGTGCTCCTACAACCGGGTCAACGGCGTCTACTCCGCGCAGAACCGGTGGCTACTGACCGACGTGCTGCGCGAGGAGTGGGGCTTCACCGGCGCGGTGATCTCCGACTGGGGTGCGGTGCACGACCGTGTCGCCGCCCTGGCCGCCGGGCTGGACCTGGAGATGCCCGGCAACAACGGTGCTTCCGACCACCAGATCGTCGAGGCCGTCGTCCGGGGCGATCTCGACCCGGCCCTGGTCGACGCGAGCGCCCGTCGGGTGGCGGCGCTTTCCCTCCTGCGACCATCCGCCACCGACAATGCCGACCTTGACGCGCACCACGCGCTCGCACGCGAGCTCGCGGGCGAATGCGCCGTACTGCTGCGCAACGAGCGCGCGGTCCTGCCGTTGTCCCCCACCGCCAGCATCGCGGTCATCGGTGCGTTCGCCACGCAGCCTCGCTACCAGGGTGGGGGTAGCTCGCACATCACCCCCACCAGGCTCGACACCGCCCTAGACGCGCTGCGGGCCCAGGTCGTCGCCGCTGGTGGCGCGGTCGTCCACGAGCCAGGATTCACGCTGGACGGATCCGGCGACGTCGACGCACTACGCGCCGCGGCCGTCGAGGTCGCGCGCACCGCGCAGGTGGCAGTCGTCTTCGCCGGGCCCGACCAGGACGACTCGGAGGGCTTCGACCGGGAAACCCTCGACCTGCCCGCCGGACAGGTCGAGCTCATCCGCGCTGTAGCCGTCGCGGCGCCGCGAACAGTCGTCGTGCTCTCCAACGGCGGAGTCGTCTCCATGGAGGACTGGCACGACGAGGTCGACGCGATCCTGGAGGGCTGGCTGCTCGGCCAGGCCGGTGGCGCCGCGCTCGCCGACATCCTCCTCGGAGTGATCAATCCGTCCGGTCATCTGGCAGAGACCATCCCACTGAGTCTGCTGGACACCCCGAGCTACCTGACCTTCCCCGGCGAGGCGGGCCGGGCCCGCTACGGCGAGGGGGTGATGGTCGGCTACCGCTACTACGAGACCGTCAAGCGGCCGGTGCGGTATCCCTTCGGCCACGGCCTGAGCTACACCACCTTCATGACCGACGGACTTGAGGTGACGGTCACCGGCGACGACACCGCGCTGGCGACCGTCACGGTCAGCAACACCGGCGACCGAGCGGGCCGCCACGTCGTGCAGGTCTACGTCGCGACGACGGCGGGGCCGGTACGTCGGCCGGCCCGGGAACTCCGCGCGTTCAAGAAGGTCATGCTCAAGCCAGGCGAGACTCGGCGCGTCGAGCTGGCACTCGACCGGCGGGCGTTCGCGTACTACGACGTCGAGACGGGCCGCTGGATCGTCGCGCCAGGGCAGTACCACATCCAGGTCGGCCATGATGCCGCGCACATCGCCGCCGAAGCCATCGTGACCTTGCCTGGTGACGTCCTCGTCCGCCAGTTGTCGCTTGACTCAGCTCTGGAGGAATGGATCAAGCATCCGGTCGTCGGGCCCATGTTCATCAGAAGCCTGCGCGACTCGCTCAGCAACGAGATGAGGGAGCAGGCCGAGGATGCTCGCGACGGGCTGCGCATGGTCGCCTCGATGCCACTGGGCAAGTTCCTTCAGTTCACCGGTATCGCCATCGCCCCCGACTCGCTCGCTTCCATGCTCGAACTTGGTCAGGCGGACATTCCAACCGACGGCGTCAAGCGCGCCTGATGGCACTCGGCTCGGGACGTCGAGCGGAGACAGAAAGGAGCGCCGGTGGCAAGCCCGGCCCATGGCTGGTTGGTTCAGACGCTGCGTGATCAGCGCGCCGAGACATCGGAGCCTCCAACGCTGGCCGAAGACCGCGCCCAGCTGGCGCGTTACGCCGAGCTGTCGGTCCCACCGGCCGGCGTGACCTGCGGCGTCGGGACGCGGGCGATCGGCGACCGCTCGGCGGCGTGCTCTTTTCAGGCATCTACGACCTGGACCCGGCCCGCTACAGCCGCGGCAGTTGGCTGGACAACGCGGCAACAGACGTGATCCTTCATCCGGATGCCGGGCTGGTGATGACCGTGGACTACCTCGGCGAACGGATCACCACCCCGCAGGTCGGCTCCCCGCTCGCCGCCGACCTGGCGGGGCTGCCGCCGCTGTTCATCCAGGCATCCGGCGCCGAGATGCTTCTCGACGACTCGCTGCGGCTGGCAGAGAAGGCCGCCCGCGCTGGCGTCGAGACGACGTTGGAGATCTGGCCGGAGATGCTGCACGCCCGGCAGGGCATGGCTGGTCTTCTTCCCGAGGCCGCCGAGGCGCTGCGCCGCGCGGCGGACTTCATCGACCGCGTCGTCAACGGCCGCGTCGTCAACGGCTTCGCGCTCCGCGAGGGACCAGACCTCGGCGGATTCGTGGGAGTGGAACTTCCGCACCCAACCGCCGACCCGTCACCCGAGTCCAGCAACCAGCATTCCCATCAGTAGGTCCGTTGGGCGTCCAGATTCCGGATGAGGCGATCCAGGAGCTGCTCCAGCTAGCCAACCTTCACCAGTGACCAACGAGAAAGGCGACCATCATGATTCGTTGGGGTGTGGTGGGACCGGGCGAGATCGCGGCCGGATTCGCCGAGGCGATGCGGCTTGTCGAAGACGGGGAAATCGTCGCAGTGGCGTCGCGGTCGATCGAGCGCGCGACGGCCTTCGGTGACAAATATGGCATCCCGACCAGGTACGGCGACTACGCCGCGCTGGCCGTCGACCCCGACGTCGATGTGGTCTACGTGGCGACCCCGGCGTCGCGGCACGAGCAGGACACCGTCGGCTTCTTGGAGGCCGGCAAGCACGTCCTGTGCGAGAAGCCGTTCGCGCTCAACGCCTGGCAGGCCCGGCGGATGGCGGAACAAGCCCGCGCGCGGGGGCTGTTCCTGATGGAGGCGATCTGGAGCCGTTTCCTGCCAGCCTACCGTTCGCTGGTCGACGTGCTCGCCAGCGGACGGATCGGCGAACCGCTGCTGGTGGAGGCAGACTTCGGGATGCGGTGGCCGGTGCGGCCGGAGCATCGCCTGTTCGATCCGGACCTTGGCGGCGGTGCTCTGCTCGACCTGGGCATCTACCCGGTCCAGCTCTGCTCGCTCGTGCTCGGATCCGCCGAACACGTCGCCGCGGTCGGTGTCATCGGCGAGACCGGAGTCGACGAGCAGGTCGCCGCGGTGCTCCGGCATCCCCGCGGCACGCTCGGTGTCGTCAAAGCGGCTATCCGGGTAAACATGAACTGCACCGCGCGGATCGCGGGCACCGACGGATCGATCGATCTCCCGGCGTTCATGCACTGCCCGCATGCCCTCACCGTCACCACCCGCCCCGGCGGCGCCGAACACCTCGACTGCTCCCACGAGGGCAACGGGCTGCAGTTCGAGATCGCCGAAGTGCACCGGTGCCTCGCCGAAGGACTCACCGAAAGTCCGGTGATGCCGCTGGACGAAACCATCGCCCTTGCCTCCACCCTCGACGCCATCAACGCGCAAGTGCTGACAAGTGCGACGCGTTCGCACTCGTAGGTCTCCGCTCGCGCAGGAGCCTCCGCGGAAAGACGCTCTCTGCGGATGAGCCACTAGCAATGCGCGACCAGACTTCGGTAAGCAAGCAGAGCGGCGCCAAGTAGTCCGCTCGGTGGTCGGACCTGTCAGAGCGACCCGAGCCGGCCACCCGAAAACGAGAGAAGCGATGAATCAGCCTAGCCACCTGCAAACGGATCATCTGGGCACCACTGCACTTGTCGCCAGCGGACGCCGCCCCCGACTCTCGTGGTGCCTTCCGGACGGCTCGGCCCGCCAGCTCGCCTATCGGATTACCTGCGACGCAGGATGGGACTCGGGCCGGGTGGAGGAGGACTGCAACCTCCTGGTGCCTTATGGAGGACCCGAGCCGGATCCGGGGCGCCCGGTGGCCTGGCGGGTGAAGGTTTGGACGGACGTGGGTGAAAGCGACTGGTCCGAGCGCGGCTACATCGAGACCCTGCCCGACGTCTGGGAGGCGTCCTGGATTGAACCAGACGAGGCGCAGCCAGCCGAGCCGGGGCACCGCCCCGCCCATCTGCTGCGCCACGATTTCACCCTCGCCGAGGTCCCAGAATGGACCCGGCTGTATGCGACCGCGCACGGAATATACGAGCTGTACGTTAATGGAACGCGGATCGGCGATCAGGAGCTCGCGCCAGGTTTCACCGCCTACCGCGTGCGACTACATGTGCAGGCCTACGACGTCACCAACCTGTTGCGGCCCGGATCGAACACCATCGGCGCGGTAGTGTCGGATGGCTGGTTCCGCGGCCGCACCGGCTTCCATCGGATCGCCGACGGCTACGGCACCCGTACGGCGTTCTTCGCCCAGCTGACCGCCGACGGCTCTACGGCTGCCGCAACCGGCCGCGGCTGGCTGTCGCGCCCGTCGGAGATCATCCAGGCCGACCTCATGGATGGCCAGACCACCGACCAACGCCGCGTGACAGCGGGCTGGTCAGAACCGGGAGCCGAAATCACGGGCTGGTCGGCGGCGCCGGTCGCCGGTGGCGGCCTGTACGCCGATCTGACCCGGCTGACCGCAAGCCCCGCTCCACCAGTCCGGCGGATCGAGGAGCGTCCCGCTATCTCGATCACCAGCCCGCGGCCAGGCGTCCAGGTCGTCGACTTCGGCCAGAACGTCAACGGCTGGGTCCGTCTCACCGATCTCGGCCCGGCCGGTACGGCCCTCACCCTGACCCATGGCGAGGCACTCGGTCCGGACGGCGACGTGACCCTCGATCACCTCGCGGCGGGCGATGGGGCAGTAGGCGCCGTCTACGAGGTGGGACAGCGCGACCGCGTCATCTCCTCCGGCCGCGCTGGCGAGGTATTCGAACCCCGCCACACCACCCACGGTTTCCAGTACGTGAGGATCGAGGGACATCCCGATACGCTCGCGCCGGCGGCGGTCAGCGCCGTGGTCGTCCACAGCGACCTGCGCCGCACCGGCTGGTTCACCTGCGACGCCGACCGCATCAACCGGCTGCACGAGGCCGCCGTCTGGAGCTTCCGCGGGAACGCCTGTGATATCCCCACTGACTGCCCGACCCGAGAGCGTGCCGGATTCACCGGAGACTGGCAGATCTTCGCGCCAACCGCGATGTTCCTCTACGACTGCGCCGGGTTCTCCATCAAATGGCTCCGCGACCTGGCCTCCGATCAGTGGCCGGACGGCCGGGTCCCCAACTGGGCGCCTGAACCTGGGCTCGAGCGCCGGGCAGACCCCCTTTATGATCACATGAACGGGTCGGCTGGCTGGGGCGACGCCGCTGTCATCGTCCCGTGGCACACCTACGTCGCCAGCGGCGATGACCGCATCCTCGCGGAGCAGTACGACAGCATGGTCCGTTGGATCGCATTCGCTGCAGGGAAAGCCCGATCCGGCCGATTCCCCGAGCGCGCCGCCGCTATGCCCGAGCCCGCCCCACACGAGGAGTACCTGTGGGACTCCGGCTTCCACTGGGGAGAGTGGACCGAGCCCGAATCGCAGGAGACCACCCCGTTCTGGGCACAGGACCAGAGCATCGTAGCCACCGCCTACCTATACCGGTCCACCGCTCTCCTGGCGCGCATCGCCACCCTCCTCGGCCGGGACCACGATGCCGCGAAGTACAGCGACTACGCAAACAACGTGCTAAACGCCTGGCGCACGGAATTCCTTCGACCCGACGGCACCCTGACCCTGGACACCCAGGCCACGCACGTGCGGGCCCTGGCATTCGGACTCGTCCCCGACGAGCTGCGCCCCGCCATCGCCCAACGGCTGGTCGACCTCATCCGCAAAGCCGGGAACCACCTTTCAACCGGATTCCTCGCAACCCCATATCTCCTGCCCGTCCTCGCCGACACCGGACACCTCGACGTCGCCTACGAACTGCTGCTCCAGGACACTTCCCCGTCCTGGCTGGCCATGGTCGACCGCGGCGCGACAACCGTCTGGGAGGACTGGGACGGCATCGACGAGAACGGCGTACCCCACGCCTCGCTCAACCACTACAGCAAAGGCGCCGTCATATCCTTCCTACACACCCACGTAGCAGGCATTCGCTTGCGCGAGGACGCCCCCGCTTACAAACGCTTCGAGGTCCGGCCGCAGCCAGGCGGAGGCCTCAGCCGCGCGGAGGCCAGACTCGATTCGCCGTACGGCCGAATCACCAGCCGGTGGCAGATCGACGCCAGCAGATTCACCTTGGAGGTGAATATTCCGCCCGGCACGACAGCAACCATAACGCTCCCAGACGGATCATTCACCGACGCAACACCTGGCAACCACCGCTACACATGTCCCGTCAGCTGAAATCCATGGTTCCTGCCGCGCTCGTCATCGCCTGTCGGTGGTTGGAGGGGTCGCTACGAGCTCCTGCGAGGCCAGCTGCTGCTTCAGCGGGACGCTCACGTCCGAGGCAGCGGAAGGCGGCAACGAGCGACCTCCGACGAGCGCCTTCTTGACGGTCAGGAAGTCAGCGGGAGCGTTGACACATTCGACACCGACGAGGCGGTCGTCCCGGTACCGAAGCACCGTCTGCTGGCCGGCCCGTCTGCCCGGCCTCAGGACGACCTCGTCGGTGCTGGTCGCGAGCCCGGCCATCTGGAGCTTGAGCGCTCCCTGGTCGGACCAGAACCAGGGCAGCGAGCGGTAGGGCCGCGGGCTGCCGACGACCGTCGTCGCGGCGGCTCGGGCCTGCTCGACGGCATTGTCGACGCTTTCGAGCCGCAGCCGGGCGCCCGCGCTGGCGAAGGGTGACGGGTCCGGGATGTTGGCGCAGTCGCCCACGGCGAGCGTCCAGCCGTCGGACGCACGCGAACAGTCGTCCACCAGCACACCGTTGTCACAGGCGAGGCCGGCCATGCGGGCAAGCTCGTCGTTGGGCCGTGCCCCGACGCCGACCACCACGAGCTCAGCTGGCAGCAGAGTGCCGTCGGCGAGTTCGACGGCCGCGACCCGCCCCCGCCCGTCGTCGATCAGGCGACGCACGCCCACGCCGGTGGTGATGCCGATGCCGGCCGCGCGATGCGTGGCCTCGACGAACCTGGCCGTCAGGGGGCTGACCACCCGAGCCAGCACCGTCGAGGCCACCTCGAGCACCGTCACGTCACATCCGGATGCGGCCGCGGCGGCGGCCACCTCCAGTCCGACGAATCCGCCGCCGACGACCACGACGTTCTGGGCCTGCTCCAGCTGCCGACGAAGCTCGACGGCATGGTCTGCGTGCCGCAACGTGACCACGCCATCGAGGTGGGCGCCCTCGACGCGCAGACGACGAGGACGTGCGCCGGTCGCGAGCGCCAGCCGGTCGAACTCCCAGGACCGGCCCGAGACAGTGTGGGCGATGCCTCCGCCGCCTCTGGTGATCTCGAGCCGGTCGACGTACTCGCCCAGTACAAGATCGATGTTCTGGTCCTGGTAGAAGGCCGCCGCGCGTAGAGCCATCGATGCGAGCGTGGTGTCGCCGAGCAGGAAGGCCTTCGACAGCGGCGGCCGCGCATAGGGCAGATGCCGCTCGGCGTCCACGAGGGTGACCGGGTCTCGCCAGCCGAGCTCGCGCACGCTGGACGCGAGCTGGACCCCGGCCTGGCAGGCACCGATGATGAGCAAGCCGGTCTGGGGCCTGCTCACAGCTGCGCGTCAGGAATCGTCACATGGATGTCCTGGCCGTCGACGAGGGCGAGCTGGCAGGACAGCCGGGAGTTCGGTTCCCGGTCCGTCGCCGCGACGTCGAGCATCTCGTCCTCGTCCTCGCTCATCGGCGGGCAGGCTGCCAGGTCGTCCTCGTCGACGAAGACGTGGCAGGTGGCGCAGGACAGCACGCCGCCGCACTGCCCGACGATGCCGGAGACGCCGTTACGGACCGCGGTCTGCATCACCGAGTCACCGACGACGCCCTCGATGACCCGTTCGGAGCCGTCGGGCTGGGTGTAGAACACCTTGGGCACGTTCTGATTCCCTCCAAGCCACTTCGCCGTGGCCTGCGCTACCAGGTGACGGGCAGATTCGTCATCGGAATGGACAGATGGTCGTAGTTGATCGTGGGCTCGCCGGCCAGCTTGAGATCGGGGATCCGCTTGAAAAGCTCGGCGATAGCGATCTGTATCTCCATCCGCGCAAGAGGCGCACCGAGACAGTGATGCAGGCCGTAACTCAGCATCAGCTGCGGGTTGTCGGCCCGGCTGATGTCGAAACGCGCCGGGGACTCGAAGACGTTGGGGTCGTGACCCACGCACGACGGGTCGATGGCGATGGCCTCGCCGGCGGCGACGAGCTGCCCGTCGATGACGACGTCCTCGGTGGCCACGAACGGCACCAGGTTCCCGCCTCCGCTCATCGGCAGACCTCGCTCGAACAGCCCGTGCCGCAGCACCTCCTCCGTCGCCGTCACCGCCAGGGTGTCGGCGTCGGTCAGCAGTAGCGCCCGCTGCTCGTCGCTGTGCAGCAACGACAGCACAGCGGTCCCGATGAAGTTCGCGGTGTTGTCGAACCCGGCGATGATGAGCAGGAACGCGATCGGGAAGATCTCGGCGTCGGTGAGCGAGTCGTCCTTCTCGTGGGCGTGCGCCAGCGAGCTGAGCAGGTCCTCCCGCGGCTCCTTGCGCCGCTGCGCGATCAGATCGGTCATGTACCCGGCCAGCTCGACCATGTCCGAGGCGATCTCCTCCTCGGTCTTGCCCGCCACCGCCAACGTCGAGGAGCTCCACCGCTCGAACGACGCACGATCCGAGGACGGAACCCCCAGCAGGTTGCTCAACATCTCGATCGGCAACGGCAGCGCGTAGTCGTGGATCAGGTTGGCCGGAGCGCCCTTCTCGAGCATCCCGTCGATCAGCTCGTTCGCGAAGGCAACCGCCGACGCACGCATCTCCCGGACCCGCTTGGGCGAGATCGCCCGCTGGACCAGCCGACGCAGCTTCGTGTGCTGCGGCGGGTCCTCGAACTGCAACGTCGTGCGCAGGAAGTCCGGGAACTGCACGAAGAACGGCACCACCCGCTCACC